>Ga0066710_100000416_pt1 | contig 25444 bp, 17 predicted proteins | sample GraSoiAngelo_159_FD_79666 | JGI IMG/M metagenome (GOLD analysis project Ga0066710, IMG submission 79666) | Grasslands soil microbial communities from the Angelo Coastal Reserve, California, USA - 14_1009_16_40cm | ecosystem: Environmental > Terrestrial > Soil > Grasslands | place: USA... | reverse complement strand
ATTCCGAGACGCTTGATTTTCTGATTGAGGGTGGAAAGAGGAATCATAAATCGCTCGGCGGCTTCGGTCTGGTTCCAGCCGGTGCGCTCCAGCATATCAATAATAATCCGGCGCTCGATCTCGTCCATGATCTGGAACAGGGACGGCTGCGGATGGTCCGCCGAAGAACGCGAACCGGGCTCGCCGGGAAGCGGCGGCAGAAATTCCGAGAGCTGCAGGCGCACACCGCGAACGATCTCCTTGCTGCGAATGCTTTCCGGGAGCAGGTCCACATCCACGCGCTCCTGAGTGGAGAGGACCACCGCGCGCTCGACGACGTTCTCGAGCTCCCTCACGTTGCCGGGCCAATCGTAATCCATCAGCAGCTTCATGGTCGCCGGTGTGAATTGCCGGAGTGGCTTCGAATTTTCCTGGCAATAGCGGTCCAGGAAATGCGCCAGCAAAAGGGGCACATCTTCGCGACGCTCGCGCAGCGGCGGAATCTGGAGGTGAATCACGTTCAAGCGGTGATACAAGTCTTCGCGGAAGCGGCTCTCGCGAACAAGCGTAAGCAGGTCGACGTTGGAAGCGGCCACGATGCGCACGTCGACTTTAAGTTGCTCGGTGCCCCCCAGACGCATGAATTCGCGCTCCTGGATCACGCGCAGAAGCTTGGCCTGCGTTTCGGGGCTGATGGTGGCGATTTCATCGAAGAAAATGGTGCCCTGATCGGCGACTTCAAAAAGGCCCTTTTTCGAAGCAACGGCGCTGGTGAAAGCGCCCTTCACATGGCCGAAAAGCTGGGACTCCAGGAGATCCACGGGGATCGATCCCGTATTTACGGGCACAAAGGCTTTGTCCGCGCGGGTGGAAGCGGAATGAATGGCTTTGGCGATGAGTTCCTTACCGGTGCCGCTTTCGCCGCTGATGAGAATGGTGGAGCGCGAAGGCGCGACTTGCGTGACGAGGTCCAGAAGCACCTGCATTTTGTCGCTCTTGCCGACAATGTTCGGGAAATTGAAGCGCTGCTTCAGGGCGCGTTTAAGCTGGACGTTTTCATCGCGCAGCCGGCGCGATTCCACGGCTTGCGCCACCTGGGCAAGCAATTCATCGTTGGACCACGGCTTGGTGATGTAGTCCATCGCGCCATTCTTGAAAGCGGCGCGGGCCATGTCGATCGAGCCGTAGGCAGTGATCAGGACGACGGAGAGCTGCGGATCGCGGCGGTGAATCTCCTTGAGCATGTCCAGACCGTTGCGGTCCGGCAAGCTGACGTCCAGCAGGAGAAGGTCATAGGGATGCTGTTCCAGTTTCTCGAGGCCGGATTCGCCCGTTTCTGCGCTGGAAACGCCGTAGCCTTCACCTCTTAACAGGAGTTCGAGGCCTTCGCGGATTTCTGATTCGTCGTCGACGACCAGGATGGAACCCTTAGACATGAACCGCTTTCCTCACCGCCGGGAACTCCACGTGGAAGGACGTGCCTTTGCCGGGTGTCGAGCGCACATCAATTTTTCCGGCGTGTTCTTTGATGATGCCGTAACTCACGGAAAGCCCGAGGCCGGTGCCCCGGCCACTGGCTTTGGTGGTGAAGAACGGGTCAAAGATGCGGTGGATGTGTTCGCGGGCAATGCCGGCGCCCGTATCCGCCACTTCGATTTCGACGCTGCCGTTATGCGCTGCGGTACGGACTTCGAGCATTCCCCCGCTGGGCATGGCGTCACGGGCGTTCAAGAAAAGGTTCAAGAAGACCTGCTGCAGCTTGTTGGCTGATCCGCGAACCGCCGGCAACGGCTTGCCGAGTTGCTTCACCACCTGGATGTGCGAGGTCTTGAGAGGGTGGGCCACCAGCGACAAGGTCTCCTCGACGACGCGGTTTACGTCAATGTCCGCGGCTTCCGCCGCACCGGTCCTCGAAAAATTGAGCAGATTGTTGACGATTTCGCTGGCACGGAACGTCTGCTTGACGATCTTGTCAATGATGGACTGGCGCGGGTCGCCCTCCGGCATCTGCCTCGCCAGCATCTGTATATAGTTGGAGATGACCGCGAGCGGGGTATTCACTTCGTGCGCCACACCGGCCGCGAGAAGTCCCAGCGAGGTGAGCTTCTCCGTTTGCGACATCTGCTCTTCCATGCGCTCCCGCTGGGTCACGTCATCGAAGAGCAGGAGACGGCCAATGCGCTCATTCGACTTGCTCACCAGGGGAGTGATGGAAACGTTCAAGGTCAGCGATTTTCCTTGATGCTGGAGTCTCTGTTTATAGATGCCGGTAATTTGTTCCTGGTCACCCCGCGCAGCGATTTCGCGCGCCAGTTCTTCCGGCAGCAACGAACTGAGCTGCCGTCCAACGGATTCCTGACGCGTCACCCCGAAAAGCTGTTCCATGCGCGTGTTCCAGGATTCCACGATGCCTCCGAGGTCCACGGAGAGCACGCCGACGTTCAGGGACTCAACAATATTTTCGCTGAAGTCCTTGAGACGGGCGATTTCCAGGGCTTTTTGTTCGAGTGAGCTGTAGAGCTGCGCGTTGTCGATAGCGACGGCGACGTAGCCGGCGATGGTCTCGACCAGCTCGACGTCATCGCTGGACAGAAAATCTCCATCAACCGTCTTGCCGAGGCCGAGAACCGCGACGGTGTGCTCGCGGATGCGGCAAGGAACGAAGTAGTTGAGGTCCAGCTGCTCGAGCGTGAGCCGAACGGAGTCACGGACATCTCGTGCCGCGCGGGGCGACTCGAAAAAGAGCGCCCCGCGGGCAAACTCGGGCCGGGCCGGCTCGAGGAAACTAAGATCCAAAGACTCGGAGAGGCGCACCCCCATAGAACGGGCAATGCGCATCTGGCCAGGTTCGACAGCGTTCTCCACGAAAATGGCGAGACGGTCGACCAATAAAGTTTGGGAAATGCGGTCCATGACCGAGCCTAGCATGGGGTCGAAACGCACTTCGTTGGTCAGCGTGCGCCCGAACTCGATGAGGGTGCGGCGGTAATCGAGGCGGTCACGATAGAAGAAGCGGTCGAGACGGGCTTGAATCCTTTCGCGGAAGGGCTGGAACAAGAATGCAGCTATGACGATGGCGATCATGCCCCCCACGGGGCCAGTGGTCTGCGCATGGAAGATATAGGTGATGAGGGCCACGAGAGCAAAATAGACCGTTGCAACAGCGGCAGTCGCCGCCGTATACGCCAAGCCACGCTTAAAGATGATGTCCACGTCCATTAAGCGGTAGCGGATGATCGCATAGCCGAAACACAGGGGGATCAGCACCAGGCTCAATACGGACAACACCATCCACGGGCGCAAGGCCACGCCGAATACCAACGGAGCGATGTAGAGCAAGGAAACGGGCAGACTGCCCGCCAGCGTTCCGCCAGTGAGCCATTTCAATTGCTGGCGAAGGACACCGGACGGCGCTTCGCGGAAGCCCCGGTAGAAAACCAGCCCCGCAGCCAGGAAGCAAACGGCGAGATAACCAAATTCGATTTTCCTGAGTAGCAGGTACGCACCCAGCCAAGGAACAAAACCCAAGGCGTTGAGGGCCGTGCTCACATGCATCAAAACCAGAGCGACCGGCAAGGAGTACACCGCCAACAATTTCGCAGACGAGCGAATGGTTGTTTCCGACCGTCCCGGGAATGCCAACGCAAAGTGCAGCAGCAAAGCAGGAGCCAGCAGGCGCGCGACGATCTCCGACCAGTAAACTTCCCAGTCAAAGGTGTCCAACTTTCCGCTGAAATGGAACGACCAGAGAATGAAAGAGACCAGGCAAAAAACGTAAAAGTGCACCGCGCGCGGGGCATTCCACCGGCGGATGAAAATGAATAAGCCGATAAACAGATAAAGCAGGCCGACCATTCGCAGGTAGTTTTCGGTGGCCAGGGGTTTTTCGGCAGGCGCGGTAAGGAGCGGCGTCTCGAATTCCTCACCGTCACGGGAAAGCTTGTAGCGCACCTGGGTCCAGAGCCCCGCACGGTCCAGCCGCCGAGCGACTTCCGCGGCTCGTGTGACCGAGGCAGTATTGATCGTCAGCAGGATGTCGCCCGGGCGGATTCCGGCGCGAGTGGCGGGAGAATTGGGAGAAATGCGGCTGGCCTGAATTCCGTGGTCGGTATCGAGCCACGCCACACCGTCGTACACCACTTCAAAGCGGCTCCGCTGGTCGAAGTTGATTAAGGCAAAAATCACCGCAGCGAGTGTGGCCAGCGCCAGCACCACCGCCCCAAGGCTGACTCGAAGGTTTTGCCTCATAGCTCGACCGGGCAGGGTTACACCCTACCACAAGAAACTAGGTGCAACCCAAAGTCCATTGTTTGGAAGGTGCTCATCCGCGAAACTCTTTTACATTCAATAGCTTACTATAACGGAGGGCCGGGGATGCCGCGCGTCATTCTGTTTCTGGAAGGACAAATACAGCTTTCTAGAGCCCCGTAATTCCTAAAACTGAACGCTGAGCCCACCTCGAAATGTCCGGAACGCGGGTACCAGAACAACTCGGCCATCCCTGCTGTTGGTTGAGACGTAACCCTGGGCCAAGAGGTTGTTGCAATCCGCAATGGCCTCCCACCGCCCCAGCGCAAATTTTGGCAGCGGCTGGCGGACCATCAGGTGTAGGTAGGGATCCATCTGGAAGAGCGACTCTCCATAGCTGTCGACCGAGGAAACGGTGATGCCGTTCACCCATTTATATCCCGCCTGGACTTTCGTGCCGACACCCGGCACCTTGGCGGAAATTCCTGCCCCAAAGGTATGGCGCTGGGCCGTGCGAAGCGCATTGCGGAGCAGCAGACCGTCGGCGTCGTCCGAAGGCGTCAAAGCACCACCGAAAGAATAAACGGCGGTCAATTCCACATCGTCGTCGAGCTTCTCACGAAATGCGACGCGCGTTCCCCAACTGCTGGAGGAGCCGCCGTCATAAGCAAAACCGGTGGAAAGATAATCCTGAAAATAATCGGCGGCGGGCAGATCGCTGCCTCGGCCGAAGACGGCCACGTGGCGGTGGTCGTCGTGGAAGCCTGCGAATTGCAGCTTCCCGCGCGTGCTCATCTTGCGCTCCGCCGAAATTTCTTCGTGCAGACCTTTCTGCAAAACCGGACGGCCCTGCCGCCAGAGCAGCGCGGGAAAGGCATCCAGTTCATTGAGCGCCGCCGCGAGCGCCCCACCTGGCTGGGCATCATTCGCTTCAAGTGGGCCAGGTCCGTTTGGCATGGAGGCGAAGACAATAGCGGTGCTCCAATCATCGGTAAGGCGCACATGCAAATCTGCGCGTGGACGGAGCGAAGAGGCTGCGGCCCCCAGTCCCACCAGAACATATTCGCCGCCATACCTCATTACCGTGCGATCTCCGAGCGCCACCGCGCCGCCCTGATCAAAACGGATACCTCGGAAAGTAGGCCCGACGGGGCCCAGCTTGGCTTCGCGAAGAACCAGCGCCGTGTGCGGACCGGCACCGAGGGTTCCCGTGGGGAGCCACACGGTGGCAATGCCGCCAGCAGGGGCATCGCCGTCGTAGTTCACCTGGCCTGCCAGGATCATCCTGCTCGTGCCGCCCAACTTCTGGTCGTAGGCCACGGCAGTGGCGGGCGAAGAGGCAATGCTGGAAGCCGAAGTGGGGCGCCGCGCGCCATCCGTGAATTCCATCTGCATTCTAGGTGCACGGGCCCTGCCGGAATCACCGCTGACAGTCGAGACGCTCAATGTGTCGCCGTCCACCCATTCCAGAACCGGACGCATCGCCGAAGCGGACCGCAACACCCATTTCCAATCGTCAACTTCGGCCCTGCTATTCGAGGGCATGCGCCGCAACTCGTCCAGCGACGCAAACATGGATTCCAGTTCAATACCAACGACGGTCGTCAGATTCGAACTGACGCGGATATGTTTCTCAAGCGTGGGAAGAAAACCGGCGAGAGTCACACGCACGGTGTAAAAACCGGGAGCAAGCTTGTCGCCCCGGAACAAGCCTTGGGTATTCGTCAGGAAGCCACGCGTGGCCGCCACCCCCACGGCTTCAGAAATCAACTGCACGCTCGCGCCCATCTGCGGCGTACCCGCAGCGTCGCGCACCACTCCCGCAAGCTTGCCCGGGACAGGCTTCGCTTGCGCGGCCGCCGGAATCGCCGCGAAGGGCGAAACCATGGCGGTCAGGACCAGGGCCCCCAGGATTCGGAGCCGTTCCTGTTTCACGTTACTTTACCTCCCCGGTGCAGCATTCGCCGCGCTCTTGGTTTCCTGCGGCGCCCTCACCGTAAACTCTGCCGTGCGCGAAATAGTCTGATTGGAAATCGTATCCGTAGCATTCACTTCAAGACTGTACTTCCCCGGTGACAGGGTTGCGAGAGGCAGGAGCCGCTCAATGGTGACCTGATCGCCCCTCTGCTTCATCTCCTCGGAAGTTTCCTTGAACTGCATGATCTGATCCTTGCCCTTTTTGACGGTGTACTGGAAAGTGGCACTCGATTTGTGGGACTTATCGTCGGACGTCAAGTTATAAACCTGCATGTAAATGCCGAGCCTGTCGGCGGTGGTGAAATCGGCTTCCAGACGCGGCCGGACCTTCGAGGAACCCAGCACGAACTGTCCTGAGCCGATTTGCTTTGCGGGAACATGCTCGATTTGATCGGCAAGAATCAGCGAGCTGGCCTCCAGTTTGTCGTCCTCGTACCGCGGCACCTGCAGCCGCGAGTTTACCACGCCGATATTTCCGCTCTGCACATCCTTGATCACCAGATCCAGGCGATACAGGCCCGGGCGAAGAGGAATGGCCTTCTGATAGATGGACTGGAGCTTTAGCGACTGCTGGAAAAGCGAATCGGGAAAATCTTTGGATACCGGGGCTTCAAACGTTTGCACCACGCGGCCGGTGAGCGTGCTCACACGCCCGAAAATATTCATCGTCGCAGAATGGATTCCCTCCTTGGCCTGAAAGGAAAGCTGGCCGTTCGGGACTTGGATGGTCACGGGCACAAGCACCGTGTCATTGGTCACTTTCAGGTAATCGGTGCGCCAAGTGAAATGCAGCTGATCCCGGACGATGCGAGAGGTTACCACGGCTTCGAGATCCTTAAATTTTACTTCCGGCGGCCTATTAACCTTGGCGTAAAGCTCCAAGCGGTTGAACTCGTTCATGTTGGCTGATTCACCGCCCATAGTCCTCGGCAAGTTGGTACCGTCGGAACGCGTAAAGCGGTCCGCCTTCGACGCCATGCCCATCGATTCCATCAAACTCAGACCCGCGCCAGGCACGTGCAGGAGCGCGTCTTTTTCCGATGGATCCATGGTCAGGTGGTATTCTCCCGAACCGCTCGGATCGACGAACTCCAAAATGATGTTTTCGCCGATTCCTTCCAGGTAGCGCCAGCGCCAGGTTTCCCATGGATAGGTACTCGTCGAGCCGCCACCCTCCTCCATCGGCCGGTCGTAAGTGCCACCCGTGGGGTGCGATTCCACCTCATCCGCCGGACCCCACATGATGTACATGCGGCCGCGATCGGTCCTCCATCCCGGGATGCCGGAAGCAAAATGCTCGTTGGCGTAGGCAATCCGACGGTAATGCTCTTCCTTAAAATCGTTTTCCGGGAGGTCGGGATTGCTGCTGCGCCGCAGCCAGAACTGCTCGATGAATTGTTCGCGCTCTTCGTTGGTATCTAGTTGAAGGAAAGCGTTGCGCTCGTCCGGAGAGATGATGTAGGTGACGTCTTCGGTCAGCCATTGTCGGTAGGCGCTGTCCAACTCCTTCAGCGTCCTCTTCATCTTGCGCTTTGCTTGTTTATCCAACTTTTGGACTACTGGGGGGGCACCCGGATCCTGCGCCTGTCGGGCGGATAGCGATGGAATGGCCACAGCGATGGCCAACGAAAAAATGGTAACGAACAGGGTCCGCACTACCCTTGACATGAAGACACCTCAAACTTTTGGACACTCCGATTCTAACCCCAGACTAGATCCCCGTCAATCAGAGGAATCCCTTCATTTTCTGACACTTGTCCCCCCGAAATCGGTTAGATCATGGGCAAGCCAGTTTGGTTGTCTGACAATTTTTGACCTGAACGAAGGTACAGGGGGAATCCCACGGATAAAGACGGGACTGGAACCAAGAACCAGATCGGGAATCCTGCCCGCAGGTAGTAGGCCAAGTCGCGCGGCTACTGCACGCGCTGGGGGTGACCGTCGGAACCTACAAGGGTGTCGAAGATGGCTAGGACGTGACGGCGGAAATCCACCATGCGCGCAAAGATGTCACGAAGCTGCGGGTCGCGTTCTGCCTCGCGGTGCCACTTGGCAAGGACCACTGCGGGCACTTCAATGTCTCGCCGCAACTTGTCCGCGGAATGCCCCCGCAAGAAGAGACCATAGAAAAAGGCGGCCTCGCGTTGCGGGAAGTCGAGATCGTGCACGACTTCGGAGGGAACGAATTGTGGCATCGTGGCCATAGAGAAAATGCAGTTTACCCAAAAGCCGCTCCGCGTCAAGTAGAACTGCCGTTTTCTTGCCGCGTTCCAGGTAACTCCCCCTTTTCTGGGCTACACCGGGCCGGTAGGACAGGTATAAGCCATGCAACGCAGTGGTTGCCAGGTGGTTCTAACCGCCTTAGGATGCTTATAGGCATGGCAGAGTTACATAGCCCGGTCGAAGCGTCGCTGGCAGGACGTACTTTCAGCCGCTTTCTGCGCTTTGGTGTTCTCCGCGGACTGCGTTCGATCGAGATTGACCCGGAAGACTTCCGGCGTCAGCTCGCGAGCAAGTACGGCTTGTGGGTTCCGGACTTTCGGCGAATGAAAGACGTCCCCATGGAACGCCTAGACGCCATTGCCACGGCGCTGATTCGCCATGCCGAACGCCTGGCCCTTGCCGAAGGTGCGGGATTCGGCCTCGGTGGGATGGTCACGTTTTTGCCGGATGCCAGCCTGCTCACCGTAATCACCCTGCGGCTCATCCAACGCCTCTCGCTGCTGTACGGATTTGAAGCTCACAGCTCCGACCAAAGGGTTGAAATGTGGAAGGCGGCCGCGGCGGCCGCGGGCATCGATTACGGCAAAGATTTGGCGGAAAAGCAGATTCTCGAAAAACTCGCCCCGCGCATCGCCGAACGCTTCGCCCGGAAGATTGGCGCCGAGACGGCGGAAAAGTGGGCTGGGCGACTCGTCCCGCTGGCCAGCTCGGCTATCGGCGGCGCGCTTAACTTTTCCTTTGTGAGGGGCTGGGGCCGCCGCGTACATCGTCATCTTCGCCTGAAGCACCTCGAAGCGAAAACTTCCGCGCCGCCTCCGGCCTACGTTGCAGTTGAGGCTGGGTTCATCCAGTAACCGCAGTGGCGATGAGTTACCCCCGGCCATATCGGATCTCCGCGCTTCTTTTGTTAGCTGGGTATGTGGGCCTTCATCCCCAAGAGAAAGAGCAAGTGAAGGGCGTTCTCGCGGAGCCTGCCGATGCCGCCGAGGTCCGTGAACAAATCGCGATCATCGAGAAGGTGCAACCGCTGGTTCCGGACCGTGGCGCGGTCCTGTATTTTCTTTCCACGGCAAAACAACACCTGGGCGAAACCCGCGAAGCGCTCTCTCTTCTCAAGGAATGCCTCGCGCTGCGGGAGGGTTTTGATCCGTCCGGCGATCCGGCATTCCTCGGGCTCAAAGGCACCAAGGAATTTGACGAGTTGGTGGAAAAAGTCCATCGCGATTTTCCGCCGGTCGCCGCGGCTCGGCTTGCTTTCGTCACCGAAGAGAAAGACCTCATCCCCGAAGGGCTGGCGTACGACGAGAAGCAGAATTTTTATTATGTGAGCAGCTTGAACCGGAAAAAGATCGTAAAGATTGATTCAGAGGGAAGAGCCTCCGATTTTGTGCCCGCGGATCGCTATAGCCTGTTGCCGGTTCTGGGGATACGGCTGGACCCCGTGGACGGCACGGTATGGGTGGATACGTTTGAAGACCCGGGCCGGACGGAACTTCTCCATTTCGATTCCGCGGGGAAACTCCTGGGACGCTACGCGCCGAAGGACAGCGCCAAGCACGGGTTCAACGATCTGGTGCTGCGAAGGAATGGAGAAGTGATTACGACCGACAGTCTGGACAATCAAGTGTTGCGCTTTGATTCAGCGTTCGAGGCGTTCACTCCTCTCCGAGCGCACCGGACCCTTTTCTATCCCAACGGCATCGCGTTGGCGGACGACGACCAAAGTGTGTATGTGGCGGATGCCGTGGGCATCGTGAAGATGGACTTGCGCAGCGGAGAAAGCCGCGACGTCGATCCCGGCCCGCGCAACACGCTGGCCGGCGCCGACGGCCTGTACTGGCACAAGGGCAACCTGATCGCGGTCCAGAACGGCATCGGGTCGCCGCGCGTGGCCGCATTCAAGCTCTCGAAAGACGGAAACCGTGTGACACAAACGAGCGTGCTCGAAAATCACACACCGTTCACGGTCCTGCCGACAACCGGGGCCATCCGCGGGAATAGTTTCTATTTCATTGCCAACAGCCAGATCGACAACCGGAATGGCGACAAGGTTATGGATGTCACCAAACTCGCGGCCGTTCGGATCGCCGTCGTTCGGTTACCGTAACCATTTCTTTTATATACATCTCATGAGGGTGGCAATTCGCATTTGGCGGCATTAAAGTAGAGGGGCGGCGATAGCCGAGCGGTTGAGGGTAGAACGGGAGGCGAACAATGCGTGGAAGTGGAATAGGGAGATTCTTGAGCGCCGCGGTGCTCTTCGGCTTTGCGCTTGGGCTGGTGCTCGTTCCTCAGCGGGCCGCTTCGAGGTCGCCCCAAGACGCGAATGCGCCGCCGTCCGCAACCGATGGGCCGGTGCCCGCCTATCACGCGCGAGCCCCGCAGGGTGCGCCTCCCGCGACGATGAACCCCGAACTGTTCCCCGCCGATCCCGTGGTTCAAAATGCCTACGCCATCGCCGCAAAGATCAAGAAGACCCTATATCAGCAGCCCTGCTATTGCCATTGCGACCGCAGCCAGGGGCACGGCAGCTTGCTCGATTGCTTCGCCAGCAAACATGGCGCCGGTTGCAATATCTGCATCAATGAGGATTTCTACAGCTACGAGCAATCCCGCAAAGGCAAGACCGCAGCACAGATTCGGGCAGGCATCATCAAAGGCGACTGGCAATCGGTGGATCTCACCAAATACCAACAACCATTGCCCGCGAAGTGAGCCGCCCGCGCTCCTCGATTGTCCAGGAGGAAGATTTTCACGAAGCTTCTTGTCACGGCGCGGGGGAGTCCTTAAACTGCTTTTGCCCGGCCAAAAATAGGAGGAAGAATGGGTCTTCGCGTGAAGATGGGTGTGCCGGTGCTGACGGTGGCCCTGCTGTTTGGTTTGGCGGGAGTCCCGGCCGGGGCCCAAGACAAGCAACACGTCGTCTCTCTCGGCGACTTGAACAAGGACGCCGCGCGGCCGGCCCAGACGCGCCAGGCCAACGAAGAAGCCGTTCGAACATTGTTTTCTTCCGATACCGCCCAAAAAGCGCTGAAATCCTCGCACCTCGAGTATCAGAAGGTGGATAAGGCCGTTGGACAATTGAATGATGAAGATCTTGCCAAGCTGGCCGAACGCTCGCGCCAAGCGCAGCGCGATTTTGCAGCGGGACGCATCTCCGATCGGGATTTGCTGTGGATCATCGTGATCGCCTTGGGCATCATCGTCCTGGCGATCGCGCTTCGCTGATCCTTCTGTTCAGGAGTCTTGGTTTACGCGAACGAAGCGGATCGCTTGCGGTATGCTTCTGCTACTGTTTCTGGGGTGTTCGATTTATTCATCACCCCAGGAAACCGCCGGAGTGTGGCTCGATGTGCCCTACGTGAAGCAGAGCGAGGACGGCTGCGGGGCTGCCGCGATCTCCATGCTCCTGGAATACTGGAATGCCCATGGAGCACAGGTCGGTTCCGAGCGTGCCGACGCCGTGGTGATTCAAAAACTGCTTTATTCGCGGAAAGCCCGTGGCATTCATGCTTTCGACATGCAGAGTTATCTCCAGGAGTCGGGCTTTCGCGTGTTTCCTCTCCAGGGAGACTGGAAAGACCTTCTCGAACAGCTAAAACTGGGCCGGCCGCTGATCGCCAGCGTTCGGCCAGGTAGCGCCAGAACCCCGCTTCACTACGTGGTGGTAACCGGCATCGATTGGCAAAACGGGGCCGTCTTCATCAACGATCCTCGGCGGGGGAAACTCCTGCGCATGGAGCGCGCGGATTTCGAAAGGGAATGGCGGCCGAACCGCAATTGGATGTTGCTGGCTGTCCCCGAAAAGACGGTGTGATCCGGTTTCTAGTCGCGGTATTGATCTGGGGTTCGCCGGCGCTCCCCCAGAGTCATTCCTCTGAACAAGCCCGCCTGACTGCGGCACAAGACGCCTTTGATCGGGGACACTGGGCGGAGGCAGCCGCGCTGGCCCGAGGCACCGCCGATCAACCGCCAGAACTTGATTTCCTGGCGGGGCTGGCCCTGGCGCGCATGGAAAAATGGAGCGAATCGAAACTGGCGTTCCAGGCCGGATTCCGAAAGGCTCCCAAGGATCCGCGGTTTTTGGTTGAGCTGGCCGGCATTGCCTACAAACAGAAAGATTTCGAAGCCGCCAAGGAACGCCTGCGGGAGGCGCTCGGCCTCGGCCCGCAAGAGGCGTACTCGCGCGAGTTTCTCGCCACGATTTATTTCCTGGAAGGCAACCTGGAAGCGGCGCTGAAGTATTGGAATCCCGAGGACAAACCGCGGCTGCGGAGCGTGGCCTTCGCGCCGTCGCTACAGCTCGAAGAATCCCTCCGGAACCGCGCTCTAGCGTTTAACGCTCCGCAAATCCTGACGGGCGATCGACTGCTCGCGACACAATCACGGCTGGACAATCTGGGGGTTTTTTCGAATCGGCGGATCGAACTCCATCCCGCGGAGTCCGGCAATTACGACCTGACACTCCATCTGGCGGAGAGAAACGGGTGGGGCGATTCCAAGGTAGAAGGCCTCGTTTCGCTCTTAAGCGGCTTGCCTTACGCTACCGTCTATCCGGAGTTTTACAACTTGGGCCGCGCTGCCGTGAATTGGACCTCGCTCGCGCGGTGGGATTCGGAAAAACGTCGCGTCTCGCTCACCCTGTCCATGCCCCCCTACGGCGACCCCCGCTTGCGCTTGCGCCTTTATGCCGATGCGCGCAACGAAAATTGGAATTTAGCGCAAACTTTTCTTGGCGCGGGCACGCCGCTGACGGACTTGAACATGCGCCGCGCTGCGGCTGGTGCGGAAGTGCATTCCGTTGTGAATGGCCGCTGGAGCTGGAGCGCCGGCGCGGAGATCGCCAATCGCAATTTTCGAAATCTCAGCGGTCACACTTCGCCCGCCGAGCGCGCGTTCTTCACCGGCGCTACGTCCGTTGCCGGGTGGCTGGGCGCCGAGCGAACTCTGGTGCGTGTGCCGGAGCGCCGTTTCACGCTGGCTTCCTCGGCCGAGGCCAAGGCCGGCCGGGAGTTTCGAGAGGGACTCGGGCCCTTTGCCACGCTCCGCGGATCGCTCCGCGCGCATTGGTTTCCCCGCGCCAAGGGTGACGACGATGAGATCGAAGCGCAGATTCGCGCAGGTGCAACCGCGGGCCAAGCGACTCTTGATGAACTATTCGAATTGGGCATCGAACGCGACAACGACCTCTGGCTTCGCGGCCACGCCGGAACAAGGGACGGGCGCAAAGGCGCTGCCCCGCTTGGACGGCGATTTTTTCTTGCCAATTGGGAGATGGACAAGAACATCTATCAAAACGGTTTCTTCGCCGTAAAGTTCGGCCCTTTTCTCGACAACGGCACGGTGGCCGATTCCTCGGGACTGGTGGGCTCGCGGCGCTGGCTCTGGGATGCCGGCGCGCAAGCGAAAGTCCGAGTCCTGGGAAGTCTGACCATCGTTGTATCCTACGGGAGAGACTTGCGCGGTGGAGGAAGCGTTCTCTATGGTACCGTCCTGCACTGATTCTCTCTTGCGTTTCTCGGCAGGATTGGAGGCCCGAGGTAACGCGACTGCCGCTTCCTCCGTCTCACAAACAGCCTGAGAGGGCGGCCGAACTGCCGTGGCTTCAAACGTAATCCCAACAGAGGCAGGCAATGTCAAAACAATTTTCTTCTATCGTTGGCATCCTTGTGGTGGTTGGTGTTTTGGCGGCAGCCCTGGCAGGCGCCGGGCTGCGCGCGGCGTCGGGGGCGGCGGACAAGCCAAATTCGTGGGGCTTCGACACTGCGAATCTCGACACAACCTGCAAACCTTGCGACGACTTCTACCAGTTCGCCATGGGCGGGTGGATGAAGGCCAATCCGATTCCCCCGGAGTATTCGAGCTGGGGCACGTTCACGCAACTGGCGGACAAGAACCAGCAGAACCTGCGGCAGATTCTCGATGACGCGGTGAACGCCAAGGCTCGGCCGGGCTCGAACGAACAGAAGATCGGCGACTTCTATGCGAGCTGCATGGACCTCACGGCAATCGACGCGGCCGGAACGAAGCCGCTTGAGCCGGAACTGGCGCGCATTGCCGGAATCAACAGCGTGGCGGATGTGCAAGCGGAGACCGAGCGGCTGCAGACCAGAGGCGTGGGCGCGCTCTTTCGCTTCGCTGCGAATCAGGATGCCAAGGACAGCACGCGAGTGATCGGAGCCGCGTTTCAAGGCGGCCTGGGATTACCGGAGAGAGAATACTACCTGAAGGAAGACGACAAATCGAAGCAGCTTCGCGAGGCCTACACCAAGCATGTCGCAAAAATGTTCGAATTACTCGGGGATGCGGCAGACCAGTCCGCAGCCGAAGCGGCCACGATTCTGAAGATAGAGACGGCTCTGGCAACCGCTTCGATGAAAAACACCGATCTGCGCGATCCGGACAAGACCTATCACAAGATGATGCTGGCCGACCTGAAGACGCTCACGCCGAATTTTTCCTGGGAAGCTTACTTCCAGGCCGCGGGACATCCGGAATTGAAAGAAATCAACGTCGGCCAGCCGGATTTTTTCAAGGCCCTCGATGCGCAATTGACCGCGACCCTTATCAGCGACTGGAAAACCTATTTGCGTTGGCATCTGGTTGATACAGCGGCGCCCGGGCTTCCCGAAAAGTTCGTCGCCGAGGATTTTGATTTTCGCGGCAAGACGTTGACCGGCGCGAAGGAAATCCAGCCGCGCTGGAAGCGCTGCGTGCAGGCGACCGATCGCGTGCTCGGCGAGGCCCTCGGGCAAGTCTATGTGCAAAAGTATTTTCCGCCGGAGGCCAAGGCCCGGGCTCTCGAGATGGTGCACCACCTGATTGCCGCGCTGCGCGATGATTTCGAGACACTCCCCTGGATGGGACCGGACACCCGCAAGCAAGCCACCGCGAAGCTCGAAGCTTTCGCCGTGAAAATCGGCTACACCGACAAGTGGCGCGATTATTCGGCGCTGAAGATCGACCGCAGATCCTACGCCGAAAATCAGTGGCGCGGAGCGGAATTCGATTTCGCGCGCCGCCTCGGCAAGATAGGCAAGCCAGTAGACCGTACGGAATGGGGAATGACGCCGCCAACCGTGAACGCCTACAACAACAGCAGCATGAACGAAATCGTTTTTCCCGCAGGCATTCTGCAGCCGCCTTTCTACGATCCGAAGGCCGATGACGCCGTGAACTACGGCGGAATGGGAGCCGTCATCGGCCACGAAATCACGCATGGTTTTGACGATCACGGCAGCAAGTTCGATGCCAATGGCAACCTGAAAGACTGGTGGAGCCCGGAAGACCTGAAAAATTTCAAGGCCCGCGCCGCCTGCGTCTCCGACCAATTCGACGCCTACATCGTTGACGGCGACCTGCACGAGAATGGCAAACTCGTTCTCGGGGAAAGCATCGCCGACTTGGGCGGTCTGACCATCGCCTACGCCGCGTATGAAAAGTCCCTGGCCGGCAAGCCGTGGCCGCCGGACAAGGACGGCTTTACTCCCGAGCAGCGTTTCTTCCTGGGCTGGGCGCAAGTCTGGGGCGCCAACGAGCGCATCGAATACGCACGGTTGCTGGCCAACACCAACCCGCACCCGTTGCCCCGGTTCCGCGGCAACGGACCGCTTTCGAATATGGCGGAGTTTCGAAAGGCCTTTGGCTGCAAAAAGGGCCAATCGATGGTGCGCGAGCAAGCCTGCAAAATTTGGTAGTTGCGACTAGCCTGGGCCCCGCTCTAGAAGTGGAAAACGACTCCGCCCGCAAGTTGGAAGTTGTTCTGCGATTGGTTAAAGAAGCCTGTCCGCACATAGTCGCCTTCCAAGCGGAAAGCGATGCGCGGGTTCCAGCGATAGTCCGCCCCGCCGCCGGCCTTGATGGCGTAAGCGTTGCGGCTTTGTCCCGCGGTGCCAGGTTGTTCGTGAGCGCCGCCAAAAATTCCGTGCAGCCAGGGTTCCCACTGTTTCTGCCGCCAGGCGATCTTCGGACCAGCGCCGTAGGTTCCAATCTTCACGTGTTCGTTGGCGAAAATCGTGGGTGCAAAGACGGCGGTGATGTTTCCTTCGATCCCGAACCAGTCATTCGTGAAGTAAACCACGGAAGTGTTGATGCCGATGGCGTTGGCACTGAAGACCGAGGATCGGAAGCGCAACCAGCTCGCGGCGATACCCAGCTGCCAGCGGTAGTCATCGCGGCCGCCGTAGAGAAACCTCGGCTGCGGTGACGGCGAAGGCGCCTCGGCGTTTTCGAGCGGCAGGGCCAGGGCCGTGGCGACAACGGGCGTGGCGAACATGTTTGCCGGTTTCGCTGCCGGCGGAGAAAGCGTGTCGGCGGCAGCAAGGTCACTCAGTAGCGTGGCCTTCGCCGCAGCACTCGCCGAGAAGTCCGGAGCGACGTTCCCCCGATCGATCTTCAAACCAGGCGCGCTCACCTGCGCCCGCGCAATACCCACGCCCCCAAGCAGCAGAAATGCCGATGTCCATAGCCTCTTCATGTCGCTCCTCTTTAGAGGGCTGCCCCACCACCCCACACACGTAGCTACGTTGACATCCTCCTCTCCCTAAAAGGAAGAGGATTCCTACCGCCTCCCGCTGGTTTTGCGGGACGGCTTCGGTGGGTTCCTCCCACAGCGCCCTCAGTTCAGGCGAGGACCACGAAGAGGCTTCACTTTTGGGCTGCCCGCCCATAGGTCTTTTGGACGGAGAGAAGTTTAAGACAAGGCAGCCAAGAAATCAAAGAGGGCTTTATATCCCCGGCCTAAAACGCCGAGGCTTTACGGCCCGGGCTGGGTAAACAACACCATGGCCCTTTGTCCATGCTCTTTCGCGGAAACGGGACAAAAAAGAAAATGGTCGATCGCCCCTCTACCGGCAGACCATCGAGAAAGTTGGGGCGGTCCGCAGGTCCGCTTGCCGCCCGGACGCTAGCGGCCGTGCCTTAAATAGTCGTCGGTTTTGTTCAACCAGTCTTCGCGCGGAGGATCGAAGACATCGAGGTCCACGGTGTCTTCCAGAGCCCAGGCTTCGTGCGGCAGGTGCGGCGGGATGCACAGCACTTCACCGGCGCGAACGACGATCTCCTTGCCATCGATCGAAAACTTCAGCGCGCCTTCCAGGATGTAGGTCACCTGCTCGTTGTGGTGGTGATGCAGCGGCACGTGCGCACCCTTCTTCATCAGCACGCGCGCCAGCATGATTTTATCGCCCACCAGCATTTCGCGGTCGATGAGCGGATTCAGTTGCTCGCGTTCCACGTTTTTCCACGCGACGTGCTTCGATTTCGGGCTCATTTCATTTCTCCATAAAGCCTTGCCGCATTGTCGTGCAGGTACAGGCGCGCCAGCTCGAGCGCCTTTTCTTCCGTGAAGGCGCCTTCGGCGACGAGTTCGGACAGCGCCGCAGCCGCCGCCGTCCGGGCAGAGCGCGCCGCCAGCCAGAACGTCTCTTCCGCGCCGACCGCCTCGTTGAACGGAAAGGCGTCCGACCCAAACATGATTTTCTCGGGGTACAGCGAAATCCACTGTTTGAGGATGTTCTTCAACTCCGAGGGGTAAACGTAATAGCCCATCAGCGAGGAATCGGTGTAGACGTTCTTCGTGGCGGTCAGCCAGATCATATCCAGAGTGTAGGGATAGCCGCCGTGAATCAGCACGAACTTCACGTTGCCGTAGCGCGGATCCCGCAGCACGTTTTCCAGATTCAGGGGATGGCCGTTTCGCAGGCTGAAGTAGTCGCCGATGCCCACGGCACTGTGAAAATGTACCGGGAGTCTTAGCTTTCCCGCCTGATCAATCAGCACGCGAAAAATGTAGTCCTGGAAAGTACCATAGTCCTCTTCGGAAGGCAGGCCACCGGCGCGAAACTGGGTATAAATCGCTTGCGCTTTTTCACGCGGCGGATCGCGGAAGTACAGGGTGCGGAAATAAGCGGCCTCGAATTTCATGGCCACGCCGCCCTTTTTCTGGTTGTCCGCGAGAGTCTGGCGAACCAAGGCCTCGTAGCCGGCGAGATCGGCGGGGAGGCCGTTCCCATTTTCCTGCTTCATGTAGCGCTGGAGCACTTTTTCCTGCAGTGGAATATACACGCCCAGGTCGCCGTTCTTAGCGATCAGATTGTGGTTGTCGAAGGGAAAAAAGAACGAATCGACAAAGAACACCCAATGAAACCGCCGGGGATCCAGGTACGGGGCCAGCGCTACGCGATTGGCCAGACAAGTCTCGATGTTCATTTTGTCGAGGATGCTGTCCCAGTAGGCCGTGCCGCCCGCCGCTTCTGCGGCTTTCTTCTTGTCGATGAGCCACTTGGCGTGCTGGGGCTTGAAATCATCATAAGGGTAGCCGAAGAGCGCTTTTGCAGCGGCCACAAATTCCGGATTGCTGTCGCGGAGGCGCATCACCGTGCTTTCCTCGGGGGGCGAAGCCATGGCGTCCATGTCGGAGTCATCGGGGAATGTTGCGTGTGAGTGATGGTCGTAAATAGGTATCCGATCGATCTGCTTCAGCAGGCGGTCGTAAATTTTCTGAACCTCGCCGCTGGGCAGCGGTCTTGCCTGTGCCTGCGCCTTGGCGGTACCCGCGAGGGTCACTAAGAGGGCCGTGCCCAAGTGAAACAATCGTTTCATTTTTCGGGGTCCCCCAGCAGCTCCGGGTTACTCCCTCACCATCGAAAATTGACGAATCAGCGTGAAACCGCGGCGCGCCAGTGAACCGCAACACGCTGGATGCGTTCCAGCGCGCCCTCGAGCTGATTCCTGGCGCTGACCAAGGAGAATCGCAGGTAATTCTTTCCGCCCTGGCCAAACGCCGCGCCCGCGATTCCCGCCACGCCGGCCTCCTCGAGCAAAAGTTTTTGCACTTCTTCCGCGGAGAGTCCCGTGTCTTCGATATTCACCCAGGCGTAGAAAGCGCCGTCCGGCGCCTGGCAGCGAAATCCGGGGATCTGGTTGAGCCCGGCGACAAACGGATCGCGCCGTTTGCGGTACTCCCCGACCATGGCCTCCACGGCATTTGTGGAATCGCCGAGCGCTTCGATGGCCGCCACCTGGGTGAACTCCGCCGCGCACGTAAACGTGTTCAGCACCAGCAGGTCCATGGCGTCGATCACCTCCACGGGCGCCACAGCGTATCCCAGCCGCCAGCCAGTCATGGCAAAGCTTTTCGAGAATCCATCAATGATCACGGTGCGATCCGCCATACCGGGGAGCGACCAGATGGACTTGTATTCCCCGCTGAACAGAATGCGCGCGTAGATCTCGTCGGCCAGAACCCATAGATCGTGCTTGGTGGCGAGCGCGGCGAGTTTCTCGATAACCGCATCGCTGAAAACCGTTCCCGTCGGATTATTCGGCGAATTGAAGATCAGCATGGTGGTGCGCGGCGTGATCTTTTCGGCGATCTCATGCACGTCAGGCTGGAACTTGTTTTTCTCTTGGAGTCCAAAGGGGACGGCCGTCGCCCCCAGCCCGCGGGTGAACGACGGATAGATCGGAAAGCTCGGATCGGGATAAAGCACTTCGTCGCCCGGCTCGATCAGCGCCATCATCCCGAGCGAGAGCGCCATTTTGCAGCCCGGCGCCACCAGGATCTGCTCCGCCGTTGCATCTACGCTGCGCGTGCGCTTCAAATACTCGGCAATTGCTTCGCGGAGAGCCGGTACACCTCGCGTGGAGCAGTAACGGTCGCGCCCCGCGGCTACGGCGTTGCGCAGCGCATCCACGACCGGCGCGGCGGGATGAAAATCCGGCTCGCCGAGTTCCAGATGAATGATCGAACGCCCCTGGCGCTCGAGTTCCTTGGCCCGCGCATAGACCGACAGCGCGCCTTCGCCATGCAGTTGTGAAACGCGTGATGCGATTCGTTTCATGCCCTTGACCGGAAGGGAATCTTATCACTTCGGCGGTGGAATGCCGCGCGCGCCTGCGCCTGCTCGACGCGATGCGAAGAAAAGAGGGGTACCCGCCACTACGGGTGCCCCGGCCATCCATCGCCGCGCTCGGGCGAGCTAGAAGGCGTAACGCAGGGAGAGTTGGATCAACCGTGGCGTACCCACGGTGCTGGTGATTTTTCCGAACGGGCTATTGGGAAGAGGAATGGTCTCCACATCGTTCACCGACGGATTGCCAAAGTTGGCATGATTCCAGATGTTGAAGAAGTCCGTGGTGAAGCGCAGTGACTGCCGCTCGGTCAGTTTGAAATTCTTGATGAGGGAGAAATCCCAGTTCTGCTGGTGCGGTCCGCGGAAAGGGTTCCGGCTGAGATTGCCAAAATCCGTCAGACAGAAGTTCGGATTGTTGACCGGGTCGCACTGAGCCGGGTAGAGCAGTGGCGCAGTGGTGAAAGCGTTGACGTTCAAGTACCCGTTGTCGACACGGCTCTGAAGGCTTCCCGTCGTAAGCGCGCTTCGGAGCGTGCTGCCGCTAGCCAGGCTGCCGGACAGCGTGCCAGAAGTGAAGCCTGCGCCCAGGAAACCCGTGCCCGCTCCGGAATCCGTCACCGAGAACGGCGAGCCGGACTGGAAGATGGTGATGCCGCCCAAAGCCCAGCCGCTCAGCAAAGCGCCCTTCACTCCCGTTTCGCCCTTGTAAAACGGCAAGTCATATCGATAACTCACGACGAACCGGTGAGTCCGGTCGAAGTCCGAGAGCCCGCGCGAGGCATCGAGCGTGGACTCGTCATTGAAGGCGGTATTGAAGGCGGTGTTTCCGGTGGATGTGGCGTCGGTGGATTTCGAGAAGGTGTACGCGGCCTGGAAATAGCCGGCGTCCCAGCGGCGTGTGAGGGACGTTTGCAGCGAATGATAGTGCGAATAGGCATCGTTGGCAAAAAGCTGAAAGCCGTTGTAGCCGTTGATGCCTTGAACCAGCGAGCGTGCCAAAGCATTGCTAAAAGTGTTCGTAGTTATCTCGTACTGCGTTCCGTTCGCGCCGGTCAGAATCACCGGATTGGCCGGGGTCGCGTTTCGCGACTGCAGGTTGTCCCGCGTTTCGCGAAGGTGCACGGAGTGCGTGCCCACGTAGCCGACCTCCAGAACCCACTGGCGTCCTAGCGCGCGTTGCACCGTCAAGTTCCACTGCTGTGTGCTGGGTACGACGAAGTGCCGTGGTACTTGCAATCCGAAGATGTTGGTTGAGAGCAGCGGACCGGGGCAGGCGGCGCCGGTCGCGTTTCCGTAGACGGGAGTTTGCGTAGTGTCAGTTGTCGGAGTCGGGGGATTGCTATTGTTGACGACGAAACCTTGAAACACGGACAGGCAAGGGACAAAGGTGGGGTCCAGCGTGCCGGCTTGAGGCAGGCCATTGGGGTTGGGATTCGGGCAGCCCGACGGTGGCGTCGTGGAATAGAGGCTTCCCATGCAGCCTGGCGCGCTAGCGCCAAACGCCACGGGAAGGAAGGGGGCTTGGAACGAGAGCTGGTCCACGGTGCCCACATCTTCGCGGACGTAGTAGATGCCGAAGCCCGCGCGAATCGTTGTGGTATGGCGACCGAAGAGGTCATAAGCCAGTCCAACACGCGGTCCATATCCGGTCGAATAGTTGTTGTTGTAGGTTGTGCTGTTGGCGCTTCCCGTCAGCCCTTGGAGATTCAAACCCTTCACGCACGAAGGGTAGACGAACGGGAATTGCCCCTGAACGGCGAGAGCGGGATCAAGATTCCCAATGTGGCAGAGACCGTCATGGAACCCGCCGAAGATCTCCGTGCGGAAGCCCACATTCAGCGTTAGGTCGTGGCGGATCTTCCAATCGTCCTCGGCGAAGAACCCGTAATTGTTGGCTCGGTATTCATGGTTAAAGACGCCGCCGCCGCCGAAGCTAAACTGCGGCGTTCCAAGCAGGAAGTTCTGAAAGTCACTGTTGCCATCGCTTGTATTTGTGAAAAAGAGCTCGCCGTTAAATACCTGCGGGAAGAGTTTGTCGAGGTTCACTCGCGTGAACTCGCCGCCGAAGCGGAAAAGATGCGCGCCTTTCACCCAGCTCACGGTGTCAACGAAGTTGGGATTGTTCTGGGTTTGGTGCTGGTCGCCGAAAGGAGCCGGCCCAATTTCGAATCCCGAGCTGGCGAACACAAACTTATAAATGGAATTTGTGACGGAATGCGTGGGGTGATCGATGCCAAGTTCGGTATCAGTCACCGGCGCTATGTTGTTCAAACTGTAGTTGATGTGCACGAATCCAAACCGCAACTCGTTCACCAAGGTTGGCGAGAACAGATGGGTTTCCGTGGCGTTGAAAAAGCGAGCATCGACTGGAGTATCGAATGGGAAGTTCAGCGCCGTGGAGCTGATACTACTGGACAGCGTGCTGCCCAGCGATTCCTGGAGATCTCCGGCGCCAAACGGAAGGAAGCTCTCGGAATTAGAAAAGAAAAAGCGGGCGGAGAGTTTGTCCTTTCCGCCAAAGAACTCGCGGTCCCAATTGGAGGTAAATTGATCGTCAGTGAATCTCCCAGGACGGCTAATGGCGAATGCTCCGGTCAGCGGATCGCCGCTGGGGATTAGGAAGCCATTGGAGGTTCCGCCGAACTGATTGCTCTTGAATTGGAGAAGTTTCAGCGACACTGGATCGAGACCGGTGATGCCTGCAGGAAGACCAGCGGGGAAAAACGCCGCGATCAAGGAGGCTTCCGAGCGGTTCTGGGCATCGGGCAGAGTTGGAATGGTTGTGCTAATAAAGGTTCCCGGCGAAAGCCCGCTGCGCTGCCGGGTTCCCTGGTAGTTGACGAAAAAATATCCCCACTTCTCCGTTCCTAGCGGACCGCCGAGACTGCCGCCAAAAATATTCTGCTTCACGGATGGCCGCGCCAGTCCCTCCTTGTTCAGGAAGAACTCATTGGCGTTCAAAACGTCATTGCGAAAATACTCGTACGCATCCCCATGAAGCTCTCTCGTTCCGGACTTGAGAATCGCGTTGACGTTTCCCCCGCCATTTCTTCCCTGGCTGGCATCGTATAGTGAAGTTTGAACCTTAAACTCTTGGATCACGTCAGGGTTTGGCAGCGGAACGTACGAGGCTTGCGCCACGTTGTAGTCGGTCGCGCTGATGCCTTCGATCAGGAAGTTATTGTTGTCCTCGCGCTGTCCGTTCACGAAAAGCTTTACGCTGCCGCGGCCAAGCTGCGCGGCGGCGTTGAGCTCGCTCTGCGCCCCGCTAGAAAGCGTCAGCAACTGCTGATAGTTCTGCGTCGCCAGCGGCAATTCCCGCACCGTCTCCGTACCAAGCGACTGACCGGTCGCGGCGTTCGTGGTTTCCACGTTGGTAACTTCGGCGGATATTTCCACCTTCTCCGTGACCGCACCGGGTTTGAGCGAGATGGTGATTTTGGTGGTCTCCGTGACGCGCACTTCGATCCCGGAGGCTTTGGCCTCCGCAAAGCCCGATTTATTCACAACCACAATGTACGTTCCCGGAGGGAGCAGTGGCGCGACGAACGATCCGTCCGCGTTTGTCGAAACCTTGCGTACCAGCGACTCCGTTCGTGTATCAATGATTTGGACTTCGGCTTCGGCAACCGACCCGCCACTGGTATCCACAACTGCGCCGCTGATGGCTCCGGTCGCGCCGCCTTGTCCGTAAACGCGCGTGCCCGTTAGTGTTCCCACGAGCACCAAAACGGCGGCTAAAAATGTAGGCATGCTTGGCATAATTTCCCCCCAAAGTATGGGACTGCACTGCTCTACGGTCGTGAGCAAACTCCGTTTGGCTCAGAAAACGCCCTTCTCTTCGGAAAGGACGACGGACCGGCGGACACCCGCGCGTAAACCTGACATTCGCCGCTTTGAAACTAACGTTTCACTTTCAGAGTGTCAAGGAACTAAGAGACAAAAATCTCGATTTACCCGTGGGGCCGTAAAGCCCCTGGACTTCAGGCCGGGGATATAAGGCCCCTTAAAACGTCAGAGTGGCGTGTTCTGCTGCTGAATATAACTCTCCAGAATGTTGAGGGAGGCACCGCCACAACTGGCGGCGAAATAGGAAGGCGACCAGAGTCTGCCTTTCCAATAGCGGGGTGCTAAGTCAGGTCGCTCCTGCCTGAGCAGGCGACTGGAAACGCCCTTGAGAGAGTTGACGAGCTTCGAGATGGCCACCTTCGGTGGATAGCGAACCAGCAAGTGGACATGATGGTCTTGGCCGTCCATGTCCGTCAGTTGGGATTCGAAGTCGGTGCAAATCTTCGCAAACAGCCGCCGGAGGCGGTCGAGGGCGTCTCTGTCGAAGACCCGGTAGCGATACTTGGTGACGAAGACCAAGTGGACATGCAAAGCTGAAACGCAATGTCTACCACGAGATAGCTCTTGAATTATCTCCATAGACCAAGTATATTGAGGCCGTGCTGAGATTGCAAGCCTTCCAATTCCAACTCCGCCCCAACGGCCAGCAACTCCGCAACCTGCGGCAGTTCGCCGGGTCCTGCCGTTTCGTCTACAACAAGGCCTTAGCACTCAACACCGAACGCTACAACAAGAAAGAGAAACGCTTGGGCTATGCCGGACTGTGTGCCCGGTTGCCGAACTGGAAGAGGGAGCACCCGTTCCTGTCCGACGTGCCAGCGCAAGCCTTGCAGCAAGCATTGAAGAACCTCGAACGGGCCTACAACAACTTCTTTCAGAAGCGCGCCGACTTCCCAAAGTTTAAGAAGAAAGGTCAGCGTGAGAGTTTCCGAGTTCCCCAAGGCTTCGAAGTAGACAACGGGAACGGGCGCATCAAACTGCCGAAAATGGGTTGGATGCGCTACCGCAAATCTCGGGAGGTGTTGGGGCAACCCAAAAGTGTCACCATTAGCGAGTCCTGCGGCAAGTGGTTCATAGCCGTTCAAACCGAGCGTGAAGTCGAAACCCCGTTGCACCTGGCAACCTCGGTGGTCGGTCTGGATTGGGGAATCGTGCGCTTCTATACCCTGTCGAACGGCGAATACCAAGAGCAGTGCCAGCCGCTCAAGAAGTTCTTGCCTAAGTTGGCAAAGTTGCAGCGCCGTATGGCGCGGAAGAAAAAGTTTTCGAACAACTGGAAGAAAGCGAAAGCCCGTATCGCCAAGTTGCACCAT
>Ga0066710_100000415_pt1 | contig 25463 bp, 20 predicted proteins | sample GraSoiAngelo_159_FD_79666 | JGI IMG/M metagenome (GOLD analysis project Ga0066710, IMG submission 79666) | Grasslands soil microbial communities from the Angelo Coastal Reserve, California, USA - 14_1009_16_40cm | ecosystem: Environmental > Terrestrial > Soil > Grasslands | place: USA... | reverse complement strand
GTGCGTTCTTCATGCGCTGCGCACCAGCCCTGCAGACACCCTATGAGCAGGATGCCGTTCCTGCATGTAATACGGGATGCCGTTCGTCCAGACGCCCGTCAAAATAATGCCGGACTGGATCGTGGGCTTCAGCGAGTTCAGCGCTTTTTGGACGACCTCGCGCGACGTGACGTCGGCCTTGATCACGAGACCCAGCACGTCCGCCATGCTGGCCAGCACATTCATGTCCGCGAGCGGCAGAATCGGCGGCGCATCGAGAATGATATAGTCGAAGCGTCGCCGCAGCTCCGTCAGCAATTTGGCGAGCTGGTGCACCTTGGAGAGTTCGATCGTGCCGTTCTCCTGGCTGCCCGCGGGCAGGATCCAGAGCGGCCACTTCTCCAACGGATGGATGCTGTCTTCCAGGGTATGCGTGCCCTGCAGCACTTCCGACAGTCCCGGTTCGAGGCCCGTGCCGAGAATCGTATGTACGGACGGATTTTTCAGGTCGCAATCAATCAGCAACGTCGTCTTGCCGAGGTCACGCGCCAGGGTGTATGCAAGGTTCACCGCAGACGCCGTCTTCCCTTCGCCTTTCAACGCGCTGCTCACCACGACGACGGTATTGGGCCGGTCGCCGGCCATCAGACCGAGGCGCGTGGCGGCCACACGAAACTGCTCTGCGACGATGGACATCGGGCGCCACTTCGCGACGAGGTTGTACTCGACCGGCAGCATCCCATGGCCGTTACCGTTCACTTGGCCGTTGCCGTTTCGGAACTTCGACCACGAAAGCAGCCGTCCATTGCTCTTTCTACCTTCTGCAGGGGCGGCCTCCGACGAGGCTTCGGCCGCGCCCGGCAACACGGCGACCGCGCTGAGCTGCGTGGACGGCGCGGACTGCGGCGCGGGAAGCGCCTTGCCCGTGAGCCCGTACGCGGTTTTGAAATCGGGGATCGCCGCGAGGAGCGGAAGGCCGAGCAGCATCTCGGCTTCCTCGGGACGACGGAACGACGCCTTATACTGATCCACCGCGAAGGCGCCGCCGAATCCCACCATGCAGCCGAGGATCAGGCCGACCAGCATGATCCGCATCTGGTCCGGCTTCTCGGTCTTCTCGGGGAGGTTCGCCGGATCGATGATGCGGAACTGCTCGCCTTTCTGACGCTTCTCAAGGTTCTCGGCGACCTGCGCGTTCACGCGTTTGTCGAGCAGAGATTGATAGTTCTTCTGCCCGTTGTCGTAGTCGCGCACGAGGATCATGAGCTCCTGCTCGCGCGACGGCGTCCGCTCGACCCGCCCCTCATAAGCCTGCATCTGCGACGCCAGCCGGATGCGCCGCTGCTTGAGGCCTGCGAGTTCGATTTGCGCCTCATCGCGTTGCCGGACCAGCCCTTGGAGATACGGATCGAACGTCTTGACGGCTTCCTCGTTCACCTCGCGCCCCGAGAGACTGTGTTTGTCCACCAACTGCGCCTTGACGGATTCGATCTCCTGCTTGACCTGCACGATGTCCGGGTAGGACTCCTTGTACCCCGCTTTCAGGGTGGTCAGGTTCCGTTCCAGTTCGCGCAAGTGTTGGACCAGCGGATCGCCTCCGGGCGTGCCCAATCCGGGCGTCGTGGTCCCGCTCGTTTCATAATCTCTGATCGCTTTGTCGATGAGGCCGACGCGGTCCGTCAGACTGTTGATGGATTCGCTCTCCACCGTAACGTCCGACTGCAGGCGATCCAGCGCCCGCAGATTCGCTTCCATCTGCTGCGGCAGCTCGCCCATGTATTTTTTCTTGAAGTCGCTGATCAACTGCTCCTGCGCCTCGAGACCCGCCTTGGACTTCGCGAGCTCCTGCTCGAGGAATTCGGACGCGCCCTCGACAAACTGCTCCCGCACTCGCAGGTTCTCTTCGATAAACAGAGACGCCAGCTTGGCCGTGACTTTCATTGCCACCATGGGATCCTCATGCGCGAATGAAATCGAAAACGCCTCGACGGTCTTGCCCCGGGCACCGCTCGAGCCCACCGTTTCCACTTTGATGCTCTCACGCATCTTCTCGATGACCTCTTCGAAGCCCGCGCTCCGCACGTCGTCCGGATAGAGCTTGAACTCCTCGACGACCTTGCTCAGCAACGTGCGGCTCATGACCTGTTGTTTGATCATGATGAGCCGGCCTTCGATGCTGCCGCCGACGATGGCCTTCACATAGTCCTCCGGGATCTTCTGGTCTTCCACGAGGATCAGCGTGCTGGACCGGTAGCTCTTGGGCAATACCAGGGCAAGGATTCCGGCGATCCCCAGGGAGAGAAGGATGGCTCCGATAATCAGCCATTTTCTCCGGGCCGCCATGCTCAAGTAATCGTAGAACGTGATGGGCAACGATTCGTTCATATGTGCATCCATTCTGCCGGGCGCTCTCCGCCCGCCGGCGCAGGCATCATCAATGGCACGTGGTGATGGTTGTCTCTCATCATTCGACCCTATGGAACGACGATGGTGTCCCCGGAATTGATGACGATGTGGTTCGGATCGCTCCGACCCGTGAGCAGGTCGTCATAGGGCATGTTCAGGCGGACTTCCTTCCATCCGCCGTTCCCATTCGGTGTATGCCGCACCACCTGCAACTTGTTCTTCGACGCAAACGGGGTGAATCCGCCGGCCATCGAGATGGCCTGGAGCACCGTGGTGTAGGACTTCAACTGATACTTGCCCGGCCTCGTGACTTCACCGAGGACGAACACGTTGTAGCTGTTGACCTCTTTCACGCTCACCGACACCGCCGGGTTTTCCTTGAACTCCAGCAACCGCTTGGCGAGGCGCTGGGAGAGCTGGTCGGCGGTGACGCCCGCCGCTTGCACGTCACCGATCAGCGGCATCGAGATCATGCCGTCCGGCCGCACCACCACTTGTCGGCTGAGGTCTTGGTTGCGCCAGACCACCACCTCGAGAATGTCTTCAGGTCCCAGCAGAAAGTCCTTGGACGGCGTCGGGTTCTCGACCATTTCTTTTCCCGTCATGGAAGACGCGCACCCGAACAGCGCTCCGCTCAGTACCAGCCCCATCAACACCAGCATGCTTGTGCTCTTCATCGTCTGTTCTCCCCTCTTCTGACTCTGGACCTGTCGACTGTCCCCGCTCACGGCAACAACACCATGGTTTCGGACGGCACGACGATCGTATCGCCGGGCCGGAGTTCCACATTCTGCTTGGACCCGTCCCGCAACACGATATCGTCATAGCTCGCCTTGAGTTTTTCGCTGCCGCCCCCGCTGCCGTTGTCGCGGAATCGGAACACCACCACCTTGTTCCGCGCCGCCACCGGCGTGAACCCGCCCGCGATCGTGATGCCCTGCAGCAACGTCGTCTTGCTCTTCAGCGGATACCGACCGGGCTTCCCCACTTCGCCCAGCACGTAGACCGCGTAGCTATTCACCTCGCGGACGACGATCGCCACCGAGGGGCTCTCCTTATACTCTTTCAGCCGGGAGGAGATTTCCTCCGTCAGCTGGCTCGGTGTCTTCCCGACCGCCACGACATCACCGATGAGCGGCAGAGAGATGCGGCCATCGGGCCGTACAGCGACGACTTTCGAGAGATCGGCATTCCGCCATACCGTGATCTCCAGGACATCCTCCGGACCGACGATGTAATCCGGCGTGACAATCAGTGAAAACTTTTCGAGCGCGGCGGATGGCGCCGGTTGCTGCGCCGCCTGCGGCACGCCCCCGGTCTCGGGAAACGCCGTCCCGCCGGACAGACCGAACAACAGCACGACTCCGCTACCCACCCACCACCTTACGGTTTTCATAGGCATCCCCCTCCCAATGATGGAGAAACGGCGGGGGGCGAACTCGCCTGCCGTCCTCCAAACCGTTCCGGCACCTTGAAACTCTGCGGCATCCCCGGCACTTCGAGTGATGACGCGGCGGGCACGACAGATACAGGGTTCATTGAATTTTCCCTATCAAGAAACCACCAGTGGATTAGGAAAAACTCCGTTATGCCAATCACAGTATGACTGTCGGCGAAGGTATAAAAATGTGGCCGCAGGTCACAATACCAATCACGTAGGCATCGCTATACCTCCGTACGGTTGCTGACTACAGAACGTTGGCATTATTCTTTGGTTGAGGCCTCCCTATACGAAAACAGCACGTTCGAATCAGTAGGGACACAGCTTCAAGGAAGGAACGAGATATGCGGGGACGGAGACCGACGGCGGAGGCATCCGACACCTCATCCGATTTTCACGTAGATAGTATTGTGGACAAGAGGGCGGGCCCGGGAATTCTGTTGCTGACCTCATCCATGCAGTTGCTATACCGGGACCGGCGAACGTGGGAATTGTGCGGCCAGATCAACAAATCACACAACGGCACCGCCGCCCGGGGTGTCCTTCCCCCAGCGGTTGCGGAGGTCTGCGCCGAAATCATGCAGACGCTCCAGGTCAGGAGCGAGGCGAAGGATTGGGAGCATTTCCGTGTCAAGCGGATCATCGGCGACGCCAAACGGCCGATCCTCCTGCGCGGGCTCGGACTACCCGACCGGCACAGCATTCAGCATTCCAGGATTCTGATCACCATGGAGGAAGTGGGACGCCGCCAGGAGGCTGTGACCGAGCAGGCCAAGGAACTGTTCCACCTCACCGATCGGGAAGTGGCCGTTGTCCAGAACCTGCTCAAGGGCTGGACCAACAAAGAGATCGCCAATGCACTCGGCGTCACCGAGCAGACGGTGAAAGAGCACATCAAGCATATTATGGAAAAGACCAAGACGACCACACGCACCGGAATCCTGGTGCAAGTGCTCCGCCTCTGAAGCAGCGCTTTTTCCTCACGACCCTTTCGCCTTTTCCACGCCGAACGCGGAACAAGCCCTCACACGCCGGCACTAAGCCGCCGGCCTCCTCCCGCGCGAAGACGTCCAAACCGCAATCTCAGCCGGTCGAGGTACAGATACACCACCGGCGTCGTGTACAGCGTCAACATCTGGCTCACGATGAGTCCGCCGACGATCGCAATGCCGAGCGGTCGCCGTAGCTCGGCGCCGAGCCCTGTCCCAAGAGCCAGCGGTAGCGCGCCGAACAGCGCCGCCATCGTCGTCATCATGATCGGCCGGAATCTCAGCACGCACGCTTCATAGATGGCGTCTGCGGAACTCTTTCCCTCCTTGCGCTCCGCCTCGAGGGCAAAATCGATCATCAGAATCGCATTCTTCTTCACGATGCCGATGAGCAGAATGATACCGATCAGCGCAATGATGCTCAGCTCCGTCTGGAAGATCATCAGCGCGAGAATGGCGCCGACGCCGGCAGAGGGCAATGTGGACAGGATCGTAATCGGATGGATGTAGCTCTCGTACAGGATCCCCAACACGATGTAGACCGTCACGAGCGCCGCCAGAATCAGCAGCGGCTGATTGGCCAGCGAGGCCTGGAAGGCCTGGGCCGTGCCTTGCAGGCTGCCCCGTATGCTCGCCGGTAGGCCGATCTCGCGGGTGGCCGTCTCGATCGCCCTGACCGCATCGCCAAGGGCCACTCCGGACGGGAGATTGAACGAGAAGGTAATTGCAGGAAACTGTCCCTGGTGGTTCACGGACAACGCAGTCGCGGTCGGTTCGTAATGCGCGAACGTGCTCAAGGGCACCTGCGCGCCATTGGGCGTGCGCACATAAATGTCGTGCAGAGTGTCGGGACGTTGCCAATACGGCGGCGCGACCTCCATCACCACATGATACTGGTTCAGGGCCGTGTACATGATCGAGACCTGCCGCTGGCCGAACGCATCGTACAGCGTGTCGTCAATGAGCTGCGGGGTGATGCCAAGCCGCGACGCGGTGCTCCGGTCAAACACCACCGAGGACTGCAACCCTTTGTCCTGTTGGTCGCTGTTTAGGTCCGCGACCTGCGGTAAGGCCCGCAGCTTCTGCTCGACACGCGGAGCCCAGTCGTTCAGCTCCCGCAAGTCGTCGCCCTGCAGGGTGTACTCATATTGCGCATTGCTCCGCCGGCCGCCGATACGCACGTCCTGTGTGGCCTGGAGAAATGTCGGCGCGCCGGGAACCTTGGACAGCTTTCCGCGCAGTCTCGCGATGACCTGATCCGCGCTGAGCTTCCGCTCCTCCAGGGGCTTGAGCCCGATGAACATGCGTCCCGTGTTCGTCGTGGTACCGCCACCCCCGCCGCCGCTGAACCCCGTGACGCTCTCGACGGCCGGATCGCTCTTGATGATCTCCAGCACCTCCGTGAGTTTCTGCCGCATGGCCTGAAAGGAGGCATCCTGCGCGCCCTGAATCGCGCCCATCAGCCGGCCGGTATCCTGCTGGGGAAAGAAGCCCTTCGGGACGATGATGAACAGGTAGATATTGAGCGCAATGGTGGAGAGAGTCAGCGCGAGCATGAACCGCGGGTGTCTGAGCGCCCAGGACAGAGACGTCTCGTACCGCGACAACATCCATTGGAACGCGTGCTCGCTCGCCCGGTACAGACGCCCGTGGGCGCGCGGTTGTTCCGGCTTCAGGAAGACGGCGCACATCATGGGCGTGGTGGTCAGTGAGATGACGAGCGAGAGGATGATCGCCACCGACAGGGTCACGGCAAACTCGCGGAACAGCCGGCCGACGATCCCGCCCATCAACAGAATGGGCAGGAAGACCGCGATCAGTGAGAGGCTCATGGAGACGACGGTAAACGTGATCTCCTTGGCTCCCCGCAGAGCGGCCTCCAGGGGCGGCATACCCTGTTCCCTGTACCGGCTGATGTTCTCCAGCACCACGATGGCATCGTCCACGACGAATCCGGTCGCAATGGTGAGCGCCATGAGAGAGAGGTTGTCCAGGCTGTAGCCGCACAGGTACATGACACCGAACGTGCCGACGAGCGAGACCGGCACGGCCACGCTCGGGATGAGGGTGGCGCGAACATTGCGTAGGAACGCGAAGACCACGAGGATGACGAGAGTCACCGAAATGAGCAGCGTCAATTCCACGTGGTGAAGCGAGGACCGAATCGCCGGGGTGCGGTCAAGCGTGACCGACATCGTGATGGCGCGGGGGATGGATGCTTCCAACTGCGGGAGGAGCTCACGGATGCGGTCCACCGTCTCGATAATATTCGCCCCCGGCTGCCGGAACAGAATCACGACCACGGCCGGCTTGCCGTTGGCCAGACCCGTGGAGCGAAGATCCTCGACCGAGTCCTCGACGCTGGCCACGTCCGACAGCCGCACGGCCGCGCCGGCCCGATAGGTGACGATCAACGGCATGTACTCCTCCGCCCGGCGGAGCTGATCGTTGGTCTGAATCTCCCAGGTCCTGGTCTCATCCGCCACCTGTCCCTTCGGACGGTTCACGTTGGTGGAGGCCAGCATGCGGCGGACGTCTTCGAGTCCGATGCCGTACTTGTTCAAGGCGTTCGGATTCATCTCCACCCGGACCGCCGGCAGCGACCCGCCTCCCACGATCACCTGGCCGACCCCCTCGGCCTGGGAGAGCTTCTGTTGAAGGATGCTGGACGCGGCATCGTACATCTTCCCCCGGCTCATCGTGTCGGAGGTCAGCGCCAGAATGAAAATGGGCGCATCGGCCGGATTGACCTTGCGGTACGTGGGATTGTTCGGCAGCGCCGTCGGGAGATACCCGCGCGCCGCATTGATGGCCCCCTGCACGTCGCGGGCGGCGCCGTCGATATTGCGGCTCAAGTCAAACTGCAAGACGATGGTGGTGGCACCAAGATAACTGGTGGACGTCATTTCGGTCACGCCCGCGATGCGCCCGAACTGACGTTCGAGCGGAGCTGCCACGGACGTCGCCATGGTTTCCGGGCTTGCCCCGGGCAAATTTGCCGAGACCTGGATCGTCGGGAACTCCACGGACGGCAGGGCGGCGACCGGAAGCAAACGGAAGGCGACCGCCCCGACGAGCGCGAGGGCAATCGTCAGGAGCGTCGTCGCGACGGGTCTTCTGATGAAGGGCGCTGCGATGTTCATGCGGGTTTACCCAGCGCTCGGACCGAGCGCTTCGTGCTTCGACGGGACTGCGCGGCGTTTGGCGACACGCTTCGCCAAACGGTCGAACGCGAGATAGACCACCGGCGTCGTATAGAGCGTGAGCATTTGGCTGAAAATGAGGCCTCCGACGATCGAGATCCCGAGCGGCCGTCGAAGCTCCGATCCCATGCCCGTGCTGACGGCCAACGGCAGGGCCCCTAGCAACGCCGCCATCGTGGTCATCATGATCGGCCGGAACCGCAGCAGAGAGGCTTCGTAGATCGCCTCGACGGCGCTCTTCCCGTGCTTGCGCTCCGCCTCCAGCGCGAAGTCAATCATCATGATGGCATTCTTCTTCACAATGCCGATCAGCAAAATGATCCCGATCAAGGCGATCACGCTCAACTCCATCCGAAAGAGCATCAGCGCGAGAATCGCGCCGACCCCTGCCGACGGCAGCGTGGACAGGATCGTGAGCGGATGAATATAACTCTCGTACAGGATGCCGAGCACGATGTAGACCGTCACAAGCGCCGCCAGGATCAGCAGCGGCTCATTGGTCAGCGCAGCCTGAAAGGCCTGGGCCGTCCCCTGGAAGCTGCCGCGAATGCTGGCCGGAAGGCCGATCTGGTGCGCGGCTGTCTCGACCGCCTGCACTGCCGCTCCCAGCGAGACGCCCGGGGCCACGTTAAACGACACGGTCACCGCCGGGAATTGCCCCTGGTGGCTGATGACGAGTGGCGCGGTCGTCTCCGTCAATTGCGTGAACGCGCTCAAGGGCACCTGGCCGCCGTTCGCCGAGCGGACATAGATGTCCCGCAGCGCCTGAGGGCCCTGCTGAAATTCCGGCTTCACCTCCAGCACCACCCGATACTGATTCAATTGGGTGAACATGGTGGATACGAGCCGCTGGCCGAAGGCGTCGTAGAGCGTGTCGTCAATCATCTGCGGGATGATGCCCAGCCGTGCAGCGGTGCTGCGATCAATCGTCAGCAGGGCCTGCAACCCTTGATCCTGCTGATCGCTGCCCACGTCGCCAAGTTCGGGGAGCATCCGGAGCGCCTCGACGAACTTCGGCGCCCAGGCATTCAGTTCTCGGGCGTCGGGATCTTCGAGGCTGTACTGGTACTGCGTCCGGCTCACGCGATCCTCGACGGTGAGGTCCTGCACCGGCTGCAGGTACAAGGTGATGTCGTCGACCTTCGCCAGTTCCTGTTGCAAACGCCGGATGACCTGGCCGGCGGTGAGGTGCCGCTTCGCGAGCGGCGTGAGGTTGATGAGGATGCGCCCGCTGTTGAGCGTGGCGTTGGTGCCGTCCACCCCGATGAACGACGACAGGCTTTCGACCGCCGGATCCTTGAGAATCACCGTCGCCAGAGCCTGCTGGCGCGCCGCCATCCCCGCGAATGAGATGGTTTGCGGCGCCTCGGAGATCCCCAAGATCAGCCCGGTGTCCTGAACGGGGAAGAAGCCTTTGGGCACGATGATGTAGAGCAGCACGGTTAAAACCAGGGTCCCCATCGCGACGAGCAAGGTCGACTGCTGGCGATCCAGCACCCATCGCAACGTCTTCCCGTATTGCTCGATGGTGCGGTCGAACAGATGTTGGGATACGCGGTAAAACCGGCCTTGCTGCTCCTCCGGCGTACGACGCAGCAGCCTCGCGCACATCATCGGCGTCAGGGTCAAAGACACTGCCGCCGAAATCAGGATCGTGATCCCGAGGGTGATCGCGAACTCTCGGAATAAGCGTCCCACCACGTCGCCCATGAACAGCAGCGGGATCAATACGGCGATGAGCGAGACGGTCAAGGATAGGATGGTAAAGGCAATCTGTTCCGAGCCCTTGAGCGCGGCCTGCAGCGGAGAGTCCCCTTCTTCGATGTATCGGGCGATGTTCTCGATCATCACAATCGCATCGTCCACCACAAATCCCGTCGCGATCGTGAGCGCCATCAAAGTCAGGTTGTTCAGGCTGAAGTCCATGAGATACATCGCGCCGAAGGTCCCCACCAGGGACAGCGGGACAGCGGCGGCGGGAATGACGGTGGCGGAAAGCGTGCGAAGGAACAGAAAGATCACCATGATGACCAGCGCGACCGCCAGCATCAGCTCGAACTGAACGTCTTCGACCGATCCGCGGATGGTCGTCGTCCGGTCGGTCAACACGGAGACATGAACGGAAGCCGGCAACGCGCTTTCGAGTTGCGGCAGCAGCTTTTTGATGCGGTCCACGACCTCGATGACATTGGCGCCCGGCTGGCGCTGGATATTGACGATGATGGCGGGGGCCTCGTTCATCCAGGCCGCCTGCTTCGCATTCTCGGCATCGTCGATCACGTCGGCCACGTCGGACAGCACCACCGGCGCATTGTTGCGATAGGTGACGATCAACGGCCGATAGTCCTTGCTCGAAAGGAGTTGATCGTTCGCACCGATGATGGAGGCGCGCCGGGGCCCGTCGAACGCGCCCTTGGCCTGATTGACATTGGCGGCCGACACGGCCGCGCGCACATCTTCGAGGGTCAATCCGTACGCGGCCAGCGCCGTCGGGTTGGCTTGAATCCGGACGGCGGGCCGCTGGCCCCCGCTGATGCTGACGAGTCCTACGCCCGAGAGCTGGGAGATTTTTTGGGCCAGCCGCGTATCCGCCAAATCTTCCACTTGAGGCAACGGCAAGGTTGGCGACGTCAGCGCCAGCGTGAGGATCGGCGCGTCAGCCGGATTCACCTTGCTGTACACCGGAGGGTTCGGCAGCTCCTTCGGCAGGAAAGTGGTAGCGGCATTGATCGCCGCCTGCACCTCCTGCTCGGCAATATCCAAGCTCAGCGTGAGACTAAACTGCAACGTAATGACCGAGCTGCCCCCTGAGCTGGTCGAGGTCATCTGTTTGAGGCCGGGCATTTGTCCGAACTGGCGCTCTAGCGGCGACGTGACGGACGACGCCATGACCTCGGGGCTGGCGCCCGGATAGAACGTCAGGACCTGGATGGTCGGGTAATCGACTTGTGGCAGGGCGGAGACCGACAGCTGATGATAGGCCATCGCGCCGGCGAGCAGAATGGCCGCCATCAGCAGGACCGTGGCCACCGGCCTGAGAATAAAGATGCGTGACGGATTCATGACCGGCTCGCTTTGGGACCCTTCCCTGCCGGTGCCCTACTGCCGGGAGCCTGGACGTCAACGTTGCTGCCTTCGCGCAGCTTCTCAGTGCCATCCACCACCACCTGCTCATCGGGAAACAGGCCGGCCTCGATGGATGCCTCATCGCCCTGAGTGACGCCCACCGTGACCGGGCGCACGGCCACCGTCTGATCGACCTTCACGATATATACGAAGGTGCCCTGAGAACCGCGTTGTATGGCGGCGGTCGGTACGATCGTCGCCCCTCGCTTCACATCCAAGAGCAGGCGCGCGTTGACGAACTGACTGGGAAAGAGTTCATGGTCGTCGTTGGGAAAGATGGCCTTTAGTTTGACGGTGCCGGTCGTCGGATCGATCTGATTGTCCACGGTCAGCAAGGATCCCACGGCCAGCCGCCGCTTCTGCTCTCGATCGAACGCCTCGACCGGTAAACGTTCTCCGGCTTTGAGCTTGCCGAGGACGGGAGGGAGACTATCCTCGGGAATGGTGAACACCACCGCAATGGGTTGGAGCTGCGTGATGACCAGGAGCCCATTGGCGTCGTTGGCGTGAACGATGTTGCCGGGATCCACGAGGCGCAACCCGATTCGCCCGGTGATCGGCGCGGTGATCCGCGAATACATCAATTGCAGCTTGGCAGTGTCGATTTGCCCCTGATCCGTCTTGACGATCCCTTCCGTCTGGCGAACCAAGGCCTCCTGGGTATCCAATTGTTGTTTCGCGATCAGCTCTTGCCGGTAGAGATCCCGGTAACGCTCCAGATCGAGCTGGGCGTTCTTCAGCAGCGCCTGATCGCGCGCCATCTGGCCTTCCATCTGGGTCAACTGCGCCTGGAAGGGGCGGGGATCGATTTCAGCCAGCAGTTCGCCGCTTCGGACGATCTGGCCCTCTTTAAACAGCACCCGCATCAGCTGTCCGTCGACGCGGCTTTTTACGGTGACCGTGTTGAGCGGGGTGACTGAGCCGAGGCCCGTGAGGTACACGCCGATGTCGCCCGTCTTCGCGGCCACGGCGACCACCGGCACCGTCCTGACGCGGGAGTCCGCCTTTTTTTCGCCGGGGACGCGTAATTGCGCCTCGCCCGACTTCATCAGCAATGCGTAGGCGCCGATGGCAAGGAGACAGAGGACCAGTAACCCGATCGCCCCGCGCTTGAGCAGCACAGCCACACGCGTACGCTGAGGCCTCGGGTCTTTCTGCGGATTCTCTATCGCCATTCGAATTGAGCTCCTAGGAGAGGACTTGGTTCGGCATTAGGATTACAATGGATCCGCATATGATCTCTCGGCAGACCTCCACTGAACGCCTCTCCCGTCATTATAGTCGGACGCAGCCTCCCCGAGGTTACAGACGGCGTGTAACCTTCCGCCCCCTTCGACCGACTGTCCTGTTAAGGCCCCCTCATGGTTAAGGGGGAGCATGAGTCCGCGCTGACGGACGAAGCGATCATTCGGCAGGTCATGCGTGGGGACGTGGATGTCTTTGTGGAATTGATCACCCGTTATCAACAGCATGTCGGCCGCATCGTTGCCGGCCATGTCCCGCACGAGATGGTAGAAGAGGTGGCGCATAACGTCTTCGTACGGGCCTATACGTCCCTATCCACGTACTCGTTTCGAAAACCGTTCTCACATTGGTTGGCCACCATCGCGGTCCGCAGTTGTTATGACGTGTGGCGGGCGGCGGGTCGAAAGGAGGTGCCCTTCAGCGCGCTTGCCGATGAGGACCATCAGGAATGGACGGACCAACTTCTCGCGGCGGAATCGAACGAGCGTTTTGAGGAGCTGGCACGTCAAAAGGAGACGAAAGATCTGTTGGACCGAGCCCTGGCCCAACTGTCGGCTGAGAACCGCATGGTGGTGACGCTGGTTCATCTCGAAGGTTACTCGGTGCGGGAAGCCGCCAATTTGCTCGGTTGGACCGTCGTGAACGTCAAGGTCAGAGCGCACCGCGCGCGTCAACAACTCAGGAAAATCCTGGAAGGATTCGTGGGGAACGCAGCATGAACACACCCGGCAAAGAACACCTGGACAAGCTCGCGCGGGCGCTCGCGCAGGCGCATGCCGCGCAGGAAGTGCCGCAGTTTTCGACCGGTTGGAGGACTGCCGTGATGCGGGACATTCGCCGAGAGGCCAGCGCGAGGACGGCGATTGAGGTCCCGCAACTGGTCTGGCGCGCGGCGGTGGTCGTCGTCCTCGTCTCGCTGGCGCTCGTCGGCTCGCTGCTGAGTTGGGATGCGGGCCGCGCCGATGCCGACTTTTCTGCGCTCTTCGCTGAGGCCACCGTTTCCCCCACCATATTGACAGGCGCGCCATGAGCGACAGGCTAAGTTGGACACCACGCCGGCATTGGGGAATCTGGGGGGGGATCACCGTCGTGTTTCTTTGCGGCCTGCTTGTCGGCAGCGTCGCGACCACGGCCTATCATGATTACCAAGGGCAGCAGAAATGGGAGCGGGGACTGGCGGGATTGAAACCGCGGGTCATGCGGCATCTTCAGCATGAACTGCGCCTGTCGGCGGAGCAACAGCAGACGATCGAGCCGATCATCGCCCGGGCAGAAGGCGAGCTCTTGCGCTTACGAATGGCGCAGCAACCCCGTGTCGAGGAGATCCTGGGCAAGACCATTGAGGCCTTACGAACCCAGTTGAATCCAGAGCAACAGAGCAAGCTCGATGAACTGTCTCGCCAGCTCCAGCGGCGATGGGAGGCCGACCGCCAGCACATCCACAAACTGAACAGTGGGGGGCGCGACTGAGCGCACTTGTCCTGTTTTGGCCAGGCAAATTGAAGGAATGTATGCTAGTATAGAGACAGTGTTTACCTTCGATTCGGTTTCGGCAGACGGTGTTTTCACCGTCGCAACACCAATTCAGACCCAAAGAAAGATATGACGCACGCACAGCACATTCGAGTTGTCACCTATAACATCCATCAGGCACGCGGATGGGATGGTGTGACGAGGCCGGATCGGATCATCACCGTCCTCAAGGAAGTGGACGCGGACATCATTGCGTTGCAGGAAGTCTTGCTTTCCCAAGTCTTCCTCATCAAGAAAGCTCTCGGAATGGGCGGCGTGGCGTTCAACCTCACGCGGCGCATGCGGCACGATCTGTACGGCAACGTCTGCCTCACCCGCCTGCCTCTGACCGGCCATGCGAGCTACGACTTGACCTGCAAAACGTTCGTGCCGAGGGGATGCTTGCGCGCGGACGTCAGCCACGGGGCGGCCTCGCTCCATGTCTTCAACGTTCACCTCGGGCTTCGCTACCGAGAACGGATCCAGCAAGTGCGCATGCTGAGGGAGATTCTGGATCCTAGGGCGATGACCGGTCCGCGACTCCTGCTCGGTGACTTTAATGAATGGTTTAATGGCGCCGCCTCCCGCCTGCTTCGGAGGGAGTTCGGCGATCCATGCGGCCGGCGCCGATCCCTTCGCACACACCCCAGCCCGCTGCCGGTCTTTCCGCTGGACCGGATCTATCATGACCCTGCGGTCACACTCGAGCACGTCGCCGTCCACCGTAGCCAGGTCGCCCGCGCAGCGTCCGATCACTTGCCGACGTACGCAGATCTTCGCTTGAACCTCTCGTAGTCCAGCGCATCAGCGCGAAGCCGTGCGGACGACCACGAGCTTGTCCACACCAGACTCCGCGCCCCACACCTCACCGTGCCGTCCGAGGAGTTGACGGACATTCGCCCCGGCGCTCGGCAGCGGGAAGACATCAAAGGTCTCCTTCTGCGGATCGAAACGCACCAACGCGTTCGCCCCGAAGTCGCTCAGCCAGACCTTGTCCAGATCGTCCACGTAGACGGCGTACGCCCCCGGCTTATTGCCGGGCAGACGCCATTCGCGCCAGGAACCACTGGCCGGCGTATAGCGCGCGACCTGTCCCACATTCCATTCGCTCACCCAGATATTGCCCTGTGAATCTGCCCAGACGCGCCGCGCTCCCTGCCGCTGGGTTGGCGGCTCGATCACCGTCGCCGCCCCGGTAGTGGAATCGAGCCGTGCGATATGGCTCCCCGCCAAGGACGCGTAATACATCGTGCCGTCCGGCGTGGCCGCGATTCCATAGGGTCCGGCGCCTTTGGGAGCGGCGAACACCTCGACCTTGCCGGCTTTTGGGTCGAGACGGCCATATACGCCGCTCTGTCCGGTGAACCAAAGCACCCCGCGCTTATCAAACGCGGCGGTATTGAGATTCAAGCCGGGCCGGTCCGGCGGCAACGAAAAGACGGTCACCCGTTCTGTCGCGGGGTCCACACGTACGATCGCATTCAACCCGCCGTCGGTGATCCATGGCGCGCCGTCCGGACCGACGATCACTCCGTGCGGGCGCGACTTCTCGCCCAACTTGATGCGGCGAATCTTGCTGGTGCTCGGATCGAGATGTCCCAATTCGCCCGAGCCTTGGGCCGCGTACCAGACACCGCCGTCCGTCGCCGGCGCGACATCATGAGGATGCGAGCCTGCAGGGACAGGGAATTCTTGAACCTGAGAACTGGTGTCCGACGCCGCGATCGTGACGCAGGCGATCAACAGAACGAGCACGCTCATCCCATACATCCGTGGTTGAGACTGAAATGCTGTGTTCATCGCAAGCCTCCTGCAGGAGTCCATCCGCCGCCCAGCGCCTTGTACAGCTGAACGATGGACACCAAATACAGCCGGCGCGTCGACGTCAGCGAAAGCTCTGCGTCGAACAGGCTGCGCTTCGAGGTGAGCACATCCAGATAATTCGCTAGGCCACCACGGTAGCGCAGATCGGCCAGATGCAAGGCCGAACGAAGCGCCGTGACCTGAGCTTCCAGTGCCTCTGTTTGCTGCCGCACCGTTCTGATGGCCACGAGCGCGTCTTCGACTTCGCGGAACGCCACGAGTACCGTCTTCTCGTATTGCGCTTGAACCTGACGGGCCTGTGCTTCGACAGCTCGCTGTTCGTACCCCAGCGTCTTGGCGTTGAGCAGTGGACCAACCAATCCCGCGCCGGCGGCGCCGAACTCAGACCCGGATTTGACGAGATTGGCGAGATGGGGGCTCGCAACACCAAGCACTCCCGTGAGTGTGATCTGCGGAAACCGATTGGCCTGAGCGACGCCGATTCTGGCCGTGGCCGCCGAGAATTCTTGTTCGGCCTGCAAGATATCCGGGCGCCGCTGGAGGAGGTCGGAGGGAATCCCCGCGGGCACTTCCGGTGGCATCACCTGTTCCGTGAGCAATTGCCCCCTTGGGATTTGTCCCGGGTTCCTTCCCAGCAGCACGCTGAGCTCGTTCTCTTTCTGAATCGTTTGACGCTCAAATTCCGCCGCTCGGGCCGCGGCGTTCGCCCGTTCCGCTTCAAACTGATCCGCATCGAGCTTGGAGATTATGCCCTGACGCAACCGTGCTTGGGCGATTTTGACCGAGTCTTCCCACGACTGAAGCGTGCCCTTGGCAATGTCCAATTGCATGTCCAGTTGGCGAAGGTCGAAATAGGCCTGGGCGACGCTGCTCACGAGCGTGAGAATCACGGCCCGCCGGTTTTCCTCTCGCGCAAACAGGTCGGCGCGGGCCGCTTCGTTCGATCGACGGACACGACCCCAAACATCCAGTTCCCAAGACACGCTGCCTTGCAGATAATAACTCGTCGCCGTGGGAAAGCCGGGAAGGCTGAAGGGCGTCTTCCTGGCCAGAAACGGGGCATTGGCATTCGCGCTGGCTTGAGGAATAAAGTCAACTCGTGCACCAGCGAGGCGCGCCTGGTATTCCTCGACACTCGCCACCGCCGCCGCCAGGTCCTTGTTCTCCTGGAGCGAAACGCGGACCAGTTTTTGGAGTTGTTCGTCCTTGAGCAGTTCCCACCATGGAAGATTGGCGATCGAGCCCGCCTCTCCACCGGCACCCATCCGGAAGGATGCGGGCGGGGCAACATGGGGACGAGCGCGGTCGGGCCCCATTGCGCAGGCAGTCAACATCATCAGAAGAATCATCAACGCGAAGTGGCGCATATCAGGGCTCCGACGGTATAGTCGCCGGGACCGGCTCGCTTGCCTGCTCAATTCGCTGCCCGGGACCGCGTTGCGTGAGCGTTCGGATCAGCACGAAGAGCATGGGAATGAAGAAGATCGCCAGGAACGTGGCCGCCAGCATGCCGCCGAAGACGCCGGTGCCGATGGATTTACGGCTGGCAGCGCCGGCGCCCGCGGCGAACACGAGAGGCGTCACACCCATGATGAAGGCCATGGAGGTCATGATGATCGGCCGGAACCGAAGCTTCGCCGCCTCGAGGGCCGCGTCGGCGGCCGGCATACCGGCGTGATAGCGATGATTGGCGAAATCCACGAGGAGAATCGCGTTCTTGGCCGAGAGCCCGATCAAGGTGACCAGTCCGATCTGGAAGTAGATGTCGTTATTCATTCCCCGAAGCCAGACCGCAGACAAGGCCCCGAAAACCCCGAAGGGAACGGCCAGGATCACGGCAAACGGCACCGTCCAGCTCTCGTACTGTGCCGCCAGCACCAGAAACACCATTAGAAGACCAAACGCGAAAGCCATCGCCGACTTGTTCCCCACCCGGCGTTCCTGGTACGAAAATCCGCTCCAATCGAGCACATATCCTTTGGGGACGAGTACTTCTCGTGCCACCCGGTCCAACGCCTCGAGCGCCTGTCCGGAGCTCGCGTTGGGAGCCGCGGCCCCCAACACGAGGGCCGTGTTGAACCCGTTAAAGTGCGTCACCGGATCCGGCCCGCTGGTAAACTCCGTGGTGACGACCGTGTCGAGCGGAATCATCGTCGAGTCCGATCCGTTCCGCGCGCGCACGTAAATCTTGGCGATATCCCCGGGGGCCGAGCGGTACTGAGGCTCCGCTTCGGTCTGCACCCGATAGATCCGACCGAATTTGATGAAGTCGTTGATGTAGAGATTTCCCCAGTAGGCCTGGAGCGTGTCGAACACCTCGGAGATGGGCACGCCGAGCGCCTTCGCCCGGTCCCGGTTCACATGCGCGTAGAGCCTCGGAGAACTCACGCGAAATAGGGTCCCGACGGCACCGATGGCCGGGTCCTGCTTGGCCTTGGCCGTAAACTCCTGGGCGACGGCTGCGAACTTTCCAAAATCGCCGCCGGCGGGGTCCTGGATCTGCACCGAAAAGCCGCCGGTTGCGCCCAAGCCCCGAATCGGCGGCGCACCGAAGGCGAGAATCAGCGCCTCGGGAATCGCGGCGAACTGTCTGAAGGCCCCGCCGATGAGCGCGTTGACATGCTGCTCGGGACGTTTGCGCTCGCTCCACAGATGCAAGGGTGTGAAGATGGTGGCCGTATTGGGCCCGCGCGTGCCGAACACAAAATTCTGGCCCACCAGGGCGTCGGTGCTGTGGAGCTCCTTCACGGACAGGTAGTACTGTTCGATTTTGTTCACCACCTCGGTTGTCCGCTGCATGGACGCGCCGTCGGGAAGCTGGACGGCGGTGATGAAGTAGCCTTGATCCTCCTCCGGCAGGAAGCTGGACGGGAGCGACCTGAACAGGAACAGGGCCACAACGATCACCACGCCGAAGACCACCATCGCCAGCGCCGCGCGTTTGATGACGAGGCCGGCGGTCGTGAGGTAGCGGTCTCTCGCCCAGTCGAAAGCTTTGTTAAAGAGCGGGAAAATACCTTTGCGCTGCTCCTGGCCTCCCGGCTTCAGCACCAGAGCGCAGAGGGCCGGGCTGAGCGTGAGCGCGACAAACCCGGAAATCGTCACGGAGATCGCGATCGTGATCGCGAATTGTTTGTACAGTTGGCCCGTAATCCCGCCCAGGAAGCCGACGGGCACGAACACGGCCGCGAGCACCAGCACGATCGCAATGACGGGCGCGGTCACCTCGCCCATGGCGCGCTTGGCGGCTTCCTTGGACGAGCAACATTCTTCAGCCATATGCCGCTCGACGTTCTCGACCACCACGATCGCGTCATCCACGACGATGCCGATGGCCAGCACCATGCCGAACAAGGTCAGCGTGTTGATGGAGAAGCCCAGCGCATACATGCCGGCGAAGGTGCCGATGAGGGAGACCGGCACCGCCACCGCGGGAATCAGCGTCACCCGCCAGCTTTGCAGGAACAGGTAGACCACGAGAATGACGAGAATCATCGCGATGCCCAGGGTCTTGGCGACCTCTTCGATGGAGACCTCGATGAAACGGGTCGTATCGTAGGGCAGGTCGTACTTCACACCGGGCGGGAAGGTTTTCTGGAGCTCGTCCATCTTGTCGGTGATGGCCTTGACGGTGGCGAGCGCATTCGCCCCCGGCGCGAGAAAGGTCAGGATGAACGTGGTCGGCTTGCCCCTGAAGCGTCCTTCGAGGTCGTACGATTGCGCGCCCAACTGCACGCGTGCGACGTCCTTGAGCCGGATCATCGAGCCGTTCGGCAGGGCCCTGACGATCAACTCTTCGAACTCCTTCACGTCGGTGAGACGGCCGAGAGTGATGACCGGCATAGTAAGCTGCGTGCCCTTGGACGCGGGCTCTCGACCGACGATGCCGGCCGGAAAATCCCGGTTCTGCTCGTTGACGACGGTGGCGATGTCGCTCGGCGTCACGTTCAGTTGCGCCATACGCACCGGGTCCAGGATCAGACGCATGCTGTAGTTCTGCGCGCCGAACACGAGGGCATCGCCCACCCCGGGCAGCCGCTTGACGTCGTCCAGTATCCTCAGGATGGCGAAGTTGGAGAGGAACAATGTGTCGTACCGCGGATCATCGGCATTTAACGTCAGCACGGCCACGAGATCCGGCGAGAATTTTTTGATGGTGATTCCGCGACGGATGACTTCGGGCGGCAGTTGCGGTTCCGCCAGTTTCTCCCGGTTTTGTGTCTGAACCGTGGCGATGTCCGCATTCGTACCGATCTCAAAGGTCAGCTTCATGGTCATGTGGCCATCGTTCGAACTGGTGGAGTCGTAATAGATGAGATTGTCGATGCCCGGCAGCTGCACTTCGATGGGGCGGGCCACCGAATCGGCCACCACTTCCGCGCTGGCGCCCGGATAGTCGGCATCAATCTGCACGACCGGAGGCGTAATTTCAGGAAATTGGGAGATGGGCAAAGCCTTGATGGACACGAGGCCAACCACCACGATCACGATGGAGAGGACCGACGCAAAGATCGGCCGCTCGATGAAAAAGTGAGAGATCACTTGGCGGCCCCAGGCTTGGCATCCGCCGGCTGGCCGGCAGAAGCGGCATCGGCCGCAATGTAGGGAACCGGTTTCACCGGCGCCCCCGGCCCAAGTTTCTGCAGGCCATCCACGATCACGCGCTCGCCTGGCCGCAAGCCCGTCTCGATGAGCCATTGGTCGCCCTGCCAGTTCGCGGCCTGGACATCGTGGACCTCCACTTTATCGCCCTCTCCGACGACATACACGGTACTGCCCTTGGGCCCTTGCTGAACGGCCTTCTGTGGAACGAGAATGGCATCCGTCCTCACCGCGCCGAGAATGCGCAGCTTGACGAACTGTCCCGGAAACAATGCCTTTTCAGGATTCGGGAACGTGACGCGAAAATCCCTCGTGGCGGTGGCCGTGCGCACCGCCACTTCAAGCAAATCCAACTTGCCTTCATGCGGATACGTGCTGCCGTCGGAGAACTTGATCACGCCGCGGAGTTCGTAGAGCGTCGCGCCTTGAATGCGCTTTTCCGCGCGGTCCCGCAGGCGTTTGAGGACAAACGTCTCCGGAGCGCTTGCGTAGACATACATCGGGTCCAACTGATGAATGATGGTCAGGAGATCGGTTTGTGCGGAAATCAGTCGCCCTTCATAGAACCGGCTTCGCTCGATGCGGCCGGCGATAGGCGCGGTGATCAGCGTGTTGTCGAGATCGAACTTCGCCTTCACCACGTCCGACTTCGCCGCTTCCAAGCCGGCCTTCGCCGACAGCTCTTCCGCGACCGCATCATCCACGTCCTTTTGACTGACCGCCTGCTCGGCAAGCAAGGGCTTGACCCGATTCAGATTTTGCTTGGCCTGCACCAACCGCGCCTCGGCCTGCGCGACTTTTGCCTTTGCCGTCAGATAGGCCGCCTGAAAGGGAACCGGATCGATTTGATAGAGACGATCGCCTTGCTTCACATCGCGACCCTCCGCGAAAAAGCGAGCCTTGAGGATGCCGGTCACTTGCGACCGGATTTCGACCGGACGCGAGGACTCTGTCTGTCCGATGAACTCCGGCTCATCGGGGATCGTCTGCGGCGCCACCGACATGACTTGGACCTGAGGAGCCGGCGGTGCAGCCGGTGGAGGCGCTTGTTGCTTGCAGGCCACCGCCCCGCCTACGAACAGGCATGTAAAGAGAACTCTGAACAGTGTCATCATTTGGCGCTTATGTTCGCACGTGAGCTGAAACAAAGTACACTCCCCCTTACGTAGAGAGTAGCAATTGATCCACCGGGAAATTTCGCGCACGCCAGCCCTCGACTCCACCGGCCAGAGGACGGACTCGCGTAATGCCGTTCCTTTTCAGCAGGAGCGCCATCCGGGCCGCCGTCACTTCATTGGGACAGGCGCAGAACAGAATGACGTCACGATCGCGAGGGATTTCGTGATGTCGCTGTTCAAGTTCCTCCACAGCCATTCGAATGGCGCCCGGGATGGTGTACGGATCGGCCTCGACGTCAAGACGCTGGCGCAGGTCCACAATCACCAGATCACAACCGGCATCCATCATCTGCTTCAGCTCGTCCACGGAGATTCGCGCAATTCGCAATTCTCGAAGCAAGCGACGGCGATGAATGTACTTGTACATCACATACAGGGCGAGGAGAGCCGCCACCAGCACAACGGCAGAACTGCCGAAACGCGCGGCATGCGCGGCGACTCGTTCGAGTTGATTGCTGAAAAGATACCCGGGCATGACAAACGCGACGGTCCAGAGAAGGGCGCCGAGGCCGTTGTACAGGAAGAATCGTCCGATGTTGACGTCAAACAGACCGGCAAGGGCCGGCGTCACCGTGCTGAGGCCGGGAATGAACTTGGCGAATATGAGAGACCTCATTCCATGCCGGATGAAAAAATCCTCTGTGCGGCGCACGCAGGAATCCGGTTCGAGGGAAATGCGGCAGAGTAGACCCAAGACTTGCCGGCCGCGGTAGCGACCCAGGTAGTACCAGATCAGATCACCGATCAGGCACGCGACGAATCCCAACAGGATGGCCCATGCGACATTCATCTTCCCGGCCCCGGCCAACGCGCCGGCGGCCAGCAGCACCGGAACGGCAGGAATCGGCAATCCGACCTGCTCGGCGAACACCACGGCAAAGAGGACGAGACCGCCGTGCCGGATCAGGAATTGCGTGACATCTTCCATGAATGCTCCTCAGAGACGTTCCTCTTCCAAGTCGTACACATCGAACCAGTGATACACCACGCGGTGGCGCGGGACGACAGCGGCGATGTAGTCCTCCATGTATTCTTGCAACTCCGGGCTCAGGTCACTGAGGCGCAGGTCGCGTTCCTTATTGTTCCAGACGACGATGTCGGCACGGGAACGTTTCTTGGCGTGTTCTGCAATCCATGTGGCGACCTCATCGTCGGTCGCGGCGGTGGCGACAAGTGCCTTGTACGCATCATAGTTAAGTTCGGCGAACTTCAGCCACCGCTGATCCAGCGGACAATTGGAGTGGTACTCACCCTGCCAACCGACCAGCACGGCGCGGCATTTGTCCAATGCGCGCGCGGCCAGCACATAGCCGCCCAGCGTTGCACGTGGGCTGCGCGGGAACGCCTTGCCGCCCCGCAAATCGCGGGCGAGCAATTTGACCTTCTCAAGGTTTTCTTTCATGGGTTCTCCTTTTGTATGTGTCTTCATTTGTAATCATGAATTCCCCCCGTCCTGAACCGGGACATTCAGTCGAGCCCACGTCGAAAACTTGGTCGGTGGCCTTCCTGCTATTTTGTGTGCGAGCGCAATTCGGTCGGACGAATCCGAACCCAGGTAGGTATGGGCTTGGAAGTAACTGAACATCTCGGCAATTTCACTTGCCCCGGGAAAACCCGCAAAATTTTCCTTTGGGACCTGCTTGTATGAAAGGTTATGTCCCTGTCGATTGAGGGTCTCAACGATTTCATTGAAGCTCATGAAATCACCGACGAGTGGCAGATACTCACCATTGCCTGCCTTATCCGGGTGTGCGAATGCGCCGGCCACGATGTTGCCGAGTTCGGTGATATCGCCCATATGAAGGCCCCGCACAGTTGGATCAAGAGGAAGAGCCCAGCCCAAAGATCCGTCAGTCTGCTTTTGCGGAGCAAGAACACCCACAAGGTTCTGGTAGTAGAACGGCGCGATAACAAACGTGTGATACACGAATCCGGCCTCTTTGACTGTCCGATCAATCTTGGCCTTGCCGGTAAAGTGGGGAAGGTGGAACTTGCCGCCGCTGATCGCTTCTGCGTCAGGCAGCGTCGACCAGATAAAATGTTTGACACCGGCATCCTTCGCAGAGCGTACTGCCGCCGTTGCCTGCTTATGCTCGTCGGTGCCTTGCTCCCAGAAATTGGTGACCAGAAAGACGCCATGTGCCCCTTCAAATGCAGCTTTAAGGGTATCTGGGCGGTTTAAATCTGCTTCGACGAATTCGTCGGCGAGTCCGCGATGCTTGCCTGGATTGCGGCTCAGAGCGCGTACCTTGAATTGGCCGCCGGCTTGCAGGGCACGTACCACTGCGCCTCCCTGCTGCCCAGTTGCACCGATCACGGCAATCAGTTTTTCATGTCTCATAGACGTGTCCTCCTCAATCATCACTCTTCTTTTCCGTTGACTGCACGATCCCTTCGACCTTTCACATCACCACGCCGCCGCCGGCATGGATGTTTTGGCCCGTCAGCCAACGCCCTTGGTCGCTCACCACGAATGCCACGACGTCCGCGATATCCTTCGGCATGCCGAGTCGCTTGAGCGGCGAAGCCTGCACGCCGATCTGCCGGAAAGTGGGATCGGCAGGCATCATGGCGGTGTCTGTGTACCCGGGGGACACCGTATTCACGGTGACCCCTTTAGGGGCAAGTTCGTGTGCGAGGCCCTTCGTGAACTGCTCGAGAGCCCCCTTGCTCCCGAGGTAAACGGTGGCACCGGCAAAGCCAATATGGGTGCCGTCCGTAGAAATGTTCACAATGCGTCCCCCTTCCTCGATAACCTTCGCAACTTCCTGCAGAGCAAAATAAGGGCCCTTAGAATTGAGCGCAAACATGCGGTCGAACTCTTCCTCGGTCGTCTCGACCAGGGGCTTGTACATGAACATGCCGGCATTGTTCACCAGAATATCCAGCCGACCGAATTTCGTCATCGTATCCTGGACCAGCCGCCGTGCATCGGCGACCTGACTCATATCGGCCTGGATCGCGACGGCCTTACCGCCTCTGGCTTCGATGTCGGCAACAACCTGTTTGGCCTTGTCGGCACTCTTACTATAGTTCACGACTACGCTGGCTCCGTCCTGTGCTAGTCGTTCCGCAATAGCGCGTCCGATCCCATCGGATGCGCCTGTCACAATCGCAACTTTTCCCGTGAGTGCTGCCATCTCTTGCCTCCTCTTCGCCTCAGTATTACGGTTTCTTTTCCTTTGAGCGCATGATTCCTTCGACGATGCACTTGTTCAAACATCCCGTCGCCACAAGCTTGGCGCCTTCCCGGTGCATCCGGCCGAGTAGGTCTTTCCCGTCCTCGCTCCGGGCTCTAGGACTGACCGTTCCATTACTCGAAGGATGCCAGGTGCGGAGACTTCCACTGCTTTGTATGTGTCTCTCATTTGTATTTTCTTTCTGAAGCTGAGGTCTTTCGGAGCGTCTTCAGTGCGCCTCCCCACGCGATGAGCTGATCCGGCATGGCGTTGACCGATGTCTCCTGTTGTGGACCGGGCTTGAAGACGCTGAAGGTTTCGAAGTCGGTAAACATGGAGAGCAAGACTTGGTTGCGCACGGTGGCGATTTGCACCTCCGCCAGCACCAGACGCAGCTGCTCGACCGCGCGCGCTCCGCCGGCGCCGCCGTAACTAACGAAGCCAGCCGCCTTGTTGTTCCACTCGGTGGAGAAGCGAGCCAGATAGCCAGGTTGCGAACGTATGTCCTTATGTCGTCGAGAGTGTCCGGTTCGCGCTTGATGCGGTCGCCAGGCGGCTCGTCGACAAAACTCGCGCTTGCCAGACAGTTGTAAGTCCATGTTTGTGCCTCTTACATCCTCGTCCTCTGCTTGGTCCTCGATCTGCTTGGTCCTCGATCACGCGTCCGGTTCCCAGAGTCGCTTGCGGAAGTACTCCCTCCAGCCTTCCGGAAATGCGGGCAGATCACTCGCGCGACGCAGAAGGTCTTGGTTCTTCGCATCTGCCATGAACAGGTTGGC
>Ga0066710_100000414_pt1 | contig 25463 bp, 17 predicted proteins | sample GraSoiAngelo_159_FD_79666 | JGI IMG/M metagenome (GOLD analysis project Ga0066710, IMG submission 79666) | Grasslands soil microbial communities from the Angelo Coastal Reserve, California, USA - 14_1009_16_40cm | ecosystem: Environmental > Terrestrial > Soil > Grasslands | place: USA... | reverse complement strand
GTCGGCAAGGGCGACGCCGAGAACGACGCCCTGACCTTCAGCATCGCCGAGCCGAAGGACTTCTGGCTGCACGTGGCCGGGCCGGCCGGCAGCCACGTGGTGGTGCGCAATCCCGACGGGCTCGACGAGCTGCCGCGCATGGTGCTGGAGAGGGCGGCCGAGCTGGCGGTCTGGTACTCGAAGGCGCGGGGCAGCCGGGGCAAGGTGGAGGTACACGTCTGCCGCGTGGCCGACGTCAGCAAGCCCCGCGGCTTCGCGCCGGGCGAGGTCCTCCTCCGACGCTGGACGGCGGTGAAGGTCTACCCGAAGCGGCCATGAGCAGCGAGCGCCGGATTCACTCCGGCGCGAGCGACGGGGGGGGAGCGCGAATGCGCGCGGGGGGGTGCTAGATAGTGAGGGTCGTACCCCCCCGAACTTACTTAGCTGGTGTCGTCGACGACTGGAACAGCCACTTCTTGCCCTCGGCGTCGTAGACGTACGTGAAGTTCTTCCGGATGAGGTCGTTCGTCTCCGAGCCGTCGGCGTCGTGCATCGTGCTCAGGATCTTGAAGCGGACCGTGCCCTTCCACGGGTGCGCGGAGTCGCCCGGCTGCTCCACGAGGTCGATCCCGTCGACGGTCCAGGTCACCTTCACCCGCAGCTTGGGGTCCATCTGCTCCCCGCCCGTCTTCATCTGGTTGGCCTCGTTCTGGAGCTGGGCGAGGACCTCGTTGCGCGAAGGGCCCGAGAGTCCCCGCAGGCTGCAGCCGGTCAGGGCCAGGCTGGCGAGGACGAACGCGAAGACCGGACGTGCGGGCGCCGTCATCGGGCGGGATGGTACCACTACTCGCGGGCGAGGCCGTCATCCCTCATTGGACGTAGCCGAGACTGCGCAGCTCGTCCAGCATCTCGCGGTCGAAGTTGCCGTCGGCCGGCTTGGGGACGGGCCGGCGGCCATAGGTCATGATCGTCCGGACGGGGTGCGAGCGGCGGAAGGCGGGGCCGAAGGCGGCCTCCACCGGCGAGCCGGGAAGCTCGCGGCTCACCGGCAGCCCGGCCAGGTGGAGCAGGGTCGGGGCGATGTCGCGCTCCGACACGGTGCCCAGGTCCACGGTCACCGCGGGCCCGCCGATGAGCACGAGCATTCCCTCGGCCGCGGCGGCAGCTTGCCGGGCCAGCCGCCCCGGGTCGCCGACCAGGATCAGCACCTGCCCCGGCTCCAGCTCCTCCACCGCCCGCCCGATGAGGCCGTCGGTGAAGCGGTAGTACGAGCGCACCGCATCGAGGCGGGCGCCCATCGTGGCGAGGTCCGACCCGCCGTCGCCGCCGAGCTGCTGCATCGTGGCGATGTCGAGGCCGGGAAGGTAGACGGCCTCCAGGTCGGGTGGGTGCGAGCCGCGCAGCCGCCGCGCCGTCTCGACGGCGAAGAGGTCGAGGCGACGCGCGCGGTCCGGCTCGCCGTCGAGGCCGGCCTGACGAAGCGGCGTGAACAGGTGCGGCGGGGTCACCTCGCGGTCGGACGCTCCGCCCCGCTCGAGCCTGAAGAACGTCCGGTCGCTCACCAGGTAGCCGTTCACGGCTTCCGCCGGCCAGGTCGCCTGCCAGTTCACGACCCCGACCCGCAGGCCCCGCTCGGAGGCCACGCTCCAGAAGGTCTTCACGGCGCGCAGGACGGCGCTCGGCACCTGCTCCGGCGCCAGCCGAAGCAGGTCGGCGGCCTTGACCGCCATGCGCACCATTCGGCTCTCGGCGCCGAAGGGCCACGGCGCACGCATCGCGGCCGGGCCGCGGGCGCCCGCCGAGAGGACGCCCTGGGCTTCGGGCTCGCGGCCGGTCGCGATCGTCGTCCAGACGAGGGCGGGCACGCGCTCGGGCTCGACGCGCATCCGCGCCCGCGCCCCCGCCTTCAGGACCGCGGCCAGGCGCGGCATCTCCCGGCGGGCGATCATCTGGTCGACCATGCGCGGGTCGAGGCCGTCGATGCCGAGCAGGCGCGCCCGCACGTCCGAGGGCACCACGGCGAAGTCGGGAGGCTCGCCGTCGGCCGCGGCGAAGTAGGCGGCCGCGGACACGCCGGCGCCGAACAGCAACCCGGCCGCCGCCAGCAACGGAAGCACGCGCCGCCGCGACAGGCCGGCCTGCGGCAGCCGCGCCCCGATGCCGCCGGCGGCCACGACGGCCACCGAGGCCATCGCCCCGAACCGGCCCAGGGCCAGGCTCAGGCCCAGGCCCACGAAGGGGACCGTGAGCTGGAAAGCCAGCGAGGCATCGCCGGCGTACGATCGCCACCAGAGGGCGAGGTAGGCCAGCGCGGCCAGCGAGAGCGCGAGGCCGATGTTGCGGCTCAGCTCGGGCGGGGGAGTGCGGCCGCGACGCCCGAACCACGCCGAGGCCAGGCCGCCTCCGAGCGCGGCGAGCGCGGTCACGGTCCCCATCAGCACGACGAGGTACAGCGAGAGCACCGCCAGGTCGGCCGAGCTGGCGAGCAGCCGGGAGTCGACACCGGAGGCGGCCAGGCTCAGGGCGAGGCCGAACAGGACACCGCCCACGAGCCCGAGGCGGACGGCCACCCGCCCGCAGGTCCGAAGCGGACAAACGGCGCCGGCTCCCGCGAGCACGAAGCGCTCCAGGCCGGAATCGAGATAGCCGAGGCGCCGCAGCTCGTCCCGCACCTGCTCCGCCGAGACGACGGGCGGTCGTTCGGAGCCCAGGCCCTGCCCCTTCAGGATGCCCGGGCCGCCCGGGCGGGAACGACCACCCGCAGCGCGTCGACGAAGGCCTCCATCTCGGGACGGGTGCCCATGGAGACGCGCAGCCAGTTGGGAAGCGAAGGGAACTTCCGGCCCACGAGGATCTTCCGATCGCGGAAGGCGTCGATCGCCGGCTGGACGTCACCGCCGACGTCCAGCATCAGGAAGTTCGTGTGGGAGGGGATGTAGCGGCGGCCGTCGTGCTCCAGCGCCCGGCCCAGCCACTCCCGCATATCGCGGTTGAGGGCTCGCTGCCGCGTGACGTGCTCGGGCTCGGCCAGGCTGGCCAGCGCGGCGGCCAGCACCGCCGCGTTCGCGTTGCTCCACGCGGCGTGGGCCCGGAGGGCGGCCGCGTTCTCCTTCGAGGCCACGGCGTAGCCCAGCCTCATGCCCGCCATGCCGTAGACCTTCGAGAACGTGCGCACGACGATCAGGTTCGGCGCCTTGCCCATCCACTCGAACGCGCTCGCGTAGCGCGGGTCGTCCACGAAGTGGTGATAGGCCTCGTCGACGAGCACCGCCACCGAGGGGGGCACGCGCTCGAGGAAGGCGCCCAGCTCGTCCCGGCTCACGATGGTGCCGGTGGGGTTGTTGGGGTTGCACACGTAGACGAGGCCGGCGCCGGCGTCGCAGGCAGCGGCCATGCGGGGCAGGTCGTGGCGGAAGTCGGCGGTCAAGGGCACCTTCACCGGCTCCGCCTTGGTCACGCCCGCGTAGCCAAGCACCGCCTCGAAGGTCGGCTCGGCCACCACGACCTTCCGGCCCGGGCCGAGGAAGGCCATGTCGGCCATCTGCAGCACCTCGCCCGAGCCGCAGCCGAGCACGACCCGGTCCGGCTCGACGCCGTGGAGCCTGGCGATCGCCTCGGTGAGCCGCTCTTCATCTTGATCGGGATACCGCGCCGCGGTGCTCTCGGCGCGGTTCATCGCCTGCAGCGCCGCCGGCGACGGCCCGTAGGGGTTCTCGTTCGAGTTCAGCCGGACGCCGTCGCCGGCCGCGAACGCCGGCCGCGCGGCTTCGGCACGGGAGGGGAGGAACGGGCCGTCGACGAGGGCGGCGCCGAGCCCGGAGCCGAGAGTGGACGTGAACTGGCGTCGGGTGAGGGGGGGGCGGAGCATGGAGCACCTCCGATGGAGAGCGATCCAGAAGCTAAAGGATACACTCGTTCCTGGTGCCTTTCGGCTACTACGATCGCCTGTCCCGGCGGGAGAAGGAGCTGTACGACCGGAGCGACCGGATCCGGAGGATCGACCTGCCCCAGGCCGAAGGCCTGCGTCCGATCGTCGAGGTCCTGCGCCAGGCCCTGGCCGGGGACGACCGCAAGGTCGTGGAGACCGCCTGCATCCGCCTCGTCCAGGGGATCACGGCCAGCCTGGGCATCCCGCCGGTCGAGGTGGGCGTCCTCGCCGTGCGGCCCAGCCTGCGGGCGGCCGAGCTGCACGGCCTCTACACGCGGGACGAGAAGGGCCGCCCGCGCATCCGGGTCTGGATGCGCACCGTCCACTACCGGCGGGTGGTCGCCTTCCGCACGTTCCTGCGCACGCTGCTCCACGAGGTGTGCCACCATCTCGACTACGCGCATTTCAAGCTCGCCGACTCGTTCCACACCGAGGGCTTCTTCCAGCGCGAATCGAGCCTGTTCTACCAGCTCGTCCCCCGCGATCAGTCTCCGGAGGCGAAGTCGTCCGCCGAGAGCACCGGGCAGTAGTCCCCTCTCGGCTGCCGGGTCCACCAGGTCCCGTCCCGCCGCCGGACCTCCAGGCTCGTGGGCGCATAGTCGTACATCTCCGCCCGGACGAACCGGGGCGGCCGGTCGGGAAAGGGATTCCGGGCGAGGAGGGCCAGCACGGGCGGCGAGCCCTGGAGCAGCCGGCCGACGAATCGCACGAACCACTGGTTGTCCTCGCAGGTGCCGAGCGCCGCGAACCACATCTGCCAGTCGAGCCGCGGCTGGTGGGGAGCGACGAAGGCCGGGCGGCGGCCGAGGTCGCCCGGCTTCCACCTGAACTCGTACGCCTTCCAGGACTGGCCGTCGTCGCTTCCCTCGACGACGATCTCCGGACGCGACGTCGTCATCACCGCGAAGAGGCCGTAGCCGTTGATCGAGGAGAGCGGCGCGACCACCCGGTGGAGGGCCACGACCGGCGCCGGCGGCTCGACGCCGAAGGCCGCCATCATCTCGCCTCCGGAGACGAGACCGACGACGGCCGCCACCGGATAGAGGACCGCCCGCGGCCAGAACGGCGGATCCGCCTTCTCCGAAGGCGGTGCGAGCCGCTCACGCCAGCGCGGGGGCAGGTCCGCGTCTTCGAGGGCGAAGAGGCAGAGCGCCCCGGCGAGCAGGTTGAAGAAGGCGTAGTTGCCGGTGACGGCGATGAGCGCCTGGAGGCCGACGAGCGGGCCGAAGGCCATGCGCCGGAAACGGCGGGGAGCGAAGAGCAGGAGCGGGGCCACCAGCTCGACGCCGAACATCATGCCCACCGACGCGCTCTGCGCCCAGCCCGGCAGGTGGGCCGCGTACCAGCCGATCCAGGTCGGCAGCGGCTGCGTCCAGTAGTGGTAGCGCAGCGCGGTCAGCGCGCGCCAGCTCTGATCACCGCTCGCGAGCTTGACCACCCCCGACGAGAACACGAGCCGGAAGAGCAGCCAGCGCAGCAGCCACACCGCCAAGGGCGAGGGGGCGGACTCGCGCGCCGCTCGGGGGCGCAGGCCACCCGGAGCGAAGAAGACCGCCAGCAGGCCGGTCTCCAGGAGCAGCGCGTCCCACTGGTAGCCGAGGAACACCTGGCCGACGACGCTGAACGACAGGTAGAGCGCCCACAGCAAGATGAGGATCGGGATCGGCGCCAGGCCGGCGAGGAGGGCGACCGCGAGCACGGCGCCGGCAATGCCGCCGCCGGTCAGCGCGAGATCACCGCCCCCCAGCCAGAAGATCGTCGGCGCGATCCAGTACCGCTCGAGGCCCGTGCGCGGGCGTACCCAGTCCAGGAGCACGTGGGCGGGAAGGATGCCCTGCGAGCCGACGAGGCCCGTCACCTGGACGGCCAGAGACAGGAAGGCGGCCAGGTAGGCAAGCGCCAGCAGGCGGAGGAAGAGCCAGCGGATGGCGAAGTACGTCGGCACCGCGGCCGGCTTCGTGTCCATCCACCGCCGCTCTATCGGGCCGCGCCGGGCCGATAGATGAACGACACGAAGAACCGATGGAAACGCGTGAAGGTCTCGGCGCCCGATGCCTCCGCGTCGGCATAGCTCCCGTACTCCAGGACGTAGGCCGCATCCACGAGCAGGGACCGGGTCGCGACGCCCAGCCCCACGGTCACGCCCGTGAAGCGGGGGGGATGGCCGCTGTTGTCGAGGAAGTATTGACGGTCGGTGAAGAAGCCGGCCCGCACCGGGAGGCGCAAGCGACGGCCGACGATGACGTACTCGCCGCCGATCCGCACCTGCTCGGTGTCCTCCTGGGGGCGATCGCTGCCGCTGAGGGTGGGGTACTCCAGGTCCAGAAGCTCGCTGGGCTCCGGCTGCGGAGGCTCCACCGGCTGGCCAGGGTCCGGGGACGGAGTCGCGGCCAGGAGGAAGAACCGGTGGATCTGACCGGTCGACCAGAACGTTCGCGTGTAGTCGGCGCTGAGCGTGAGCGGGCTGGTCGGCCGCCACGACAGGCCGATCCCGAAAGCGCCGGGCAGGTGCAGGCTGCCGCCGAGGCCGTAAGCGTTCGAGGTGGGAGGGGGAGGGGACTCGTTGGCCGGCGCCGAGAAGGAGTCCACCCGGCTTCGGCTGAGGTCGACCTTCCCGGTGAACGCGGTCTTGATCACCCCACCGACGTTCAGGTTCTCGATGGGCGACCAGATCGAGCCGGCGTTCAGGTTCCACCCCGAGAGCCGGTAGTCGATGTCCTGCTCGGTTCCACCCCGAGCGCGCTGCCCGCCCAGCGGCGTGCGCACGCGGTGCTGGTGGTAGCCGTTGAACCAGCGGTTCAGCGTGCCGCCGAACCGCAGGCTGCGCGTGAGCCGGAGGCCGGTTCCCAGGGCGACGACGTCGAAGCCGCCCTCGCCGGTCGTGTTGAATGTGAAGTCGTTTCGCTGGATCGTCCGCGTCCCCCCGAAGGAGAAGATCCTCTGGTAGCTGAGCTGCACGGCGCCCGAGACCCCCCGGATGTCGAGGGGATAGGCGACCGCCATGAAGTCCGGCGTGTAGCCGACCAGGCTGTCGGTGGCCGGCAGGCCCTGCTGGCCGCGGTCGAAAGCGTTGCGCGTCCCCACGAGCGACAGCTCGGGGCTGCGCAGGTAGCTGAGGCCGGCCGGGTTCCAGGAAGCGGCGGTGGCGTCGTCGGCCCGGGCCAGGAAGGCGCCGCCCATCCCGAACGCCCGCGCCCCCGAGCCGAGCGCGAGGCTCGTCAGGCCCAGGAAGTCCTTCTCGTCCGGGGGCAGGCTGGGAGTGGGGGACGTCTGGCCGTGCGCCGTGGCCGCGGCGAGGCAGATCGCCGCCCCGAGAAGCCCCGACCGACCGCAGTGTCGAGCGACCGGTGGGAAGGGCAAAAAAACTCCTCGGGACTCCGCTCTCGTCCAGTCCTTCGGCGGCGCAGGATACCACGAGGCTCTGGGGCGTTCGCATATGATGGACGCCACATGGCCGCCTTCGCGCGCCGCGCCGAGCTGGCGCTGCTCCTCGGAAGCGTCGCCGTGTTCCTGCTCGGGGCCGAGGCGGCGGTGCGCGTGCTGAAGGCCGACCAGCCCGTCCCGACCGGCTACGCGCCCGTCAACACCAACCGGCGCTTCATGCGGCCCAGGAACGCCCGCGGGTACCGCGACCTGGACCGCACGCTGCCCAAGCCGCCCGGCGTCCGGCGGGTCGTCTCCCTCGGGGACTCCTTCGCCTGGGGCGCCAGCGTCGAGTTCGAGGACGCCTACCCGCAGAGGCTCGAGCGCGGCCTGCGGCGCCGGCGGCACGAGGCCTGGCAGGTCGTCAACCTCGCCCGGCCGGGGATGAACAGCGTCGACGAGGCGGCCCAGCTCGAGAGCGAGGGCATGGCCTACGAGCCCGACGTGGTGCTCCTCGGCTACGTGCTCAACGACAGCGAGGACGCGAACGCGGCCGAGGCGCGCCGGGCCGAGGAATGGGCGGAGCCGAAACAGAAGCCGAGGGGGATGTTCGACCACTCCGCGCTCTTCCGGCTGCTGACCGCGCGGCTGTGGGCCACCGCCGAGAACCGCCGGCGCGTCACGGGCTACAAGTCGATGTACCGGGACGATGCGCCGGGCTGGATCGCCGCCCGCCAGGCGCTCCACCGCATGGGCGCGCTCTGCCGGCAGAAGGGGGTGCCCTTCGTGGTGGTGATCTTTCCCCTGTTCGGCAACCCGCTGGACGACCGCTACCCGTTCCCCGAGATCCACGGCAAGGTCGCGCAGGCGGCCGGGGAAGCGGGGGCGAAGGTCGTCGACCTGCTGCCCGTCTACCGCGGGCTGCGGTGGGACCTGCTCGTCGTCAACGGCGTCGACGACGAGCATCCCAACGAGATCGCCCACCGCATCGCCGCCGGCGTGATCCTGCACGCGCTCGACGACGTGGTGCCGTGGACCGGCGGCCGGCCGGCGGCCGACGAGGCGGAGCCCGAGCCGGCGAGTCCGGCCGTGCCGGGACCGTCGCGATGACGGCGCGGGCGCGGTGGGCCCTGCCGCTCGCCGCGGCCTGCGCGGTCCGCCTCCTGCCGATCCTTTTCGCCGACCGGGTGGTGGCCGACGTGCAGCGTTATCACCGGCTCGCCGCGCACGTCCTGGACGCGTCATGGAACCCCTACCAGGCGCCCCGCCTGTATCCCTACCCGCCGGTGTGGGTGTGGGTCGAGGCCGGCAGCGAATGGCTCTCGCGGCGGACCGGCTGGAGTTTCGCCGTCCTGGTCAAGCTTCCCGTCCTCGGCGCCGACCTGGCGATCGTCGCCCTGCTCGCCGGGTGGGGCCGGCGGAGCGGCCTGGGCGAGGCCCCGGCCTGGCTCTACGCGCTGCACCCGGTGAGCGTGCTCGTCAGCGCGTTCCACGGGCAGTTCGAGGCGGTGGCGCTCGCCTTCGTCCTCGTCGCCCTGCTCGCGCTCGAGGCAGGCCGGCGCGACCTGAGTGCGCTGGCGCTGGCGTCGGCGATCGCCTTGAAGTCATTCCCGGTGCTGCTGCTGCCCATCTTCCTGCTGGCCCCGGGCCTGGCCGGACGCGCGCGCTGGCGTTTTGCCGTCCTGGCCTTGCTGCCGGTCGTGCTCCTGCTCATTCCGTACGCGATCGCCGACTGGGCGGCGCTGCGCCGCGAGCTGTTCGGCTACGGGGGGATCGCCGACCTCGGCTGGATCGGCTTCTGGCGCGGCCTGCGGTGGCTGCACACGGGCGTGCTCGTCCACAGCGAGAGCCCGTACTGGGGCGTCCTGGTGCCGTTGTCCAAGGTCCTGACCCTCGCCGCGGAAGGCGCGCTGTTCGCCGCGATCGGCCTGCGCCGCGGGCGCTGGACGCCCCCTGAGGCGTGCCTGGCCGTGCTGCTGGCCTTCCTCGTCTTCTACGGAAGCCTCAGCGCCCAGTACCTGCTGTGGGTCGTGCCGCTGGGGACGATGAGGCCCGACCGCTTCGCGGCCGTCCACGGAGTCGTCTCGACCTTGGCCCTCGTGGGCCTGTACTCGTTCCTGGCCCCGGGCATCCTCTATTCGAGCCCATCGCCCGCGCTCCTGTCCCGCCCGCAGTGGGGAGCGCTGTGGGTCGTCGGCACGGGCGCGGTGCTGCTGGCCAGCGCCGGATGGCTGGCCGACGTGGTCGCCCGCGGCGTCGCCAGGTCGAAGGCCGGGACGGAGCCTCCGGCTCGATGACGGTCCGCCTCCGCGGCGCCGTGGCGCCGGCGGCCGTCGCGGCCGGCGTGGCCGTCTACGTGACGCTGGCGGTCGGCGGCATGCGGAGGCAGTCGGCCACCTTCGACGAGGGCTCGCACCTGCCGGCCGGCTACACGTACCTCAAGCTCGGCGACCACCGGCTCAACCCGGAGCACCCGCCGCTGGTGAAGGCGCTGGCCGCCCTGCCCCTGCTCTTCATGGACGTGACGGTCAAGCCCGACGACGAGGCGTGGGCGATGCGCCGGCAGTGGGAGTTCGGCAAGCGGTTCCTGTACCGCTGGAACGACGCCGACCGCCTCCTCTTCTGGGGGAGGCTGCCCGTCGTCGTCCTCGGCGCGCTGCTCGCCGTCTCGGTGTTCCTGTGGGCCCGCGCCCGCCACGGCCTGCCCGCCGCCGTGCTCGCCCTGTTCCTCTGCGTGCTCAGCCCCGACGTCCTCGCCCACGGCCAGCTCGTGACGACCGACGCCGGCATCGCGCTCTTCATGTTCCTGTCGGTCGTCGCCTTCGACGCCGCTTCGCGACAGCTCAGCGCCGGCCGGCTCGCCCTGGCCGGGCTGGCCGCCGGCCTGGCATTCGCGACCAAGTTCTCGGCCGTCCTGCTCCTGCCGATCCTGGCCGGCCTGGCGCTGGTGGCCGTCTTCGCCCCGGGGCCGATGTCCCTCGCGCTTCCTGGCCGCGCCCGGCGCGAGCTGGCCGGCCGCGGCGCGCGCCTGGGAGCGATGGCGGCGTTGCTGGTGGCCATCGGCGCCGTCTCGCTGGCGGTCGTGTGGGCTTCCTACGGCTTCCGCTCTCCGCTGTCCCCCGATCCCGGTGTCGAGAGCGCGTTCGAGTGGTCGCGCGTCGAGCCCGACGGCGCGCTCGAACGGCCGGTGGCGCATCTGGTCCGCGCGAGCGGGATGCTGCCGGAGTCCTTCGTCTTCGGCTTCCTGCGCTTCTTCAAGCACTCCGAGCCGCGCCCGGCCTTCCTGCTCGGCCGGGTGTCGAGCGCCGGCTGGTGGTACTTCTTCCCGGTGACGTTCCTGCTCAAGACGCCGGTGCCGCTGCTCGTGCTCCTCGGCATCGCCCTCGCCACGCGGCGGCGGCACGCCCGGCCCGGGCGGGACGAGCTGGTCCTCTGGCTGCCGGTGGCGATCTATGCGGTCGTCGCCGTCGTCCGCGCGCTCAACATCGGGCATCGTCACCTGCTGCCGATCTATCCCTTCCTGTTCGTGGCCGCCGGCCGCACCGCGGCCTGGGCCTGGCCGGGCGAGCATGCGCCTCGGCGCGCGCCGGTCCTCGTGGTCGGCCTGCTCTGCGCCTGGCACGCGGTGTCGACGGCGCTCGTCCACCCGCACTACCTGGCCTACGTGAACGAGCTCGGCGGAGGGCCGGCGAACGGCTATCGCCTCTTCGCCGACTCCAGCCTCGACTGGGGCCAGGACCTGAAGAACCTGAAGCGCTACCTGGGCCGTCACGGCGTCCGGGCCGTCAAGCTCTCGTACTTCGGGACGGCCGATCCCGCCTATTACGACATCCCCGGCGAGTTGCTGCCCAGCCACATGCTGCCGCCGCCGCGGGAGACGACGACCGAGGTGAAGCCCGGCGACCTGCTGGCCGTGAGCGCGACCAACCTGCAGGGGGTGTACCTGCCGCCGGAGGACCAGCCGCTGATGGCGCGGCTGCGCGAGCAGCGGCCGATCGACAACGTGGGCTACTCCATCCTTATCTATAGGGCGGAGTTCGCCTGGCCTCCGCGGTGAGCGTGTCGCGCGGGCGCGACCTGCTCTCTGGCCTCGCGCTGTCGGCCGCCGCCGTGGCGGCGGTGCTCCTCGCCGGGGAGGTGGTCTTGCGCGCGGCCGGCTACGTGCCCCAGCGGTTCCAGAACACGGCCCGGCTCGTCGACGGCCGCTGGCAGATGCTGCTCGACTGCTACCCGAGCAACCCGCGCGGCTACTTCGAGATCGACCTGCGCACCCGGGCTTCGCGCGAGCGCTACTTCCACCTCGCTCCCCACCGGTTCGACCTCGTGGCCCGGCGGGCCCCGTTCGCGGTGGAGTTCCGCTACAACTCGCTGCGCTTCCGCGACGTCGAGCCGTCGCCCAAGGCCGACGGCGTGCGGCGCGTGGTCGTCGTGGGCGACTCGTTCACCGAGGGCCAGGGAGTGAAGGAGACCGACACCTACCCGCGGGTGCTGGAGCGGCGGCTCGAGGCCGGCGGAGGCCGGTGGGAGGTCCGCAACTGCGGCCGGCGGGGGGCCGACTTCCCGCAGCTCTACGAGGCGTTCGAGGACGCCCTGAAGTACGCGCCCGACGTGGTCGTCTACGGCATGGTGCTGAACGACGCCGAACGCTCGCCGCAGTTCCAGGCCCGCCAGAGCTACGTCAACGACTGGATCCTCGACCGCGGCCGGATGCTCGAGGGCCGGCCGTTCCCCGAGCCGGGCCTGCTCGACTCGCGCCTGATGGCCCTCGCCGCCGACCGGGTCGAGACGTGGCGGACCGGCCGCGCCACCGCCCGCTGGTATCACGACATGTACGGCGAGCCCAACCGCGAAGGGTGGGAGCGGACCCAGGACGACCTCCGCGAGATGAACCGCCGCACCCTCGCCGGGGGCGGCCGCTTCCTCGTCGCGGCTTGGCCCCTGATGATCCACCTGGAAGGCGACGACCCCTTCGCCGACGTCTCGGAGACGGTCGCGCGGTTCTGCCTCGCCGCCGGCATCCCGCGCCACGACCTTCGGCCGGCCTTCCGCGGCCGGCGCACCGAGTCGCTCTGGGTCCACCCGGTGGACATGCACCCGAACGAGAGCGCCCATCGCCTGGCCGCGGAAAGCCTCGCCCCGGCCATCCGCGCCCTGTCGGCCTCACGCTGAACGTATAATCCGCGGCCTCGGGAGGCGGGTATGAAGAGCGCGGTGCGAGACCTGCAGGGGCGGCGGTCCTTCTTCCGGAGGCTGGGCGCGGCGGCGGCCGGGCTGGGCGCGGCCAGCGTCTTGTCGGACGCGGACCTCGAGGGCGCGGTCCAGAACGTCAACCGGAGCTCGCAGCCCTCCCAGCTCAAGATCACGGACCTCCGGGTGGCCGTGGTGACCGGCGCTCCGTTCACCTGCCCGATCATCCGCGTCGACACCAACCAGGGGATCTCGGGCTACGGGGAGGTGCGCGACGGGGCCAGCAAGACCTACGCCCTGATGCTGAAGAGCCGGCTCGTGGGCGAGAACCCCTGCAACGTGGACAGGGTCTTCCGCAAGATCAAGCAGTTCGGCCACCACGCGCGGCAGGCGGGCGGAGTGTGCGGGGTGGAGATGGCGTGCTGGGACCTGGCCGGTAAGGCCTTCGGGGTCCCCGTCTACCAGATGCTGGGAGGCCGGTTCCGCGACCGGGTGCGTCTCTACGCCGATACCACCGAGGTGGAGGACGGGCACGCCCAGGGCCGGCGGCTGAAGGAGCGCATGGACCGCGGCCTCACGTTCCTCAAGGTCGACTTCGGCGTCAACCTGCTCCACGAGAAGCCGGGCACGCTGAACGTGCCGGCCGGCGCGCCGGCGCGGGGCGGCGACATGGTGATGCACCCCTTCACCGGCCTCGCCATCACGGACAAGGGAGTGGCGTACCTCTCCGACTTCGTGGCCGCGATCCGGGAGGAGATCGGGATGGAGGTCCCGCTGGCCTCCGACCACTTCGGCCACATCGACGTCAACTCCTGCATCCGCCTGGCCCGCGCCATGGAGAAGCACCAGCTCGCCTGGATGGAGGACATGGTGCCCTGGCAGCTCCCGCACCTCCTGAGGCAGATCAAGGAGGCGACCGAGACGCCGATCCTCACCGGGGAGGACATCTACCTGAAGGAGGACTTCGCCAAGCTCGTGGACATGCAGGCGGTGGACATGATCCATCCCGACCTGGCCAGCGCGGGCGGGATCCTGGAGACGAAGAAGATCGGCGACTACGCCCAGGAGCACGGGGTGGCGATGGCCATGCACTTCGCGGGCACGCCGGTCTCCTTCATGGCCAACGTCCACTGCGCGGCGGCGACCGAGAACTTCATCGCCCTCGAGCACCACTCGCTCGAGGTGCCGTGGTGGGAGGACCTGGTGACGGGCATGCCCAAGCCACTGGTGAAGGCAGGCCACGCCACCGTGCCCGACGCGCCGGGGCTGGGCGTCGAGCTGAACCCGGACACCGTCCACGCCCACCTGCTGGCGGGCGAGGGCTACTTCGAGCCCACTCCGCAGTGGGACGACGAGCGGTCCTGGGACCGGCTGTGGAGCTGAGGGGTCGAATCCCGTGAACGCTATAATCCAGGATCGCCCGGGAAGGAGTCCACATGAGCGCTGACGCAATCACTCGCCGTGAGCTTTTCCGCCGGGGAGGCCTGCTGGGAGGCTTCCTGGCCCTGCCGGGATCCTTGCGAGCGGCGGCGGCGGCCGCCCCCGCTCCGGCCGTCCCCACGCCGGCCACGCCGTTCCCGAGCGCGCTGCGCCTCGGGCCCGACATCTACCAGTCGATCGGCGTCCGGCCGCTCGTCAACGCGCGCGGCACGTACACGATCATCAGCGGCTCGACGATGCTGCCGGAGGTACGGGCGGCGATGGACGCCGCGGCGCAGCATTACGTGCACCTGGACGAGCTGGCCGAGGCGGTCGGCGCCCGCCTGGCCGAGCTGACCAGGGCGGAGTGGGGCCTCGTCACCGTCGGCTGCGCGGCTGCCCTCACCCACGCCACCGCCGCCTGCGTGGCCGGCGGCAACCCGGACCTCCACGTCCGCATCCCGAACCTCGACGGCTTCCCGCGCGACGAGGCGGTCATCCCCAAGCACTCGCGCAACGTCTACGACGCGGCCGTCCGCGCGGTGGGCGTGCGCGTCATCGAGGTCACGACGCCGGCGGAGCTGGAGGCGGCTCTCGGTCCGCGGACGGCGCTCGTCTACGTGCTGGCCGGCCCCGAGGCCGACGAGAGCCCGCTGAACACGAAGATGATCGCCTCCATCGCCCAGGCCCGGAAGGTCCCGGTGCTGGTGGATGCCGCGGCCGAGATCCTCACCGTGCCCAACGTCCACCTGCAGAACGGCGCCACCCTGGTGGCCTACAGCGGAGGCAAGTGCCTGCGCGGCCCGCAGGCCGCCGGCCTGCTGCTCGGCCGCAAGGACCTCGTGCGGGCGGCCTGGGTCCACAGCGCGCCGCACCACGGCTATGCCCGCTCGATGAAGGTGGGGAAGGAAGAGGCGATCGGGATGCTCATGGCCGTGGAGATGTGGATGAAGCGGGACCACGACGCGGAGTGGAAGCAGTGGACGTCGTGGCTCGATCACGTCGCCCGCCGCGTCTCGGCGATCGACGGCGTCACGACCGGCATCGTCCAGCCCCGCGGCCTGTCCAACCGCATGCCGTCCCTGCGGGTCTTCTGGGACCGCAAGCGGTTCGGCGTGGCCGGCGACGCGGTCGTCCGCACGCTGTTCGACACCGACCCCCGGGTCGGCATCTTCGCCGCCCGTGGGGAGAGCGATACGCAGACCGGCGTCCAGGTCAACCCCTACATGATGGCGCCGGGAGACGAGAAGATCGTCGCCGACCGGCTCTACGCCGTGCTGACGAGCGCCCGCGGCCGGCCGGCCGCCGACCCGCCGGCCGCCCCCCCGGCCACCGACCTCAGCGGCCAGTGGGACGTGCACATCGAGTACGCGGCCGGCTCGTCCGACCACACGCTGAACCTTCGCCAGCGGGGCAACGAGATCGACGGCGCCCACGGCGGCGACTTCGTCTCGCGCGATCTCGCGGGCACGATCGAGGGCGACACGGTGAAGATCCGCAGCAACTACGCGGAGAGCCACGGCGACGCGCTGAACTACTCGTTCTCCGGCAAGGTCAGCGGCGACGCGATGTCCGGCACGCTCGAGCTCGGCGAATACCTGGGCGCCCGGTGGACGGCCCGCCGGCGCGCCGTCCGGAGGGGCTGAGCGCGTGGGTGCGGGAGCGCCTCGCCTGGCCGCCCTGCTGCTGCTGGCGGCGGCCGTCCCGGTGACCGCGGCGGAGCCGAAGTACGACCTCCTGCTGCGCGGCGGGCACCTCATCGATCCCCGGAACGGCATCGACGCCGTCCGCGACGTGGCCATCGCCGGCGGAAAGGTCGCCGCGGTCGCGCCGCGGATCGATCCCGCCGACGCGTTCAAGACGATCGACGTCTCCGGCCTCTACGTCGCCCCCGGCCTGGTGGACATCCACGTCCACGTCTTCGCGGGCACCGGGGAGAAAGGCTCGTACGCGGGCGACAACAGCGTCTACCCGGACGGCTTCACGCTGCGGGCCGGCGTGACGACCGTGGCCGACGCGGGGTGCGCAGGCTGGCGCAACTTCGAGGAGTTCAAGGCGCGCGTCATCGACCGCGCGAAGACGCGCGTGCTGGCCTTCCTCAACATCGTCGGCAACGGCATGCGGGGCGGGCCCTGGGAGCAGGACCTCGCCGACATGGCGGCGGTGCCCGCGGGCGTGATGGCGAAGAAGTATCCCGGCCTGATCGTGGGCATCAAGACCGCCCACTACGCGGGCCCCGAGTGGACGCCGGTGGAGCACGCGGTGGAGGCGGGCACGATCGCCGACGTTCCCGTGATGGTCGACTTCGGGGCCAGCAAGCCCGAGCGGCCGCTGGCCGAGCTGGTCACCAGGAAGCTGCGGCCCGGCGACATCTACACGCACGTCTACTCGGGCCTGCGCGGGGAGCTGGACCCGTCGGGCCACGTGAACCCGGGTCTCTTCGAGGGGCGCAAGCGGGGCGTGGTCTTCGACGTGGGCCACGGCGGGGGCAGCTTCGCCTGGCGCGTCGCGGTCCCGGCGATCAAGGAGGGGTTCCTTCCCGATTCGATCTCGACGGACCTGCATATCGGCAGCATGAACGCGGGCATGAAGGACATGCTCAACGTCATGAGCAAGTTCCTGGCGATGGGACAGCCGCTGGCCGACGTGATCCGCTGGTCGACCTGGAACCCGGCCCGCGAGATCAAGCAGGACGGACTCGGGCACCTGTCGGTCGGGGCGGGGGCCGACGTGGCCGTCCTGCGGCTGGAGGAAGGCCGCTTCGGCTTCGTCGACTCGTTCGGCGCCCGCCTGCGCGGGACGCAGAGGCTCGTCTGCGAGCTGACCCTGCGCGACGGGAAGGTCGTCTACGACCTCGACGGCCTCGCTCGCCCGGACTGGGACACGCTGCCCGGGGACTACAAGTCCACCGGCGACCCCCGGTGGGAAGGGAGGTGAAGATGGCGATGTCGAACCGCAGGAGCTTCCTGGCCAAGTCGCCCGCGGTGGCGGTGGCGGCGGCCGCCGCGTCGCCGTCCCTCGCCGCCGACAAGGGCAACCGGGCCGACAAGGGCCAGCCGGTGAAGAAGGTCCTCTGGACCGACGGCAAGCGGCCCGAGAAGCAGCCGCTCTTCAGCCCGGCCGTGATGTACGGGAACCTCCTGTTCATCTCCGGCGTCGGCGCGCACTTCGAGGGCGACATCAAGAGCCACACCGCGCACGTGCTCGACGAGATCAAGAAGAAGCTGGAGGCCGCCGGCTCCTCGATGGAGAAGGTCCTGAAGGTCAACGTGTACCTGAACGACCTGAAGGACTACGCGGGGATGAACGAGGTCTTCCTGGGCAAGTTCGGTCCCGATCCCGGCGTGCGGACGACCATCGCCGCCGCCGGAGGCATCCCCGGCAACTCGCTGGTGGAGATCGACTGCATCGCGTACGTCTGAGCGGCGGGGCGGCCGGCGTGCTCGGGCGGCTGGCCGCGGCGGGCCTGCTCTTCTCGCTGGCCGCGCCGCGGGCGGCCCGGTCCGCCCGTAACCTGGAAGCGCCACCGACCGCGTCGGCGCCCGTGGACGTCATCTTCGACACCGACATGGCGCTCGACGTCGACGACGTCGGCGCGCTGGCGCTGCTCCATGCGCTCAGTGACCGAAAGGAATGCCGGATCCTGGCCGTCGGCGTGAGCGAGAGCGCCCGCGCCTACGACGGCCAGTGGGCGGCGGCCATGGCCGACGTGATCAACACGTACTACGGCCGGCCGGAGATCCCGGTCGGGGCCTACCGCGGTCCTCACCAGGAGCTGGCCGAGCGAGGACACTACACCGAGAAGACGGTCCGCGCCGGCTTTGCCCACCGGCTGCTCACCGGCGCCGACGCGCCCGAGGCGTACAAGCTCTACCGGCAGGTGCTGGCCGGCCGGCCGGACCTGAGCGTCAGGATGGTGAGCGTCGGCTTCCTCACCAACCTCGAGGCGCTGCTCGCCTCCGGGCCCGACGAGGCGAGCCCGCTCGGGGGCGTGGAGCTGGTCCGGCGGAAGGTGAGGGAGTGGTCGTGCATGGGCGGCCGCTACCCGTCGTCGGACGAGCACGGCGAGTTCAACCTGGCCACCTATCCGGAAGCCACCGCCTACGTGCTCGGCCACTGGCCCACGCCGGTCACGTTCGCCGGCTTCGAGCTGGGTGTGCAGGTGATGACGGGCGCCCGCCTCGTCCGCGAGCGCGACCCGGCCCGGAACCCGGTGGCCCGGGCCTATCTCGAGTACACGGGAGGGAAGGACCGGATGAGCTGGGACCAGACCGCCGCGCTCTACGCGGTGCGGGGCCTGGGGAGCGGCGGCCGCCCGTACTACTCGAGGGTCGCCGGCCACAACCGCTTCGAGCTGCTCGTGGGCCCACCCGGCCGCGGACCCCAACCTTCCCGCAACGTGTGGGTGTCGGGGGCCGAGGCGGAGCAAGCCTACCTCGTGGCGGCCATGCCGCCGGCCGAGCTGGCCCAGGTCATCGAGGAGCTGATGATGCAGCGGCCGGCCGGGGGCCGATAGCCCCCCCCGGCTAGCGCCCCCTGGATTGACCGCGGTCCGAATGCCGGCGTAACCTCAGTCTCTCCGCATGCGCCTCCTGCCTCTCGGGTTCGGGCTGGCCGTGGCCGTGAACACCGCCGCGCAGACGCCGCCTTCGCCGCCGCCGGCCGCCGCCGACCAGCCCGTCTTCCGGACCGGGACCACCGTGGTCCTGCTCGACGTCGTGATCCGCGACAAGAAGGGCCGGCCGATCCCGGACGTGACTCGCGACGAAGTCGAGGTCTTCGAGGAGGGGGCCCGGCAGAAGATCGAGGCCTTCCGCTGGGTCGAGACCGAGGCGCCCGTCGAGGGCGCAGCCGCGCCGCCGCCCAAGGCCCCGGACGCGTCGCGCCAGATCAACCTCGTCTCGCTGGTCTTCGACCAGCTCGGCCCCGACGGTCGGCGCCTGGCCGCAAAGGCGGCGACGAGCTTCCTCGACAAGGGTCTTCGGCCGAACACGTGGGTGGCCGTCTTCCAGATCGACCAGCGTCTGGCGCTGCTCCAGCCCTTCACCAACGATGCGGCGGTGCTCAAGGACGCAGTGACCCGTGCGACAGCCGGTACTTACAAAGGCCTCATCGACGAGCGGGCCGCGCTGCAGGAGGCGCAGAAGCAGCTGGAGGACAGCGGGGCCGCGGAGGCCGACGGCGCCACCGGGGGCCGGGGCGCCCCCGCGACCGGCGGCGGCTTCGCCGCCCACGCCCAGGCCCAGGCGCTGATGAACATGCTCCGCATGGCCTACTCTCTCCAGCGGCAGCAACAGGGCGCCACGTCGCTCTACCCGCTGCTCGCGCTCGTGCGCGGGCACGAGACGCTGGCCGGCCGGAAGACGCTCGTCTATCTCTCGGAGGGCCTCCAGGTGCCTCCGAACCTGGAGGCCGTCTTCCGCTCGACGATCAGCGCGGCCAACCGGGCGAACGTCAGCGTCTACGCGATCGACGCCCGCGGTCTCAACGTGGAGCGGGCGATGGCCGCCTCGGGGGATGCGCTGGCCCAGGCCCAGCGGGCCAGCCAGCGTTCCGTGCAGAGCCCCGGCGGGGGCTCGGTGACCAAGGACGAGATCTACGCCGCCGACACCGCGGAGTCGGCCCTGCGGCTCGACGTCGAGGGCACGCTGGCCGACCTGTCCGAGAGCACGGGCGGGTTCCTGGTCGCCAACACGAACGACTTCAAGCAGGGGGCGGAGCGCCTGGCCGCCGACCTCTCGGGCCACTACGAGCTGACGTACCAGCCGCCCGCGGCGGCCTGGGACGGCCGCTTCCGGCCGATCGAGGTGAAGGTGGCCCGCAAGGGCGCCGTGGTGCAGGCCCGCAGCGGATACTTCGCGCTGCCGCCCGGCGAGTCATCGGCCCTGCTCGCCTACGAGGTGCCACTGCTGGCCGCGCTCGGCCGGCCCGCGCCGCCCCGGGACTTCGAGCTCCGCGCCGGCACCCTCCATTTCGACGAGGGACCGGCCGGCCGCGAGCACCGGCTGATCGTCGAGGCGAGGATCGGCAGCCTCGAGATGGTCAAGGACCCGGCGAAGAAGACCTACCGGGTCCATTTCTCCCTGCTCGCCCTGGTGAAGGACAAGGACGGGGCGGTCGTGGAGCGCTTCAGCGAGGACTACCCCTTCGAGGGCCCGATCGAGAAGGCGGAGGCCCTGAAGCTCGGGAGCATCGTCTTCAAGCGCCGGTTCACGCTCCCTCCTGGCTCGTACAGCCTGCAGGCGGCGGGGCAGGACCGCGAGCGGAACCGGATCGGCACCACGCGCGTCACCTTCGAGGTTCCCGCCCCGGCGCCGGGAGCGCGGATGAGCAGCATCGCGCTCATCCGCCGGATCGAGTCCGCTCCGGCGCGGGCCGAGCGCTCCGACGATCCCCTGGACGTCGGCGGCGTGCGGGTCGTCCCCAACCTCGACCTCCCGATCTCCCTGGCCGCGAACCAGAAGCTGTCGCTGTTCTTCATCGCCTACCTGCAGGGCGGCGAGCGGCCCCGGATGAGCCTGGAGTTCTGGCGCGCGGGCCGGGCGCTGGCCCGGGCCGAGCCGGAGCTGCCGGCCCCCGAGCCCGACGGGAAGATCCGCTACGTGGGGACGTTCCCGATCGAGAAGTTCACCCCCGGCGAGTACGAGGTGCGCGTGGCGCTCAGCGGGCCGGCCGGCCGCTGCGAAGAGAAGGCCGCGTTCACGCTGGTCCCTTGAAGGCGGTGGTGCGACTGCGCGGCGTCCTCCTGCTCGGCCTCCTGGCCTCCCGCTCCGCTCCCGCCCAGCAGGGCGGGCCCACGCCTCCGCCCGCCTTCCCCTCGCAGGTCGAGCTGGTCACGGTGGACGCGGTGGTCGTGGACGCCAGGGGGCGGGCGGTGCCCGGATTCACCGCGGCCGACTTCACCGTGCTGGAGAACGGCGTGCCCCAGGCGGTCACGCGGTTCGAGGCCGTGCAGCTCCCGGCGGCCGCGGCGCCGGCCCCGTCCCGCCGCCCGCCGTTCTCCACGAACCAGACGCCCGAGGCCCGGCAGGGGCGGACGTTCGTCCTCGTCTTCGACGACATCCACCTCTCGGTGGCCCAGGCCCAGCGGGCCAAGGCGGCCATCGGCGAGTTCCTGCGGAGCGGCGCGCGGCCGGGCGACCGCGTGGCGCTCGTCGCCACCGGGGGGACCGCCTGGTGGAGCGCCCGCTTGCCGGAGGGCCGCGACACGCTGATGGCGATCCTGAAGCGGCTCGACGGCCGGTACGTGCCCGACCCTTCCCCGGATCGCATCACGGACTGGGAAGCGCTGCGCATCATGGCCTACGACGACCCCGACGTGGGCTATTCCGTCCAGCGCCGCTTCGACGCGTACGGCTCGATGGGCCGCGAGCGCACGGGGGACCGGCGATACGCCGACGCCACCCGCACCGGCTCGTCGGTGGGCATCATCGACCCCTACGTCCGCTCCCGCGCCCAGGACGCTTACCTCAAGGCCGTGTCGCGCCGCCGCATCACGATGTCGGTGATGACCCGGGCCCTGCGCTCGCTGGCCGAAACCCGAGGCCGGAAGGCGATGGTCCTCGTGTCGCAGGGGTTCGTCTACGAGCCGGACTTCACGGAGATGAAGGAGCTGGTCGAGGCTTCACTGCGGGTCAACGTCCCCATCTACTTCATCGACACGCGCGGGCTGCAGGGCCTGCCCGACTTCATGACCGCCGAGTTCAAGGCCACCTTCGACGTCCAGGACACGGTGGCGGTGCTCGCCGACATGACGCGGGCGGGGGAAGGGTCGGAGGCGCTCGCCCTCGACACGGGCGGCTTCGTCGTCAAGAACACGAACGACCTGGAGAGCGGCATCCTCCGCGTCTCCTCCGAGTCGCAGGCCTACTACCTGCTCGGCTACGCGCCCACCGACGCCAGCCGCGACGGCAAGTACCGCCGGATCGAGGTGCGGCTGGCGGCGGGGAAGGCCAGGGGCTTGAAGGTGCGCGCCCGGCGGGGATACTACGCGCCCCGGGGGGGCGCCGGGCCCACGCCGAAGACGGCCGCCGATCCCGAGATCGCCCGCGCCCTCGACTCTCCGTTTCAGCGCCGCGAGGTGCCGCTGCGCGTTGCCGCCTACGCCTTCGACGAGGCGCTTTCCCAGAGGTCGATCGTGATGGTGGCGGCCGAGATCGACGTCCGGGAGCTGGCCTTCCGCTCCGAGGACGGCCGCTTCAAGGACGAGCTGGCCTTCCTGCTCGAGGCCCAGCACCGGGAGAGCGGCGAGGTGTACCGCGACAGCCAGAGGATCGAGATGGACCTCAAGCCGGAGACGCGCGAGTCGCTGGCTCGCACCGGCTACCTGTTCAGCCGCGAGCTGGCGCTGCCCGGCGGCGGGTACCAGGTCAAGGTCCTGGTGCGCGACCTCGGCAGCGGCCGCCTGGGCTCGGTGATCCACGACTTCGAGGTGCCCGACCCCGCCTCGTTCCACCTGACCTCGCCGATCCTGGCCGAGACGCTCGAGGAGAAGCGGGGCGACGACTCGCGGCCCCCGCGGCCCGTCCTCCAGGTGCGGCGCAGCTTCGCGCCCGCCTCCCGCCTCTACGTCCAGTACAGCGTGCTGGGCGCGGCGAAGGACGAGGCGACCCGCATGCCGAAGGTCTCGGGCGGTTACGAGATCCGCCGGGCCGACGGATCGGTCGTGAAGGGCGCCGCCCCCACCCTGATCCGGCCCACCTCCCTCGGCGCGCTCATCCGGCTCCAGGGCATCGCGCTGGACGGGGCGCCGGCCGGCGACTACGAGCTGGTGCTCCGCGTGCGGGACGAGATCGCCCGGCGCACGGTGGAGGTGAGGGAGCCGTTCCAGGTGGACGCGGCACGGCCGGTCGCGCACGCTCCCGGCCTGCCGCCCTCGTAGTTCGAGACACCCCCCAGAAACGATTGCGGTGGGGTTGAAACGCCCCCGGCCTGCGGTAAGGTGGATTCAAAGGGTTGAATCAACCGTAAGCACAGGGGGCCGACCATGATCCCTCCCATGATCGCGTCGTCGCGGAGCCTCCGGCTGCCCGCCGCCGTCGTCCTCGTGCTCGCGGCGGCTTGGCTGGCGAGCGCCCAGGAGTTCCGCGGCACCATCCTCGGCCGCATCACCGACCCCGGGGGAGCGGCCCTGCCCGGGGCCAGCGTCGCGGTCACCAACGAGAGCACCGGGGTCAGCTCGCGCGTGGTGACCGAGCCCGACGGCGCCTACGCTGTCCGCTTCCTGGTGCCGGGCACGTACCGCGTCGAGGTGGAGATGCCCGGCTTCAGCAAGTACGCGCAGTCGGGCATCACGCTCGCCATCGGCCAGAACGCCACCGTGAACGTCCAGCTCCAGCTCGGCAGCGTCACCGAGACGATCGAAGTCCGCGGTGAGGCCTCGCTGCTGGACACCACCAGCGGCGGCCTGGGCCAGGTGATCGGGCGGGAGCAGGTCGAGGACATGCCGCTCAACGGGCGCATGGTCTTCATGCTGAACCGGCTGGCGGGCGGCGTGAACTGGCAGGTCCCGACCTTCGGGGCCACCGGCACCTCGGGCCTGCGCCCCTTCGACAACCAGGGCGGCTCGGCCTGGTCGCTCAACGGAGGCCGCCTGGCCACCAACGAGTTCCTCCTCGACGGCGCCCCCGACAGCACCCGCGGCCGCTACAACTTCTCGCCCCCGGTGGACGCGGTGGAAGAGGTCAAGATCCAGACCAACACCTACGACGCGCAGTACGGGCGCACCGGCGGCGGCATCGTCAACATCACGCTCAAGAGCGGGGCCAACGACCTGCACGGCCGGGCCTGGAACTTCTACAAGAACGACATGCTCAACGCCAACAACGCGCTCAACAACACGCTGGGGCAGGAGCGGCCCCCCTACATCGCGAACCAGTACGGCGCCCTGGCCACCGGGCCGATCCGGAAGAGCAAGAGCTTCTTCATGGCCGCCCTCGAAGGGCTGCGGGAGCGGGTGCCCTTCCCGATCACCACCAGCGTCCCCACCGAGCTCGAGAAGAGCGGCGACTTCTCCCAGAGCGGGCTCACGATCTACGACCCGCTCACCACCCGCACGGTGGACGGGCGGCTGGTGCGCGACCCATTCCCGGGCAACGTCATCCCTCCCGGCCGCATCAACCCCATCGCCCTCCAGATCCTCGAGCAGATCTACCCGGCGCCGAACGTGCCCGGCCAGCGGCTCAACAACTACGCCAACCCGGTGAACAAGGGCCGCTACGACTACGACGCCGAGCTGGTGCGCTTCGACCACTATTTTTCCGGCTCGAGCAAGTCCTTCCTCACCCTGTACCGGAACCACCGCAATGAGTTCCGGAGCAACAACGGCCTCCAGGGGACCTTCGCCAACCAGGGGCAGTGGCCCCAGACGCGCAAGAACTACGGGGGCATCCTCGACTGGGTCGGCACCAGAGGTGCGAAGGGCCTCCTCGACGCGCGGGTGGCGTTCACCCGGTTCACGGAGTCGAGCTACCAGACCGACGTGAAGGAGTTCGACCGCGGCCAGCTCGGCTTCCGGAACCTCCCCGGCCAGTTCCTTCCCCGCATCGACCTCGACGAGTACACCGGGATCGGCGTGGGCGGCGAGGGGCTCAGCACCGTGGACAACACCGCCAGCGTCCAGTCGAGCTACACGCACAGCTTCGCCCGCCATACCTTGAACCTCGGCGGCGACTACCGGAACATCCGCAGCAACCCGGCCAGCAGCGGGAACAGCAACGGCTTCTTCAGCTTCGGCCGCGCCTTCACCCGCCGCGACGCCAACTCCGCCGACAGCACGAGCGGCAGCTCGGTGGCGAGCTTCCTGCTCGGTTATCCGGCCAGCGGCAACGTGGGGGCGGGCAACGCGCGGGCGCTGCAGTGGAACTACCTCGCCCTCTTCGCCCAGGACGACGTGCGCGTCACGTCGAAGCTCACGTGCAACCTGGGCCTGCGCTGGGACTACGAGTCGGGCGTCACCGAGCGGCACGACCGCATGGTGCGTGGGTTTGCCTTCGACCAGCCGAGCCCCCTGGCGGACAGGGTCCGCAACGCCCCGGGAGCTTCCGAGTGCCCGGCCTGCGCCAACCTCAAGGGAGGCCTGCTGTTCGCGGGCCAGCGAGGCGTGCCGAGGTCCTTGTTCGACCCGGACCGCAACAACGTCCAACCCCGGGTCGGCTTCGCCTACTCGCTGAACGCCAAGACCGTCATCCGGGGCGGCTACGGCCTGTACTACCAGTACCGCGGCCAGTTCGGGTCACAGACGGGCTTCTTCGTGGACACGCCGTACATCGCGGGCGACATCACGGGCCGGGTGGGAGTGCCCGAGCTGGGGCTCAACACGTTCTCCAACCCGTTCCCGAACGGCCTCATCGCCGCCCCGGGATCCAGCCAGGGCCTTCTGACGCAGGTGGGGCAGGGGATCAGCTTCGACGACCCGACCAACCGTATCCCCCACATCCATGCGTTCAACCTCACGGTCGGCCGACAGATCATGCGGGACATGATGGTCGAGGTGAGCTACGTGGGGAGCCGGATCGCCGACCTGGCGGTGGGGAAGAACATCAACGACATCAGCGCCGCCGACTTCGCCAGGGGCGCCGCCTACCTC
>Ga0066710_100000413_pt1 | contig 25469 bp, 29 predicted proteins | sample GraSoiAngelo_159_FD_79666 | JGI IMG/M metagenome (GOLD analysis project Ga0066710, IMG submission 79666) | Grasslands soil microbial communities from the Angelo Coastal Reserve, California, USA - 14_1009_16_40cm | ecosystem: Environmental > Terrestrial > Soil > Grasslands | place: USA... | reverse complement strand
GGCGGCCGCCTGGAGGCGATCGTCGAGGACGCGGATGCGGACGAGGGGCAGCGCGCGCTCCGCGAGGTCAACTCCTCGATCTACGTGTTCGAAGCTGGCAAGCTGTGGCCCGTGCTCGAGCGGATCGAGCCTGCCAATGCGCAGGGCGAGCTGTACCTGACGGACGCGGTACGGCTGCTGGTCGAAGGAGGAGAGGAGGTTGTCGTGTTCAAGGCTCCCGACGCCGATGAAGTAGAAGGTGTGAATACGCGAGCGGAGCTGGCCGACGCAGCTGCTTTCCTACGCGCGCGCCTGAACAAACAGCACATACTCGCTGGAGTGACCATCGTCGATCCCGACACGACCTGGATCGACCCCGACGTCGAGCTCGAGCCGGACTCGACGATCCATCCGTTCACGGTCCTGCGCGGGGCCACACGGGTTGCCGCCGGGGCCGAGGTCGGTCCCCACGCAGTGGTGGACGATGCCGAGATCGGCCCCGGCGCCAGGGTCGGGCCCTTCTGCTACCTGCGGCCGGGCACGAAGCTCGGCGAGGGGGCCAAGGCCGGGGCGTTCGTCGAGATCAAGAACTCCGAGGTCGGCGCCCGTACGAAGGTGCCGCATCTCTCGTACATCGGCGACGCCGAGATCGGCGAGGACACGAACGTGGCCGCCGGCAACATCACGGCCAACTACCCTCACCAGCCCGGACGGGAGAAGGGGAGGACGAAGATCGGGCGAAACGTCAGGACCGGGATCCACAATGGTTTCGAAGCGCCGGTGGAGGTCGGAGACGATGTATGGATTGCAGGCGGTTCGTACATCACGGAAGATGTTCCTCCCGAATCGCTTGCTGGTTTCCCGCCGAAGCAGATCACGAAAGAGGGCTATCTCCGTGGAAAGCGCAACGACTGAGCTGACCCGCCTGCCTGGGCTCGAGGTCGCCGAGACCAAGTCCGAGGTCAAGCCGGAGCACTGGATCGAGCGCGGGCCGTCGAAGCGGCTCATGCTTTTCTCCGGTCGGTCCCACCCGGAGCTGGCGCAGAAGATCGCCGAGAAGCTCGGCATCCAGGTGGGCGACGTGTCCCTCCGCTCGTTTGCGAGCGGCGAGACGTACTGTCGTTACGAGGAGTCGATCCGCGGCGCCGACCTCTTCATCGTCCAGACGAGCTCGCCGCCCGTCGACCAGCACCTCATGGAGCTGCTGATCATGATCGACGCCGCCAAGCTCGCGTCGGCGAAGCGGATCACGGCGGTGCTTCCGCTCTACCCGTACTCGCGCCAGGACAAGAAATCACGCCCGCGCGAGCCGATCACCGCAAAGCTGGTGGCGGAGATGGTGCAGTCGGCGGGAGCGGACCGTGTCCTGACGATGGATCTGCATGCGGGCCAGGTGCAGGGATTCTTCGAAGTGCCGGTCGACCACATGACCGCGCTGCCGATGCTGGCGCAGTACTTCCGCGACCTCGGCCTGCCGGAGGAGCTCGTCGCCGTCGCGCCCGACACCGGGCGCACGCGGCTGGCCAGCAAGTTCGCCGAGATGATCGGGGGCGACCTCGCCGTCTTGCAGAAGGACCGGCCGGCGCACAACGTTGCGCACATCACCAACGTGATCGGCAACGTCGAAGGCAAGTGCGCGGTCATGACGGACGACATGGTCGACACCGCTGGCACGCTCGTCGCCGGCGCGCAGTTCCTCAAGGACCACGGAGCGAAGAAAGTCTACGCGTGCGCCACGCACGGAATCTTTTCGCCGCCCGCGATCGAGCGGGTCGAGGAGAGCCCGCTCGACAAGATCGTCGTCACCGACACCGTCCCGATCGATCCCTTGCACAAGCCCGAGCGGGTAACGGTTCTCACTGTCGCGGACATCCTCGCCGAGACGATCCACAACGTCTTCGCCGACGACTCGGTTTCGGCGATCTTCGGCGATATGAACGCGCTGTTCTAACGTCTTCCACACAAAGCGGAGTTACGTGACTGCGAGCACGTGCGACGCATCTGAAACACGCGTTCCGGAACCCGGTCCCCGGTTACGACTCGTGCCCTTTCCGCGATCTTCGCGATCTTCTTCTGGCCATTGATCCTGCTCGGGATCGACCTGCACATAAAGAAGTAGCTACCATTCGGCGCCGGAAATGGCGGGCGAACGGGTAAAGCTGCAGGTTCGGGAGCGCGAACGGCGTGGGTCTGCCGATGCTCGGCGCCTGCGCAAGCAGGGGTTCATTCCAGGCGTCCTCTACGGCAACGGCAAGCAGTCCCATGCAATCTGCGTTCCCGAGCGCGAGTTGCGCCGCGTCCTGACGGGCGCCGGAGGGCTTCACGCGATTCTCGACGTCGTCCTCGAAGGACAGTCGACGACACACGCGTCGATCCTCAAGGACTACCAGCAGGATCCGATCCGCGGGCACATCTCGCACATCGACCTGCACGAGGTGCGCCTCGACCAGGCGATCCAGGCGAGTGTCAACGTGCAGCTCGTGGGCGAGCCGGCGGGGGCCAAGGAAGGCGGCGTGCTCTCGCAGGTGCAACGTGAGATCAACGTCGAGGCGCTGCCGATGGAAATCCCCGAGCACATCGACCTCGACGTGAGCGGCATGGCGATCGGGGACACACTCCGCCTCGCGGATCTGGCGCCCATCGAGGGCGTGACCTACCTCGACAGTCCGGAGGAGACGGTGCTCGCGACCGTCACGCTCCCAACCCGGGAAGTCGAGCCCGAGCCCGAGGAGCTGCCCGAGGGCGAGCTGCCGGAGGGCGAGGTCCCCGAGGGCGAGGAAGCACCCGAGGGTGCTGCCGAGCAGCCTGCGGAGGGCGGCGGAGAGGCCGGCGCGGGCGAGCAGGGCGAGCCCGGCACGACCGAGAGCTAGCGGTCCTCCCGGCCCGTTTCGGTGGCGCCAGGCCCGCGATCAGACTTCGCCATGCGTCGTTCTCAGTCGGCCCCATGCTGAAGAGCATGGAGCCTCCCTGCGTCCTGGCCTGGCTCGCTTCTCGCGACCCTGGCATCCACCAACCGAACCGGGAGGATCGCTAATGCGCCTCCCGTGGCGCCGAGGCGAACGCGCCTCGTCGCTCGAGCTGCTCGTCGTCGGCCTCGGCAATCCCGGCCGCGAATACGCGGGTCATCGCCACAACGTCGGCTGGATGGTGGTGGAGGAGCTGGCGCGCCGACACGGTGCCTCGTGGAGGGGGAAGTTCAACGGCCAGGTGGCGGAGCTGCGACTCGACGGTCACCGCGTCGCGCTCCTCAAGCCCGAGACGTTCATGAACGAATCGGGACGCTCGGTGGGCGCAGCGGCGCGGTTCTTCAAGCTGGAGCCGGACGCGATCCTGGTCGTCCACGACGAGATCGACCTCGATCGCGGCCGCCTGCAGGCCCGCCTGGGCGGCGGGCTGGCAGGGCATAACGGTCTGCGCTCGATCGCCGCGCATCTGAAGACGCCGGACTTCCTGCGCCTCCGCGTCGGCGTCGGCCGGCCGGGCCGCGGCGATCCGCGTAAGCCGGCGGATTACGTGCTCTCGAACTTCGACGCCGAAGACGACCGCGAGGACCTGGTCGCGAGGGCGGCCGACGCCGTCGAGACGCTCGATGCCGGAGGGCTCGAGCGAGCGCAGGCGCAGTACAACTGACTACCATGATCGTCGCCGAACCCGCGGGGTTCGGCCTTTCGTCATGGACCAGCCGATTCTGCATCCGTTCGAGCCGATTCTGCATCCGTTCGTCGAGGAGCTTCGTAAGAGCGAGCGCCTCTCGGCCTTCGCCGCCGCGTTTCCTGCACCGGCCCGAGTGTCGGAGCCGGCCTTGCCGCTTCTGCTCGCGGCCCTCCACGAAGAGCTCGGCCGGCCCCTCGTGCTCCTGGCGCCGGAGGATCAGGATGCGCGCGACGCCGCCGAAGGCGCTGCGTGGTTCCTGGGTGAGGACCGCGTCGCGCTGCTGCCCAGCCGCGGTGTTCACTGGGCCTCGGGTCTCGAGCCGGCGCCCCACCTCGTAGGCGAACGCGCCCGCGCGCTCGACGTGCTCGCGGCCGGCGGCCTCGTGGCCGCGTCGGCGTCGGCGCTCGCCGAGCCGATGCCGCCGCCGAGCGCTCGACCCGCGCCGATCCGCATCGCACCGGGCGAAGACATCAGCCTCGAGCGGCTGTCGGAGTCGTTGGGGCTCGCCGGTTACGAACGCGTCGACCGCGCAGACGAGCGAGGACAATTCGCGGTTCGCGGGGGGCTGGTCGACGTGTTCCCCACCACGGGCCGCGAACCGCTGCGCATCGAGTTCTGGGGGGACGAGATCGAGCAGATGCGCGCGTTCTCCCCGTTCACGCAGCGCGCGCTCCACCCGGTCGAGTCCGCCGTGATCTACCCGGCCGCGGAGAGGCGCCTCGACCTGGTCGAACCCTCGCTCGCGGACGACGACGCACCGATCGCGATCCCGCGCGATCTGGTAGCGCCTGTGCCGACCGGGCCGGACCTCGTGTGGTTGCCCGACGAGGTGCGCACCGTGTGGGAAGAGGAGGGGTTCGAACCGGTGTCGATCAAGGACGCCGCTCTGCTCGACATTCTGCCCGCCGGACAACCTTTCGCATTCGAGGCGCAGAGGCCGGCGCTTGTCGCGCGCGGGCTCGCCGAGGCGGAGAACGAGCTGAACGCGTTCGTACGCGCCGGGCAGCGCGTGGTCGTCGCGTTTCCGCACCCTGGCGAGGCGCTGCGCCAGCAGAACCTGCTGCGGCGCGCCGAGTCGCGCATCTTCGAAGCCGGGGAGGACCTCCCGCGCGAGGCTGCGCTCCTCTTCGCTGTCACCCCTGCGCGACGCGGCTTCGTCTGGCGCGATCTCGGTCTCGTGCTGCTTCCGGACACGCAGGTCTTCCGCAAGCGGCCGCCGCGCGAACGACGCGTCGGTGGACGCGCGCTGCAATCCTTCGCCGACCTCCGCACCGGAGACTTCGTCGTCCACGAGGACCACGGGGTCGGCAAGCTGCTCGGCTTCGAGACCAAGGAGGTCGCGGGGGTCACGCGCGACTACCTCTTCCTCGGCTTTCGCGGCGACGACCGGCTGTACGTGCCGCACGAGCAGCTCGGCAAGGTCTCGCGCTACATCGGAGCCGACAACGCCGTTCCCGCTCTGTCGAAGCTCGGCGGCAAGGCCTGGGACAACCTCAAGAATCGTGCACGCGAGTCGGTGCGCGAGCTCGCCGGCGAGTTGCTCGCCCTCTACGCGCAACGGCAGCAGGCCCCAGGTGTTCCGTACGACCTGCGGCACGAGTACCTCGAGCGGCTCGAGGCCGAGTTCCCGTATCGGGAGACGCCCGACCAGCAGGCCGCGATCGAAGCGGTCAAGGAAGATCTCGAAGCTCCGCGGCCGATGGATCGCCTCGTGTGCGGCGACGTCGGCTTCGGGAAGACGGAGGTCGCGATTCGCGCCGCCTTTGCCGTCGCCGTGAACGGCAAGCAGACCCTGATGCTCGCGCCGACGACGATCCTCGCCGAGCAACACTGGCACACCTTTCGGCAGCGGTATCGCGACTTCCCGGTGCGGGTCGAGATGGTCTCGCGATTCCGGCCCCCGCGTGAGGTGAAGCAGGTTCTGGCCGAGTTCCAGGCCGGCAAGGTAGACGTCCTCATCGGCACTCATCGCATCCTGAGCCGGGACGTCATTCCCAAGGAGCTCGGACTCGTCATCCTCGACGAGGAGCAGAGGTTCGGCGTCGCCCAGAAGGAGCTGCTGCGCTCGCTGCGGCTCGAGGTGGACGTCCTGACCCTGAGCGCCACGCCGATCCCGAGGACGCTGCACATGTCGCTGTCGGGTCTGCGCGACATCTCGATTATCGAGACGCCGCCGGAGGGCCGCCGGCCGATCCGGACCACGGTCGGGGAGTACGACGACGAGCTGATCAAGCTCGCGCTCGAGCGCGAGGTCGAGCGGGACGGCCAGGCCTTCTACTTGCACAATCGGGTGGAGACGATCGACGAGGCCGCCGAGAAGCTGCGGCAGGTCGCCCCGGACCTCCGCTTTCTCGTCGCGCACGGGCAGATGCGCGAGCGCGAGCTGGAGGAGAAGATGCACGCCTTCCTGCGCGGGGACGCCGACGTCCTCGTTTCGACGACGATCATCGAATCCGGCCTCGACATCCCGCAGGCGAACACGCTGATCGTCGAGCGGGCAGACCAGCTCGGCCTTTCGCAGCTGTACCAGATCCGTGGACGCGTCGGCCGATCCGACGTGACCGCGCACGCGTATCTCTTCTATCCCGATATGTCGGAGCTCACCCCTGAAGCGCGCGCTCGTCTCGCCACCCTCGCCGACCACACGGAGCTCGGAGCCGGCTTCGCGATCGCGATGCGCGACCTCGAGATCAGGGGTGCCGGCAACCTGCTCGGCGACGAGCAGTCGGGTCACGTGGCCGCGCTGGGCTTCGAGCTCTACGTCGAGCTCCTCGCTGAGGCCGTCGCCGAGCTGTCGGGCGAGCGGCGCGTTGCGGCGAGGCCGGTCCGAGTGGACGCGCGGGTGGACGCATACGTGCCGCCCGAGTACATCTCGTCCGAGGCGCTCAAGATCGACCTGCACCGTCGGCTCGCCCTCACGGAGTCGGAGGACGAGTTGCGCGAGCTGCAGGCGGCGACCGAGGACCGCTTCGGGCCGCTTCCCGAACCGGTCGAGAACCTCTTCCTGATCCAGGAAGCGAAGCTGAAGCTCGCCCGCGCCGGCGCGGACTACTTCGTCTTCCGCGGCGGTAAGGCGAGCGTCGGCCAGATGGTGCTTGGCTCGGATGAGCTACGCGACCTGCGCCGCCGTGTCGACACCGCTGTCTACACCACTGCGAACCGGGAAGTGAGCCTGCGCGAGGACGGCTTCCCCCAGGCGCTCCGACTAGTCGATGCTATACTGGCCGCGCGTCAGGCAGCGTGACGAATCCGCTGCAAATGGCGCTTTTTCCATGAAGCGACTCGTTCTTCTCGTGTTTCTTTCGCTTGCGGTCGTCGCCGCGGGCTGCGGTGGAACCTCCACGGCGACCCTCGGCTCCGACGATGCCGCCATCGTTGGCTCGCAGGCGGTCACGAAGGAACAGTTCCGCTCGCTCATGGATCGCGCCAAGAAGAGCTACGACTCCCAGAAGCGGCCGTTTCCCAAGCCGGGTACGGCGGAGTACGAACAGCTCAAGGGCCAGGCGGTCACCTTCCTCATCCAGCGTGCCGAGTACGCACAAGAGGCCGACGCGATGGGGATCAAGATCACCGATAGCGACATCGACAAGCGCATCGAGCAACTCAAGAAGCAGTACTACGGCGGCAGCGAGGCCCGTTACGAGAAGACGCTGAAGCAGCAGGGTCTGACCCAGGACCAGGCCAAGGAGGAGATTCGCGCGTCACTGATCGCCGAGGCGGTGTTCAAGAAGGTGACCGCCTCGGTCAACGTCTCGCAGAAGGACGTCAAGGCGTACTACACAGCGCACAGGAGTCAGTACGTCCAGCCGGAGAGCCGTGACGTGCGACACATCCTGGTCACCAAGAAGGCCCTGGCGGACACGCTCTGGGCGAGGCTGAAGGCCGGCGCGAACTTCGCCGCGCTCGCAAAGAAGTATTCGAAGGACCCGGGCTCAGCCTCGAACGGGGGCAAGCTCACGATCTCGAAGGGCCAGACGGTTGCGGCGTTCGACAAAACCGCGTTCGACCTCAAGAAGGGCGAGCTCTCGCCGCCGATTCACACGCAGTACGGCTACCACATCATCCAGGCGCTCTCCGCGATCAAGCCCGCGCAGTCGACGCCGCTCAGCAAGGTCGAGGCTTCGATCAAACAGCAGCTCGAGCAGCAGCAGAAAAACGACGTGATGACGAAGTGGGTCGACCAGAAGAAGAAGGACTACTGCAAGTCGAGCATCAAGTACCAGGTCGGGTACGCGCCCAACCCCGATCCCTGCGCAAGCACCACGGCGGCAACGACGACGTCACAGTAAGTGGGTCTCGCCGAGGCGCTCGTCGACCTCCAGGAGCTGACCGAGCGACTCCGCCGCGACTGTCCCTGGGATCGAGAACAGACGGAACGCACGATCGTCCCACACACGGTCGAGGAAGCGTACGAAGTCGCGGACGCTGCCATCGCCCGCGACGACTCGAAGCTCGCGGACGAGCTCGGTGACCTGCTCTTCCAGGTCTACTTTCTCGCGCTGTTGCTCCAGGAGCGAGGTGCGGAGGACCTGGAAGGGGTCGCACGCGGAATCCACGAGAAGCTCGTTCGCCGTCATCCGCACGTTTTCGGCGCTGCTGAGGCGAAGACCGCGGGGCGCGTTCGCGAGCGCTGGGAGCAGATCAAGCGCACCGACGAAGCTCGCGAGGGGATCTTCCACGACCTGCCGGACTCCCTGCCCGCGCTGCTCTACGCGCGCAAGGTGCAGCGACGGGCCGCCGCGGTCGACTTCGAGTATCCCGACACGGCGGGTGCGCTTGCGGATCTCGACGACGAGCTCCGCGAGCTGAAGGAGGCGCTTGCCGAGACCGGTGAGCGTGCTCCCGAGACGGAGCCGGATCCGCACGTGTTCGAGGAGGTGGGCGACGTGCTCTTTGCGGCCGTCAACGTCGCTCGTCGGTTGAACGTCGACCCTGAGCTCGCGCTGCGCGCGATGTCACGTCGCTTCGTCGAACGCGTCGAACGAGCCGAGCGCTACGCCGCCGACGAGGGAAGGTCCTTCGCCGAGCTCGAGCTCGCAGAGCAGGACCGGTATTTCGACCGCGCCAAGGAGGAGTTCCGATAAGCGGAACCCTGATCGCGCGTGTGCGCGCCCGTCAGATCCTCGACTCGCGCGGGAATCCGACCGTCGAGGTCGACGTCGTTCTCGACTCCGGTGCTCTGGGGCGGGCGGCCGTGCCGTCCGGCGCCTCGACCGGACGGTTCGAGGCGGTCGAGCTGCGCGACGGCGACGAACGGAGCTATCGCGGCAAAAGCGTGCTCAAGGCGGTCCGCAACGTCGAGACGGAGATCGCCGCCGCCGTCACCGGGCTCGATGCGAAAGATCAGCGCAGCCTGGACACGGCGCTGGTCGAGCTCGACGGGACGAAGAACAAGTCACGCCTCGGCGCCAATGCCCTCCTCGGCGTCTCGCTGGCGGTTGCGAAGGCGGCGGCCGCGGACGCAGGGATTTCTCTCTTCCGCTGGATCGGCGGTGCGGGCGCCCACGTTCTCCCGGTGCCGATGATGAACGTGATCAACGGCGGTGCGCACGCCCAGAACTCGCTCGACCTCCAGGAGTTCATGCTCGTCCCGGCCGGTGCGGACTCCTTCGCCGAGGCGTTGCGGATCGGCGTCGAGACCTTCCAGTCCCTGAGGGACCTGCTGCACGAGCGAGGCCTCGCGACCTCGGTTGGCGACGAAGGCGGCTTCGCACCGGAGCTCGAGTCGAGTGAGGCGGCTGTCGAGGCCGTGTTCGAGGCGGCGGAGCGAGTCGGTCATCGCGAGCGCGTTGCGATCGCACTCGACCCTGCGAGCACCGAGCTGTACCGCGACGGCGGCTACCACCTCGACCGTGAGGGTCGGATCATGAGTGCGGACGAGCTCGTCGACCTCTATGCGTCTCTCGCCGACCGCTATCCGATCGTGTCGATCGAGGACGGTCTCGCCGAGGACGAGTGGGGCGCCTGGAAGTCGATGACCCAGAAGCTCGGGGACCGGCTGCAGCTCGTGGGCGACGACCTGTTCGTCACGAACGTGGAACGCCTCCAGCGCGGGATCGACGAAGGCGTTGCGAACTCCATCCTGGTCAAGGTGAACCAGATCGGGACGCTGACCGAGGCGCTTGCGACGATCGAGCTCGCGCGTGCGAACGGGTACTCGGTCGTGATCTCCCATCGCTCCGGCGAGACCGAGGACACGACCATCTCCGATCTTGTCGTCGCGACCGGCGCCGGCCAGATCAAGACCGGCGCCCCCTCGCGCACCGACCGAGTCGCCAAGTACAACCAGCTGCTGCGGATCGAAGAGGAGCTGGGTGACACTGCGGTGTATCCGGGCTGGACTGCCTTCCCGCGCGCCGCAACGAGCAAGACCTAGACGTCAGCTGTCAGAGAGCGGCTCCTGTGCCGTGTTCGAGGGCCGACGCCGACGGGCTCCGGCGCTACCCTCCGACTATGGCCTCGTTCTCGCCGCGTCGCACGAAGATCGTCGCGACGATCGGCCCTGCCTCCTCGACCCCGGAGAAGGTCCGTCAGCTGGTGGACGCCGGCATGGACGCCGCCCGGCTCAACCTCTCACACGGAACGCACGACGATCACGCAGCGCGAGCGAAGCTCGTCCGCGACGTGCAGGAGGAGGTTGGCCGGCCGCTCGCGCTGATCGGCGACCTGCAGGGGCCGAAGTTCCGCGTCGGCGGTCTTCCGCAACCTCTCGCTCTCGCTCAGGGCGAAGAGGTGACGGTGGTGGTTGGCGACGGCGCCCGCAACGGCGAGCTCCCGATCGCGCCGACGGCGATCGGGGAGGTGCTGCAACCCGGCCACGAGGTGCTGATCGACGACGGCATGATTCGCCTCCGCGTCGAGGAGGTCGAGTCCGGTCGCGCCCGCTGCGGGATCGTCGTGGGCGGAGTGGTGACGTCCCAGAAGGGCGTCAACCTGCCCGGGGTCCCGATTCCGATCCCGTCGCTGACCCGTAAGGATCTCGAGGATCTCGAGTTCGCGCTCGGGCTCGGCTGCGACTTCATCGCCCTGTCCTTCGTGCGCTCCGCCGCCGACGTGCGGGATCTGAAGGCGCTCGTCGAGCAGGAGGGATCGAACGCTCACGTGATCGCGAAGATCGAGAAGGCCGAAGCGGTCGACGCGCTGGACGACGTGCTCGAGGAGACGGACGCCGTCATGGTCGCGCGCGGCGATCTCGGCGTCGAGATCGGCGCCGCGCTCGTCCCTTTGGTCCAGAAACGGATCATCGCCACGGCGCTCGAGCGCGGGAAGCCGGTGATCACCGCGACTCAGATGCTCGAATCGATGGTCCACCACCCCGAGCCGACACGCGCGGAGGCGAGCGATGTCGCGAACGCGATCCTGGACGGAACCTCGGCTGTGATGCTCTCCGGCGAGACCGCGATGGGCGAGTACCCGGTCGAGGCCGTGCAGACCATGGACCGCATCGCCTGCGCGGTCGAACCCAGCCTCGGTTACCGGCACCAGATTCCGGAGGCCACCGAGGACCCGACGATCGGCAACGCGATGTCGAACGCCGCCTGCGATCTCGCAGAGGCGCTCGGCGCCAAGGCGATGCTCGTACCCACCTTCACCGGCCGCACGGCGTCGGCGGTTGCACGCCTGCGGCCGCGGCGTCCGATCCTCGCGCTGACCCACAAGCTCTGGTCGGTGAACCAGATGGCGATCGAGTGGGGCGTGACGCCGATCTGGATCCCCGAGTGCAAGGACGTCGAGGATCTCTGGAACCGCTCACTGGATGCCGCGAAGGAAGCCGGCGTCGTCGAGTCCGGCGACACGGTGGTGATCACGGCGGGTACAGCCGTCAACATCCCGGGCTCGACGAACGTGATCAAAGTCGACGTCGTCTAAAAGGAACAGGTTCTCCTCCCGCGAAGTTCCGGCGCATGGCCGCCAGGTCGGCAACCCGTCGTCCACCCCTCGCCACGCTCGCTCGGCGCTGGTTCGCCGTCCTGCTGGTCGTCCTGATCGGCTACGCGTACTACCATCCGCTGCGGAGCTGGCTCGAGACGCGTCACGAGCTCTCCTCCCGTCAGGCCGAGGTCGCCCGGCTCGCGGCGCAGAAGCGCTCGCTGCTCGAACGGGTTCAGGCTTCGGCGACGAGCGATTCGCTCGCGCGCGAGGCGCGGCGGCTCGGCTACATCCGTCCCGGCGAGCACCTCTTCATCGTCAAGGGCATCCAGTCCTGGAAGAACGCCCACCATCACCGTTGAAAATGCTTCGCACTTTCAACGGGATAGGGTTTCGGCATCGCTCCGCCCGCGAATGATGACGAAGATCGAGCGACGGTCGAGCGTCAGCTAGGCAGACCGCCGCGCGCATTCCGGCGAGTCGTCGTTCGCTGCCCCTCCGGCCATCCAACAGTGACGGAGCAGGCAGCGTTCGATGACGCGGGCGAGCCGTTTCCGACGACGTTCTGGCTCACGTGCCCGCAGCTCGTCGCCGCGATCTCGAGACTCGAGGCGGCCGGCGGCGTCGAACGCTGGACCCGGAGGGTCGGTGAGAATCCCGAGCTCGCCGCGAGCCTGGAGCGGGGCAATGCGGAGCAGCGCGCGCTGCGGCCGGAGCTCGATCTCGGCATCGGCGGCGCGCGGCCCGAAGCGAAGACGCTGAAGTGCCTCCACGCGCACGTGGCGTTCGCGCTCGCGCGGCCGGGCTACGAGCTGGGTGAGCGGATCCTCGCCGAGGTCGACCCGCCCTGGCCTGAAGTTTGCTCCGGCGCGTAGCGGATACGATCCTGCGCCCGTGACGATCGTTCTCGACGTCGTGCGGCGTGAGTGGGAGCACGGCTACCGCCGCTTCGAAGCCGCATCGCGCGAGCCGGTCGCCGCCGACCGGCTGCAGCGCCAGCTCGAGGTCGTCACCGACGAGCTCCGGAAACGGATCGGGCAGACGTTCACGCTCGACCAGCTGGCCGCGGCATACGACGTCGCCGACGCCTGGGCGCGCGATGTCGTCTCGGAGCACGCCGCGACGCCGGGCTGGCCGCGCACGCTGGCGATGGTCGAGGACGCGGCGTTCCACCTGTATCAGCGCGGCGCAGTCGACTACAAGCCGTGACCGCCCTGACCCCGGTCGAGCGGCACGAGCGCCGGCGCCAGCAGCGGCGTCGAGACCTGATTCGCTGGGGCATCCGGGCCCTCGTGGTGCTGCTGGTCTTCCTGTTCGGGGTCGCGCTCGGACAGGCGCTCCACGACAACCCCAAGCCCGGCCGGACGATCACGCACGACCAAACGCTCCACATTCCTACTGGAAATCCCGCATCCACCGTGACGCCATAGGTGTGAAGAACGCTCACCTTTGGGTAGATTCGCGGAAGTGGCGAGTCGAGATCCCGGTTCACGGCGTGCAGCCTCGGGCGAGAGCGACTGGCTCACGCTCGGGCAGGCCGCGAAGTTCCTCGGGGTTGCTCAGAGCACGATCCGGAAGTGGTCCGACCTCGGGCGGGTGCCGGCTTTCTACACGCCGGGTGGCCATCGCCGCTACAAGCGAGGCGACCTGCAGGCTTTTCTCGACCGGTCGGGTCCGGGCAAGCCCGCCCGCGGCCCGCTCGTCCTGCTGGTCGACGACGACGCGCAGGTGCGGGAGGTCGTTCGCGTCAATCTGGAGATGGAGGGCTACGCCGTCCGCGAAGCTGCAAACGCCGAGGACGGGCTGGCGGCGCTGGAGGACGAGGCGCCTGACCTGATCCTTCTGGACGTGATGATGCCGCAGGTCGACGGCTGGGAGATGTTGCGGCGCGTCCAGGAGCGCCACGGCGTGGGGTCGATTCCCGTGGTGATGTTCAGCGGCCAGCTCGAGGCCGGGGAGGAGGCAGTCCAGCGGGGCGCGCAGGGCTTCGTGGGGAAGCCCTTCGATCTCCGTGCCTTGATCGAGCAGACGAAGCAGATCGTTCCAGCCTGATCTCCGCGGACCGACACCTCGAGCGCTGGGTCGTCCACCACCGCACGGGCTGGCTGAACCCGGTCTTCGAGGGGCTGTCGTGGGCCGGGCGCCTGGGGTTGTTGTGGATCGCGCTCGCCCTGCTGCTCTCTGTGCTCTGGCGACGGTGGGGCGTGCTGTTCATGACCTTGTTTGCCGTCGCCGTCTCGGACTGGTTGGCGATGGGACTCAAGGCGCTCGTCGACCGTCCTCGTCCGCCGCTTCGGTACGTCGAGCCGAAGGTGCTCGTGCCGTTGCCCCATGACGCCTCGTTCCCCTCCGGACATGCCGCGACGAGCTTCGCGGCGGCGACGATGTTGTCGTTCGCCTCTCCGCGGCTGGCGCCTATCTTCTACCTGCTGGCTACCGCGGTTGCCTTCTCACGTGTGTACGTCGGAGTGCACTATCCGCTGGACGTAATCGGCGGAGCGGCGCTCGGCACGCTCGTCGCGCTCGGTGTCCGGTATGTGGTTCGTCGGACGGGCCGAGTTTCGCGGGCCGCTGCGCTCAGATAATTCGAACGCGCGAACCCGCAGCTACAGCTCTTCGCCTGCTCGTAAAAGCCCGGCGACGATCACTACGAGTGAAGCGAGGAGACTGATGAAGATCCCGATCCCGCGACCGCGCCAGCCGAAGAACTCGTCCGGGACGCTGATCAGGCGGATCAGGACGAACACGGTCGAGAGAGCTCCAAGGGCGATCACGACCAGGCTTTCCGGGACGGTTGCGGGGAGCTCGATGCCGGACTCCCGCAGGACGACGAGCGCCAGGACTGCGAGCCCGATGAAGAACACGAGCTTGCCCAGGGCGCCTGTATGCCAGCCGATCACACTCGTGGTCGGGCCGGGGCCCGAGCCGACGTACCAGTCCGTGAAGGCCGAGATCGCGAGGAGCAGCCCGGCGACCCAGGTGAGCCGGACGCCCAGGCCGGAGAGATCCTCGAAGCTCCGAGCCGGACGGGGCTGAGGCGCGAGCCAATCCTCCTCTTCGGGCGCCGGGGACTGGTAGGGATCGGGGGTTTGCACGGTATCGGGCCAGGGAGACGGGGATCTTGGACTCAGGCCGCAGCCGGTACTCTAAGGGGGTCGGGATGGTGCAGGACACCACTACGGTGCGCGTGGCACCAGACGAGTTCGTCGAGTTCCTCGTGACCGGTGCCGCCGTGAAGGGCGAGTTCCACTGCTCCGAGTGCGGCTACGGCGTGACGATCGTGCGAGCCCTGCCCGTCTGTCCGATGTGCCGGGGGACCTCCTGGGAACGGTCGGCCTGGAGCCCCTTCGGCAAGGCGCCGTCGCTGCTCTAGAGACCGAAGACCTTCTGGACCTCGTGCCAGATGGTCAGCATCAGGAAGAGCGCGAGGCCGACGAGGATCGAGAAGGTCAGGACGAAGCGCAGCCTCGCCTGCGATTTCTCCCGCCTGCGCCGTGAGCGTGCGTTCCGGCGGGCACGGTGGTAGTGATAGGCCCGGTCGATCGCTTCCGGGTCGACGGGCGGTGCCTCGGGAGGAGCCACCACGCGGCGGGCTGGCTGAGCCATCCGCTGGAGTCTAGTGCTGGCCGGTCCCGGAGTCTTGGACGATACTTGTGGGCGGGTCGGGTAGATGGCGCGTCCAGATCACCGGGGGGCAGCGCTCGCTGAGGGCGGTCTCGACGCGCTCGTCGAGGCTGGGGTGGCGCTCGGACAGGCCGACAGCCTGTACGAGGCCATGAGGACGGTCGCCGCCGCTGCGGGCCGGGCAGCCGACGCCGCGGTCGTGGTCGTTCGCGTCGTCGACGAGGCCAGGCGCTCGCTGAACGCATGTGCGGTGGCGACCCACTCTGCTGCCGTCGCCGCCGAGCTCGAGGGTAGCCGCCTCCCGCTCGAGGATGTGCCCGAGCACGAGGAGAGCGACCCCGAGCGCCTGCCGCAGCCGGTCAGGCGCGCGGCGCAGCGGGCCCAGACCTCGTCCGTGCTGTTGATCCCGGTGCGGGTCGATGGTCGCGTCGAAGGCAGCGTCGAGCTGATGCGAGAGGGCGCGGACTTCGACGAAGGAGAGCGGCGCCTTGCTCGACTGGCGGCCGGACAGGCGGCACTCGTGATCCGCGCCTTCCGGAACGGCGTGGACAGCGGCCTCGATCCGGATACCGTGCTGACTCTCGCCGGTGAGGCACTGGTCGCCGGTTCGGGCGATTCGCGCACCGCCGATCAGATCGTGCGCCTCGCGTCCGACGCCACGGGGGCGCTCGCGTCCCTGCTCTGGAGCCGTGGGCCCGAGCCGGGCCTCGAGCTCGTGGCATCCGTCGGCAGCCTCGGCGATAGCCCGCTCGAGTCTGCCCGCGCCGCCGCCGAACGGGCCCTCTTCGGCCGGCAAGGCGCCGCCGTCGAGAGCGTCGTGGGCCTGCCCGGTGCGGCCACGCGGTCGGCGACCCTCCAGCTCGGCCAGCCGCCGATCGGTGCGCTGCAGCTCCTCTTCGGATCCGACGGCGAGCCGAGTGACGGCGATCTGGCGACGCTTGCCACGTTCGGCGTCCGTGCGGCTCACGCCTTGCGCACGAGCATGCACGCACGAACGGTCGAGCTCGAGCTCGAGCGGAGCCGCGCGCTGCTCGCCATCGTCGGACAGGCGATCTCGCAGCTCTCGCTCGCCCATACGCTCCAAACCGCGGTGGCACGCGTCGGCGAGCTGTTCGACGCGGAGCGCCTCGCGGTCTATCTGCGCGAGGAAGATCGCCTCCTGCCGGCGGCGGGCCTCGGCCTGGCAGGCCCGCACGAACGTCTTGCCGACCGGCTGCTCGAGCTGACTCTCGGTCCGTTCCGTTCTCGCGGGATGCTCGTCGTGGAGGACGTTGCCAACGATCCGCGCCTCGGCGGAGTCGCCGACGCGGCCTCGGAAGCGGGAATCGAGGCCGTGATCGCCGTGCCGCTGCTCGCCCAGGGCGATGTCATCGGGCTGCTCGGCGTCTTCCCGGCGAGGGGCCGCGTCCTCACGGAGAACGAGTCGGCGCTGCTCTCCGCGCTCGCGGCGCAGCTCGCTGTCGCCGTGCAGAACGCACAGCTGCACGAGCACGCGAAGCTCCTCGGCGAAGAACGCGAGCAGGCACTCCAGGCGGAGCGGGCGGCCTCGAGACAGGTGCGCGCGCTCTACGAGATCTCGCGCTCGTTCGCGCAGAGCCTGTCGCTCGAGGCGACGCTCGATGCGCTGGCGAGCACAGTCGTGGACGTCCTCGACGTCGACATCGCGCTCATCGGCCTGCCCGACGACCGACGCGAATGGCTCGTTCCGCGTGCGCTGAAGATCGCTGAACCGCGCGTCGAGGAGTCGGCACGGTCGATCCTCACCCACCCGTGGCCCTTCGGTGCGCATCCGCTGCAGCGCCTGTTCCGGCTCGGCGAGCCTTTGACCCTCACGCCGCGGGCCCTGAGGGAGATCGGTCTTCCCGCCTCGGCACTCGTTCCGTTCCTCGAGCACGGTTGGACCGGAGCCGCAGTGCCGATCGCCACGACCGCAGAGGTGCTGGCGTCGCTGACGATTCTCTCCATGCAACCGGGATCGCCGGTCACCCGTGAGGTGATCGAGCAGGCGAAGGCGATCGCGGGCCAGGCCGCGCTCGCGATCGACAACGCGCGCCTCTACCAGCAGCAGAAGCAGTTCTCGGACACGATGCAGCGCTCGCTGCTGCCCCATTCGGTCCCGAAGCTGCAGGGTCTCGAGCTCGGGGACGCCTATGAGTCGTCGGCGCGTGTGGAGGTCGGCGGCGACATCTACGACTTCATGGAGCTCGGCGACGGCCGGCTCGCTGTCGCGCTCGGAGACGTCACGGGGCACGGGATCGAGGCTGCGGCCGACATGGCGATGGCGAAGTTCGTCTTCCGGTCGCTGGCCCGCGAGCATCCGGAGCCGGCAGATTTCCTTCAATCCGCCAACGAGGTCGTCGTCGGCGAGATCGCGCCCGGGAAGTTCATCACGCTTGCCTATCTCGTCATGGACGGACGCGGAGGCGAGGTCGCGGCGGCCGGTGCGGGCCATCCGGCTCCGCGGATCGTGGCGACCGACGGAACGGTGACCGGGCTCGACGTGCGTGGCCTCGTGCTCGGCATCGAACCGGCCCAGGAGTACGACGAAGTGCGAACGACGTTGCAGGTCGGCGACGCCGTGGTGCTGTACACGGACGGCGTCACCGAGGCGCGCCGCGACAGCGAGCTGTACGGGGTCGAGCGGCTCGACCGGGTGCTCTCGGCCCAGCGACAGCTCTCACCCGGCGACCTCGCGCGGGTCGTCCTCGACGACTGCCGCTCCTTCGCGCGCGGCGAACTCGCAGACGACTGCGCCGTCGTCGTCGTCAAGCGGACCGATTGATCCACCTTCGACGGTTGGACGGCGAATTCGCCCGCGTCGGGCACCGAGGTGCGTCCGCGCTCGCGCCGGAGAACACGCTGCGCGCTCTGGAGCTCGCAGTCGAGCTCGGCTGCGACATGCTCGAGTTCGACGTCCTCGACCTCCAGGACGGGACGCTCGTGCTCGCGCATTCGAACGATCTCCACGAGGTCAGCCATGGCGCTGCACGCGGCACGGTTCGGCGACGCACGCTCGAAAGCCTGCGCAGGTTCGCGCCGGATCTCCCGACATTCGACGAGGCTCTTGCGTTCTGCGCCGAGCGCCTGCCGGGCATCGGTCTGCAGATCGACCTCAAGCGCCGCGGCGTGGAGTCGGGTGTCGTGGAGGCGTTACGCCGGCACGACCTGCTCGATCGCTCCTGGGTGAGCGGTTTCGACGCGCGGGCGCTCCGCCTCCTCGCGGAGCTCGAGCCTGGCCTACCCCGATCCTTCACGCTCCCGCGCGACCGCTTCGGGATCTCGAAGCGCGGGCCCGTGGCCCCACTGATCCGGGGCGCCCTCGCTTCGATCGGCTCCTCGCTGCCCCGGCGCTTGCCGGTGCTGCTCGCCCGGGCCCGCGCGGTGGCCGCGACCCTCCACTACTCGGTCGCCTCGAAGGCCGCGATCGAGCGCGCACACGAGCTCGACGCGGCCGTCTACGTGTGGACCGTGGACGACCCGAGGCTGGCGGAACGGCTCGTTCGCGACGGAGCCGATGGCATCATCACCAACGATCCGCGGATCTTTACGATGTTGAAGGCGTGAAGCGGCTCTCACTCGCGGTCCTGTTGTCGGCCGGGCTACTCGCAGTCGGAGGGCTCGCATCCGGTCCGGCTGCGGCGGACGAGCCGGCGGCGATACCGCTCGGAGTCACGATCGGCGGCCTCGACGTCGGTGGGCTGACGACCGATGCCGCCACCGCAGCCGTCCAGCAGGCATTCCAGGCCCCGCTCGTGCTGCACCTCGGCACGACAGAGATCTCCGTCACGCCGGACGTGCTCGGCGCCGTTCCGGTCATCGACAAGGCGGTCGAGCGGGCGCTCGTTGCCGCGCCCGGAAGCGCCGTCTCGCTGGGCGTGACGGTGAACGGCGGCACCGCCGACTTCGTCGCGAAGCTCGCGCAGCGATTCGACCGGCCGGCCGCAGACGCAAAGCTCTCGCTGCGCCAGCTGCGTCCCTTGCTCTCCGCCGATCGAGCCGGACGCAAGCTCGATCAGCGCGGGGCGATCCACGACATCAACGTCGAGCTCGCGGCCATGGTGCGCGATCCGATCACGCTCGTCCAGCGTCGCGTCCGGCCGAAGATCACGCGACGCAACTTCGGCCCCGTGATCGTCATCAGGCGCCAGTCGAACCGGCTGTTCCTCTACGAGGGAACGCGCTATCGGCGCTTCTTCGCCGTCGCAACCGGACAGAGCCAGTATCCGACACCTCTCGGCCGCTTCAGGATCGTCGTCAAGTGGAGGAATCCCTGGTGGTATCCGCCCAGCTCACCCTGGGCGCAGGGACAGAAGCCGATCCCTCCGGGCCCTGAGAATCCGCTCGGCACGAGGTGGATGGGCCTCTCGGCGCCGGGCGTTGGCATCCACGGCACGCCGTCCGACGCCTCGATCGGCTACTCCGTCTCGCACGGCTGCATCCGCATGCACATCGCGGAGGCCGAGTGGCTCTTCAATCACGTTGACGTCGGCACGACAGTGTTCATCGTCGCGGCCTGATGGCGCGTCCGGCCAGGCTCGCCGCACAGGGCCTAGCGTTGGCCGTCGTCCTCGGTTTGCTCGCGCTGCTCGTCTGGCGGGTTGCCCACGACAGCAACAAGGGTGTGTCGCAGGCGCTCAAGGATGGTCAACATCCAACCGCGCCGGCGTTCGACCTGCGGCGGCTCGACGGCCGGGGAAGCATCGATCTCGCCGCGGTGCGCGGCAAGAAGCCGATCGTGCTCGACTTCTGGGCTTCCTGGTGCGTGCCTTGCATCCACGAGTCGAAACGGCTCGAGGCCGCGCGTAGGCGTTACGGCGACCGTGTCGACTTCATCGGCGTCGATACGAAGGACTTCTCCGGCGACGCACGGCAGTGGCAGCACAAGCACGGAATCACGTATCCGAGCGTCCACGACGGCAGCGGCAACGTGCTGGCGAAGTGGGGAGGCCTGCCCATCCCGCGGATCTTTTTCGTCGCGCGCAGCGGCAAGGTCGTGGGCGAGCTCGTCGTCGAAGAGGATTTGCCGCGTTACCTCCAGCAGATCGCGTCGTCGTGAGACGGCTCGCGTTGTTGCTGATGGCTGCGCTCCTCGTCGTCCCGAGCGCTCGTGCCGACGATCGGCAGCCCACGTTGGCCGAGCTCGAAGGTGAGGTCATGTGTCCGGTCTGCGGGACGACCCTCGATCAGTCCAGCTCTCCGGCAGCTCAGCAGATCAAGCGCTTGATCGCCGCGCGAATCGCGGCAGGTGACACCAAGGGCCAGATCAAGGCTCGCCTCGTCTCGGAGTACGGCCAGGCAATCCTCGCAGCGCCGGAGCACAAGGGTTTCGGGCTACTCGCGTGGTGGTTGCCGATCGCAGGAATCGTCGCGGCGGCGGCGGTCGTCGGGGCAGGTGCCTGGCGCTGGTCGCGAGCGCGCGAGCGCGAACCGGACGGCCCGCAGCTCGATCCGGTCCTCGAGCGCCGGATCGACGATGAGCTCGCGCATTGGGACACCTGATCGCCAAGATCCCGGTCGCCTTCGCGGCGGGGTTGCTCTCGGTTGTCACGCCGTGCGTGTTACCGCTGGTGCCCGGCTATCTCTCCGCGGTGTCGGCTGTCGATCCGAGCCGGTTCGGGGAACCTCGCGCCGCTCGCCGTGTCGTTCTGGCGAGCCTGCCGTTCATCCTTGGCTTCACCGTCGTGTTCGTCGTTCTCGGCGCTGCGGCGGCGGCGATCGGAGGTGTCGTCAACCCCGACCGGCAGCTCGAGATCGCCGGCCTCGTCCTCGTCGTGCTCGGGCTCGCCTTCATGGGCCTGCTGCCCTGGCCCGAGCGGGTCGTTGCGCCCGGGCTTCTGACGGGAGCACGCCGGCACGGATCGAGCATGCTGCTCGGGGGTGCCTTCGCGGTCTGTGCGGCGCCGTGTATCGGCACGGTGCTCGCCGGCATCCTCGTCCTCGCCGCGGATTCGCGAACGGTCGTGCGCGGGTCGCTGCTGCTCGTCGCCTACTCCGCGGGGCTCGGCTTCGCGTTTCTGCTCGCGGGAATCGCGTTTGCTCGGGCGATGGCCGTCTTCCGCTGGGTGCGCGACCACTACGTCGTGATCCAGCGGACCAGCGGCGTGGTCCTCGTCTCACTGGGCCTGCTCCTCTTCTTCCACCGCGATTGGTGGCTGCGTGTGGCGCTGAACCACGTGCTGGACGCGATCGGTCTGGGCAGCCTCTAGACCAGCGGAGGCGGCAGGTCGAGCGAGCCCTGCTTGCGCAGCTCGCCGAGCTGCTCGAGCAGCGGCTCGAGCGGCAGGCCGCGATGGGCGGGAGCGAACGGCGTCAAGCGGCGCACCGCCTTCGCCAGCTGGCGCTCCGTGCCGATGCGCCGCCCTCGGCCGGCCTGGTACCACGCGACCGCGACGTGCACGAGACCCTGGAAGAAGTCGCGCTCTTCGGGCGGGGCTGCGCGCCAGGCAGCTTCGAGCTCTTCGTGCGCGGCGAAGTACTCGCCTGCACGGATCAGCTCGACCCCCGTTTCAAGGCGTCGACTCGTCGACGCCGCAGAGAGGCCGTGCGGGCTCGGCCCGTGCGGCCGTCTTGATCCGAATCTTGGCTCGACCACGGCCTAAGTATCAGAGCCGCTACGTTCAACGCGGACTCGAATCTCTCCGTCTTCCACCTGAACGTCGTAGGTCTGCAGTTGAATCGCGAGGTCGAACTCGTTCTGACCGGTGCGCACGTCGTATTGCCAGCCGTGCCAGGGACAGGTGAGGACACACCCCTCCAGCCTGCCTTCGCCGAGCGGTCCCTGGAGGTGCATGCAGCGCGGCTGGACCGCGTAGAAGCCGCCGTTGCAATGGGCCAGCGCGATCTCTGCCTCTCCGGCCTTGACAGCACGGATGGTCCCGGGCGGAAGGTCCTCGACCCGCGCCACGGTGACGAAGCCGCCTTCCACCCGCTCGACCCTACCAAGGGCTTGAGCAGGCACGGCCGAGCGCGATACCCTCCAGCGGTGGCGACGATCCTGCTTTGTGGGGTCGATGTCTACTTTCGGGGCAAGCTCGAAGCCTTGCTCCCTGGGCATCATTTCGTCACGACCGACAGCGCGGACTGGCCGGATCTCGTCATCGCAGACATCAGCCGCGTCGACCCGATCGACGTCGCCGATTCGTATCCGGAGATACCGATCCTCGGGTTCGGCGGTCATGCCGACACCGCAGGATTGCGCCGCGCGCACGAGGCCGGTTTCGACCAGGTGCTGGTGAAGAACGCCCTGCAGGAGCGCGCTGCTCAGGTCGTCGAAGAGCTGACCGGCTGAGTAGAGTGATTCGGCCTTGACCTACATCATCGCCGAGCCCTGCATCGACATCAAAGACCTGTCCTGCGTGGACGTCTGTCCGGTGGACTGCATCCACCAGGGCGAGCGCATCCTGGTGATCGACCCCGAGGAATGCATCGACTGTTTCGCGCCGACGGAACAGCTCATCACGTCCTGGGGTCTCCGCTCGTTCGAGGAGCTCGAGAACTCCTGGTGTCACGTGCTGACGGACAGCGGCTTCAAGCCGGCGATCGTCAAGCGCTTCCGGCGGAAGCCGCTCGTGAGCCTCGAGCTTGCGCCCGCGTTCGAGGAGCGCGATCGCTATGGCGGCATGCGCCTCACCACGCGTGACAGATCGAGCTTCAGGCGCGTCGTACGCGCCACACCAACGCACAGTTGGGTGCTCGAGGACGGAGAGCGGACCGATGCGCTTTCCGTCGGTCAATTCATCCCGTCGATGCGGGTTCTGCCGAAACGTGATTCCGAGAGCCATCGGCTGGGCGTCTTGCACGGGCTCATCTTCGGGGACGGTAGTTGGAACAAACAGGAGATCCGCTCCGGTGAACACCTCCATTACGTCCAGCTCTACGGCTCGAGAGTCGCGAGGTACCGCGATTTCTTCGATCAGGTCAACTTCTCGCCCTGCCTCGACGTGCAGCCCGGCTATGCCGGAACCGGAGTCGTTCGGGCGCCGCTCAACCTGAAGCGCGCTCTCCCCGAAGACGGTGACCCCGAGTACCTCGCAGGCTTCATCGACGGTTGGCTTGCCGCCGACGGGGATCCGGTCAAGGCCGGTTCCTGGCGCCTCCGGTCGACCGACCACGCAGCGCTCGACTGGCTCGAACGCGCCGCTCTGGTCGCCGGCTACGTCGTGGTCGGCTCGGGGCAGGAAGGCAGTGTCGAGACGAATTTCGGTGTTCGCAGCAGACCGATCCGCTGGCTGTACCTGGCCACTCGCGAGGTCTTCTGGCGCGTCATGCGTGTCGAGGGTGAAGAGGCCGACGAGGCGGAAACTTTCTGCGCCGTCGTTCCCGGCACGCATGCGTTCACGCTCGCCGGCGGGATCTACACTTTGAACTGCGGGGCGTGCGAACCGGAGTGTCCGGTCGAGGCGATCTTCCCGGAGGACGCGCTGCCCGACAAGTGGCAGCCGTTCGTGAAGATCAACTACGCCTACGGCGAAGGCTTCGATGTGGTGAACAAGCTCGTCGACGAGTACGCGGAGGAACACGACGTCCAGAACCCACCCCTGGAGTAACCCACGCGAAAGCGGGTATCGGACCAGCGTAGTCCAGGAAAGGGGTTGGAAATGCCTCGGCAAGCATGGAGCGCCAAGCGCGAACGCCAGTACGAGCACGTCAAGGAGTCCGAGAAGAAGGAGGGCCGCTCGACGAAGCGCGCCAAGGAGATCGCGGCGCGCACGGTCAACAAGGAGCGAGCGAGGTCCGGCGAGACGAAGGGCCGTGCGTCGAGGACCTCGACGCGCGACATGTCGTCGGGCCGCCGCGGCGGCCTCCGCTCCGGGACGCGGCGACCGAAGGGCCGCACGAAGGAGCAGCTGTACAACGAAGCAAAGCGGCTGAACGTCCCGGGCCGGTCTCAGATGAACAAGCAGCAGCTACAGCGTGCGGTCGACTCCCGCAAGCGGTAGACAGGTACGGGGTAGGTACGCTGGCGGCGTGAGGCCCAAGACGCTGGATCACGTCGCCTTCTGGGTCGCCGACCGCGAGCCGATCGTCGAGCTGCTGACGAAGCACGTCGGGATGCACGTGATCGATGAGCAGGATGCGTTCACGCTCGTAGGCTCCGACGCCCGTCGCGGCAAGCTGACGCTCTTCACGGCCGAGGGGCCGCGCCAGCAAGGCGCCTTCAAGCACGTTGCGCTTCGAGTCTCGGATCTCGACCGGGCGAAGGAGGACTTGCCCGACGGCGAGCTCGAGGTCGGCGAGGGCGTGCGCGTGCAGCTCGTCGAGGCGCCCACCGACGTCGACTATGACCTCGATCACGTCGCCCTCTACTCGGCCGACCCCCAGCACACTGCGCATGAATACACCGAGCTCGGGTTCAACTCCGCGGAGCCGTCGAGCGACGGCCATCCGCGTGTCGAGATCGGTGGCGCCTACGTCGAATTCCATCCCGGCGACCCCGGGGATGCGGAGAAGCCGCTGCTGAACCACGTCGCCGTCCTCGTCGACGAGGTCGATCCGGTGATCGAGGAAGCCGAGCAGCGGGAGATCGTCGACAACGTGGTCGACGCGGCGAACACGCGCGCTGTCTTCGTGTGGGGGCCGGAGCGCGTGCGCATCGAGTACGTCGAGCACAAGCCGGGATTCGCGCTGACGTAACACTCAGTATCGCGGGGGCCGGCATGGCGGGCCTGTGCGCCGCCGTCCGTGCGCGCGAGCTCGGTGCGGCGCCGGTCGTCTACGAGAAGGGAACGAGAGCCGGCGGCTCGATGCTGCTCTCGAGTTGCGTCGTCTGGCGCTTCCGCGAGTGGGACGACTTCCGCGCGGAATGTCCAACCGGCGACGAGCGCCTACAGCGAGTGGTCTGGGAGCGGCTCGACGACGGGATCGCCTGGCTCGAGTCGCTCGGCGCGCCGGTCGTCGAGCACGAGACCGGGAATCCGCGCACGGTCGGCAAGCGGTTCGATCCCGGTGGCCTGACGGACACGTTGGTGCGCGCCACGGGTGACGTCCATCTGCGCGAAGCAGCGGTCGAGCCGCAGATTCTCGCCACCGGGGGCTTCCAGGGGAACGAGGGGCTCGTGGCTGAACATGTCCGCCCTGCGGGGCCCTTACGGTTGCGCGCGAACCAGTGGAGCAACGGCGACGGTCTGCGCCTCGCTCGCGAGCAGGGCGCGGAGCTCTCGGCCGGAATGGGTGAGTTCTATGGACGGAACATGCCGGATGCAGACTTCTCTGAAGCTGACTTCGTGCCGGCCGCGCAGCTCTACGGGCGCTTCGCGCGTGTGTACAACGAACGCGGCGAAGAGTTCTTCGAGGGAGACGTGTCCTGGTCCGAGAACGATCTCGTGCAGGCAACGGCCAAGCAG
>Ga0066710_100000412_pt1 | contig 25470 bp, 21 predicted proteins | sample GraSoiAngelo_159_FD_79666 | JGI IMG/M metagenome (GOLD analysis project Ga0066710, IMG submission 79666) | Grasslands soil microbial communities from the Angelo Coastal Reserve, California, USA - 14_1009_16_40cm | ecosystem: Environmental > Terrestrial > Soil > Grasslands | place: USA... | reverse complement strand
CCGCCGCGCGTTCTTCACTGACGGCGAAGAAGTCTATGTCGTCGCGGAGGGCGAACTTCTGCTTAATCGCTTTCGTATACTTAAGGTGGGCAACGCGAGCCGCGAATTCGAGGAAGTCTCCTCGGGGCGCCGTGGCACTGCCATCCTCGAGGAACAAGGGGCGCCGCCATCCGCATGAACGCGGCACGTTCGCAAGCCGCAGGGAAACACAGCGAGCGTGGTCACGCTTTGCTCGTAATTATCTTTCTTGTTACCGCTTTGCTTATTTCCATGATGCTGGTCGTGCCAAACATCCTGACCGAGGGTCGGCGCGAAAAAGAAAAAGATATGATCTGGCGAGGGCGGCAGTACGCCCGAGGAGTGAAGCTCTATTTCCGCAAGTTCGGGCGCTTTCCGACCTCCCTCGACGACCTCACCAAACCGAAGCTGGGTTCACTCCGCTTCATGCGTCAGGTTTACAAAGACCCCATGAACCAGGAAGATGGTTCCTGGAGGTTTATCTATGTCGGCCCCGCGGGACAACTCATTGGCAGCCTGAAACCTCCTCAAAGCCTTCGTTTTCCAGCAGGGAACGCGGGCGCTCCCGGAAATGCATTGAACGGACCTGCTGGCGTCCCGGCACAACCTGGCACAACCGCTCAGCAAGGCCCAGCCGGAACGCAGCCCGGTGGAACGACTTCGGGCACAAATCCGCCGGCTACCACAGGAACGCCTGAAGGGACCGACCAGAGCGACTCGGGATCCAATCCGCAGGCGATCCCTACCGGGGATACATCCACGATCATCGGCGGCAACATTATCGGCGTTGGCAGCAAAATAAACAAATCTTCCATCATGGTCTACGACAAGGCCAAGAATTATCGCCTCTTCGAATTCATCTGGGATCCGTCGAAGGACAATTTCGGAGTGGGACAGCCGGGCATGCAAACGGGAACGGGACTGGGTCAGCTGATCGGTAGTCCCGGCCAGCAACCGCCGCAGAATCCAACTAACCCGCAGCATAATCCGCCGCCCTAGCAATAGTTTTTATTGGGACTGACGCGTCCGGTGCAGGGAAGTCGCTGCCATTGCTCCGGGCGGAGCCGCTGTTTTCACGGAGGCTTTGGATTTGCTCTTATCGTAGCTGCGCTTGACGCGGCGCACATATGAAAGCGTTTCCGTAAAGGGCGGAACGCGGCCGTATTGCTGCACGCGGTCGGGCCCCGCATTGTAGGCAGCTAGGGCCAGCGACAGGTCGTTGTTGTACTTCTCCAGTAGTTCGCGCAGATAGCGTGTCCCCGCGTCGATGTTTTCCTGCGGATCGTAGATGTTTTGCACTCCCAGCCGCGCCGCCGTCTCCGGCAACAGTTGCATCAGCCCGCGGGCATTCTTGCGCGACAAGGCTTTTGGATCGAAGTTGGACTCCACGGCAATTACGCTGGTGATGAGGTCGGCATCCACGCCATAGCGCGCCGCCGCCGCTTCAACCAATTCACGATAGGGCGGCTTTACGATCGGCTTTGCAGGCAGAGGCGTAAAAACCTCTTCCGGCTCGATCGCCACAACATTTTCGGCGGCGACCTCCACCGCGCCTCCGGCCATTTGCAAGCGGTACTTGTCTCCAACAAGCTGGTAGCCTGTTACCTTCAGGCGCTGACCGCTGCGCAGCACCACGTATTCTGCTCGCAGCGCGGGCGCTGCCAACACGATAAGCGAGAGCAGAAGTGCGGCACGTCCCGCAACACCAGCCGGGACGCAAAGGGCGCGCTTCAGACGCAAGGTGCGGCCTCCCGCAACGCAAATTGCTCGATCGCCAAAGCCACGCCGTTCTCGTCGTTCGTGCCGGTTTCATGCCAGCCGTAGGTTTTCAGCGCGGCCACGCCGTTTCCCATCACCACAGGAATGCCCGCGAACGAAAGCATTTCCAGGTCGTTGTGGTTGTCCCCGATGGCCATTACTTCCTCGCGCGTGAACCCGCGCAACGCCGCCCATTCCGCCAGCGAAGATCCCTTCGAACACACCGGATTAAGCACATCAATCATTGCGAAGTCTTTGCCCTCGTAGCACGTCACCGCCAGCGCAAATTCTTCCACGAAGGGCGCGCCGCGCAAAGCAGCCTCCGCCTTTCCTATCGACCCAACCTTGCCCGAAAGCATCACCTGGATGGGATCTTCCGTCAAGCAGCTTTCCAGTGGATTCGCCAGCCCGATAAACTCCATGTTTCGCGAGTAGTAGGCGTAGCGCATCGAATCGTCTGGGTCCAGCACTTCCAGCATGAGCTGATTCTCGAGCTGTCGGTCGAAAATCACTGCCGCGCCTTTGCGCCACGGCTTGGTCAGCTCGAGAACCTGTTCCGCCGTGCTGCGCGGCAAGAGATGCCGCAGATGGGTCCGGCCGTCTTTCGAGCGAATCAGCGCCCCATTGTTGACGATCATGGTCAGGGGAGAATCCAGCTGGCGCGCCACCGGTATGGCAAAATCATAGCGCCGCCCCGTGACCAATGCCACCTCGATGCCTCGCCGCGTCGCTTCCGCAATTGCCGCGCGGTTGGCTTCGGGCAGCTGCCAGCGGCTATCCAGCAGCGTGCCGTCAATATCCAGAGCAATCAGTCGCACCGCCATCCTCTGATTGTACCGTGAAATAGGATGCGCTTTCGCCCGGCACTTCCCGCGAGTATCCCATCCGCCTCCCCCGCGCGTGCGGCCCCCTGGTGTCTACGGCTCGTGTCGGGGATGAGAGTGATGACGGTAAGGGTTGGGTTTCCCTCGGTTGCGCTCGGGATGAACCAAAATGAGAATTTGGGCGGGCGCCTGGCCCGTGCCGGCAGCACGGCATACCGTGCCGCCAAGTGGGAGGTTGGGGGTTTCACAGAATCCTTGGCACAGGAAGCGAGCGGCCCCGTTCGGCGTGAACGTGGGTGCGCTTGAACCCGGGGGAATGCGCACGAACTGGGGCGCGCGCACGACCAAAGACACACCTGACCTGCTCCCGGATTATGAACCGTCCGGGGACGCGGTGGCCAGGGCGCGAAGCCTGGGGATGGATTTTTTCGTTGGGCGGCAAGGAGATCGGGAGATTTCTGAGCGCGGTTGCGACGATATATCCACCAGGCGACCAGGTACAGGCAAATCGCCGGAAGATGGAAATAGTAGAAAAGTTCGGCCGTCGTGAACATGGGAGGGATGGTAGCGGAAAAGCGGATGGTGAGGAAAAGAAGTCTGGAGGGAGAGAAGGTACGAGGCGAACTTCAGCGAACCGAACCATAGGCCACCCACCATCCTCTAAGTAAAATGCCTATACCGGGTGCATTTGGCTTTAAGTGTGTTTAGCTATCATTCGGAGAAGGAGTATCTGGGACCACGATGAGCGAGTCTGACGTCATACTGCACATTTCACCTGCGTCGACAGCTGTCCGGGCCCAGGCATCGGGTGGTTTATGGTTTGATCGTGCCAAAGGACGCCGTCGGCGGCGATGGCATTCAACTTGTAGGACGCAACCAAATCGAATTTACCCAACGTCTTCACCGCTCGGGTGGACGAACTAATACCGGCACTGACCGGCCCCCTACGAATCCGACTTCCATGTTCGCGGAGAGGATCGCCAACGAATTGCTGGCGGGACTCCAGGACAAGGCTCAGGCATCGATGCACAATCGCCCCCAGCCCACCCCGTTTTACTTGTTCCCCTGAACCCACACACAAATCGATTGCATAGCACTCTTTGGACTCTGTCTAGCAGCATCAATCATGTAGGGTGTCCTCTTCAGTCAGCATGACGCGGTTGCGCAGGCAGATTGCGGCTTGGTGAGCCAATGAATAGCCAAAAAGGGCTGTGCTAGACTTTCACAGTGATGACCAAGCCCACGAATGTCCTTGAACTGGAATGCTCTGCGTGCGGTAAGAAATACGATGCTTCGATAGAACAGCACCTTTGTACTTGCGGGAAGCCTCTCCTGGCTCGCTACAACCTGTGGCGCGCTGCGGCCACTCTTACTCTGGACAGCCTGAAGAGCCGCCAGCGCACGCTCTGGCGCTACGCAGAAGTCCTGCCGAACGATCCGCCGGTTTCTCTTGGCGAAGGCATGACGCCGCTGGTGCACGCGCAGCGTCTGGGCGCGTCAATGACAGGCGCTACCGGGAAGCGGTCGATTTCATCCACCGGGGAATCTACGGGGAGCAATAAGGGGGGCTTGCAGCGTTTGTACATCAAGGACGAGGGCTTGAATCCGACCGGCTCCTTCAAAGCTCGCGGCATGACCGCCGCCGTCTCTCGCGCCAAGCAACTCGGCGCCAAGGCTTTGGCGGCTCCCACAGCCGGCAACGCCGGTGGTGCGCTTGCGGCCTATGCCGCTGCGGCCGGACTCCCTGCGGTCATTGTCATGCCTGCGGACACTCCTGTTGCCAACGTGATGGAATGCCAGGCGTTTGGCGCCAAAGTCGTCAAGCTGAATGGCTTAATCTCCGACTGTGGCAAGTACGTTGCCGAACATAAGGACCGCGAAGGCTGGTACGACGTCTCTACCCTCAAGGAGCCCTACCGCATCGAAGGCAAGAAGACCATGGGCTACGAATTGTGGGAGCAGTTCGGAGGAAGGCTGCCCGACGTGATTCTTTATCCCACGGGAGGAGGCGTCGGCTTGATCGGCATGTGCAAAGCGTTTGACGAAATGCAGGAGATGGGCTGGATCGGCGTGGGGCGGCCCCGTATGGTGGCGGTGCAGGCCGAAGGATGCGCGCCCATCGTCCGAGCGTGGGGAGCTCACCAGAATTCAGCTCAGTTTTTCAATAACGCTGCGACGGTCGCATCCGGTTTGCGCGTTCCCGGACCGCTCGGCGATCTCTTGATCTTGAGCGTGCTTCGCCAAACGAAAGGGACGGCACTCACCGTCACGGACGAAGAGATGCTGCAGGCGGGGAGAGAACTCGCCTCACTTGAAGGAATCTTCGCCGCACCCGAAGGTGCCGCAACCGTGATCGCAACAAGAAAGCTCGCCGCCTCTGGCTGGATACAGCCGGAAGAGACCGTCGTGCTCTTTAATACCGGCACCGGTTACAAATACACCGAAGCTTGGCAGCGCGCTCTCCAGTCCGCCGGTGGAGGGGCGGTGTGACCACTCGGAGGCTTTATTACGACGACGCCTTCGAAACGGAATTCACCGCACGAGTCATAAGTTGTGACTCGGCTTTGGTTCCTTTCTCCCCGGAGGCCAAAGCCCCAGTCTGGGAAGTCGTTCTGGATCAGACCGCGTTCTATCCTGCTTCCGGCGGCCAGCCGCACGATCTTGGCAAGCTGGGTGATGCCAACGTCCTCGATGTCCGCGATGCTGAGGGCGAAATCGTCCACGTCGTTGACCAACCCGTCGAACTCGGCGAGGTCAAGGGCTGCATCAACTGGCCCCGCCGTTTCGACCACATGCAGCAGCACACCGGCCAGCATCTTCTGTCCGCCATGTTTCAGGAGCGCTTCGGCATGCCCACGGTCTCGTTCCATCTGGGGACGGAAATCTGCACGGTGGACTTGCGCGGCCCCGAACCGACGGAGGAAATTCTTGAAGGCGGGGAGCGGGCCGCAAATCAAGTTGTCTTCGAAGATCGGCCGGTGAATGTCCGCTACGGCACCGCGGACCAATTGTCACAACTCGGCGCGCGAAAAGAAGTCAATCGGGACGGCATCCTCCGTGCCATCGAAATAGAATCTGCCGATCTGCAACCCTGTGGCGGCACCCACGTCAAGCGCACCGGCCAGATCGGCGTGATCCTGGTGCGTCGCTGCACGAAAGTCCGTCAGGATTGGCGTGTCGAATTTGTCTGCGGGCGCCGTGCGGAACGCGCCGCGCGTCATGATTTCCGGTTGCTGCGTCAGACGGCTGAGAGTTTGAGCTGCGCTCCCGAAGACCTCGTCTCCGCTGCCTCACGGGCCCTCGCGGAACGCGACGCGAATTTCAAGAATTTTCGCGCCGTGGTTCAACGGCTTGCAGAAGCCGAGGCCACGCTTGCGTTGCAGACTGCGCCGCCCGGTGCCAACGGCTTCCGTATCGTCTCCCGTGTTTTGGAAGGTGTTCCAGCTGATTACCTAAGCTTCTTTGCCACCGCATTCGCAAAATCCGAAAAGGCGATTGCGCTCTTGGCTGCGGCGGAGGGAGGCCACCTGCTCTTTGCCCAGCATCCTTCTGCCGGCAAGGATATGAGCGCTCTTCTCAAACAGGTCCTCGAAAAAGTCGGCGGCAAGGGTGGCGGAACGCGCGATTTCGCCCGCGGTCGCTTCAATGATGACGCATTTGCAGAGCGAGCGCTTTCCCTCGCCAAAGAAATGCTGGCGGCTGACTAGATCCTGGGCTATAAAACTTGCCCAGTACAATGGCTGAAAAGATCACTCGCCGAAAGGCTCTCAAGATCGGCACCAGTGCCGCGGTCACTGCGGCAATTGCACCGCGCGTTTCATCCTCGGCGCATCCTGATTCCCCGAACCCGGATGATTCGTTGACGAGCCCTCCGGCGGGTTCGGTTCTCTCCGCGACGCCGGACTCAGATATATGTTTCTTGTCCGCGTGGCAGATGGCGGATTTTATTCGTCAGAAAAGGCTCTCGGCGCGTGAGGTGATGGAAGCCCACTTGAAGCAGATCGAGAGAGTGAATCCCAAGGTCAATGCGATTGTCACGCTGGTTCCCAAAGACCACTTGATGGCACAGGCTCTGGCCGCGGACGAAGCTACGGCAAAAGGCAATCTAAAGGGGCCATTGCACGGCCTTCCAGTCGGCGTGAAGGATTTGCATCCTACAAAGGGCATCCGCACGACGTTTGGCTCGCCTCTTCACAAAGACGACATACCCAATTTCGATTGCCTCGTCGTAGAACGTGAAAAGAATGCCGGAGCCATTGTCATCGGCAAGACCAACGTGCCGGAATGGGGTCTCGGCTCGCAGACATTCAATCCAGTTTTCGGACCAACTCGCAATCCTTACGATTTGACGAAGACCTGTGGAGGGAGCACGGGCGGAGGCTCAGTAGCCCTCGCGTGCGGCATGGTGCCGCTCGCGGATGGCAGCGACATGGGTGGCTCCCTGCGAAATCCCCCCAATTTCTGCAATGTGGTTGGTCTGCGAACTTCTCCTGGACGCGTCCCCAATCCTCCAAGCACACTCGGGTGGTTCGCTCTGGGTGTCGCTGGCCCCGTCGCCCGCAGCGTCACCGATTGCGCCTTTTTCCTAAGTGTCCTCGCTGGCTTCGACCGCCGTTCTCCCATATCCATTGATCAATCTGGCAGCCAGTTCTCCCAGTCATTGGGTGGCCGGAGTTTCAAAGGCGTCCGGGTCGCCCTGTTTAAGGATATGGGTCTGCCTTGGGAACCGGAAGTGAAGAACGCTGTGCAAGCACAGCGCAAAGTATTCGAAAGCCTGGGCTGCATCGTTGAGGAAGCCGAACCAGATTTTTCCCATGCCAACGAGTGTTTTGTCGCGTGGCGTCACTGGTCCATTGAGGCAGGTTTCGGCGATATTCTCGAGGCCACTCCCGACAAGCTGAATGAATACGTCCACTGGCACGTGGAAGAAGGGCGCAAGCTCACGGGACCCTATTTGTCGAGAGTGGAAGCCAGGCGCACGGCGCTCTACCAGCGAATTCGCGAGTTCATGGAAAAGTATGAGTTTTTTATTCTGCCCGTAAACCAAGTCTTGCCGTTTAATGTGAAGACGCATTACCCTATGGAAATTGCAAGCGTAAAGATGGAAAACTACATCGCCTGGATGAAGTCGGCTTATTACATCTCCGTCGTGGGGAACCCGGCAATCTCGGTTCCCTGCGCCTTCTCCGAAGGCGGACTACCCATCGGAATTCAGATTGTAGGTAGGCACAATGACGATTGGGGCGTCTTGCAGATGGCCTACGCTTTCGAGCGGGCTACAAACATCGGGAAACGTCGCCCGGTTATTCTTTAGCACACAGGGGCGAGCACCGGTCGCGAATTAGAAAAACCGCGTTCGAACGCGATCCGGCAGCCCTTGCAAATCCACTAACGTCAGGAAATCGATAGTCTTGAATTCACGGCCAATCGCGGGCGGTCCGCAGATAAGATACGCCCGGAAATATCCAAATGGGCTCGGAACAGTCGCGAAGGCCGCGCAGGTGCCGCGTACAGACCATGCGAGTTGCACCGGAGGCCAGCCACGGGATTGGTCCTCAGCGACGGCTCCACGAGATACTTTTCCCGCAGCGCTTCATAGAGCGCGAATCCCTCATCTCCATCCTGAGACGATAGGGAACTGCAGCCAACCAGGTAGCGCGCCCCACAGCTCTCTGCATACCTCGCGATCCCTTTCCACAGCATGTGTAGGGACATTGATGTTGCGGTGCTCGCCATGGACGCAGGCCCTTCCAAGCTCCAGGACTTCGCCGCGCATCCTCTCGAACGGCCTGAAATCAAAGAATTCCTCGCCATAGTAGCCAAGGTTTCTCTTGGCGCGATACCCGCTGTGCATGCGGTACGTTCCGGCCAGCTTGCCCGTGGCCGCGTCATGCACCATCAAGTGGTCGCAGATAAGATCGAACCGGTCGCGGTCAAGCCTAATCCGCGCAGAGCTTTCCAACTCCTCCCTAAGCTCACAAACTAGATAGCGCAGCAGCTGGCATTCGATGACATCTTCCAGCGTTTCCGCCGTCCCCACGCGGAAGAGGTTGGTAGTGGCAAGCGGATTTCCGCAGTCGTGCACCAGGACAGCGGTCTTTGGCATACCCGAAGCGTCGGGCAGACCAAGTTACGGGGGTATTTCAGGAATGTGATTTAGAGGTTTCCATGGGTAACCGATGGGCTACAGAAGGATTAGGCGGCGAGAAGGGATTCGAACCCTCGGCGTCCTCGTTGCGAACGAGGTAAATTAACCTAAGACGCGATGCTGCAATCACTTAGTTTTCGCGACGCGGTCGTTAGTTGGCCTAGCGGGCAAATGGTTGAGTTCTTCGTCCTCGCACTCAAGGTGAATGGTGAATTGCGTGTACCGCTTGTCGGCAACTCCACATCGATTCCGCGCACGAGCTCCCGGATGGCGTTAGAGGTGTTCGATAACGGGACTCCACATACTTGCCGCCACAAAAGGCGACCACCAGAAAAGCTAAGGGCGCTGCCATGAAAGCCAGCGCCCCAAGGAGCCGCAACGTCAGACGGATCTTCGTCAGATGAATTACCTCTAGTGGCCGCTGCCAGAGGACATGGAGCGCTTGACCACCCTTTCGGCAGCCATGGCTGGCGTGGTCATGGTCTTGAAGAGTGGCCCGCGAACGGAAACCATGTCCCCAGGCTTGAATGAACCGAGGCCGGAAAGGGTTTGGTCCTCTTCCGTTTCGAACTGTGTTGTGGCAAAGACGTCCACCTGGATCGAAGTGATCCCCGCGTTCGTGAAAAACGACGGGAGGCTGCCCAGTGTGAACGTCTGGGGGTTGCTGCCGATGTTGACGGCTGTGACAGTGCCTGTCACGAAAGAAGGCTCGAGCTGCACCTGGTCAACAGTGATCATCAGGTTGGGAGGCGTGCCGGTCGGAACCCCGGTCGGATGAAGGCGGACCTCTTGCCCGACCATGAGGTCAGTGGTGCTCGCGAAGTTGAGACCTGACGGAAGCATAAAGCCGCTGGCGTCGATGGAGAATGTCGTCTGGGGCGCGAGATTGATGGTCAAGGGAGCGCCCATCGAAAAGCTTCCCATCCCGTCGCCACCGCCGAAGAACTCTCTATCGAAGATAACGATCTGGAAGCTACTCGCCCCCGTACTTACCGTACTTACCGACGTGACCGTGCCCGCGAAGGACATCTGGTTGGGAGGCTGAAAGAATTTCACCTTGAAAGCGAGGAGTGATCCATCCGACTTCATTTTGGCGTCCACCTTGACAATTTGGCCGGTTTGCAAGCAGGTGAAGTTCTCAGCGCTGCAAGAAGTTCCGAAATCGAATTGTGTGTTGCTATCGGTGGCGATAGTGAAAGAGGGGCCGTTCATTCCTCTTTGAATGACGAAGGTATTCTTGGTTTGGTCTGTCGACGCGACCTGGCCGATCAACTCCATGTCCTCATCGCCCTGGTTTCCGCCGCTGGAATTCGGCGGTGGGAGCTGCACCAGGCTGATCGTGGGAGTTATGGAAAGGTCGCTTTGTTGAATAGAGGTGCCTATATTAAAGTCCATTTTCAGAACCACTGGGGAATCCATCGTCAGAGTAATCGGGAACGGCTGGGTTGGCGCTTGCACGGTCACCGAGGATTGATTGAGCTTGGGATCGAATTCACACACTTTTTGATCGGAGCAAGTTTGGGTTCCGAGGGTGAGCGGCGCTCCCGTCTGATTTTGGATAGTCATTCGAGGGTTTGCAAACGAGACCATGAGGCCGCTGTAGGTCCCTGTTGGGACACTCCGGCTCGCCAAAAGTGCCGACTCTGTTTGCAAATGCTCGAGCTCAATGTCCTCGGGCTCGCTGAGCATTGAAACCGGCTGGCTGCTGGAATCGCTGGGTTGAAGCGCAGCACCGCTCACCTCAATTTCAAAAGACAGCACGGTCACCCCCATCGGGGGATTGTCGTGGATCGTCAGAGAAACCTGGGTCATGTTTGTCCCCAAAGGTGTTTGCGTAGAACTCATACCGCCGCCACATCCGGCCAACACAATGGCGACAATCAAAATCGCTCCGAGACACGAAATAGCCTTGCGCATGGATGCTCCTCCTTCAAAAGGCACGCCAAGAATTCGGAAGAGGGCTGTGGCTGGGTAGAATTTCGAGCGGCTTTATTTTAATCCAGGCAAATATTGCTAGCAAGGATATGCTTTGTATTTCTGTATTTCGAGCATTAACTACACGCGGCGGACCCCTGGCCGAAGGACAGGTGGACCGTAGACCCCGGGTCGGCAGGATCTACTGCGTAAGAACTCTCTAAATCAAATGCGCGATTGGAACTTTTTCTGGAAGTTGTCGGACGAAAGAAGTAGGCTGTAACTTGAAGCTATTGACCTTCACTGATTATCCCGCCTAATCATTGTGATGGCTGGGAGGATGTTATGTGGGTTGTCCTCTTATTCCTAGCCTTGGGCATCACAATTGTTTCTCTGCGCATCATCTCTGCCCTCAAGACGGTCCACTCGACGCGGAAGGAGCTCGACCAGGCCAAAACCGCTGCTGCGAGCGCTGGCCCGGCGGTCATTAGCAGCGGGATTGGGCAGGCCTTGCCGGGCGCGGGCGCCCTTCAGGATCATGAAACATCGAGAGAAGAGAAGACGGTTCCCGCCAATACAGGTGGGTCTCTTTCGTGCGCAGATGCTCGCGGCGACGCGGGTATCGGGGTTGCAGTGCCTGCGGCTGTTTCCAGTGACGCAAACCGGGAGAAATCCGTAAGGAAAGAAATGTGGGTCGACAGCCATTACTGCTGGGTGGTGCTATGCAAGAACCATTGGTATCATCTTCGGCAGAACCTTTTCTTCAGGCATAGAATTCCCCTTGCCGAAACCGATCCCCTCGCCCCTCGCCCTTCTCTCGACGGCCCCTTCAGGGTCCGGTGCGATGACTGCCGCAAAGAGTATTTCTATAAAGCCTCAGCAGTGCTCAGATTCGAACAGGAGCTTCCTGACTCTTTCACTCCCCATCCGCTATTTCGAGATTGTTAGGAGACGGTGAAGCAAACTCAGGTTGTTTTCTTGTCTCGGCGCCATCCGTGCAGTTTGCATCGTGCATGAGTCTCCCGGCCATTGCTTCTGCTTACGACGTTGCACCGTGGCAACCGTAAACGCTCATGAGTAGGGTCTTTCACAATTCCCTGGGACCAAGGGCATCGCAAACGGCAAATCAACCAATCGTCGCGGTTACCGCTGGCCGGGGCCAAGCCGCCAGCGCGGATCTTGTCGGCGCCTGTGGGTTTTGTTTCCACAACCGGAGTCCCATCTGCGCACTTCCAGCCTTTGAAGGCTTTTGTAATCCGATAATTGACTTACAGTCGAGGTGGCCGCATGACGCTGGGAAGAGAAGGGAATCGGAATGTTCAAACCTCCCAAGGTTCGGACGTGGGTTCATTCCCTCCCGCCCTTCGCCTCATCTTCAAAATGGCGACGAACAGGATGTCCGATTTTGCGAGGTTGTCGCCCGAGTGGATTACTTTCGAGTGCCATGCCCACGATTCCTCAAACTTCGCTGAGAAGGTGTTCAGTAAACCCCTGGCGACTACTCGCGGGTCAGCGACCCCAGGTCTTTGCGGACGCGTCGAAGAAAGTCATGAAGGCCTCGACCACGAAAATATTCAAAATGTGTGGTTCAATGACGAACTTCGGTTAACCTTCTCATGAAAATGAGCAGCCTGATACAATTCGTCTCTGAGGCAGGTGTTCATGCCATTCGAATCTGCTGAACAGGTAAAGAAACCACCGGTTACTGCAGGTCGCATCCCGCGACGCGAAGCGCTCAAAATTACGGGCGCGCTTCTGCTTACGGGTTTGCCTTTTCTACCCCCCCGCCGTCAAACGAAACGCGCCAAAAAGGTCGTAGTCGCCGGGGCTGGCCTTGCCGGGCTCTCGTGCGCACACGAGCTTATGAAACGCGGGCACGACGTCACCGTCCTCGAAGCTTCCAACCGCACCGGAGGTCACGTCCGTACCGTCCGCGAAGGCCTCGCCGAGGGGCTTTATGTGGACGCAGGGGCCGAGCATTTCACCCAGCCCGGCTACGACCGCTTCTGGCAATACGTTCAGGAATTCAATCTGACGGCACTCCCCTATCCACGCCGCAACCGCATAATGCGCGTGCTTCAAGGGAAGATGTTCTCGGAAGACGACCTGCAAAGTCCGAACGTGCTCAAAGCGATAGGTTTCAACCAGCAAGAAGTCCGGTTTCTCACGCGTCATGCATGGTGGGAGCTGCCTTCCCTCTATTTCGCGCCATATCTCGATAGATTCACCGATGAATACCAGCCGTTCGACGCCGGCCTGAACAAGCTCGATTCCGTCAAGATCGATGACTGGCTGAAGCAGCAGGGCGCCTCTCCGTCGGCGATTAGATACATTGGAAGCACAGGTGCATCTGCGCTGCACGTCTTGTGGCACGCCGCAATCCTCAACCTGCGCAAAGTGCCCATATTCCCTCCCAAAGTCTTCCGACTGAACGGCGGCAATCAGATGATGACTGACACGTTCGCTTTGCGTCTCGGCGAGCGTGTCCGCCTCGAAACACCGGTCACGAGCATCGAGCACGGCTCGAGCGGTGTGCGAGTCCACTACCGCGAATCCGGCGAGGAAAAAACCCTAGAGGCTGAGTACCTAGTGTGCTGCATGTCTGCAATTATGCTACGGCAGATTCCCGTGATTCCCACATGGCCGGAGGGCAAGCGCTATGCGCTCGCTACCGTCCCTTACTACACGGCATCGCGGCCCTTCTTTCAGTCGCGCAGCCGCTTTTGGGAAAAGGACAGCGTCAGTCCGAATATCGAGTTCAACGAACGGGCGCTGAACCATATTTGGCGAATGGCGGATGATGTAGACACACGTCGCGGACTTCTCGTTGGCACGGCGGACGCCTTGACCACCGGCGATGTCGCCCTGAAGACGTTTCGCCGGTACTATCCCGGAAAATCCGAGGACATCGAGCAAGCGTTGGTGTTCGACTGGTCGCGCGAACCGTGGGTCATGGCCTGCGAGACTCTTCACTATCCTCCCGGCGACCTCGCCCGCCTTTGGCCCGCGCTCGTCGAACCTCACGGCCGTATCCATTTCGCTGGAGCTTACGCAGACAATTTGAATTGGGGCATGGAAGCGGCGACCAGGTCAGCAAATCGCTCAGCCGAACGGATTGACAGCGAATCATGAGCCACTCAGACAGTCGCAAAGGAAATTACCACTGTTTTTCTATCCGCGTCTCTTAGGCGACATCCTTCTGCGGGGCTTCAATGCCAGGAAACGATGCACAGGCATTTCATCCGAATTCTGGGCCCAGAATCGCGCAGAGCATGTCCGTTCGCCCCGGATAGTGATTCGGTCCCCGGTACATGCGAGTGAGGGGCCGCGAATAACTGAATCCGAAAGATCGTAGCAGCTCGCAAGCGTTGGTGTTTGATTTCAAACAATCGACCAATAGAGTCTCGCGGGAGGAGCAAGCCAGGAATTCTTCGAGCAGCCGACGCGCTGATCTGGCATTTACCGCCACCCACGGACCAATATGATCTGCAAAGGAGCCTCGTCGCCCCAGGGTATAGCCTTCGAGTATGCCGTCATTCCAAATTCTCATGGTGAAGTCCGGCGCATCGTCGTGGAGAGACTGGAGCAAGAAACTACGATCTGCACCAAAGACTTCTCGGTCGGTTTTGAAGATCTTTTCCAGAAATCTCGGAGATGATTTAGAAAGGCCAGTGCAGGAAGTTTCCGTTGTGCCGGTTGGAGATCTCCGCAAAATCCATCTGCCAATTTCGTATTCAGACGTAAATCCCAGCTTTTCGTAGAGCGGTTTTCCTTGTGGTGTGGCGTCGAGCTTGATCGTGGGAATCGTCTGATTGTCGAGATGTTCGATCGCTCTTTCCAGAAGCTTCGTGCCGATGCCTCGACCGCGGTATTCCGGATCGACCAACACCATTCCGACCCACGCAAATTGATTGTCAAACGAAATGGTCGTTACTGTTCCACACACGCGTCCGTCCAGCTCCACGACAAAGCATCCTTCCGGGCTGGCTTCGAGAAACCGTTGCCAGTCCGCCGCGGTTTGATTCCAGCCCGCAACTTCTTTCAGGCGCAATCCTGCGGAAATGTCCGCGTTTGTCATGGCGCGCAGCCTCATCGCTGGCAACTCCCCGAAGGGATTGTAAACCGGTTTGGAATCCATTAATGATGGTAACGGCGAGGAAAGATTCCGAAGCGAAAGAAGACAAAAGCGGGAGACGGTCCGATGACCGTTCAAGTACAATCGCACACCATGGAAGTGAGAAGAGCAAATGGCAATGTCACGCGAGAAGACCTCCGTCCTTGATGTCGCGGAGCTTGAGGAACTCCTGAGCGACCCAAGGGAGGGAGTAATCCGCACTTTGGGCTCCCTTGAGGGGGACATTGTTGTCTTGGGAGTGGGCGGGAAGATGGGACCGAGTCTTGCCCGAATGGCGAAGAGGGCATCGGAAATCGCCGGAATCTCGAGGCGTGTTATCGGTGTGTCCCGGTTCTCATCCTCCGAACTTGAACTGTGCCTCCAAGCGTGGGGTGTGGAGACGGTGCGATGTGATTTGCTGGACCCAAAGTCGCTTTCCCGGCTTCCCGAGGCTCCTAACGTCGTCTACATGGCTGGCATGAAATTTGGATCGACAGGACAGGAATCGCTGACTTGGGCCATGAACAGTTTTTTGCCGGGACTGGTAAGCGAGAAATATCGCAACAGCCGGATCGCGGCATTCTCTACAGGAAATGTCTATGGGCTTTCACCGGTTTCTCGCGGCGGTTCACGAGAGGACGATCCAGTCAATCCCGTGGGCGAATACGCTATGAGTTGTCTCGGGCGAGAGCGCATCTTCGAACACTTTAGCCGCACGCATCATGTCAAGATGTCCATACTTCGGCTCAATTACGCCACTGAACTACGCTATGGCGTGCTACTGGACGTAGCGCAACGGGTTTACTCGGGCCGATCCGTGGCGCTACCTATGGGATATCTGAACGCCATATGGCAAGGAGATGCGTCAGCGATGAGCTTACAGGCTCTTGGCTGCGCGTCGGAGCCGCCGTTTGTCGTCAACATTACCGGCCCGGAGTTACTAAGCGTTCGGCGTGTCGCCAAGGAGTTTGGCGAACGCCTGCATAAGCCAGTGCGTTTTGAAGGTAAGGAATCGGCAGACGCCTTTTTGAGCAATGCACAAAAGGCTTTTCAGCTCTTCGGTCGTCCTGGCGTCAGCGTGGAGCGGATGATGACTTGGATCACGGACTGGGTCAGTCGGGGCGGACAGACTTTGGCCAAGCCGACGCATTTTGAGGAGCGTGGAGGACGTTTCTAATGCGCCCTCGGCGTACCACTGGGCATGAAAATGGGCCTATTGCCCAGGTACGGCGTACTGAATAGAAAGGAAGGAGGTCACGGAGATCCCTGATGCGAAGGCAATTGGATTCCAGGGTTGGCCAAGTTCTGGCGAGAGGTACTGTGATCCCCGCGCATCCCCTCGCCCTGAGGGCGGACCGGCGTTTGGATGAGCGTCGTCAGAGGGCTCTCACTCGTTATTACGTTGCCGCCGGGGCGGGTGGCTTAGCCGTCGGCGTGCATACCACGCAATTTGCAATTAGAGACCCAGACATAGGGCTCTTCGAGCCAGTCTTGAAATTAGCCGCAGAAGAAATGGACCGCGCCGACGCCGGCCGCTCTGAACCCTTAATCCGAATTGGGGGGATCTGCGGAGAAACAGCTCAGGCTATTCGAGAGGCTCGGTTGCTCGCGGAGCTGGGATATAACGCCGGCCTGTTAAGCTTGGCCGCGATGAGAGATGCAGACGAAGCAACTCTAATAAAGCATTGTCAAGAAGTGGCGGATATCCTACCCACTATCGGTTTCTACTTGCAGCCGTCCGTGGGAGGCCGCGGACTCTCGTACAGATTCTGGCGTAAATTCGTGGAGATCGAGAATGTCGTTGCCATCAAGATTGCACCATTCAACCGCTATCAAACCCTGGATGTCGTCCGCGCGGTGGCCGAATCAGGCCGAGACATTGCGCTCTACACGGGGAATGATGACAACATTGTGATGGATCTTCTTACCCCGTATTTCTTCCGAGTCAGCGGACACGTGCAGGAGCGCCGTATTGTCGGAGGCCTTTTGGGCCACTGGGCGGTATGGACGCAACGTGCAGTGGCCTTGTTCGAGGAGTGTCAAACGGTTGCCTGCGGGGCGCGAGCTATACCGAGAGATTTGGTTCGACGGAATACAGAAATCACAGACGCCAACGCAGCTTTTTTCGATGTGGCGCACAACTTCACCGGTTGCATTGCCGGCATCCATGAAGTCTTGCGGCGTCAAGGCTTGCTGGAAGGAATCTGGTGCTTGAATCCCCAGGATACCCTTAGTCCAGGACAACAACAGGAGATCAACCGGGTTTATTTAGCATATCCCCATCTGAATGATGATGACTTTGTTCGCGAGGGGCGAGATCGCTGGCTGAAGCCATGAAAATAGCGAGCGCGTCAGTTACGGGCAGGCACCAAATGAATCAGCTTCTTGTAATCTTCCTAGCTCCCTGGTCCCACACAGCCACGGACCTGCTAAAATAGGCATAATTGGCCAAGTGACAGCCGACCGCCGCGTTGTTGCCAAATACTTCGTTCTCGACAACCGGCTTTCGACTCCGAACCGCGTTGAAGAAATTGGCTTGGTGATCCGGAACGGGGTCGTAACCCGGTGGTGTGGCGAACGTTTCCACTTCTTCGTCCACGCGGAAATCGAGAGGTGCGGGTAACGGATTTTCTTCGTGCCATTTCTTCAGGTATTCCTCACGCAATTTTGCCGGCCAGCCGTAGATCGAGTAGCTCTCCGGCTGCGGGCGTGTGTCCTGGGGTTTAACCGTCAGCGTCGAGTCCTTGATAACCATCGTTCCTTTGGTGCCGTAAAAGCCTAAAAGACCTCCGCCCTCATTGTTCAAGTTGCACCGAAGGACGACGCGGAAGTTGGGGTAATCGTAGAAGGTCTCGATCACGTCCGGAAAGTCACGGCCGTCTTTCCAACGGAAAAGGCCACCGGTAGATTGGGCGCGCTGCGCGATCGTGTTCGTGCCGGTAATGAAATGGATCCCAGAAATCAAGTGAACAAAGAGATCGCCAGCTAGGCCCTCGCCATAGTCCGCAAAGCAACGCCAGCGGAACAACCGGACTGGGTCAAAGGGTCGCTTCGGCGCTCCATCCAGAAAGGCGTTCCAGTCGATCGTTTGTTCGTTTGCGTCTGGTGGAATGGGGTAGACCCAAGCGCCACTAGCGGTGTTGCGATCCGAATACGCCTCAATCATGAATACGTCACCGAGTCTTCCCGAGGCGAAAATCTCCTTGGCTTTCGCGTAAAGAATGGAACTGATCCCCTGGCTGCCGATCTGGATCATGCGATTTGCCTTTTGCGCCGCATCGACCATGGCAAAGCCATCTTCCACAGTATGGGACATCGGTTTTTCGCAATAGACGTCCTTGCCGGCGGCGCATGCATCGACAACCACCTTGCGATGCTGGTGGTCAGTCGTCGCGACAATGACGGCGTCGACGTCCTTGCGGTCCAGAATTTTTCTATAGTCGCGCATGGCCGAAACGTCCTTCTTGACGGCTTCCCGGGCCGCCTCATGCCGCGAGGCGTAAAGGGGGCAAACTCCGAGGCACTCGGTGCCCGGCACACGAAGCGAAGGCTGGAGCAACTCACAACCTCGCAGCCGTGTGCCAAGGGAGGCGAAGCGTACCATGTGGCTTGGCGAAACCACGCGAGCAGAGGACAGCGGGATGGGCTCCAGAACTGTAACCTTCGGGGCTGCGCTTGCTGCCATTGCGCCTGCGCCTACACGGATGAATTGGCGACGAGTCAGTGAACCATGGACCATGAGAGTCCGCCTCCCCAAGTATTGATTTAGCGCCAGCGTCACGGCCCGTTGCGCCGCCGGCGTTCTTTCGGGTCGCGATTATCCCACGAAATGGAGCAGTTGCGAGACCCTTGTAGGGGCGAAATTATAGCCCAGGGGATGGAAAGTTTGATCGTGCCATCAACTCATATTAGGTACAGCACTACGCCAACCTCGGCTGCGAATGTGACCGTCAAGCCTAAAGTCTGGTGACCCATTTGACGATTCTCCTTTGACACCTCGCCGGACAGCCTTTATAGTGCCCAGTCAGAGCTGTGCAGGAGACGTACCGTTGTGATAAGGAATCATCTGTCGATGCGTGGACGTGGCGTAAGCTTAGCGGCAGCTTGGCTGTTTTCTTTCCCAGCAGGCCTGGCGTTTATGGCCGCGCAGGGCCCCTCGGCTGCTAGCGGAGACGAACAGTTCAACGGCCGCTGGGACATCAAAACCACTGGTGAGCGTTCTCGTGCCTGGTGGCTGGAGATTGAAAACGCGGGAACCTCTGCACCAAGAGGCGCGTTCATTAGCGCATTTGGCGGCGATCTGAATGTGATCGAGGAAATTTCGATCAAAAACGGCACCCTACGCTTCGGCTGGACGCGGCAGGAGCGCCCGAGTCCCAGTGCCGAGCCGGTTGCGCGAAAACTGGTCTACACGGCAAAACTGGTGAATGGGAAGTTACAGGGAACTTTCGAAGTGGAAGGCTCGAACCAGCCATCGCTCGAATGGACCGGGGCGCGCGCGCCTGCGATCAAGGAAACAGAGGACGGGACTTGGCGGGAAGGAAAGCCCATTGAGCTGTTCAACGGCGAGAATATGACCGGCTGGGTGTCGTGGGATGGTCGCGAACCAGTCGGTTGGTCAGTGAAGGATGGTACGTTGGCCTCCACGGGCCGTGGTCAGGACATCGTGAGTCAGCAGAAGTTCTGGAATTTCGAGCTGCATGTCGAGTTCCGCTTGGCCCAGCACAGCAATAGTGGGGTCGCGCTGCGAAATCGCTATGAAGTGCAAATCCTGGAAGACTACGGCCGCCCCCCGAACGCTCACAGCGCCGGCGCTCTTTATAGCCGCATTGCCCCAAGTGAAAACGCCAGCAAGCCTGCCGGTGAATGGGAAACTTACGACATTCGCTTGGTCGGCCGCCAGGTCACGTTGGTGTTCAACGGCAAGAAGGTGATTGAGAGGGGTGTCATCGATGGCCTGACGGCGATAGCGCACGATGCCGATGAAGGCGAGCCAGGCGGCATCGCTCTTCAGGGTGACCACGGCCCGGTCGAATTTCGCAAGATTACCATCATGCCGTTGGTAAACTAGCAGAAAGAGAAACTTCACACGACGGGATGATTATCCCGTTAGGGCACAACCATATCGGCATCGGCATTCTTCTCATTGTAGTTCTCCTAAGAAGACCGCCTACTCACCGTTCCTTGCCTTGGTCGTTCCCAGCTTGCGAATCCTATCAGTGCGCCAAATAGAAGAACAATCCACGCTTTAGTCATGACTTCAGTTGCACACTCCTGCGCCGCCAGGATTGGTGATAAGGCCAGACACAAAGACCCTCACGAGCAATCATCGACGCATGTGCGGCTCCCGGCCACGGGAGGGACCGGGGTGTGCGCGAACACTGCCCCTGGAGATGGAACGTCGTCAAGACGGGTCTAAAAAAAACTTCGAAGCCGCCTGCGAGTGGTAGAGATCGGCGAGATAGAGAAACCTAGATGGCCTCCGGCGGTAATCCAAATTCTCCGAGTCTGTAGCGCATAAATTTTTGGTATTCTCATGTCCTGATGAGGTAGAGGCAGTGAAAGGAACGGGCATATGAGTAGGACTTCGTTGGATTCGCCGTTGCGCAATGCAAAACGGTGGAGGGGCTTCTTGATCCAACCGATCGTGTGCCGATGGTTGCCGATTGCTGCAGTAGGGCTGTGCCTTACTCCCTTGGGCGCCGGGCAGGCGCCGCCCAACCCTCCAGAAAAGCCGTTAGACTTCAACCGAGACATTCGCCCAGTTCTCTCGGACAACTGTTTTGCTTGTCATGGCCCGGAGGAAGAGAGCCGCCAGGGGAACTTGCGGCTCGACAGCAAAGAAAGCGTGTTTGCCGATCGCGGCGGGTACCGGATCATCGCGCCCGGCAGCAGTGCGACCAGCCGGCTATACCAGAGGATCAGCTCGAAGGAAAAACGCATGCCGCCGGCGTCGTCAGGGAGAAGCCTGACGCCCAAGCAGATCGAATTACTCCGCGAGTGGATCGATCAGGGCGCGAAGTGGCAATCTCACTGGGCGTTTGATCCGCCAAAGCATCCCGCAATCCCAGAGATCAAAGACAAAACCTGGCCGAGGAATCCAATCGATTATTTCACTCTCGCCCGCTTGGAGGCCGAGGGGCTGAAACCTTCGGCCGAAGCAGATAAAGCTACTCTGCTGCGACGCGTCTCCTTTGACCTCACCGGTCTGCCGCCCGCTCCCGCCGAAGTGGATTCATTTATAGCGAACCAGTCTCCAGACGCATACGAAAAGAAAGTGGACCAGTTGTTGAACTCACTGCACTACGGCGAGCGAATGGCGATGCAGTGGCTCGATCTCGCGCGTTACGCCGATACCCATGGCTTTCACATCGACAGCTTGCGCGAGATGTGGCCGTGGCGCGATTGGGTGATTGACGCCTTCAACCGCAACATGCCTTTCGACGAGTTCACGATCGAACAACTGGCCGGCGACCTCCTTCCCGAAGCGACGCTTGAACAGAAAATCGCGAGCGGGTTCAACCGCAACAACATGATCAACTTCGAAGGCGGCGCCATCCCGGAGGAGTATCACGTGGAGTATGTGGTCGATCGCGCGAGCACTACGGCAACTACATGGCTGGGACTCACCATGGGCTGCGCGCGTTGCCATGACCACAAGTACGATCCGATCAAGCAGAAGGAGTTCTATCGTTTCTATGCGTTCTTTAACACCGTCCCTGAGCGCGGCCTCGATGGTTATGAAGGGAATGCCGCCCCGGTGCTGCAGTTGCCCAGTGCGGAACAAAAGCGACAGATGGTCGACCTCAATCAGCAAATCGCCAGTGTTTTGACGGCCATGCCTGAGAAAGAAGTTTTGGCGCTGCGGAACGAATGGCAGAAGACACGGATCGCGACATTGCCGGAGCCGCCAGGCGGGGGACTGGTGACGCACTATAGGTTCAACGGCGACCTGTCGGACGACTTTTCGCGTTACGATGGAAAGCTTGTGCGAGGGGAAGTCGTCTATGAGGATGGGCCGACCGGCAAGGCCGCAGAATTCAGTGGTGAAGCGCAAGTCAACCTCGGCCAGGCCGGTGATTTCGACGTGGGCAAGCCGTGTGCTCTCGGCTTGTGGGTGAATCTCTACGGATTGAAGAGTAGCGAGGTTCTTCAGAAAAAAGACGCCTCTGAGCACTGGACCGGCTATGAGCTCGGCTTTGGCGACGTCGCGTACGCGGGCAGGCACCAACGGAATCTTCGCTTCGTCGTACGGCTCGCAGCGCGTTGGCCTGATGCCGCCATTGAAGTGCGAACCAAGGATCGTGTGCCGATGGATGCCGCCCATCACGTGCTTGTTAACTACGACGGGTCGGGCAAGGCTGCGGGTTTGAAGATCTATGTTGATGGCAAGCCGTGGGAAACCGAGACAGTAAAAGATGCGCTCCAGGGGACCTTCCATACTTCCGCGTCACTGGAGATTGGGAATAAAAACATTGGCGGCCTATTTCAAGGCCAACTCGGCGACCTGCGGATTTACACGCGCACGCTGACCGACACCGAGGCTGAGAATCTCGCCGTGCATTTGCCAGCGCGCGTGCTGCTGACCGAGCTTGCAGACACTCCCGCTGCAGAAATTGCTACACTCCAGCCCGACAAGCCGCCGCAAGAGGCCGATATCGGGGAACTGGCCAAGGCAGAGAGCAAGGAACAGAAACAAGAGCGCCTCGAAAAGCAGCGCCAGGCCCGCCTGAGCGAATACTTTCTAATGCACGACGCACCCGAGAGATACAAGCAGCTTTACTCTCGGTTGGCAGGACTCAGAAAAGAACGGGAAAAGCTCGAAAAGTCGATCACCACGACCATGATTATGGCGGAGATGTCGAAGCCGCGCGACGCATTCGTGCTGGGTCGCGGACAGTACGACAATAAGGGTGAGAAGGTCACTCCGGGTGTCCCCTCGTTTTTGCTCCCGATGTCGCGCGACCTGCCGCCCAACCGTTTGGGGCTCGCAAAGTGGATCCTCGACCCGTCAAACCCGCTCACCGCGCGTGTTGTGGTCAACCAGTATTGGCAACAATACTTCGGGACCGGGATCGTTAAGACCGCCGAGGACTTTGGCTCGCAGGGTGAACCGCCGAGCCATCCTGAATTGCTCGATTGGCTGGCCACCGAGTTCGTCCGCAGCGGCTGGGACGTCAAGGCAATGCAGCGGCTGATTGTGACCTCAGCGACCTACCGCCAGTCTTCCCGCGCATCGCGCGAACTCATTGAGCGCGATCCCGAAAACCGGCTTCTGGCGCGGGGGCCGCGATTTCGCCTGCCGGCCGAGCTGGTTCGCGACAATGCCCTCGCAGTCAGTGGATTGCTGAACGACAAGATCGGCGGGCCGAGCGTATATCCAAACCAGCCAAAGGGCCTGTGGGAAGAGATGGCCTTCGGTGAAGGCTATTCGGGGCAGAGTTACGCACAGTCTTCGAGTTCCGATCTATACAGGCGCGGTATGTACACCGTGTGGAAGCGTACGGTTCCGCCGCCCTCGCTGACTCTGTTCGACGCGCCGGACCGTGAAAAATGTACAGCCAGGCGAGCTGTGACCAATACGCCGCTGCAGGCACTGGTGCTTCTAAACGATCCTACCTACGTCGAAGCCTCTCGCGCACTGGCGGTGCGCGCGTTGCATAATGGCGGCAAATCTGATCGGGCACGTATTGATTTTGCTTTCAAGCTGGCGACCGCGCGAACGCCCAACGCGCAGGAACAAGCCGTACTTCTCAGCTCACTCAGAGAATTCCGCTCCGCTTACCGCCAGGATCAAGCGAATGCAAGCAAACTGCTGTCGGTTGGCGAAACGAAGGCGGATTCGACCCTGGGGGCTGGTGAACTCGCAGCGTGGACGACGGTGGCGAGCATGATCCTGAATCTTGATGAGACGATTACGAAGCAATAGCAGAACGCGAGGCAGAGTATGGGTGACTCATTGACTCCGGAAATCAGCGCTGCGATGACGCGCCGCCAGTTTTTCCGGCGGAGCACCGCCGGGATTGCTATCGGAATCCCCGCACTGGCGACGCTGCTCACGACCGATGGCTTTGGGGCTGATACCGCAACCGATCCCAAAACTGGCGGACTGGTTGGGCTGCCGCATTTCCCGCCAAAGGCCCGGCGAGTCATCTTTCTGCACCAATCCGGAGCGCCCTCGCAGATGGAGTTATTCGACTACAAGCCGAACTTGGTTAAGTGGCAGGGTGCTGAGTTGCCCGATTCCGTGCGCATGGGCCAGCGCATTACAGGCATGACCTCCGCCCAGTCGTCGTTTCCGGTGGCGCCATCGATCTTCAAGTTTAGCCAGTACGGGCGGTCGGGTGCCTGGATCAGTGAACTACTCCCCTATCACACGAAGATCGTAGACGACATCACCATCATCAAGACTGTCTATTCAGAGGCCATCAACCATGATCCGGCGATCACGTTCCTTCAGACCGGCTTCCAGCAGCCTGGGCGTCCGAGTATGGGCGCATGGACCACCTACGGGCTGGGTAGTGAGAATCAGAATCTGCCGGCGTTCGTGGTCCTAATCTCTCAGGCCAATGCATTGAATCCGGACCAGCCGTTGTTTTCGCGCCTGTGGGGAAGCGGATTCCTCCCATCGCGATACCAGGGAGTGAAATTTCGCGCGAGCGGCGACCCGGTCCTGTATTTGTCGAATCCGCCGGGCGTGTCAACTGTGACGCGGCGCCGCTTGCTGGACGGTATCGGAAAATTGAATCGCTTGCTGGCAGAGAAATATGCCGATCCGGAGATTGACACGCGAGTCGCTCAATACGAAATGGCGTATCGCATGCAGACCTCGGTGCCTGATCTGATGGATCTTTCAAAAGAACCTGAGTCCACGTTTGAATTGTACGGGCCGGATTCGCGGAAGCCGGGAACCTATGCATCCAATTGCCTCCTCGCGCGGCGACTTGCCGAGCGCGGCGTGCGCTTCATTCAGCTCTATCATCGCGGCTGGGATCAGCACAACGACTTGCCGCGAGATATTGCGCTGCAGTGCAAAGGCGTCGACCAGCCCTCGGCCGCTCTAATCCTCGATCTCAAGCAGCGAGGTATGTTGGATGACACGCTGGTCGTGTGGGCGGGCGAGTTTGGCCGAACCGTGTACTGTCAGGGCAAACTCACCGGAACCAACTATGGCCGCGACCATCATCCCCGATGTTTTTCGATATGGATGGCGGGCGGGGGCATCCAGCGCGGTTTGACCATCGGCAAAACGGACGATTATTGCTACAACATTGTCGAAGATCAGGTACACGTCCACGATTTGCAGGCGACCATCCTGCATTGCCTCGGAATTGATCACTTGAAGCTGACTTATAAGTTCCAGGGAAGATACTTCCGGCTGACCGATGTGGGCGGCTTCCTAGTGAAAAAGGCCCTCGCCTGAGCGTCAGTGCACAAAACCAGCTTTCTGAGGACAGCCGACACTCCCGCCGTCACTGGCCTTGATGTAGAAATCAGCGTTGACCGAAAGGGGCATGATCGTGCAGCGTGGGCGAGACCGAGGGGCGAATCATCGGCGGACGGTGGAGATTTAGTTAGGTGTGCGGACCTTGCCGCTTTCTTTGCAAACGCGCCCCGCAACGGGATTTTGCTGGAGAGAATAATCAGGAGGATTAGGCGGTGGAACGGCAACGCAAGTAATTGCGCCTGCCAAT
>Ga0066710_100000408_pt1 | contig 25537 bp, 22 predicted proteins | sample GraSoiAngelo_159_FD_79666 | JGI IMG/M metagenome (GOLD analysis project Ga0066710, IMG submission 79666) | Grasslands soil microbial communities from the Angelo Coastal Reserve, California, USA - 14_1009_16_40cm | ecosystem: Environmental > Terrestrial > Soil > Grasslands | place: USA... | reverse complement strand
GCGGGCGTTGGCGCGTGAAGCCCTGGGCGGCGCGCTCGACGAGCTGCGCGCGCGGCAGCACGACGTCGCGGGGTGTGGCCTGCTCCTCTCCTCCGGCCGTCCCCTGCCCGCCGACCTGCACGCCATCCTGGCCTCTCACGCGCTCATCCACGCCGCGGAGGGCGAGATGTTCCGGGACGTGCTGGTCCGCGCCGGCGAGCAGTTCTCCCTGCCCGTGACGGGCGTGCGCGAGCGCGACGTCCTCGCTCGCGCCGCCGAGGCCACCGGCCTCACGACGGCCGCGCTCCAGCGCCGGGTGGCGGAGATGGGCCGCGCCCTCGGCCCGCCCTGGCGCCAGGACGAGAAGCTGGCCACGCTGGCGGCCTGGGTTGTCCTTTCTCGGGCATAAGGTCCGTCTTCCACCACTTCTATCCTCAATTGGGCTGAAGTGGGCGTCGACCGCTGCCCGCGTCGAATCACCAGGAGAAGCGCTGATCGCTCAGGCGTAGCGGCGGGCGCGGCGCTCCTCGACCCGCGGCGTGCGTGAGGGGCCGAGCAGCCCCACGTGGTGCCGGTACCACTCGCTCTGGAACAGCCCCGCCGGGTCGCGCTCGGCCTTGCGGCGCAGGAACTCCCTCATCTGCGGATAGGCCGCCTCGACCTGGGCCGCGCTGGCCCAGCGGTGGTAGGTCAGGTAGTAGGCGCCGCCGCGGCGGAGCGCGAGCGCGATGAGCGAGCGCATGGCGCCGGAGGTGGCGGCGATGCCTTGCGGGCTGTGCTCCGTGTGCAGGTTGAAGACGATGCAGGCGTAGGGCTCGCGCGCCCATTCCAGCAACGTCTCGCCGTCGCGCTCGATGAGCCTCACGGTGCCGTAGATCACGACCACGCCCCGCCGCCGCAGCTCGACCGCCGCCTCGGCCATGAAGTCCGGCAGCGCGGCGCGAGGAACGAACAGCTCCGTGATGACCTCGCTCGCCGGCACGCGGGCGCGCAGCCGGCGGTCGAGGGCGCGGTGGTAGTCGTCGAGGTACACGCCGAGCTGGTGCGTGTCCGACCAGTACACCTGGCCGGCGGTGGCGAGGTAATGCTCGGCGTAGCGCTGGAACGCGCGCCGGCGGTCGGTGTGGGCCAGCTCCACCAGCCCGCGCCAGTCCTGCCGCGACAGCTCCCGCGGCCGGGCCGGCAGCGGCGTGCGCGGGGAGACCGGCCGATAACAGGCCAGGATCCCCTGGCGAAGGAAGTTGGGCAGCGACTCGTCGATCGCGAACTGGAAGTCCCCGTAGAGGCAGCCCTCGCCCACCCGGCGCGAGAAGGCGCCCATCAGGTCTTCCACCCGCTCGAGGCTCACCAAGCGCTCGACCTTCCGCCGCGGGACCAGACGTAGCGTCACCGAGGCCACCACGCCGAAGAGGCCGTAGCCCCCGACGGCCAGGCGGAACAGCTCCGCGTCCTGCCGGCGGCTGGCCGTGCGCACCTCGCCCTCGGCGTCCACGATCGCGAGCGACTCGACGTCGGCCACGAAGGGCCGCATGGCCAGTCCCCGGCCGTGGGCGTTGGCGGCCACCGCCCCGCCGATCGTCAGCCGGTCGGCCCCGGTCTGCTTCTGGGCGATCGTCAGCGGGCGCTCCGCTCCCACCTGCCGGGCGGCCAGGCCGCCGATGAGGGCCGGCCATTCGATCCCCGCCTCCACTTCCACCGTGCCCGCCCCGGCGTCGAGCCGGCCGATGCGGTCGAGGCCGCGCGTGTCGACCAGCACCGCGTTCTCGGCGAACGCCTGGCCGCCCATCGCGTGGCGGCCCCCCGCCACGCACAGGCGCAGGCCCCGCGCGCGAGCCGAGCGCACCGTCCCAGCCAGCGCCTCGAGCGAGGTGGCCCGAACGATCTCGCGCACGCGCGTGGGCGTGAGCCGCGAGTGGACGTCGTTGACGAGTAGCCCGCGCGCCATCCGGTGAGCATGGAAACACCGCGAGACGGGCGCGACCGTGCGGCCTGTGATGCTCCCGGGGCCGTCACAGGAGTGTGCTAGGCTGTCTTTCCGCGTGAAACCCCACCTCGACCTGCGGGCCGCCGCCCGCCAGGCGATGCTCGACCACGGCTTCCGGCCCGACTTCGGCCCCGAAGTGCAGGGGGAGCTGGCCACGATCGGCCGCCCGGCGGCGACCGTCCCGCCGGGGGGCCGCGACCTGCGCGACCTCCGCTGGTCGTCGATCGACGAGGTGGAGTCGCGCGACCTCGACCAGATCGAGGTCGCCGAGCCGCTCGACGGAGGGGGCGCCCGGATCCGGGTCGCGATCGCCGACGTGGACGCGCTCGTCCCGGCCGGCTCCGCCGTCGACGCCCACGCGGGCTGGAACACGACCTCGGTCTACACCGCGGCGGCCGTCTTCCCGATGCTGCCCGAAGTCCTCAGCACCGGCCTCACCTCGCTCGGCGAGGACGTCGATCGCCCGGCCATGGTAGTCGAGGTGGTGGTGGCCGCCGACGGCTCGACCGGGAGCCACGACGTCTACCGCGCCCTGGTGCGCAACCGGGCGCAGCTCGACTACGACAGCATCGGGCGATGGCTGGAGGGCGAGGCCCCCGCGCCGGCCAAGGTCGCCGCCTCGGCCGAGCTGGCGGATCAGCTCCGGCGGCAGGACGCGGCCGCCCAGGCGCTGCGCGCCCTCCGTCACCGCCGCGGCGCGCTGCCCCTGGAGACGCTCGAGTCGAAGCCGGTCTTGGAGGGCGACGCGGTCACGGCGCTGGAGGTGAAGGTCAAGAACCGCGCCCGGCAGCTCATCGAGGACTTCATGGTCGCCGCCAACGTGGCCATGGCCTCCTTCCTCGCCGAGCGCCACTCGCCTTGGGTCGCGCGCGTCGTGCGCATCCCGGACCGCTGGGGGCGCATCGTGGACCTCGCCCGCCAGCTCGGCGAGAGCCTGCCCGCCGAGCCGAGCGCGGCGGCCCTGGCGGGCTTCCTCGACCGGCAGCGCGTCCGGGACCCCGTCCGTTACCCCGACCTGTCGCTCTCGATCATCAAGCTCCTGGGGTCGGGAGAATACGTCCTCGGCCGGGCGGGCCAGCCGAGCGAGGGCCACTTCGGGCTGGCGGTGGACGACTACACGCACTCCACCGCCCCCAACCGCCGCTACGCGGACCTCGTCACCCAGCGCCTGCTCAAGGCGGCGCTGAAGGGCGGCGGCCCCGCCTACCCCGACGACGCCCTTTCCGCCATCGCCCGTCGCTGCACCGAGCGGGAGGACGAAGCGCGGCGAGTCGAGCGTCAGGTGCACAAGCAGGCCGCGGCTCTGCTGCTCGTGAGCCACGTGGGGGAGCGATACGACGCCCTCGTGACCGGCGCCAGCCCCAAGGGGACCTGGGTGCGCGTCCTGCGCCCGCCGGTGGAGGGGCGCGTCGTGAGGGGGCAGGCCGGCCTCGACGTGGGCGACCGGGTGCGGGTGAGACTGGTGGCCGCCGATCCCGCCCGCGGCTTCATCGACTTCGCGCGCGAATGAGCCGCAGTCCCATGACGGGCGTTCGGCGAGCGAAGCGAAGCATCTCCCTGGCCGCGCGAAGCGGGATCCATTCCCGCGAGCGCGCATTGACGAAGCCCCGTGCGCAGCGGAGCTCGCCGCATCTGGGTTGAACGAGGAAGGAGGCCATGGAACGGAAGGTGAAGAGGACGCGCCGGACGGGCGTCTCCGCCCCTCGCCGGGCGCCGAGGAGGAAGATGGACCCGGCCGCCCTGGCCAGCGCGGAGTCCAAGGCGATGGCCGGCCTCCGCGAGCGCACCGAGGTCGGCCACATCGCCGCCGGCCGGGTGCCGCCCTCGCAGCGGGATGCGCGCGAGGCGGGCGCCACGCGACTCGTCGACGAGTCCATCCGCGACGTCTACGTCGCGCCGGTCACCGAGGACGAGAAGCTCCTCCAGCTTCCCGGCCCCGCCACCGCCGACTTCACGCGCACCGATCCCTGGCGGGTGATGCGCATCATGGGCGAGTTCATCGAGGGCTTCGACACGCTGGCCTGGGTCCAGAAGGCGGTGACCGTCTTCGGCTCCGCCCGCATCGGCCCCGATGACCCGCAGTACCGGAAGGCGGAGCGGGTCGGGCGCCTGCTCGCCCAGGCCGGCTTCGCGATCATCACCGGGGCCGGTCCCGGGATCATGGAAGCGGCCAACAAGGGAGCGCGGCTGGCCGGGGGCCGCTCGATCGGCTGCAACATCGAGCTGCCCTTCGAGCAGGGGACCAACCCCTACGTCGACACCGCCATCAACTTCCGCTACTTCATGGTGCGGAAGACGATGTTCATCAAGTACTCCACGGCGTTCCTCATCTTCCCGGGCGGCTTCGGGACGCTCGACGAGATGTTCGACGCCCTCACCCTCATCCAGACCGGCAAGATCTACCAGTTCCCGGTCATCCTGTTCGGCCGGCATTACTGGGCGGGGCTCATCCGCTGGCTCCAGGCGCGCGTGCTGGGCGAGGGGAAGATCTCGCGGGGCGACATCGATCTCATGCTCCTCACCGACGATCCGGAGGAGGCGGCGCGGGTGGTCATCGCCGCCTACGAGTCCCAGAACCAGGCCGTCACCCAGCGGGCGGGGGGTCGGGGGCTGGACTCGACGCGGGCGCCCCGGACCGGCCCCCACGACTGAACGCTAAACGTTCGATGAAAACGCTTGGCCGCCCGTCCCGCCTGTGGTAGCCTCGGGAAGAATACAAGCCTGAAATTCATCGTGAGAAGACTCGAAGGCTCCTTCTCCACCGCGCAGACGGCCCGGCTCACGGGCCTCAGCCCGCGTCAGCTCGACTACTGGGACCGGCAAGGCTTCGTGCGGCCGTCCCTCGTCCGGGCCAGCGGCTACGGATCGGCCCGGCGCTACTCGTTCGAGGACCTCGTCCGGCTGCGGGTGGCGGCCAAGCTCCGCGCCGCCGGCTTCGGGCTCCCCAAGATCAGGCAGTGCGTGCAGACGCTGCGCCGGCTCGACCCCTCCCGGGAGGGGATGGCCGACGTGCGCCTGCTCGTCCTCGGCTCCCGCGTGGTGTGGGCCCGCTCCTCGCGGGAGCTGGTCGACGTGTTGCAGGAAGGGCAGCTGATGCTCGTGTTCCCGCTCGGGGAGGAGGTGCGCGGGGTGGCGGCGGCGGTGGCGACGTTGGAGCGTGAGCCCCGGCTCGACCTCTTCGACCTGGAGGCGCCGGTCTCACCGCGGGAGCGCGGCCGACGCCGGCCCTGAGCATGGTCGTCGAAGATGCGCTCGACGCCCGCATCGCGCGTCTGGCCCGCATCGGGCGGGCCCGGGACTTCTTTCCCGGGCGCTTCCGCCGCGACCTCGACGCCGCCGCCGGCGAGGCAGTGTCACGCAGCGAGGTCCTCCGCCGCCTCATCGCGGAATGGACCGGTCTGACGGTGCCGGAAGCCGAGGTCGGCCCCCTCTGGGCGGAGGTGGAGGCCCTGCACGAGGTGTTGCGCAAGTCGCTGCCGGGGCCGGTCTCGTTGCAGACCGCCATGCTCCACGAGTTCCACAGCAAGCGGGGGCTTCTCCAGGAGCCGCGGCTCCTCTCGGATCGCGACCTGGTGACGCTGCGCGGCGACGCCATCACCGATCCCCTCACCGGACTCTACAACCGGCGTTTCCTCCTCGACCACCTCGAGCGCGAGATCTCCCGGGCCGAGCGCTCCGGCAGCGTGGTGTCGGTGCTGCTCATGGACCTGCGGGGCTTCAAGGGCATCAACGACCACCTCGGCCATCCCGTCGGCGACGGCGTCCTCGTCCGCACGGCCCGCCGCATCCGGGAGTCGCTGCGGGTCGTGGACGCGGGCTGCCGCTACGGAGGCGACGAGTTCGTGGCCGTGCTGCCCAACACCGACCTCGTCCACACCCTGACCGTGGCCGAGCGGATCCGCCATCGCGTCTCCCACATCCGCCTGCCGCTGCGGGTCGGACTGCGGGTAGACCTCAATTACGGGGTCGCCACCTATCCGGCCGACGGCCGGACGATCAACTTCATCCTCAAGATGAGCGACGTGCGCCTCTACGCGTCCAAGCCGAAGCCCGACCAGCCCACCGGCCAGCGGCGCTGGCCGCGCTTCGCCGTCCAGGGGCTGACCCTGGACCTCGCCGGTGGCCGCGCGGGCCGGTCGTCGACCGAGGTGAAGGACATCGGCTACGGCGGCCTCTCCTTCAGCCACGCCGGCGACCGCGTGCCGGACCGGCTGCAAGGAGAGGTCGTCCAGCGCTACAGCTCCGAGGCCCATCCGGTGACGATGCGGCCGGTGAGCGTCGTGCGCCTGCGCAGCGGGCGGCAGAGGGTCGGCTGTGCCTATGAAGAGTGAGGAGGGCCGCTGGCAAGCGCGAGGAGCCTAGGCGGGCCCGCGCTGCGCGGGCTCTCATCGACCGCCCTGCTCCTCTTCGGGATCCTGCTGTCCCTCACCGTCGGGGGCACCCCCGGCTCCAACCCCCGGCTCGCGGCGCTGGCCGCGGCCGCCCTGCTCTGGCGCGCCCTCTTCGCGGCCGGCGGGGTCGGCTCGGCGCTCGGCGCCTTCGCCGGCGCGCTCGATCTCTCGGTCGGGCTCGGCTTCGTGCTCGTCGCCCTCGGCCTCACCGGCGGCCTCCGCAGCGAGCTGTACCCGCTCCTGCTGGTGGACGTCGCGCTGGCCCACGGGTTCCTCGGCCCCCCCGCCGCTCGCTTCCTGGCCGTGGCGACGCTGATCGGACTCGGCGGGCTGTCCGCCGCGGCCGGGATGCCCGACGGCCCTCCGGGCTGGCTGGCCGTCGCCCTGCGACTGCTGTGGCCAGCGGCACTGCTCGGGGCCATGGAGCTGTGGACGGCCGCCCGCGGTGGCCACGCGGACGAGCCCGCCGAGCCGGTGGACGCTCCGGCCCCCTTGGATGGGACGCGGGGGGAAAAGGCCGAGCCCGAGCCCACGGCCGGCCCGCGCCACGGCCTGCAGGAGATCCTCCACGACCTTCGCTCGCCGCTGACCGTCATCCGTCTCTACGCCGAGCTGCTGGCCGACCACGCGCGCAAGGGCGAGCCTCCGGTCGCCGAGCACGTGCAGAACCTCCGGGCGGAGGTCGAGCTGATGGAGTCGCTCCTCGACGTGGACGGCGAGTCGCGGGCGGCCGTCCGCCTCCGCCGCCGTCGGCGGGAGCGCTTCGACCTCGTCAAGCTGCTCGGCAGCCTGGCCAGCACCTACCGCCTCGCCCACGACGAGCGCCTGCGGATCGAGTTCATCGCCGAGAGCCCGGAGCTGCCGGTCCTGGCCGACTCGCTGGCCGTGCAGCGCGCGTTCCGCAACGTCCTCGACAACGCCGTGAAGTACACGCCCGCGGGGGGCCAGGTGCGGATCCGGGCCGGCCGGTCGGGATCCCAGGCTTTCGTCGTCATCAGTGACACCGGGGTGGGCATGAGCGCGGGTGAGCAGCAGCGCGCTTTCGAGTTCTCGTTCCGGGGCCAGGCGGCGCGCGCTTCGGGCGCGGCCGGCTCCGGCCTCGGGCTCGGCCTCACGCGGGATCTCCTGGAGCCGCAGGGGGGCCGCATCACGCTCGCGAGCGAGCCGGGGCGGGGCTCGGACGTCACGATCCACCTGCCCGTGGCCCGGGAGGCGCGCTCGTGAGCCCGCGGGTCCTGGTGGTCGACGACGACCCGGACGTGGTGGAGGCGGTCGGCGTGGTGCTGGAAGACGACGGCTACCGGGTGGAGACGGCGACCGACGGCCCGGCCGCGCTCAAGAGCGTGCTCGAGGCCCCGCCCGACCTCATCGTGCTCGACGTGCGGATGCCGCGACTGAACGGGTGGGAGTTCTGCGAGATCGTGCGCCGCCAGTCCCACACCCGCGACGTCCCGGTCCTCTTCCTCACCGGCCGCGGCGAGATGCGCGACCAGATCACGGCCATGCAGGTCGGCGGCTCGGGCCACCTGCGCAAGCCGTTCCGGATCGAGGACCTCCGCGACAAGGTCCGGGCCCTGACCCGCGAGACCAAGACGCAGGGTGGAGAATGACCAGACGAACCCCGCCGCGCGAGCGCGACCGCCGCATCAAGCCCACTCCCCCGGCCGGGCCGGCCGCCCTCGACGCCATCGAGCGCCTCCGGTTCGAGAGCCTCCTCACCGACCGGATCACCGGCCTCAAGGTGCATCCCCTGGCCGACTTCCACAACGAGCGGATCGGGACGCTCGGCGTCATCTACCTCCAGCTCGGCCGCTTCTCGGGCGTGGAGAGTCTTTACGGGTGGGAGCTTTACGACCGGGTGCTGCGGCTGACGACCGACAGCCTTCGCGCCGACCTCGACACCTCGCCCCTCAAGGGGCGGTTGTTCTCGCTGCAGTTCAACGGCGCCGACGGCTTCTACCTCCTCTTCGACCTTCCCGCGCGCGGCGACGGGGGCCGGGGGGCCCGGCTGGAGGACGAGGCCCGCCGGCTCCGCGACGGGGCGGTGAAGCGGCTACGGCAGAGCCTGGGCCGGACGGCGGTGGACCTGATGAGCGTCCACGCCAGCTGCATCCGGGTCCCCGACGATCCCCGCGTCCGTCCTTCCCGGCACATCCTGCGGGGGCTGCAGGAGGCGGCCCGTCAGGTGGGCGTGCGGGAGACCCAGGAGAAGCAGGAGCTGGTCTCGGAGTTCCGCACGCTGCTGTCGGGCCGGAAGCTGCGGGCCGTCTACCAGCCGGTCATGGACATCCGGAAGAAATCGGTGCTCGGCTACGAGGCGCTCATCCGCGGCCCGCTCGGCAGCGAGCTGGAGGCCCCGGACGTGCTCTTCGCCGCCGCCCGTGAGGCGGGCCTCGAGCTGGAGCTGGAGAACCTGTGCCTGGAGACGATCTTCGGCCACCTGCCCGGCGCGGTGAAGGAGGCCAAGCTCTTCGTCAACGCGTCCTCGAGGTTCCTCGCCCATTCCGTCTTCCTCGACGACCGCAACCTCGCCCACATCAAGCGCTGCCACCCGCAGGTGGTGATGGAGATCTCCGAGAAGGAAGGGATCTGGGACTACGCGACGTTCCGGGAGGTGCTCGTCCGGTTGCGGTCGGCCGGCCTGCAGATCGCCATCGACGACGCCGGGTCGGGCTACTCCGGGCTGGAGTCGATCCTCCAGATGCGGCCGGAGTACATCAAGGTCGCCAACTCCATCGTCCACAGCCTCCACCAGGAGACGATCAAGCGGGAGATCATCACCGCCCTGGCCACGCTGGGCCGTCAGATCGAGTCCAGCATCGTCGCGGAGGGGATCGAGCATCCGGACGAGCTGCAGAGCCTGCTCGAGCTGGGGGTGACTTACGGGCAGGGGTATCTGCTCGGCCGGCCGAGTCCCCGCATCGGGCACTAGCGAGGCGCCTCGCCTCAACGGCTCGGCGGGCTGAGCCCGCGCTCGAGCTGGCTCAGGGACGACTCCAGCTCTTCGAGGCGCGCGCCTTCGGCGTCCAGCGCCTGCCGCGCCTGGCCCTGCCTGGTCTGGAGGTCGGCCAGGCGAGCGTCGCGGTCCTTCATTCGCGCCTGCTCCATCCGTAGCTCCGACTCCAGTTGCGTGCGGCGCGCGTCGTCGGTGGCCTGTTCCACCGCCCGCTGCAGCTCGGCCAGCGCAGCCCGGGCCCGGTTCCTGTCCGAGGCGACGCCGGACAGCTCCTCGTCGAGGCGGTCGGCCGTCGCGCGCAAGCGAGCGATGCGCTGGTCCTGCAGGGTCAAACGGCCGACCAGCAGGTTGGTCCGGGCGGCCATGGCGCTCTGGCGCTCGATCGCCTGCCGGAGGAGGCGTATCTCCGCCATCAGCATCTCGGCGCTCACGCGGTCCGCCGGTGGGCTCGCCTGAGGGTGGGCGAGGGCGGGAAGGAGAAGCCCGCCGACGACGACCGCGCCCCAAGCGACTCGATTCCTCATTCTCTCTCCCCCTCTGGACGTGAAAGTGGATCTTCAGGGTGACCGCCGACCATCGTCTGCCCGCCGTGAGCCGAGCACACTCCGTCGCTTCGACGAAGCTGCTCGCTCGGGCCGTCTACTGGCGCGCCTTCAAGGCCAGCGCGGCCACCGTCTTCACGATCTCGTCGGGATCGACCGGCTTGTGGAGGTGGGCCTGGAACCCGGCATGCAGGACCTTGGGGGTCATCTCGGCGGAGTACGCGGTCACCGCCACCGCCGCCGTGCTGCCGCCCATCACCGGGGGCAGCTCGCGGATCTGGCGGATGAGGGCATAGCCGTCGGCCCCGGGAAGGCCGAGGTCGCAGACGATGACATCGGGGCGAAGGCGCAGGAAGGACTGGAACCCTTCGAGCGCGGAGCCCGCGGTGGTCACCGCGGCGCCCTTCATCTCGAAGACCGCGCGCAGCGCCTCCTGGGTGTCCTGGTCGTCTTCGACCACCAGGAGGCGGAATCCGGACAGCGGCGCTTCGGGCAACGCGGGACCTCTCGGGCTTGGGGTTGAGCCGCCGATAGTCTACCCCTCCCCGGCCACGCCAGGGAACGCCACTCCATTACGCCTTTCCCGAGAGTTCTACAAGGGCTTTGTAGAGTTTGCCGTGGCCGCGTCCCCCGGCAGCCTTCACGTCCGGCGGGCCTTCGCGCCAGCAGATTCGGAGGGTTAGCCGCTTCCCCCCGAGTCCCTTCGCGCTGGCACACGCGTTGCTTGAAGCTCAGCCGGGTCCGCACAACCCTCTGCCGGCGCCGCGACCGCGTGGCCGGCGCGGACGGAACCCGGGTTCCCGAACGGAATGCATCGAACTCGCACATTGGAGGACGATCCATGTCATTGAGCATTGGCCGGGTCGCGGTCGGCGACGCCGAGACCGAACGGGTGCTGAGGGATGTGCTGAGCGAGCTGGGCGCGCCGCCCGGGGAGGAATGGACGGTCTCCGTCACCCCCAACTCGGGGGCGGGAGCGTGGGAAGTGTCGCTGCAGGGCGCGCCGCGGCTGAAGTCCGAGCACATCGACTGGGAGAGCGTGCACCGCGCCGACGGCGACCGCTACCGCAAGCTCTTCCACAAGGCGGAGCGCGATCCGCAGTTCCTCAAGCGTGCCCTCCGCAAGCTGCTGTGGGAGGCGATCCAGTTCCGCGAGAACCCGGTCTGGTCGGTCGATCCGGTGCTCGCCGAGGCCTTCGAGAAGGCGGTCTGGACCGAGCTGCGCCACGAGGAGATGAAGCCCCTGCAGGTGCGCTTCGGGGTGTGGCGCGAAGGGCCGGACGGGACGAAGTTCGTCTGCAAGGTCGAGTACGCCTCCGCCTCCGACCGGCCGTGGTCCTGGTGGTCGTCCCTGGTCAGGACGCCGGACGACCTGCAGCACGAGCTGCAGAAGGCGCTCGTCGCACGGCGGAAGCGGCGGGCGGCCCAGGCCCTGGCCGCGAAGAGCGCGGCGGCCCGGCTGGCGCGGCGCGCCCGGATGGCGGCGGCGGAGGCCGCGGCCAAGTCGGCCACCGTCCTCGGCCCGGTGCCCCGGCCCGCCGAGCAGCGCGCCAGCGCCTGACTGCTGGGTCACGTCCGGCGCGCGCCGCATTCCGGTTCTAGAATGGCAGGGTGTGCGGCCGCTTCACGCTCACCCTGCCTCCCGACCTGATCGCCGAGGCTTTCGGCCTCGACGACGTGCCCATCCTCGAGGCCCGATACAACATCGCGCCGACCCAGCCGGTGGCGGTGGTCCGGCGCCTGGGGGATGGCGCGCCGCGCCAGCTCGACCTGCTCACCTGGGGTCTGACGCGGTCTCCCGTCGAGGGCGGACGCCGAGGGGGCCCGCTCATCAACGCGCGGTCGGAGTCGGTGGCCGCGCGCTCGTCCTTCCGGGACGCCTTCCGCCGCCGCCGCTGCCTCGTGCCCGCCGACGGGTTCTACGAGTGGGCGCACGCCCAGGGACGGCGCCAGGCCTTCCACGTCCGCCGCAAGGACGGGCGGCCGTTCGCGATGGCCGGCCTCTGGGAGCCCGAGGAGCACGGCGCGCCCGCTTCGTGCCTGATCCTCACGACCGAGCCCAACGAGCTGCTGCGCCCGATCCACGACCGGATGCCGGTGATCTTGGACCCCGCCGACTACGACCGCTGGCTCGCGCCGGAGAGCGCCGACCCTGTATCGCTGGCGGCGCTCCTGCGGCCCCATCCTCCCCAGCCGTTGGAGGCGCGGCCGGTCGGGCCGGCGGTCAACAACGCGAGGAACGAAGGACCGGCCTGCCTGGACCCGGCGCGATTGGTATAGAGTGCCCGCCATGGCCAAGCCTCGTTCCCGCGGAAAGCTGCCGACCGCGCGGCACCGGGTCCGGATCAAGACGCCCCCGCTGCTCTTCGACGCCACCCAGCGGGTGATCGCGGGCATCCAGCGCAGCGTGGAGGGCCCGTTCCTGAGCTACTGGACCTCCACCAGCGGCTCGGTCTGCGACAACGACGTGATGGCGCTGCACGAGCTGCTGCGGGCGCTCGGGCCGCAGAAGCAGCTCACGCTGTTCGTGAAGTCCGACGGCGGCAGCGGGATGGCCTCGCTGCGCCTCGTCCACCTGATGCGCCGGCACGCGCGGCGGCTCACGGTGGTGGCCCCGCTCAACTGCGCCTCCGCGGCCACCATGCTCGCCCTCGGCGCCGACACCATCCTCATGGGACCGCTCTCGTTCCTGACCGCCGTCGACACGTCGCTCGAGCACGACCTGTCGCCGCTCGACCACACGAACAACCTCGTGGCGGTGAGCCACGACGAGGTGGAGCGCGTGATCCGGCTCTGGAAGGAGACGGTGGGCCGAGGCGAGGACAAGGTCAATGCCTACCAGGAGCTGTACAAGTACCTGCACCCCCTGGTCATCGGCGCCCTCGACCGCGCGAGCAGCCTCTCGCTCATGCTGTGCCGCGAGATCCTCGGCTACCACATGAGGGACGGGAAGAAGATCGAGCGGATCTCCCGCCGCCTCAACTCCTCTTATCCGGCCCACCAGTACCCGATCACCAGCCGCGAGGCGCGCGCCCTCGGCCTCGACGTGAAGGACCTCGACCCCGTGCTCGACCAGCTCCTCCAGGAGCTGAACCTTCTCTACTCGGAGATGGGGCAGCGGGCCATCACCGACTATGACGAGCTGAACCACCACGACAACGAGATCACCAACATCCTCGAGGGCCGCGGGATGCAGGTGTTCTACCAGGTGGAGAAGGACTGGCACTACCGCAAGGAGGAGCGGCGCTGGGTGCCGATGAACGACGTGTCGGCCTGGTATCGCTGCCGGCGCAAGGCCGGCCGCGTGGTGAAGTCGAAGTTCCACATCCGCTGAGCACCGCAGTCAGAAAGCGCGACGCCGCGGCAATAGGGGCCCACGGCTGGGCGCGATCGGCCGGGTTGCAAGGCCGGCCGGGGGAGCGAGGCTCGTGACCTGGATCGAGCTCGTCCGGTATGACATGGGCCTCGTCATCGTGGCCGTCCTGCCCGGCGCGGTTGCGTTCTGGTCGACGATCCACGGCTTCGTGGACTACTGGCGTCGGATCGGATACCGGTGGGCCTATGTCCTCGCGTTAGTCGAAGTGATCGCCTGCGCGCTGGCCCTGTTCTCCTTCCGAGCCCCTCTGATGGCCGTGGATCTCGGCACGGATTACCCGCTGATCGGCCTGGGCGTCCCGATCCTGGTCCTGGGCGGCGTCGTTGCGCGCGCACGCGGGAAGCACATGAAGCTCGAGACTCTCGTGGGCCTGCCGGAGTTGGCGACGGAAAGGTATCCAGCAAGGCTCCTGAAGGAGGGCATCTACGGGAGGGTCCGGCATCCGCGCTACCTCGAAGTGACGCTCTTCATGATCGGCGGGGCGCTCATCGCGAACTACCTGGCGACGTACGTCGCGGTCGGTTTCTGGCTCGTGGCGCTGTTGTGCGTTCTCATCCCGCTCGAAGAGCGTGAGCTGCAGGACCGCTTCGGCGCGGAATACGGGGAATACCGGCGACGCGTTCCGATGATCGTGCCCTGGTGAGCCTTTCCCCTGGATGTCAGACGCTGTCGCCGTGGCGCAGATAGGAGCCCAGGACCCGGAACTCGCCCGCGAGCTGGCGCAGCTCTTCGAGCGCCGTCGCCAGCTCGGCCGCGGGGTCGCCGAGCACGTCCAGGTAGAAGACGTACTCCCAGGGCCGGCCCCGCAGCGGGCGCGACTCGATCTTGGCCAGGTCGAGGCCGCGGGCGGCGAAGAGGCCCAGGGCACGGTGCAGCGCGCCCGGCACGTTCTGCAGGGTGAAGACGACCGTGGTCTTGCCGGCCGCGCCCGGCGGCGGCGCCGGCTCGCGCGCGAGGAGCAGGAAGCGCGTGTAGTTCTGCGGGTCGTCCTCGATCTCCTCGAGCAGGATCCGCCCGCCGTAGGTCTCGGCGGCCAGACGCGAGGCGATGGCGGCCCGGCTGGCCGGTCCGTCCCGCATGAGCTCCATGACGCTGCCCGCGGTGTCGTAGGCGGCGACCGCCTCCAGCTGGGGGTGACGGGCGAAGAACTCCCGGCACTGCGCCAGCGCGACCGGGTGCGAAGCCACCTGCCGGATGCCGTCCAGGGTGGCGCCGGGACGCGCCACGAGGCAGTGCCGGATGCGCAGTTGCGTCTCGGCCACGATGTGGAAGGGCCGCGAGCGCAGCCGGTCGTAGTTCTCGTGGATGGACCCCGCGAGCGAGTTCTCGATCGGGACCAGGGCGCGGTCGGCGGCCCGGTCGCGGACGGCGTCGAAGAGCGCGTCGAAGCTCGGCCGGGGCAGGACCTCGGTCCCCGGGCCCAGCAGGTCCAGGGCAGCCTCGTGGCTGAAGGCGCCGCGCTCGCCCTGGATCGCGACCACGAGGCCGTTTGCCGGCGCTTCCCGATCCCGATAAGCTTGCGCCACCGTCACCGCCGTGGAGTACCGGACGCGGCCGGACCATGTGGTGCGGAAGGGGGGATTCGAACCCCCATGCCCTTTCGGGCACACGGGCCTAAGCCGTGTGCGTCTGCCGTTCCGCCACTTCCGCCATGAGCGACTGCGAACCCGAGCCGCCCGCCATTATCCGCCTTTTCCACCCGGCATGGCAGACGACCGCCGGGTCGTGATCGTGGGCGGGGGCCCCGCCGGGCTCACCGCCGCCTACGCGCTGATGAAGGCCGGCCTCCCGAGCGTCGTCCTGGAGAAGGAGGCGCAGGTCGGAGGCCACGCGCGCACGGTCTGCCACGACGGCTTCCTCTTCGACGTCGGGGGCCACCGCTTCTTCACCAAGATCCCCGAGGTGCGGCAGATCTGGCAGGAGGTGCTGGGCGAGCGTTTCCTGCGCGTGCGGCGCCTCTCGCGCATCCTGTACCGGGGCCGCTTCTTCCACTACCCGCTGAAGCCGCTGGAGGCGCTCTGGCGCATGGGCCTGTTCGAGAGCGGCTGGGTGGCTCTCAGCTACACGCGCAAGAAGCTCTTCCCCATGCCGGAGGACGGCACCCTCGAGAGCTGGATGTCGAACCGCTTCGGCCGCCGCCTCTTCCTCATGTTCTTCAAGACGTACACCGAGAAGGTGTGGGGCCGGAAGTGCACCGAGATCCGATCCGACTGGGCCGCGCAGCGGATCAAGGGCCTGACCCTCGGCGGGGCGATGCGCAACGCGCTCGTGCCGGGCCGGGAACGGCCCCGCAGCCTCATCGAGGAGTTCGACTATCCGCGGCGCGGCCCCGGGATGCTGTGGGAGCGGATGGCCGAGCGGCTACGCGAAGGCGGGCAGGAGATCCGCCTCGAGCGCGACGTCATCCGGATCCGTCACGAGGGGGCCACGGTCCGGGCCGTCGTCTCCGGCCACTCCGGCCAGGAGGACGAGCACGCGGGCACGCACTTCCTCGCCAGCATGGCGCTCCAGGAGCTGATCCTCGCCCTCGACCCTCCCGCCCCCGCCGAGGTCCGGGATCACGCCCGGGCGCTGAGGTACCGCGACTTCATCACGGTGGCGGTCGTCATCCGGCGGCCGGCGGTCTTCCCCGACAACTGGATCTACGTCCACACCCCGGACGTGCACGTCGCCCGCATCCAGAACTACAAGAACTGGAGCGCGGCCATGGTGCCCGACCCCGGCCAGACCTGCCTCGGCCTGGAGTACTTCTGCAACGAGGGCGACGCGCTGTGGTCGATGCCCGACGCGAGCCTCGAGGCGCTGGCCCGGCGCGAGGTGGCCCGGCTCGGCTTCGCCGCGGAGGACGAGGTCACCGGAGCGGCGGTCCTCCGCCAGCGCAAGGCCTATCCGGTCTACGACTGGGAGTACAAGGAGCACCTGGCCGCCCTGCGCTCCTACCTGGACGGCTTCGGGAACCTGCAGATGATCGGGCGCAACGGACTGCACAAGTACAACAACCAGGACCACGCGATGCTGACCGCCCTGCTCGCGGTGCGCAACCTCCTCGGCGAGCAGCTCGACGTCTGGGCGGTGAACACCGAGAACGAGTACCAGGAGATCACCACCACCTGAGCGTCGCGGCGGTGGAGCGGCGCCGGGCCAGGCCGGCCGCGCGGAGCGCCCTCACCACGTCCTCGTTCTGCATGAACCACTCCCAGACCCTTCCACTCCGGAGGTTCTCGGCGCTGAGGAGCGTGATCCCGAGGTCGATGCCGATGACGTCGGGATCCACCCAGCCGGTCGTCGGGTTGAAGGCGTCGGCGAAGCCGTAGATGCCGTAGACGCGGTCGCCGAACCGGCGGCGCATCTCGCGCACCGCCGGCACCGTGACGTCGGGCGCGAGCATCAACGACCCCGCGGCGGCGCAGGGCACGACCGTCCCGTCGATCGTCTCGTGGCGGGGCGGACCGCCCCACGCCACGTAGCCCCGGGGGCTGTCGGAGGCCGTGATGCCCCACACGTCGTCGCCGTAGCCCGGGAACTCCTTCGCCAAGCTCAGGCAGAACGCCTTGTGGGCGCGGGTGGCGTCGGCCGAGTTCCGCCACCAGTCGACGCCGGCGGGCCCCGTCTCGGTCCAGTCCCGGAAATCCACCCAGGCATGGGAGTACTGGTGGACGAACAGCGGGTCGGGCCCGCTCACGAAGGTGTACCCGGCGAATGTCATGACGGGGCGCGCCCACGCATGCCACGAGGCGGCGGAAAGGGGGTGCGTCGGCGAGCCGATGCCCAGCAGGTAGAGGATCATCAGCTCGCAGTAGTGGTCCCAGCGTCCCTTCAGGAACCCGGACTCCGGCTTCCATCCGTGGGAGAGGAGCAGCGGTTCGCCGGCGAGCATCCACGCGAAGTCGACCCGCTCGTAGATGGCTCGGGCGAGGCGCGGGACGTCGTCGTCGTCGCGGAAGCACTGGCCCACGGTCAGCACTCCCCCCAGCAGGAGCGCGGTGTCGATCGAGGACACCTCGCTGTTCCAGACGCGCCGCCCGGTGCGGACGTCGACGAAGTGATGGAACCAGCCGTGGCTCTGGTAGAGGCCACGGTCCAGGAAGCGCAGCGTGCCTCGCGCCCGCTCCATCGCCCGCGCGCGGGGAAGCCACCCGCGCTCGGCCGCGATGCACAGGCCGGACAGCCCGAAGCCGGTCGCGGCGATGCTGCCCACGTCCCGGTGCGCTTCGTCGTGGGGCGAGCCGTCGGCGCGGCCGCGGTCGCGGACGAGGCCGGTCCGCGGGTCGGCTTCGTCCCAGAAGAAGCGGAACGACCGCCGCGACAGGTCCTCGAGGAGCGCCTCGTCGTCGGCGGCGAGGGAGGCCCGCGCGGCCGGAGCCGGCGGCGGAGGAGCGGCGGGAGCCGGCCGGGGATGGGCGCACCCGCAGAGAGCGACGAGCGCGAGGACGGCCGCGCCGGGGATCCGCCTCACTCCGCCTCGACCTCGAACGAGGCCTCCAGACCCCCTTCCGAGCTGGTTCCCACCCGGACCTCGAAGAGGCCAGGCTCGACGACCCATCTCATCTCCCGGTCGTAGAGGCCGAGGCGCTCGGGCCCGAGGGTGAACTCCAGCGTCCGTTTCTCACCGGGCCGCAGCGTGACCCGCTGGAATCCCGCCAGCTCCCGCACCGGCCGGGTGACGGTGGCCACGACATCGCGGACGTAGAGCTGCACGACCTCGTCGCCCGCGCGGGATCCCACGTTCTGGACGTCCACCGACACCGTGATGCGGCCGTCGCGCGCGAGGCGGCGGTCGCTGAGCCGCAGGCCCGACAGCTCGAACGCCGTGTAGCTCAGGCCATGGCCGAAGGGAAACAGCGGCGTCCACGCCGCGTCGAGGTACTTCGACGTGTACTTGTTCTTCTCGTCCGGCGGCCGGCCGGTGTTCTTGTGGTCGTAGTAGAGGGGCACCTGGCCTACGGTCCGGGGGAACGTCACGGGCAGCTTGCCTCCCGGGTTCACCTTGCCGAACAGCACGTCCGCCACCGCGTTGCCCGCCTCGGTGCCGGGAAACCACGCCTCGACGACGGCCGGAGCGTGCTCCGCGAGCCAGGGGATGGTGAGCGGCCGGCCGTTCATCAGCACCACCGCGGTCGGCTTGCCGGAACCGATGACCCCCTGCGCCAGCTCTAGCTGCCGGCCGGGGAGATCGAGCGAGGCGCGCGAGGAAGCCTCGCCGCTCATGGCGCCTGTCTCGCCCAGCACGAGGACGACGGCGTCGGCCTCGCGCGCGGCGCGCACAGCCTGCTCGATGCCGGCCCGGTCGGAAGCCGCGTGGGCGGCGGGATCCGTCAACACGCTCAAGTCCAGGGTCACGCCCTTCGCGTAGGTCAATGGGGACGACGGCGTCGCCGCCCTGATGCCGTCGAGGACCGTCACCACGTCATCCGGGCGGCCGTCGCCGGTCCAGTTGCCCATCGTGTCCTCGCGATCGTCGGCGAGCGGTCCGATGACGGCCAGGCGCCCGACCGAAGGCGAGAGGGGCAGGACGCAGGGGTCGTTCTTGAGCAGGACCATCGAGCGCCCGGCGATCTCGCGCGCGGCGGCGCGAAACTCCGGCTTGAGCAGGGTCGCGCGCTCCCGCTCCGGATCGGCGTAGGGCGTATCGAAGAGGCCGGCCCGGAGCTTGACCCGGAGCACGCGGCGGACGGCTTCGTCCACGCCGGCCAGGCTCAGCTTGCCTTCCTGGACGAGCCGCGCCCCGTGCCTCCCATACGTGCGGCTGACCATCTCCATGTCGACGCCCGCCGACAGCGCCTGGCGGGCAGCGTCGGCCTCGTCGGCCGCGAGCCCGTGATCGATGAGCTCGGTGACCGCGGTGTAGTCGCTGACGACCAGGCCGTCGAAGCCCCATTCCTTCCGCAGCACCTGGGTGAGCGTGAAGGGGTTGCCCGACGACGGGACGCCGTTCAGGTCGTTGAAGGCGCTCATGACCGAGCCGACGCCCGCGTCGACCGCCGCCCGGAACGGGGGGAAATAGACGCTCCGCAGCGCGCGCTCGGAGACGTCGGTGGTGTCGTAGTCGCGGCCGCCCTCGGCGGCGCCGTAGGCCACCCAATGCTTGGCGCAGGCCATCACCCGGTCGGGCCGGCCGTAATCGTCGCCCTGGAAGCCCCGCACGCGCGCCCGCGCCATCACGCTCCCCAGGTACGGATCCTCCCCGGCGCCCTCCGCGATCCGGCCCCAGCGCGCGTCCCGGGCGATGTCCACCATGGGAGCGAAGGTCCACTGCACGCCGGCCGCCCGCGCCTCGGCGGCGGCGATCGAGGCCGCGCGCTCGACGGCGGCCGGGTCCCAGCTCGCCGCCTCCCCGAGCGGGATCGGGAAGATGGTGCGGTAGCCGTGGATCACGTCGAAGCCGAAGAGGAGCGGGATCCGGAGGCGCGACTCTTCGACGGCCGCGCGCTGGAGGGGGTTCACGTTGGCGGCGCCGCGCACGTTGAGCGTGGAGCCGAACAGGCCTCGGCGGGCCAGCTCCAGGTGCTCGGTCCGGTACGAGCCCTCCCCGAGCCCGTCGAGCTGCTGGAGCTGGCCGAGCTTCTCCTGGAGGGTCATCTCTCCCAGCAGGGTCTCGATCCGCCGCTCTATCTCCGGTGCGCGCGCCGGCCGGGCGGCGCCGAGCACGGCGCTCCCGCCGAGCGCGAGCGCGCCCGGCAGGAGGCGCCAGGTCCGGCGCGGGAGCCGACGACCGGGGAGGCTCAGAACGTGTAGCGCAGGCCGAACTGGAGCCGGCGCGTGGAGTTGTCCACGACGCAGCTCGGCTTGCCGAAGTTCGCGTTGACCGACGGCAGCGTCGGGATGAACCCGTCGTAGCAGGCGTCGTTTGTGTAGTTGAAGACGTTGAACGCTTCCGCGGCCGCGGACACCCGCTGGGTCTTGGCGAACTTGAAGACCTTCTCCAGCCGGAGGTCCAGGCTCCGGAAGGCCAGGTCGTGGTCGGGCCGGCCGGTGTTGAGCAGGATGCGGAACTGCCCGAAGGCCCCGCCCTGCGAGAAGTCCGCGATCGTGTAGCCGAGGCCGGAGCCGACCGTGAGCATGCCGCTCACGAAGAAGTCGGCCGGCAGGCCCCAGATGGTCGTGGCCACCAGGCGGTTCCGCTCGTCGCTCGGTGTCGGGTGCCGCGGGTAGTCCGCCGGCGTGCGGTAGTCGAGGCTGAAGAGGTCACCCCCGATGGCCTCGGCCTTGCCGAGCGTGTAGGCGAGCTGGGCGCCCCACTTCCCGTCGAACGGATGCTCGGCGGTGAAGTACAGCGCGTCGAACCAGTTCTTCTTGGTGTCGGTCGAGAGCAGCAGGTTGCTGAACGGCGGGATCTGCCGGCAGCAGTTCCCGTTGGCCTGCCGGTTGCCGAATATGAAGGTGAAGCCGTTGCGGGCGCGGATGCCGGCGTAGTTGGCAGTAAGGAAGATGGACTTGGGCAGGGCCGCCCGTACGCCGGCGTTGAACTGGTCCGAGACCGGCGGCTTCGTCTTGTTGTCGATCAGGAACACCTCGGGCGTCGGCGCAACGCCGGCCGCGATCAGCGCGTCGAGCCCCGCCTTGCTCAGGTACTCGGGCTTCCAGGCGATCGTCGGGTTGCCGTTGGGGTCGGGAGCGCCGTTCGTCGAGAAGCGGAAGGTCCGGACGGCATACTGGAGCCGGAACTTCTCGTCGAGGCCCGCGTTGTAGAAGATCCGGTCGTAGTATCGGCCGTAGCCGCCGAAGAGGACGTACTTGCCCCGTCCAGTGGTGTCGTACGAGAACCCGACCCGCGGCTGCCACGCGCCGTAGAAGGGCGGCCGGTCGCGGCCGTCGGTGAAGTAGCGGCTCGGCTCGACGCCCAACTGCGACGCCCATGCCCGTACCGCGGGCGGCGTCACGTAGTCGTTGTTCAGCATGTCCGTCTCGTAGTCCCAGCGCAGGCCGAGGTTGAGGGTGAGCCGCGGCGCCGCCGTCCAGTCGTCCTGGACGAAGAAGCCGATCTCCCGGTTGCTCGTGCTCAAGTCCGGGTTCCCCACGCCATAACCGGCCTCGAACGGGAACGCGAAGTTCTCGATCGAGCGGAATCGGAAGACCGGGTTGCCGTTGAACTCCTTCCTGACCTTGTAGTCGAGGAAGCTCAGCACCGCCCCGGCCTTCAGGGAATGGTTCCCGTGCCAGCTCGTGGATCGGCTGAAATCGTTGCGCAAAGAGAAACGGGTCTGGGTGAAGAGCTGGGTGGTGTCGCGCCCGCCGGCGCGGATCACGCCCTGGTAATCGAGGCCGACGAGGGTCGGGTTGAGTGGCTGCGGGTTCCACCGGGAGCGCTGCCACGTGGCCGTGAACTCGTTGAGCCAGTCGTGGCCCGGCACCAGCCAGCGGCCGAGGACGGAGTCGACCCGGTTCTCGACGTTCTCGGCCGCTTCGAAGCTCGTCTGCTGGCCGAAGTTGCGCACGTCCGATTCGGTCCGCAGGCTGTAGCTGACGTCTACGGTCTGGCCGACCTTCGGCTGGTAGGTCGCTTTCCCGAAGAGCAGCTTCTCGCGGAACTCGGACGGGAAGGTCCCCTCGTAGCGCTTCAGGTTGAGGCTGGCCGGCGCGGGCACGCCGCCCAGGAAGACCTGGGCGTCGCGGTTCTGGCGGTTCTCCTCGTAGGCGCCGAAGACGAGGAGCTTGTCCTTGATGATCGGGCCGCCGACCGAGAGGCCGGGCTGGTAGCGCTCGTAGGACGGCTTGGGCAGGTTGCGCGCCTTCGAGTACTTGTCGAGGCTCACCAGGCCCTTGTTCTGGTACAGGACGAACAGGTCTCCCGCCCAGTTGTTGGTGCCGCTCTTCGTCAGCGCGGTGATGACGGCGCTCGACGCCTTCTCGTGCTCGGCCTTGTAGTTCTGGGTCAGGACCTGGAACTCCTGGACCGCGTTCTGCGGGAACGGCGAGCCGCGGCTCGAGTCCTGGCCGACGACGCCGCCGTCGAGGACGTCGTTCTTGTAGCTGACGCCGTCGATGAAGACGTTGATCTGGGTGGCGTCGAGGCCGCCCGCCGTGACCTGCTTCCTCTGCTCGTCCTGGGACACCTTCACGCCGGGGGCCAGGTTCGCGAAGTTCAGGAAGTTGCGCTGGTTCTGCGGGAGGTAACGCACCTGCTCGGTCGTCACATTGGTCGCGATCTCCGCCGTCTTCAGGTCCACGATCCGGCCGGTGGCGGCCACCACCTCGACCTGCTCGGTATAGACGAGGGCCGGCGTGATCTTGAAGTTGAGCGTCACCTCGTTGCCGATGACCAGCTGGACAGTCTTCGCCTGGGGCTTGTACTTGTCCATCGAGACCGTGACCTCGTAGGTGGCCGGCCGCATGCCCGAGAGAACGAAAAAGCCATGGGCATCCGTGACCGCTTCGTACTTGAACCCGCTCTGGGTGTCGCGCGCCAGGACCGTGGCGCCGGGGAGGACGCCGGAATCGTCCGATACGGTGCCACGGATGCCGGTGCTGGTGGATTGCGCGCCCGCCGGGCCCGCCCCGGCCAGGCCGAAGACCAACAACAAGATGAGACCGACATCCGCTCGAGCTCGCATGGAGGGCCTCCCTAGGAACGATTCCGAGGCGTACCACCGAAAAGTCCGGAGTGTCAAGCCAGGAAAATCTCAACCATTCCCCACGATTCCGCCATGCCGGCCTTCGTAGGTCTGTGGCGCACGGCCCCCGGGGACGTTCCTGCCGGGGGAGCCGGAACAGGTGGGGCGGACGATGAAGCTCGGCAGCGCAACGGCGGTCCTCCTGCTCGGCGCCTCGGCCAGCCTGCTCGCGACCGGAGCCGAGGCGGCTCATCCCGCCGCGGGCGATCCCGCCTTGCAGATGATCGCCCCCGGGCCCGGGGCCGGCGAGGTGAGGATGGCCCTCGGGGGCGCAGCCCGGCGGCTGGCCCGCCCCGCCTGCGCGCGAGTCTTCGCCGACTTCGCCGACGCCTCCGGGCGCCCGCTCCAGGAGCGGCTCGACCGCCTCGGCCTGACCGGCGCCGGCTACCTCGCCCTCGTGTTCTTCGCCGAAGGGCTCGACCGCGGGCGCTGCCAGCAAGACCAGGTGCTGGCCACCGCCACCCCGGGCCGCCGCGTGGTCTCGGTGTGCGGCCGATTCGCCCGCGCCTACCTGCACGACCCGCGGTGGGCGGAGCTGACGCTCATCCACGAGGCGCTCCACACCCTGGGCCTCGGAGAAGATCCGCCTTCGACATTCGACATCTCGGCCCGCGTCGCCGGCCGCTGCGGCCGCTAGCCGGGCCGCGCGGGGCCGCGTGCTATCCTTCTTTGTTTCGGCAAGGAGTGCGCGCGCTTGAAGGTCGAGTACAACGAGGAGACGTCGGTCCGCAAGTCGCTCAGCTTCGAGATCGAGCCCGAGGTCGTGGAGAGGGAGATCGACAAGCGGGCCCGCGAGTACGCGCGCAAGGTCCGCATCCCCGGCTTCCGTCCCGGGAAGGTCCCCCCGGAGGTGATCCGCCAGCGCTTCCGCGCCCAGGTCCTGGAGGATGCCGCGGAGGCTATCGTCAACCGGGTGGTGTTCGAGGAGCTGGAGGGACGGGGCCTGCGCCCGCTGGCCAGCCCGAAGGTCACCGACCTCAAGATCGACGAGAGCCAGCCCATGACCTTCCGGGCGGTCTTCGAGACGCTTCCCCTCGTCGAGGTCCCCGAGTACCGCGGCCTCAGCGTCAAGGCGCGGAAGGCGGAGGTGACCGACGCGCAGGTGGAGGCGGAGATCGAGCGCCTGCGCGAACAGGCGGCCCGCTACGACCCGGTGGAGCCTCGTCCGGCCGAGACCGGCGACTTCGTCATGCTCGACGTCAGGTTCACGACCGCGGAGGGAAAGCCCCGTCACGATGAAAACGTGCTGGTGGAGGTCGGATCCAAGGACAACCACCCGGAGCTGAACGAGGGCCTGGCCGGCATGTCGCCCGGCGAGACGAAGCAGGTGCGGGTCGTGATGGAGCCGGCGCAGCAGTCGCCGCCCAAGGCCGAGCGCGCGGTCGGCTACACGGTCACGCTGAAGGACATCAAGAGGAAGGTGGTGCCCCCCGCCGACGACGAGTTCGCCAAAGATCTCGGGGAATACGCGTCGCTGGCCGAGCTGCGCGAGGCGCTGCGCAAACGGCTGCTCGCGGCCGAGGAGGGCAAGATCGAGCGCGAGGTCCGCGGCGCGCTCGTCGACGCGCTCGTCGAGCGGGCCACCTTCGAGGTCCCCGAGGCGCTCGTCGACCGCCACATGAGCGCCCGCACCGAGAACGCCGCGCGCGGGCTGCTCTACCAGGGCATCGATCCCACCCGGGCCGGCGTCGACTGGAAGGGCTACCGCGAATCGCAGCGCGAGGACTCGGTCAAGGCGGCCAAGGCCGACGTGCTGCTCGACGAAATCGCGCGCCGCGAGGGCATCGAGGCCCTCGAAGGCGACGTCGACGCGGAGGTCGCGCGCCTTGCCGACCGACTGCGCAAGCCGAAGGAGACGCTGCGCCGTCAGATGGAGAAGGAAGGCGATCTCGTCGCGCTCCGCGCGCGCATCCGCGAGGACAAGACCCTTGACTTGCTGAGGGCCAATGCTAGACTGGACACCGAATGAGCGCGTCCAGTCCGTACGCGGGCACGCTGGTCCCGATGGTGGTGGAGCAGACGGCCCGGGGCGAGCGCGCGTACGACATCTACTCCCGTCTCCTCAAGGACAACATCGTCTTCATCGGGACGGCCATCGACGACATGGTGGCCAACCTGATCATCGCCCAGCTCCTCTTCCTCGAGGCCGAGGACCCGGAGAAGGACATCCACGTCTACATCAACACGCCGGGCGGATCGACCACCGCCGGGATGGCCATCTACGACACGATGCAGCTCGTCCGCCCCGACGTGCAGACGATCTGCGTGGGCCAGGCGGCATCGTTCGGCGCCGTGCTGCTCGCCGCGGGCACGCCCGGCAAGCGCTTCGCGCTCCCCAACTCGCGCATCCTCATCCACCAGCCGTGGGGGGGGACCCAGGGTCAGGCCTCGGACATCGCCATCCAGGCCAAGGAGATCCTGCGCGTCAAGGACCGCCTCAACCACATCCTCGCCTTCCACACCAAGCAGCCGGTGGAGAAGATCGCCGCCGACGCCGACCGCGACTTCATCATGGACGCGGCCCAGGGCAAGGAGTATGGTATCGTTGATCAGGTAATCTCTCGGCGAGAGCGATAAATGGCCTCAGGCCCAAGCTGCGAGCGGAGCGGGATTCACTTCCGCGGAGCGAGCGGGGGGTCTGGGGGGTGCGCCGCTAGCACCCCCCAGCTCACATGAAGAAAAACGGCGAGAGCGAGAT
>Ga0066710_100000407_pt1 | contig 25543 bp, 27 predicted proteins | sample GraSoiAngelo_159_FD_79666 | JGI IMG/M metagenome (GOLD analysis project Ga0066710, IMG submission 79666) | Grasslands soil microbial communities from the Angelo Coastal Reserve, California, USA - 14_1009_16_40cm | ecosystem: Environmental > Terrestrial > Soil > Grasslands | place: USA... | reverse complement strand
CGGGTCACGGTCAGGTCGCACTCGATCCCGCCCCGGTCGTTGAGGAGCTGCGTGTAGGTGACGGCGCCGACGGGCTTGTCGAGGTCGTTGTCGGCCAGTCGCTGGAGCAGGGCCAGGGCGTCCCGGCCAGAGACCTCGAGCTTGCTGAACGAGGTCTCGTCGAACAGCGCGGCACTCTCGCGTGTCGCCCGGTGCTCGGCTTCGATCGCCGTCGACCAGTGATGGGCCGCCCAGCCCCGCGGCGCCCAGGTCCGCGGCGATCGCGCGACGTTCGTCTCGAACCAGTTCGGCCGCTCCCAGCCGGCCTTCTCGCCGAAGGCGCTCCCGAGGGCCTCGAGCCGCGGATGCACTGGCGAGAGCTTGAGCCCACGACCCGCGCGCCGCTCCTCGCCCGGATAGTGGATGTCGTAGTACCTGGAATAGGTCTCAACCGCCTGCGCGCGGGCATGCCCGCGGTCGGCGTAGTGGGCGCCGAAGCGACGCAGGTCCATCCGCCAGAGGTCCATCGGCGCGCGCCGATCGAGAATCCACTCGGCCATCACACGACCGACTCCGCCGGCGCCCGCGATCCCGTGAGCGCAGAACCCGGCGGCGACGAAGAAGCCGCGGACCTCGGGCGCTTCGCCCAGGATGAACTCGCCGTCCGGCGTGAACGCCTCGGGACCGTTGATCAACGTGATGACTTCAGCCCGGCCGATCGGCGGAACTCGGGAGATCGCCTGCGCCATGAGGTCGTCGAACCGCTCCCAGTGCGGCGCCAGAAGCTTGTGAGTGAAGTCGCGTGGGATGCCGTCGAGCCCCCAGGGCAAGGGTGACCGCTCGTAGCCACCCATGAGGAGCCCGCCCACCTCTTCACGGAAGTACACGAGGCGGTCCGGGTCGCGCATCGTCGGGAAGTCGCGGGTGACGCCGTCGATCGGCCTGGTGACCAGGTACTGGTGCGCCATCGGGATGACAGGGACGGTGAGGCCGACCATGCGGCCGACCTCGTGCGCCCAGATCCCGGCCGCGTTGACGACGACCTCGCACGGCACCGTCCCGTCATCGGTCTCCACGCCGGCGACCCGACGGCCTTCGACCTTGACGCCGCGCACGTTCACCCCCGTCCGGACGGCGACGCCCCGCTTGCGCGCGCCGTCGGCGAGCGCCCCGGCGAGCGAGGCGGGGTCGATCCGGCCGTCGGTCGGCAGGTAGGCGGCGCCCTCCACCCCGGCGATGCTCATCAGCGGGAACAGGTCACGCGCTTCCTCCGGCGAGATCAGACTCAGCGGCAGCCCGAAGGTGCGCGCCCAGCCGACCTGGCGCTTGAGCTCGAGGAGACGTTCTTTCGACGACGCCAGGCGCAGGCTTCCCACCTCGCGCCAGCCGGGATCGCGCCCGGTGTCGTCCCGGAGTCGTCGATAGAGCTCGACGCTCGCCATGTTGATTCGCGTCAGCGCGATGGTCGAGCGGAGCTGGCCCACGAGCCCGGCCGAGTGGAAGGTGGAGCCGCCGGTCAGCTCACCGCGATCGAGGACGAGGACGTCGTGGCAGCCCGCGACCGCCAGGTGATAGGCGATGCTGCAGCCGGCGACGCCGCCGCCGATGATGACGACGCGGACAGGATTGATCGGCGGAGGTTCCCGTCAGCCGGCGGTGAAGCCGCCGTCGACGACCAGCTCGGTGCCCGTCATGAACGAGGACTCGTCGCTCGCCAGGAACAAGGCGACGTAGGCGATCTCGCGCGGCTGGGCGATCCGCCCGAGCGGGATCCCGGTCTCGAACTCCTTGCGGATCGCGTCGGTGAGATACGGCGCCTGCAGCGGCGTGTCGACGATCCCCGGGTGGATCACGTTGCAGCGGATCTTGTCTCGCGCGAACTGGATCGCCAGGGATTTGGTCAGCGAGATGAGGGCGCCCTTCGCCGCGGTGTACGCGTCCTGCGCCCGTGTGAAGCCGGCGAGAGCCGAAACGGAGCCCATGTTGATGATCGAGCCGCCGCCCGCGCGCTGGAGATGGGGGATGCCGTGCTTCGTGACCCAGAACACCGATTTGAGATTGATCGCCATGACGCGGTCCCACCAGCGGTCGTCGGTCTCGAGCACGGAGCGGTCGCGGTCCTTCCAGAGGACGCCGGCGTTGTTGTGGAGGACATGGAGCGCGCCGAAGCGCCGGACGCCCTCCTCGACAATCCGCTGGACGTCCGCCTCGACCGCGACGTCGCCGGTGATCGCGAGCGCCTGGCCGCCGGCCTTCTCGACCCGGGCGACCGTGTCGCGCGCGGCGGCCGCGTCGATGTCGGCCACGACGACGCGCGCGCCCTCTTCGGCGAAGAGCAGCGCCGTCTCGCGCCCCATGCCCATTCCGCTTCCAGTGATGAGCGCGACCTTTCCGGAGAGCCGCCCGCTCATCGTGGCTTAGATCCTCTCGAAGTTGCGCGCCAGCTCCCAGTCGGTCACGACCTGGTCGAAGGCCTGTTGCTCGAGCCGGGCGGTGTGCAGGTAGTGCTCGACCACGCGATCGCCGAACGCCGCGCGCGCGACCTTCGAGCGCTCGAGCTCGCCGATCGCCTCGCGGAGCGTCTTCGGCACCTGAGGAAGCGTCGCGTCCTCGTAGGCATTGCCCTCGTAGAGCTTGGGCGCCTTCAGCCGGCCGGCGATGCCGTGTAGCCCGGCGGCGATCGTGGCCGCGAAGGCGAGATAGGGATTGGCATCGGCGCCCGGAATCCGGTTCTCGACGCGAAACCCGCCGCCCTCGCCGCACAGACGGAAGCCGCAGGTGCGGTTGTCCCATCCGGCGACGATGCGCGTGGGCGCGAACGACCCGGCCTGGTAGCGCTTGTACGAATTCACGCTCGGAGCATAGAAGTAGGCGAACTCGCGCGCCATCGCCATCTGACCAGCGAGCCACTGGCCGAAGAGCGGCGTGCTCGTCGTCCGGGCGCCCCGTCCCGCGCCCGCGAACAGCGCCTTGCGCCCGGTCTTGTCCCAGAGCGAGGAGTGCAGGTGGAACGACGAGCCGGCCGCGGCCATGTCGTACTTGGCCATGAAGGTGACGGCCGACCCGTGCAGGTGTGCGATCTCCTTCGCTCCGTGCTTGTAGAGGGCGGTACGGTCGGCCATCTCGAGCGCCTCCGCGTAGCGGAGGTTGATTTCTTCCTGGCCGCGCCCCCATTCACCCTTGGAGGTCTCGACCGGAACGTCCGCGGCCTCCATGCCGTTGCGGATCGCGCGGATCAGCGGCTCCTCCTTCGTCGTCTGGAGGATGTGGTAGTCCTCGAGATAGCCGGACACCGGTGTCAGATCGTGGTGGCGCTTGCGGCGCGCCTCCTCGAACGACTCCTTGAAGCAATAGAGCTCGAGCTCGGCTGCGGTCTTGACGACGTAGCCCAGCGATGCCGCGCGTTCGAGCTGGCGCTTGAGGACCCACCGTGGCGCTTCCTCGATCCGCTCGCCCTCTTCGGTGTAGACGTCGCAGAAGACGAGCGCCGTCTTCGGCAGCCACGGGATGAGACGCAGCGTCGCCAGGTCCGGGACCATCTTCATGTCCCCGTACCCGCGCTCCCACGAGGTGAGCTTGAAGCCGGGAAGCGGCTCCATCTCCATGTCGACGGTGAAGAGATAGATGCAGGCGTGGGCGCCATCCTCCATCACGTGATCGAGAAAGTAGCTCCCCACGACTCGCTTGCCCATGAGCCGGCCGAAGGTGTCCGGAAAGACGGTCAGGACGGTGTCGACGTCGCCCTTCTCGATGAGCTGCTCGAGTTGCTTGCGATCGAGTCGGCCCGGCATGACGCGGATAGTAGCGTACCCGCCGGGCCTGTGTCATCCTGCCGCCGTGCCGTCCTCGCCGCAGCGCACGATTGTCGCGTGGACGCTGTACGACTTCGCCAACTCTGCGTTCGCGGCGGTCATTCTCTCGACAGTCTATCCCGCGTACTACGCGAATCTCGTCGTCGGCAACGCCACGGGGCGGGGCGATTTTCTGTGGGGCGCGGCGATCTCCACCGCCATGGTCATCGGCGCGCTGACGTCGCCCTTGCTCGGCGGCATCGCCGACCACGCCGGCGCCCGCAAGCAGTTCTTCATCGGCTTCACGGTGGTGTGCATCGCCGCGACCGCGCTCATGGCGACGGTGCGTCCGGGCCTGGTCCTCTGGGGGTGGGTGCTCGCCGTCGTCGGCGTCGTCACCTACGAAGCGGCGATCATCTACTACAACTCGTATCTGCCGCGCATCGCCCGGCCCGAGCAGCTCGGCCGGGTGTCGGCGGCGGGCTTCGCCGTCGGCTACGCCGGATCCCTCGTCGCGTTCCTGGCCGCCTATCCGTTCGCGGCGGTCGACGCGTTCTGGGGTTGCTTCCTCTCTGCCGCCGTCCTCTTCGCGGTGACCTCGCTGCCCTCGTTCTTCATCCTGCCTGGCGACGCGCGCCACCCGATGCCGATCGCCGTCGCGGCCGCGCGCGGAGCCCGTCTCACCCTCGCCACGCTCCGCGAGATCTTGACCGCCGGTGAGCGGGTCCAGATGCGCCGCTTTCTGATGTCGTACCTGATCTACGAGGACGGCGTGAACACGGTCGTGACCTTCGCCGGCGTCTTCGCGGCCAAGACGCTCGGCTTCTCGTTCAAAGAGATCATCATCCTGTTCATGCTGGTTCAGGTCTCCGCCCTCGTGGGATCGGCGGCGTGGGCGCGGCCGACGGACGTGCGTGGCCCGAAGTTCGTCGTGAGGCTGACGCTCGTGCAATGGGCCGCCGTCACCGTGCTCGCCTTCTTCGTCCAGGCCAAATGGCACTTCTGGGTCGTCGCCATCCTCGCCGGGACCGGGCTCGGCGCCGTCCAGGCGGCGAGCCGCACCTTCATGGCGACCCTCGTGCCGCGCGAGCGCGAAGCCGAGTTCTTCGGGTTCTATTCCCTGGTCGGCAAGACGGGAGCGGTGCTCGGTCCGGTGGTCTTCGGCGCCGTGTCGTGGCTTCTCTCCGGCAATCAACGCGCGGCGATCATCGCGGTCGGGCTCTTCTTCGTCGTTGGCTTCCTGCTGCTCGGTCGCGTCAGCGCCGGCGGCCCGACTGTTGAAGATCGGGGGGAGCGCCGCCGTTCCCCCCGATGCCCCCCACCGACTTCCCTCGTGGTCTAGCTCGTCGATCGTCGCGCCGGCAAAGCCGGCGCTCGACCAGCGACGACGATTCTCAGGTTGATCGACCACCGGGTTCGCCGCATAGCCGACTCGAGACGCACTCGCAGCGGGAGACCTGTGGTGCCGCCGCTCCACCTGTTCGAGCGCCAGCCCCGGCTTGGACGAGCACCGGGGTCGGTGCTGCGCGAGCACGAGTGCTACGGGATCGTCACCGGCGTCGTCCGGGGTATCAAAAAACGACGCGCGACCGCGAGGCCGCCGCCGCTACCAAACCGTGGAAGTCGGGCATAAGGCCGAGTTCCCGGCTACGGGGTGTACGGGGTGCCCGGCATACCCGAGTTGTGCAAATCGACGAGCAGCCAGCGGCCGCCGGTCTTGACCCACGTCTGGCTGTTCCGCTGCATCAACGTGCTCATCCTTCCGTTCTTGTCGATGAATATCTGGTCGGTATAACTGTTGACCACGAAGACGTTGCCGTCCTGAAAGACGCGGCGGGTGACCTGTTGGGTCAGTTCCTGGCGCGTCGGATAGTTCTGCCACAGATTGGTAATGAACGCGCGCACCGCCTCCTTCCCCTCGATCCTGAATCCCGCACGGGCTACGGTGAATACCACGTTGTCGGCAAGGTCTGCCAGCCATGCATTGACATCGCCCCGGGCGGCCGCCTCCGCTCGCTTCCGCGTGATATCCGCGACCTCCTTGGCAGGATCAGCCTGAGCCCATACCACAGGCTCGGTTCCCAACAGCAAGACCAGGGCGAGAAAACCGCTCAGCAGTCTCATGATGTCCTCCCCCTCTCTCAGTCGCGTGAACCTCATTTGGGTCAGTGGTTCCGACCCACACCCCCGTTTCTCCGGTCAGGACGGTGGCGAGACTCTGTGCTTACTCCTATAGGTTGTCAACAGAAGTCTGAGGCCGAACGCCACCAAGCGCACCAGTGCCCCGGCCGAGGGCACCGGGGCGTGCTAGCATCATGGAGCCCTGCCCCCACTGCGGCGAGCCCGGATTGGCGGGCTTGGCAGGGCGAGCACGGACAGCAGCCGCCCGACGACGAGCAGGCGCCAGTCGTAGCGCCTCCTGATCCTTCGCCAATAGAGAAGCCAGTGCGGCGTCCCTTCGGGGTCCAGTTCGATGATCACGACCGCCCCTCGGTCCGCTCGACGTGAGCGGCGAACGGGACCGTCAAGGGAGACTCAGCAGAGACGGTTACGTGGGGAGCGGCGCTCGTTCCCGCCGATCTTCAACTAGTGAATCACGACCAGCGGGATCATGAGCACCATCAAGATGAGGCACGCAATCCCGACGGCGCGGCGGCCCGGCGAGATCGGCGAGAGGTCGTCCAGCGGTGGGCTGTGATGAAAGCCGACGAGGAACGAGATCAGACCCGCCCACACGAACCAGTTCAGCGACGACGCCACGGCGACCGCGACGTCGCCGCCCGAGGCTCGGAAGCTCCAGAGAAATGAACCGAGTCCGAGAACGAGCAGGCCCGTGACGGTCGCCTTGCCGATGCGGCGATGGTGCCGGCCGAAGAGTGCGTAGGCGATCCGCCCGCCGTCGAGCTGTCCTACCGGAAAGAGGTTCAACGCGGTGACGAGAAACCCGGCCCACGCCGCGTCGGCTATCGGGTGCGTGAAGAGCATGTACCCGGGCGGGATCGAGCCGAAGCGCAGGTACGAGAGCCCATACGTGAGCAGCGAATGGCCGAACGCCATGTATCCGTCGGGCGGCGCCGGCACGACGGTGGACCACGCAAAACCCAGCAGGCTCGCCGGGAATGCGACGGCCAGGCCCGCCAGCGGGCCCGCCGCCGCGATGTCGAACAGCGCGTTTCGATTGCGGGCGGGCGAACGCATCAGGATGATCGCCCCGAGCGTCCCGAACAGGAAGGGCGCGGGAATGAAGTACGGCAGGCTGACGGCCGCGCGGTAGTGGCGGGCCGTGAAGTAGTGGCCAAACTCGTGCACCCCGAGAATCGCCATCAGCGTGAACGCGAACGGCGCCCCGGCCAGGAAGCGGGCCGCCGACGGAGACGAGCGCAAGGCGTCGAACGTCGGGGACCCTGCGAACGCGAGCCCGGCGATGAGCGTCGACAGGCACGTCAGCACGAAGAGCAACACGTTCACAGCAGGCCGCGAGGGCACCGTCGTCTCGGCGAGCGGCCACGCCTGGACGGCGACCGCGTCCGCCTCTTCGCGCAAGAACGGCGTGTAGCCGAACGGTCGGAAGCGCTCGACCAGGATGTCGAGCGCACGGCCGGGCGTGGTGGTCAGCACGCCGCGGAACACGATGACGCCACCGCGGATCTGCCGGTCGCGGACGACCAGCACGTCTTCGACGTTCCGGCGCAATCGGTCTTCGGCGGCGAGCAGGTCCTCCGGCGGGAGCGGCGGCGGGAGACGGCGCGTGCGAACGGGCCACCAGCGCATGGCTTCAGGCTACCACGCGGCCAAACGGGCGATCGCAGCGCGCACCGCATCGATGCCGGCCTCGCGGTAGATCGCTCCGAGCACGGCCTCGAGGGCGGTGGCCAGGATCGATTCGCGCGTGCGGCCCCCCGACTGGTCCTCGCCGCGGCCCAGGCGCAAGAGAGGACCTAGCTCGAGTTCGATGGCCCAGCGGGCGAGCCGGGTGCCCGCGACCAGCTCGGCACGCCGCGGCGTCAGGACGCCGACCACCGCCGCCGGGTCGGCCGCCGTGACGTGCTCGGTGACGACGAGGGCGAGCGCCGCGTCGCCCAGGAACGCGAGCGGCTCGTGATCCGAGGCCGGAGGGTGCTCGTTGGCGTACGAGGCGTGGGTGAGCGCCTGCTCGAGGAGGAGCGGATCGCGGAAGCGATAGCCGAGCCGCCGTTCGAGCTCGGCGACGCGGAGGGCGTCCACCTACGGACGGAACGTGCGGAAAGCCAGCGTGGCGTTCGTGCCGCCGAAACCGAAGGCGTTCGAGAGCGCCGCCTCGACGTCCTGCTTGCGCGCCTGGTTGGGGACGTAGTCGAGGTCGCACTCGGGATCGGGCGTTTCGTAGTTGATGGTCGGGGGCAGCACGCCGTGGTGGAGCGCCAGCGCGGTCGCGATCGCCTCGACGCCGCCGGCGGCGCCCAGCATGTGGCCCGTCATCGACTTCGTCGAGGAGACGGCGAGGCGCCGCGCGTGGTCGCCGAAGACCCGCTTGATCGCGAGCGTCTCGAACTTGTCGTTGTAGGGCGTCGACGTGCCGTGGGCGTTGATGTACCCGACGGCGGAGACGTCGAGCTCCGCGTCACGCAGGGCGGCGGCCATCGCCCGTGCCGCTCCGTCGCCCTCCGGGTCGGGCGCCGTCATGTGGTGGGCGTCGCCCGTCATTCCATAGCCCACGATCTCGGCGTAGATGCGGGCGTCCCGCGCGCTCGCGTACGCGAGCGACTCGAGGACCACGATGCCGGCGCCCTCGCCGCACACGAAGCCGTCACGGTTCGCGTCGAACGGCCGCATGGCCTTCGCCGGCTCGTCGTTGCGCGTGGACATCGCCTTCATCGAGCAGAAACCCGCGATCGTCAGCGGGACGACGATGGCTTCGGCACCCCCCGCGATCATCACGTCGGCGTCGCCGCGCTGGATGATCTTGAAGGAATCCCCGATGGCGTGGTTCCCGGTCGCGCACGCCGTCACCACCGACGAGTTGGGCCCTTTGGCGCCGAAGCGCATCGACACGAGTCCGGACGCCATGTTCACGATCATCATCGGGATGAAGAAGGGCGAGACCCGATCGGGGCCCTTCTCGAGCAGGGTCCGGTGCGTGTCGAGGAGCGTCGTGATGCCGCCGATCCCCGAGCCGATGAGGACGCCGAACCGCGAGCCGTCGATTTTCCCGGTGTCGAGCGCGGCGTCCTGGACGGCCAGGGCCGCGCTCGCGACCGCGTACTGGAGATAGGGGTCGAGGCGGCGCGCTTCCTTCTTGTCGACGAAGGCCAGCGGGTCGAAGTTCCTCACCTCGCCGGCGATGCGGGTCGGATAGTCGGTGGCGTCGAACTTGGTGATCGGGCCCACGCCCGAGCGCCCCTGCATCAGCGCGGACCAGAATTCGTCCGCGGTGTTGCCCACTGGCGTGAGGGCGCCGAGCCCCGTCACGACGACCCGTTGCGTGCCCACCGCCTACGAGTTGTCCTTGATGTACTGGATCGCGTCGCCGACGGTCACGATCTTCTCGGCATCCTCGTCGGGGATCTGGATGTCGAAGTGCTCCTCGAGGGCCATGACGAGCTCCACCGTATCGAGCGAGTCGGCCCCCAGGTCCTCGATGAACTTCGCCGCGGGGGTGACGTCGTCCTCCTCCACCCCGAGCTGCTCCACGATGATCTCCTTCACCTTCTCATCCACTGACTTCGCCATGAACCCGCCACCTCCACGGAAAGGATGAGTTACATGTAAAGGCCGCCGTTGACGTGGAAGACCTGGCCCGTCACATAGGTCGCCCCGTCTCCGGCGAGAAATCGTACCATCTCGGCTACTTCGCGGGCAGTCCCGATGCGCTTGAGCGGCACCTGGGCGAGCAGCGCGTCGCGAGCGGCCGCCGGCATCGGCGCGGTCATGTCCGTCTCGATCAATCCTGGGGCCACCGCGTTCACGAGGATCGACCAGTGCGCCAGCTCGCGCGCCGCCGCCTTCGTGAACCCGATGAGCCCCGCCTTCGCCGCGGAGTAGTTCACCTGCCCGGCGTTGCCCATGGCGCCGGCGGTCGACGTGATATTGATGATGCGCCCGCCGCTCTTCTGTCTGACCAGCGTCTTGCTCACCGCACGCGTCATCAGGAACGCGCCGCGGAGGTTCACCTCGATCACGCGATCCCAGTCCTCGTCCTTCATCCGGACGAGCAACTCGTCGTGCGTGACGCCGGCGTTGTTGACGAGGACGTCGATGCGTCCAAAGTGCTGTCGCGCCGCGTTCACGAGCCGATCGCAATCCTCGCGGCTCGCGACATCGGCGACGACACCGAGCGCCGCTCCGCCTTGGGCTTCCAAGTCTTGCACGGCGCGCTGGAGTCGGTCGCCGTCGCGCCCCGAGACTACCACGGCCGCGCCGTGTTCGGCCAGCCGCGCGCCGACTTCCGCGCCGATGCCGCGGCTGCCGCCGGTGACGATCGCGACCTTGCCGTCGAGTGGACCCTTCATACGCTCGCCTCGGACGGCGGGGCCCCAGCCCCGCGACGTCCTGCGGCTCGCCCTGCTGTCATGAGCTCGCCACGCTCAACCCGGGCCTCCAACCGCCGACAGGACCTTGTCGAGGCTGGTCGGGTCTTCGATCGACTGCCCTCGCGCGCCGTTGACGATGCGCCTCAGCAAGCCGGTGAGCACACGCCCGGGCCCGACCTCGACGAACGCCGTCGCGCCTTCCTCGGCCAGCCGGCGAACGCAGTCGGTCCACCGCACGGGGCTCGCGACCTGGCGCAGGAGGAATGGCCGCACGTCCTCCGCCTTGCGGGTGACGCCGGCGTCGACGTTGCGGACCACGGGCAGCGCGGGATCGACGACCGGTAACGCATCCAGCTCGCGCGCGAGCTTGGCGCCGGCCGGCGTCATGAGCGAGCAATGGAACGGCGCGCTCACCGGGAGCATCACGCTCATCTTCCCACCGCGCTCGGTGGCGAGCGCGACGGCGCGCTCGACGGCCGCTCGGTGACCGGCGATGACGATCTGGAGCGCCGAGTTCACGTTCGCGATCTCGACCACCTCACCCTGGGCGGCGTCGGCGCACACCTGCTCGACGGCCGCCAGCTCGAAGCCCATGATCGCAGCCATCGCGCCGGTTCCGACGGGAACCGCGTCCTGCATGAACTCGCCTCGCTTGCGCACGATCCGCACCGCGTCGGCAAAGCGGAGCGCGCCGGCGACGACCAGCGCCGTGTACTCGCCGAGGCTGTGGCCGGCCGTCAGCGCGGGCCGGAGGCCGCGCTCGGCGCAGGCGGCGGCGGCGGCCACCGACGCGGTCAGCACCGCCGGCTGAGTGTTGGCGGTGAGCGCAAGCTCGGCCTCGGGCCCCTCGAACGCGAGCCGGACGAGGTCGAAGCCGAGTGCGGCGTTTGCCTCCTCGAAGACCGCCTTGGCGCCGGGAGAGGTCTCGTAGAACCCCTTGCCCATCCCGACCGCCTGCGACCCCTGGCCGGGGAACAGAAACGCGATGGTCGTGGTCACCACCGCATCAGGGCAGCTCCCCAGGCGAAGCCGCCCCCGAGTGCGACGACGAGCACGAGGTCGCCGCGCTTCAGTCGCCCGGCGGCGATAGCTTCTTCGAGCGCGACGTACACCGACGCGGCGCCGGTGTTGCCGTAGCGGTCGACGTTCACGAAGACGCGCTCCATCGGCAGGTCGACGCGTTTGGCAGCGGCCTCGATGATCCTCAGATTTGCCTGGTGCGGGATGAACAGGTTCACGTCGGCCGCGGTGAATCCGTTGCGCGCGAGGATCCGCTCGGCGCAGTCGACGAACAGGCGGACGGCGACCTTGAAGACCTCGTTGCCCTTCATCTTCGCGTAGTGCATCCGGGCCTCGACGGTCTCCTTGGTCGCTGGATGACGCGAGCCGCCGCCCGGCATGTAGAGCAGGTCCCAGTACTGGCCGTCCGAATAGAGATCGAAGTCGATGATCCCCCGCTCGTCGTCGGAGGGTTCGAGCACCGCCGCCCCGGCCGCGTCGGCGAGCAGCACGCACGTCCCCCGATCGGTGAAGTCCGTGATCCGCGACAGCGTCTCGGCGCCGATGCACAGCACCCGCCGGTATTTCCCGGTCTGGATGAACTGGGAGCCGATCGACAGGCTGTAGATCGAGCCCGCGCAGGCGGCGAGCATGTCCACGGAGCCGGCGCGCCGGCAGCCGAGGCGATGCTGGACGATGTTGCCGACGGTCGGGAAGATCATGTCCGGCGTGGTCGTCCCCACTGCGATGAAGTCGACGTCCTCTGGCACGAGGTTCGCGCGCTCGAGCGCCTGCTGCGCCGCCCGCACGGCGAGGTCGGACGTCGCTTCGGTCTCATCGACGATGCGGCGCTCGCGGATGCCGCTCCGCTGCACGATCCACTCGTCGTTCGTCTCGACCATCTTCGCGAGATCGGCGTTGGTCAGGATCCGCTTGGGGAGGTAGGCGCCGACCCCCGTGATCCTCGCTCGCGTCATTCACGTCCCCCTTCTCGGCCGCCGCGCGCCACCTCGGCCTCCAGCGCGGCTTTGATGTGCTCGTTCAGCCCGGCGCTCGCCCACTCTTGCGCCACCCGCACCGCGTTCTTGATGGCCTTCACTGGTGAAGCACCGTGACAGATGATGGCGGCGCCGTCAATGCCGAGCATCGGAGCGCCGCCCATCTCCGTGTAGTCGATGCGCCGGCGAAATCGCTCGAACGCCGGCATCGCGAGCTTCGCGCCGATCTTCGACCGCGCGTCCCGCATGAGCTCTTCCTTGATCATCGCGCCGAGCATCTCGGCGAGGCTCTCGGAGATCTTGAGCGCGACGTTGCCGGTGAAGCCGTCGGTCACCACGACATCGCATCGGCCGTTGTAGATGTCGCGTCCCTCGACGTTGCCCACGAAGTTCAGCGACGACTCGCGGAGCTGTTCGTAGGCCTCCTTCGTGAGCTCGTTGCCCTTGCCCTCCTCCTCGCCGACCGACAGGAGCCCGACGCGCGGGCTGTCCAGCCCCAGGATGTCGCGCGCGTAGACGTGGCCCATGACGGCGAACTGCAGGAGGTGCATGGCCTTCGGATCGACGTTGGCGCCCGCATCCAGCAGGATCGTGAACTTCCGGAGATTGGGGAGGACCGCCGCGATCGCCGGTCGATCAACGCCGGGAAGAACGCCGATGACGAACATCGCGATCGCCATCGCGGCACCGGTGTTGCCGGCCGAGATGAAGGCGGAGGCTTGGCTTTCCTTGACGAGCTCGGCCGCCACCCGCAGCGACGAGTCGCGCTTGCGTCGAAGCGCGTGCGACGGGCTCTCCGCCATCCCGACGACCTGCGAGGCGTGGCGGATCTCCAGCGCCAGGCTCTGGGCCTCGAGCCGGACGACCTCGCGGTTGATCGCCGCCCGGTCGCCCACCAGGATGACGGACGCGCCGAACTCGCGAACCGCGGCCACCGCGCCCTCGACCACGACCCGGGGGCCGTGATCGCCCCCCATCGCGTCCACCGCAACCTTCATGGGGGACGGCGCGCCGTCTCCATTGGCCATCTTCATTCGGTTCGGCGGCGTCGAGATCGACTAGGTCCCTTCGACGGCGACGATCTCCCGGCCCTTGTAGTAGCCGCAGTGCGGGCAGACCCGGTGCGGGAGCTTGGTCTCGCGGCACTGCGGGCAGACCGATCGCGTCGGTGGGGCGAGCTTGTAGTGCGTGCGGCGCTTCCGCCCGCGAGTCTTGGAGTGGCGTCGTTTCGGCAGAGGCATGCGGTCTCTCCTAGTGCGGGAGTCGCGCGGCCAGGTCTTTGAGGGCGGTCAGACGCGGGTCCGGCGGGCGCTGCGGGCACGCGCACTGGACCACGTTCCGGTTGCCGCCGCAGACCGGGCAGAGCCCAAGGCATCCTTCGCGGCACAAGGGCTTCATGGGTAGGGCGAGCGTCGTCTCAGCCTCGATCAGCGCGTTGACGTCGAGCTCGTCCTCGGCGTAAAAGTCCACGTCCAGATCATCGGCGGCCAGCTCGACGTTGTCGGCCGTAGCCGGGCGCGGCACCAGCCGCACGTCCACGGCCGCCGTCACTTCGGCCGGCGAGGGCTCCAGACAGCGTCCGCAGGCCTGCGACACCGTCGCCCGAAGCTCTCCGGTCACGAAGACGTCGAGACCGTCCCGCTCCAGACGGAGGCGCACAGCGAGAAGGCGCCACGCCGGATCGCGATATACCGATCCCAACGCGTCCACCTCGGTCACGCTCAACCCCTCACTCGGTATATCCGGAACCCGAACGACCATGACAGCTAACTCTTCGTCAACAAAAGATTTTTGACTCACTTCGGGTCAGTATATCGACCGTTGCGGCCGCAAGTCAAGGCATTTGACCTGCCGGGACAGCTATTTGACCCGCCTGGAGGCGTCTGCTAGGCTTCGACCATGTCAAACGTGTTCAAGACCGGGCTACTGCTGGCCGTCCTGACCGTCATGCTCATTCTACTCGGTGGGGCGCTCGGCGGCCGTCAGGGGATGTTCATCGCCTTCTTCCTCGCCCTGGCCATGAACTTCGTGAGCTATTGGTTCTCGGACAAGATCGTGCTCGCCGCGTATGGCGCCCGCCCCATCGACGAGGCCTCCGCACCGCGGCTGTACGCGATCGTCCATCGCCTGGCTACGCGTGCCGGCGTCCCGATGCCCCGGGTGTACATGATCCCGAGCGAGACACCGAACGCCTTCGCCACCGGACGCAACCCGGATCACGCCGTCGTCGCCGTGACCGAGGGGATCATGCGGATCCTGGACGAGGAAGAGCTCGAGGGCGTCCTGGCGCACGAGCTCTCGCACGTGAAGAATCGCGACGTGCTGATCTCGACCGTTGCGGCGACCCTCGCGGGCGCGATCACCTACCTCGCGCACATGGCTCAGTGGGCCGCCATGTTCGGTGGGAGAAGCCGGGATGACGACGAAGGCGGCTCGAACCCGATCGCGATGATCTTTCTTGCGATCCTCGCACCGATCGCGGCCCTGCTCGTCCAGATGGCCGTCTCGCGCTCGCGCGAGTTCCAGGCCGACGCGACGGGCGCGCGTGTCGCCGGCCGCCCGTGGGGGCTCATGAAGGCCCTCGAGAAGCTCCAGATGGCGAACCAGGCGATGCCCATGGCGGACGCGACGCCGGCCACCGCGCATCTCTTCATCGTGAACCCGCTCAGCGGTCAGATGCTAATGCGCCTCTTCTCGACCCATCCGCCCCTCGAGGAGCGGATCGCCCGCCTGCGGGCGATGAGAATCTAAACCGCCCTCGAGCGTCGCAGCCCCGGCCGAATTCCGGGCGAGCCGGTCAGCCCTTCTCCACCATGTAGATGTGCGAGAGCATGTCGACGTAGATGTTCCCGTCGACGACAAGCTCTCCCTGACGGTTTCGCTCGAGTCCGCGAACCGTCGGCTTGGCCGCCGAGTACCTCACGACCCACGCGACCGGCACGTAGCCGACGTCGGTCTGCATGATCTCCTCGGCCTTCGCGTAGTTCGCCATGCGTTTCTTGGTGTCGCTGGTGTCGCGACCCGCCTCCAGCTCCTTGTCGAAGGCGTCGTTGACCCACGCCTGGCGCTTGCCGGTCGTCTTCTTGCCATAGAAGGTGTCGAAGTACTCGTTGTGCGGATCGGGATAGTCCATGAACCAGCGGATCCATACGAACTGGAGGTCTTGCTTCCAGAGCCGCTCGCGGAACACGCGCTGCTCGAGGATCTCGAGGTCGGTCTTCATGTTCAGATTCTCCAGCAAGACCGACTGCACGGCTTCCGCGAGCTGCTTCGAGCCGAGCGCTTCGTCGCGCATCGTCAGCGTGATCTTCGGCCAGTTCTTTCCGCCTTCGAACGGGGTGCCCTTGAGCATCGACATCGCGAGCTTCGGATCGAAGCGCTGGAGGTCGCGGGTCTTCTTGTCGTCGAGGGCACCAGGGAAACCGGGCGGGATCATGGCATGGGCGGGAATCGCGAACCCCTGGCTGACCTTGACGATGTTCTCCCGGTCGACGGCGTGGGCGACCGCCCTGCGGACCTTGAGGTTGTCGAAGGGGGGCTTCGTCACCTGCGGCAAGAGATACCAGGTGCCCGGATAGGGAAACCGGAAGACCTCCTTGGTGGTCTTCGGATCGGACTGAAGTCGCTTGAGATCCGCGGTCTGGAGCCGGGTGAGGTCGATCTCGTTGTTCTCGTACGGGAGCACGCCGGAGGCGATGGGAATGATTGGGATCGTCACCTTCTCCAGCGTGATGTCCTTAGCGCCGAAAAAGTGTTTGTTCTTTCGCAGGACGATGGCCTTGTTGTGCTCCCACGCCTCGAGGACGAAGGGACCGTTGCAGACGATGTTGGCGGCTTCAGTCCACTTGTCACCGTGCTTCTCGATCGAGGCGCGGTGACCGGGCAGCGCGGCCAGATAGGCCGAGAGCACCGGGAAGTAGCCGCGCGGCCCCTCGAGCGTCACCTCGAGCGTCCAGTCGTCCTTCGCGCGGACGCCGACCTGACCCGCGTCCGTGATCTGCTTCTTGTTGAACGCCTCGCCGTTCTTGATGTCATAGAGGAACGAGGAGTACGGAGCGGCGCTGGCCGGGTCGAGCTGGCGCTTCCACGAGTATTCGAAATCCCGGGCCGTGCAGGGGCCGCCATCCGACCACTTCGAATCCTTGCGGATCGTAAACGTCCACACCGAGCCGTCCTTGTTCGCGGTGACCTTCTCGGCGACGTACGGGATCGCCTCGAAGTTGACGTTGAACCTCATGAGGCCGGCCCACAGCTGCGGCGTGCCCTGGCAATAGAGATCCTTGTTGTAGTCGTGGCTCGACGGGTCCTGCTCGTACCAGCTGCCGCCGCCGAATCTGAGATGTTGCTCACGCGCCAGCTTCTCGCCGGGCGCGAGCTTCGGCGCCGCGGAGACCGGACGCGCCTTGAAGCCTGCCGCGCCTATCGTCGCCAGGCCGGCGGCGACTCTCAGGAAGTCGCGCCGCCCGACACCGACGGCGGCGAGACGTGTTGCGAGGATCTCCAGCTGGCTGTCGCAGATACGAGGAGTACGCATGAGCGGGTCTCCTTCTATTTCAGTTTGGGGTCTAGCGCGTCCCTGACGCCGTCCCCGAAGAACGTGAACGAGAGCATCGTCATCGCGATCGCGATCGACGGGAACACGCAGAGATGCCAGTACGAGCGGATGTACTGCTGACCTTCGCCCACCATCTGACCCCACGAGGGCGTCGGCGGGTTGATCCCGACGCCGATGAACGACAGCGCGGCCTCGGTGAAGATCGCTTCCGGGATGCCGAACGTCACCGCCACCACGATCGGGGTGAGGGCGTTGGGAAGGATGTGGCGCACCAGCAGGCGGGTGAATCCGGCGCCGAGCGCGCGGGCGCCGTCGACGAACTCCTTTTCCTTGAGCGCCAGCACCTGCGCGCGCGTCTGCCGCGCGATGCCGACCCAGCCGGTCAGCCCGATGGCGATGAAGATGTTAGTGAGCCCGGCGCCGAGCATCGACATCAACAAAATCACGAACAGCAGGCGGGGGAACGCGTACATGACGTCGATGAACCGCGTCAGGAACACGTCCACCCTGCCGCCGAGGTAGCCCGACAGCGCGCCGATCGGCACGCCGATCAGCACGACGATCACCTGGGCTCCGAGCCCCACGAGCATGGAGACCCGCGCGCCGTAGATCATGCGGGAGAGCAGGTCGCGGCCGAGCTGATCCGTGCCGAGCGGGTAGTCGGCCGAGGGTGCCTCGTTGAGGCGGCCGAAATTGGTCTTCGTATACGGGAGCGGAGCCAGGAAGTCGGCGAAGATCGCGACGACGCAGAGCAGGAGGATCACGATTCCGCCGGCTACCGCCAGGCGATTGCGCCGCAGCCGACGCACGCCGTCCCGCCAGAGGCTCGACGCTCGAATCCGCGGCTCGTCGACGGCAAGCGCGACGGCGGCGACGGCGCGGCTCAGGAGGGCCCCCTCACGTCAGTACCTGATGCGCGGGTCGAGGACGCCATAGAGGAGGTCGACGACGAGATTCATGACCGCGAGAAAGGCGCCGTAGGTCAGCACGACCGCCATGATCATGGGATAGTCGCGGCCAGTCATTGAGAGCACGAAGAAGCGCCCCATCCCCGGAACGCGGAAGATCGACTCGACGAAGAACGATCCCGTCCCGACCGCGGCGAACATGGGGCCGAGCAGGGTGACGACGGGGATGAACGCGTTCTTGAGGGCGTGCTTGAAGATGACGGGCACCTCGCCCAACCCCTTCGCGCGCGCGGTGAGCGTGTAGTCGGCGCGGATGACCTCGAGCATGCTGGCGCGTGTGAAGCGCGCGATGATGCCCATCGGCGCCAGCGCCAGGGCCACGGTCGGGAGCACCCAGTTCCGCGGCGAGTCCCAGCCGCCGGTCGGGAAGAGCGGCAGGACGAATGAGAAGAGGATGATGAGAAAGACCGCGAGCACGAAGTTCGGGACGGCCACGCCGACGGTCGCCACGCTCACCGACACGTAGTCCCAGGTCCGGTTCTGGTAGACCGCGGCCAGGATGCCGAGCGTCAGGCCGCCGACGACCGCGAGGGCCAGCGCCATCGAGCCGAGCAGGAGCGAGATCGGGAACGTCTGGACGATGATCTCGCGCACCGTGCGCGTCTTGTAGACGAAGGAGTTGCCGAAATCACCGTGGATCGCCTTGCTCACGAAGATCGCGAATTGCTCGTGGAGAGGCCGGTCGAGGCCGTAGTGGGCCGCCAGGTTCTTCTGCGCCTCCGGCGACAGAGGGTTCGCGCCCTCCGCCACCGGGTCGAGGGGACTTCCCGGTGTGGCATGCATGACCAGGAACGTGACCAGCGCCATCGCCAGGAGCGTCGGCAGCAGCCACAGAACACGGGACAGCGCGAATTGGAACAACCGGGTCCTCCGGTGACCTCTCGGTCGGGCGACGGGCCCGCGATGATACGGTTGTCGTTACTATTTGGCACGGAGGTCGCCCGAGTCAAGCTTCCGCTTCCCCGACGGGGCACCTTCCTTGACCGGGTCCCGGCGGGTCTGCGACAATCGGGGGGCTGAAGCATGGCCGCTGATCCGCTCATCCGAGTGTCCGGTCTCCGTAAGACCTTTGGCAACCATCGAGTACTGGATGGCCTCGACGTCGACGTCCACGAGGGCGAAGCGCTGGCGGTGCTCGGCGCGAACGGCTCTGGCAAGACGACGCTGCTCAAGATCCTCGCCACTCTCGTGCGGCCGACCCGTGGGACCGCGAGGGTCGCGGGTCACGACTGCGCGAAGGAGGCCGAGAGCGTCCGTCGGTACGTGGGGCTGGTGGCCCACGGCTCGTACGTCTACGAGGATCTCACCGCTTTGGAGAATCTGACGTTCTGGACCACGCTCGCCGGCCGGCGCGCCTCCGCCGCCTCGCTCGCCGGGGCGCTCGCCAGCGTGGAGCTCGAGCGGTTCGCGGACGAGCGGGTCCGCACGTTCTCGGCCGGGATGAAGCGGCGGCTGTCGCTGGCGCGGTTCGTCCTGGTGCAGCCGCGGGTGCTGCTGCTCGACGAGCCGTTCGCTGGCCTCGACCAGCGCGCCAAGAAATGGCTCGAGGAGCACCTCGCGGCGTTCAAAGCCGCTGGCGGCGCACTCGTGATGACGACGCACAGCTTCGGTCGCGAGCTGGCCGTCGCCGATCGCATCGCGATCCTCGCCGGCGGCGTCGTGGCCCTCGACACGCCGCGAGGCGCCTTGTCGCCCGACGAGATCCACCGGCTCTACACCCTGCACGTGGAGGACGCGCCCTGACCTTCGCGCGGCGCGCGTTCATCGTCGTCTGGAAGGACCTGCTCGTCGAGCGCCGGTCGAAGGAGACGCTCAACGCGCTCTTCTTCTTCGCGCTGCTGCTCCTCTTCATCTTCCAGTTCGCCATCGGTCCGGACCGAGAGCGGTTGGCCGGGACCTTGCCCGGCCTCCTCTGGCTCGGGTTCATCCTGAGCGGGTTGCTGGGGCTCGGCCGGACGTTCGTCGTCGAGCACGAAAACGACTGCTGGGAGGCGTTGCTCCTGGCGCCCGGCGACAAGTCGGCGATCTACGTCGGCAAGCTCGCCGGCAACCTGTTGCTGATGCTCGCCGTCGAGGCGATCCTCGTCGTCCTCTTCGGCCTCTTCTTCAATCTCGACCTTGCCGGCGTGCTGCCCGGGCTGGCCGTCGTGATCGTCCTGGGGACGGTCGCCTTCGCGGCCGTCGGCACGTTGTTCGCCGCGATGACCGCGCAGGTGCGCGCCCGCGAGCTGTTGTTCCCGGTGCTGCTGCTCCCCGTCCAGGCGCCGGTGCTGCTCGCCACCGTCAAGGCGACGGAAGCCGTGCTGCTCGGAGAGCCCCTCGGCAGCGTCGCGCACTGGCTCAAGCTCCTCGCCGCCGCGGACGTCGTGTACGTCGCCGTCGGCGTGCTCACCTTCGACTTCGTGCTGGAGGGCTAGGCGCGCGTGGTCCGCGTCGTCGGGGGCGTGACGCTCGCAGCACTCGCGGCGGGTCTCGTGATGGGATTCGGGGTCGCGCCGCGCGAAGCGACGCAGGGCAACGTGCAGCGCATCATGTATCTGCACGTGCCGAGTGTCTGGGTCGCCTACCTGGCGTTCGCGGTCGTTCTCGCCGCCTCCATCGCCTACCTGGCCCGGCGGGCCGAGGCCGCCGACCGGCTTGCGCACGCCTCGGCGGAGGTGGGCGTTCTCTTCACGGGCCTCACGATCGCCACCGGCTCGATCTGGGGCAAGCCGACCTGGGGTACCTGGTGGACGTGGGACGCGCGGCTCACGAGTGTGTCGATCCTGTTCGTCATGTATCTCGGCTACCTCCTGCTCCGGGGGATGATCGAGGACCGGGAGCGGGGCGCACGGTATGCCGCGGTGCTCGGAATCGTCGCCGCGTTCAATATCCCCCTCGTACACTTCTCGGTCTACTGGTGGCGCACGCTTCACCAGCCGCCGTCGTTGATGAAGCCGGGCCCGGGAACGATGCCGGGGATCATCGTCGCGGCGCTCCTCGTGAACTTCGTGGCGTTCTCGCTCCTGTACGTCTACTTCGTGGCAAAGCGCGTTGGCCTGCTGCGCCGCGAGGCGGAGGCCGCCCTCTGATGGCGGACCACTGGGGCTTCGTCCTCGCGGCCTACGGGCTCGCCGCGGTGGTGCTGCTCGCCTACTGGCGCTGGCTCGTCGCCCGCGACAGAGAGCTGCAGGGCGCGGCACGGAGCCGGGTCGCGCCTGTTTCAGGCCACCCTCGATCCGAGCACGCCTCGAGGCATCCGGTACAATGACGCCGGCCCGCGTCGCTCTCAGGCCACCCGCGATTATCCCGGGCTCCAGGCGCCCGATCCAATGAACCGCCGCGGGAAGTTCATCGTTGGGGGCGCCGTCATCGCCGCGGCCCTCGGCTACATGATCTATGCCGGTGTGACCCAGTCAGCCGTCTACTTCGTCACGCCTGCCGAGCTCCGCGCCTCCGCCGTGCCGGGCAAGGCGTACCGCCTCGGCGGCATGGTGGTGCCCGGGTCGCTCAAGTGGGAGGCCCGCTCCCTCGAGCTATCGTTCACGCTGTCCGACGGCTCCGCGACGGTCCCGGTTCGTCACAAGGGCACGCCGCCGGACCTCTTCGCCGAGAGCCGAGGCGCCGTCGTCGAGGGCAGCTGGACGGCCGACGGCTATTTCAAAGCGAGCCTGATCATGGCGAAGCACTCCGAAGAGTACAAGGCGCCGCACGACACGACCCAGGCCGGCTACAAGGAGCTGATCAAGACGCTCCGGGGAGAAGGTCGGTGACCACAGACCTCGGGTACGGGATGACGCTCGTCGCGCTCGCCCTCGCGGTCTACGGGGGGGCCGCCGCCGCGGTCGGGGCTCGCACCGGACGGCCGGCGCTCGTGGAGTCGGCGCAGCACGCGGCGCTCGGCGTCTTCGTCCTCATCACCGCCTGCTTCGCGCTGCTGACGTACGCGTTCCTCGCATTCGATTTCTCCGTCCGATACGTCGCCACCAACACGAATCTCGGAACGCCGTTCTACTACCGCATCACCGGGGTCTGGGGCGCGCTGGAGGGCTCCATCATCCTCTGGTCCTGGATGCTCGGGCTCTACACACTGATCGTCATCCTCCGGCACCGGGACAGTGCGCGTGAGCTTTACCCGTGGGCGCTGGCGACCATGCTCGGGATCCTCGCCTTCTTCCTCCTCGTGATGACGGTCGCGGCGCCGCCCTTCCAGCGGCAGGAGCCGGTGCCCGCCGACGGCCGTGGCCTCAACCCGCTGCTCGAGGACACGGGCATGATCACGCATCCGGTCGCGCTCTACCTCGGCTTCACGGGCTTCACCGTGCCCTTCGCGTTCGCGCTGGCCGCGCTGATCACGGGCCGCGTCGGCGACACCTGGCTCGTGCTGACGCGGCGCTGGGCGATCGTCGCCTGGTACTTTCTCTCGCTCGGTCTCTTGATCGGCGGCTGGTGGAGCTACCACGTCCTCGGCTGGGGAGGGTACTGGGCATGGGATCCCGTCGAGAACGCGGCGTTCATGCCGTGGCTCACCGGCACCGCGTTTCTCCACTCGGTGATGATCCAGGAGCGGCGGCGCATGCTCAAGCTCTGGAACATCTCGCTCGTGATCCTGACGTTCAGCCTGACGCTCTTCGGGACGTTCCTCACCCGCTCCGGCGTCATCGCCTCCGTCCACGCGTTCACGCAGGGCTCGATCGGCGTGTTCTTTCTGAGCTTCCTGGCGCTCGTCGTGCTCACCGCGCTCGGCCTGGTCGCGTGGCGCTGGGAAGCCCTCCGGTCGCAGGGTGAGCTCGACTCCGTCGTGTCGCGCGAGTCGGCGTTTCTCTTGAACAACGTGCTGCTGATCGCCGCGGCGTTCACCGTGTTCTTCGGCACCGTGTTCCCGCTCCTCTCGGAAGCGGTGCGCGGCGTCAAGGTCAGCGTCGGGGCGCCGTTCTTCAACCAGGTCAACGTGCCGCTGTTTCTGTCCCTCGTCTTCCTCATGGGCGTCGGGCCCTTGATCGCCTGGCGGCGCGCCTCCTGGGAGAATCTGAAGCGTAACTTCGTCTGGCCGGTTGCGCTCGGCATCGCGGCGGCGGCCGCCGCGTTCACCCTGGGCGTGCGCTCGGTCCTGGCGGCGGTCACGTTCGCGACGACGGTGTTCGTGGGGGCCACGATCGCCGTGGACTTCGTCCGGGCGACGCGAGCCCGCATGCGGACGGGCGAAACGCTCCTCCCGGCCATGGGCGGGCTCCTGCGCCGCCACAACCGACGCTACGGCGGCTTCGTCGTCCACCTGGGCATCCTGATCATCGTCCTGGGTGTGACCGGATCGCACGCCTGGTCGGTACAGACGGAAACCACGTTGAAACGCGGCGAGACCGCGCAGCTCGCCGGGTACCGCTTCCGGTTCGACGGCCTCACCGCCGTCGAGGAATCGAATCACTTCAAGGTCGTCGGGGCGTTCACCGTCTCGAACAGTCGCGTGCTCGACGTGCTTCGGCCGGCCAAGAAGTTCTATCCTCAGGAGCAGTCTCCCATCGCCTACGTAGACTACCGGCTGGGGCTGAAGGAGGACATCTACCTCGTCCTCGGCGACTTCGCCCGTGACGGCACGCAGGCGACCGTCAAGCTCCAGGTCAACCGTCTCGTGAGCTGGATCTGGATCGGTGGCGTCGTGCTCACGCTGGGCGCGGTACTGGCCATCCTGCCGGAGCGACGCAGGCCCGCGTGAAGCGGCTCTGGCGCTGGCTGATCCCCCTCGCAGCGCTCCCCGTGCTGGCGCTACTCGCCTACGGGTTTCGCGTGAACCCGCGCGATATTCCCTCGCCGCTCGTCGGTCGGGCGGCGCCGAGCTTCACGCTCCAGACGCTCGATGGCGCCCCGCTCTCGCTCGAGGCACACCGCGGCAAGGTCGTCGTGGTCAACTTCTGGGCGTCGTGGTGCTACCCCGCCTGCTACGAGGAGGCGCCCATCCTCGAGCGGAACTGGCGTGCGTACCGCGACCGTGACGTCGTCGTGCTCGGCGTGGACATCCAGGACACGCGAGAGGCGGCCGAGAAGTTCATCCGCGACTTCGGCCTGACCTTTCCGAATGCCCGGGACCTGAAGGGCACCGTCTCGGTGGACTACGGGGTGTACGGTGTGCCCGAGACGTTCTTTCTCGACCGGCAGGGGCGGATCCGCGTCAAGCACGTGAGCGCCGTCACCGACGAGGTGTTCCGCGCAACGGTCGATCGCCTCCTCAGCGAACCCCGAACGCCATGAGTCGCGGGTGGATCCGTCTGGTCGCGTCGGTGGTCCTGCTCGGCGCGGCCGTGTCTCCGGTGACCGCTCAGCCGAAGCCCGTGAGCGAGGAGACCGTGCACGAGGTGGCGGCGCAGCTTCGATGCGTCGTCTGCCAGAATCTCTCGGTGGCGGATTCGCCCTCGGAGATGGCGAGTCAGATGCGCGCGATCGTCCGCGAGCGGCTGACGGCGGGCGAAAGTCCGGCGGACGTCCAGCGATTCTTCGTCGAACGCTACGGCGAGTGGATCCTCCTGGCGCCCCCGCGCCGGGGGTTCAACCTGCTCGTCTGGTTCCTTCCGCTCGTCGCTGTCGGCGCGGGGATCGCGACCACGGCCATCCTCGTATGGCGATGGACCCACGGCCGTCGCGGCGCCCGGCCGACCCCGGTGGACGTCGACCCGGCGATGAGCGAGCGGATCCGCCGCGAAGTGGAAAGCGGATCGTGAACGGCGTGCTGGTCGTCACGATCGTGGTCGGCGTGCCCGCGCTCGTCTTCGCGCTCTGGCCGCTCCGCGGTCGTGATGCGCGCGGGCGGGCCTTTCTCCCGTTACCGGCCGACCGTCGCCAGCAGCTCTCCGAAGAAAAGCGCGCCTCCCTCGCGGCACTGCGCGAGCTCGAGTTCGAGCACGGCGCCGGCCACGTTTCGGACGCCGACTTCGCCGATCTCCGCGCCCGGTACGAAAGCGAGGCGGCAACGATCCTCACCGAGCTCGACCGGCTGGGCCCGGCCGAACCGGCGCCGGCCAGGGCCGAAGTGCCGGAACCCCGGCCGTCGGGATGGCGGCATCCGGTCGCGCTGGGGACCGTCGGCCTGCTCCTGGTCGTGTTCGGAATCGCGGTGGGCGCCGGCATCGTGCGGTACACCGAGCCCGATCCGATGGCCGGCCAGCCTCCAACGGGCTCCCGGCCGCTCGCCGCGCTTCCATCCGAGGCGCCACCGCCGACGGGCACGTCGGGGCGCGTGGTTCCCCCTGAGGTGCTCCGGGGCATGCTGCAGGCCGCCCGCTCGAGCCTCGCCCAGGGTCGTTACGGCGAGGCGATCGCCGCGTATCAGGCGGTGCTCAAGCGTGACCCGAAGAACGTGGACGCGATGACGCACCTCGGGCTGATCGTCGCGGTCGGTGGGGGTCCTGAGCACGCCGATCGCGCCCTCGAGACCTTCGATCGCGCGCTGGCGATCGATCCGAACTACCTCCCGGCGCTCCTCTACCGAGGTCAGGTGCTGTACGAAGCCAAGCACGACGTCGCCGCGGCCGTCCGCTCCTGGGAAAAATTCGTCGCGCTGGCCCCGCCCGGCGACGACCGCGACCGCGTCACCAAGATGATCCGCGACGCCCGCGCCCAACGCTGACCCGCCGTCCGAGCGGCGCCGCTCCTAGCGGTGAGCTAGGCAGGCGTTCGGCTCCAAGAAGATCCAGGCACTCCGCTGAAGGCACAGCTCACGCGCGGGCGCCGGGCGCCCGCCCGTCAGCGACGCTCGGGAAACTCGAACGTCCGT
>Ga0066710_100000406_pt1 | contig 25552 bp, 19 predicted proteins | sample GraSoiAngelo_159_FD_79666 | JGI IMG/M metagenome (GOLD analysis project Ga0066710, IMG submission 79666) | Grasslands soil microbial communities from the Angelo Coastal Reserve, California, USA - 14_1009_16_40cm | ecosystem: Environmental > Terrestrial > Soil > Grasslands | place: USA... | reverse complement strand
GTTGACGACGCCGGGCTGCAGATCGACACCATGGATGCCGCGCTGGACACCGTGCCTAGCGAGGAGGGCTAAGAGACGCGATGTGCGGGATTTGCGGTGTGGCCTTGTCACCTCGCTCCAGCCGCCTGCTGGACGCGCGCCTGCTCAAGCGCATGCGTGACACAATGACTCATCGAGGCCCGGACGACCTCGGCCTATTCCTCGACCAAGGTGTTGGCCTAGCTCATCGTCGGCTGAGCATCGTCGATATCGCCGGCGGGCATCAGCCGATGCACGCGGACGATGGCTCCCTCCACCTCGTTTACAATGGTGAGGTATACAATCACCAAGCTCTCCGCGCATCGCTCGAGTGCCGCGGGCATCGCTATCGCACCCGATCCGACACAGAGACCGTCCTCCGGCTCTATCAGGAGTATGGTCCACCAGCGGTCCATCAGCTACGTGGCATGTTCGCTTTCGCGATCTGGGATAGCCGACGTCGCGAGCTGTTCCTCGCGCGTGATCGGTTGGGGGTCAAGCCGCTCTACTACGTGCACACGGAAGACGGCTCGCTGTACTTCGCATCCGAGATCAAGGCGTTGCTCGCGACGGGGGCAACCACTCCAGCCTTAAACTGGGCGGAGTTACCGGATTACCTGGCGAACCACGCGACCTCGGGAGCAAACACGCTGTTTGCCGGAGTGCGTCGGCTACTGCCCGGGCAGACACTCCACTGGCACGAAGGCCAGATCAGGATCGCCCAGTACTGGGATCTGAACTTTGGTGCTTGTTCAGACGAGTGGCGTTCGGAAGGGCATATCGTCGCAGAGTTTCGCGAACGGCTCCGCGAAGCTGTGCGGCTACGCCTAATGGCAGATGTTCCGTTGGGAGTGTTTCTCTCGGGCGGCATCGACTCGACGTCCATCGCTGCCCTTATGACCGAGCTTGTTGGAGAGAATATCAAGACCTTCGCGGTCGCGTTCGCTGAGCCGGAGGCCAACGAACTGGGCTTCGCACGCGCGGTGGCGGAGCAGTACCGCACCGACCACCACGAAGTTGTGGTCACTCCGGAGCAATTCTTTACTGTGTTGCCCAGACTTATTTGGCACGAGGACGAGCCACTCGCACACCCCTCGAGCGTACCACTGTACTTCGTATCGGAGCTTGCCTCGCGGCACGTGAAGGTCGTGCTGACCGGAGAGGGGAGCGACGAGCTGCTGGCGGGGTATGCGCGCTATTCCAAGACGCTGCTAAATCTGGCGCTCGGTGCCATGTACGACCGGATGACGCCGCGACTCCTGCGTCGTGCAGTTCGGCACACCATCGAACGCCTGGACGTCGGCTCCACGATGCGGTGCAAGCTGAGCCGCAGCTTCCTGTGCCTCGACACCGGCCTGGAAAGCATCTACCTCGACAACTTCGCCGTGTTCTCTCGGTCTGCCTTGCGAAACCTGCTCACGAGCGAAACCCAGGCCCGCGTGGGCACGGCGGATCCCTATCGAGTTGCGCGCGCGTATTTGAGCCATGTCGATGGGGAGGCCGTCCTGAACCGCCTCCTCTATCTCGATTGCAAGACCTACCTGCACGAGCTCTTGATGAAGCAGGACCAAATGAGCATGGCCGCGTCGATCGAAAGTCGCGTGCCGTTTCTGGACCACCCTTTGGTCGAATTCGTGGCCGGATTGCCGACGCGTATGAAGCTGCGCGGGTGGAGGACCAAGCATGTCCTCCGGGAGTGCATGCGAGGCCTAGTGCCGGCACCCATCCTCACACGTCGCAAAATGGGCTTCCCCGTGCCGGTCGGTGCGTGGCTACGAGGCCCTTTCCACACCGTCGCCGACGAGTACGTAATCGGCGAGCGGGCGACGGCGCGAGGCTTGTTCAACCCGGAATCCCTGCGGCGCTTGGTGGAGGAGCATCGATCGGGGCGCGTGGATCACTCCGAACAGTTGTGGGCGCTCCTGAATCTGGAGCTGTGGCAAAGAACGTTCCTGGACGGCGAGCAGCTTCCGAAAATGCCGCGCGCCGTTGCAGCAGCCGCCGTTGCTTGATCCTTGCTAAAGAGCATGTCTATCGACCGACGTCACGGGAGTTGCCGTAGTGCGTATCCTGTGGATTAAGACAGAACTACTGCACCCGCTCGATAAGGGCGGCAAGATTCGGACGTTCCACATCCTCAAAGAGCTCAACCGGGCGCACCGGGTTACCTACCTGACGTTGGATGGTGGCGGCGGAGCAGCGGATGCGGTGCAGCGGGCCGGGGAGTACTGCAGCGAACTCGTCCGGGTGCCATTTCACCTCTGCCGAAAGTTCTCAGTTCGCTTTTACGCCGAGCTGGCACATAACCTCGCCTCCCGCTTGCCCTATGCGATCGCACGATACCAGTGTCGGGAGATGCAACGCAACGTGGTTGTTAGGGCGCAGTCTGGGGAGGTCGACGTGCTGGTATGCGACTTCCTGACGCCGTCGGTCAACGTGCCCAACGTCCGATGCCCGACCGTTCTCTTTCAGCACAACGTGGAGGCGACCATTTGGAGACGCCGCTACGAGGTAGCCAAACAGCCTCTCGCGCGAGCATATCTACGCGCTCAGTGGCGGAAGATCGCGGCGTTCGAGGCGGCAGAGTGCCGGCGCTACGACCAGGTGGCGGCGGTTTCGGCGAGGGATCGGGACACCATGATTCGCGACTATGGTGTCACGAACGCATCGTACGTATCGACCGGCGTAGACACCGAGTACTTTCGTCCGACCGCTTGTGGGGACCGCAAACGGCACGGAATCGTCTTCACCGGCTCCATGGACTGGTTCCCAAATGACGATGGGATCCAGTACTTCATCAAAGAGATCATGCCATTGGTGCGGCAGGCGGTCCCGGACGCGTCACTGACGGTCGTCGGCCGCAATCCGTCAGCCGCCCTGGTTGAGTTAAGCGCGCAGACGGGCTCGGTTATCGTCACGGGCTCTGTGGATGACGTCCGGCCCTACATGGAGCGGGCGACGGTTTATGTCGTGCCCCTTCGCATCGGCGGAGGCACCCGACTGAAGATTTTCGAAGCCATGGCGATGGGACTGCCCGTGGTGTCGACCTCGATCGGTGCCGAGGGCTTGCCGTTGGAGAACGAACAAGAGCTCGTGCTCGCCGACCGGCCCGAGCACTTCGCAGCGGCGGTCGAGCACCTCCTCACCAAACCCGAATCGGCGACGGCTATGGGCTGTAGGGCAGCCGCTCGGGTTCGGCGCGAATTCGGATGGCCCAGGGCGGCCAGGGAGTTTGAGGCTATCTGCGCGGAAGCGATGAACGCGGGGCGGAGTCGGCATGAGCTCACCGTCTAACGAGGTGGAGTACGGCCTTAGCGTCTTCGGCCTCGGCTACGTTGGCTGCGTATCCGCCGTATGTCTTGCGCGAGCCGGGAGAGCTGTGATCGGCGTGGACATCAATCCGACGAAGGTGGACGCGATAAACCGCGCCATGAGTCCGATCGTCGAGGCGGGCTTGGACGAGGCTGTCAGAGAGGCGGTCGGCCGCGGTCGACTGCAAGCGACGTCCGACGGCGACACAGCCGTGTCTCGGTCGAGAATCTCGCTCATTTGCGTGGGAACGCCCAGCAAGCCAAATGGCGACCTCGATCTCACGTTCATCGAGCGCGTGTGCCAGGAAATCGGCAGCGCGTTGCGAGGCAAGCGCGACCGTCACACGATCGTCGTGCGGAGCACCGTGTTGCCCGGCACGACTGAGAGCATGGTCGTGCCGATTCTGGAGCAGAGCTCCGGCCGGAAGGTGAACGAAGGATTCACGGTATGTGTGAACCCCGAGTTCCTGCGCGAAGGCACGTCGCTCCTGGACTTCTACGAACCACCATTCACGTTGATCGGAAGCCCGGACCCCATCGTTGCCCGGGATGTAGCGACCCTGTACGCCGACGTTAGAGCTCCGTTGTGGGTAACGAATATCCGGGTGGCGGAGATGGTGAAGTATGCGTGCAATGCCTTCCACGGCTTGAAGGTCAGCTTCGCCAACGAGATCGGCAACATCTGCAAGTCACTCGCGATCGACAGTCGCGAGGTCATGCGGATCTTTTGTGCGGACACCAAGTTGAATCTGTCTTCCTACTACCTGAAGCCAGGCTTCGCGTTCGGTGGCTCGTGCCTCCCCAAGGATATCCGGGCGGTCCTCTATCGGGCGAAGCAACTGGACGTCGAGACGCCGGTGCTCGCCGCCGTCCTCAGCAGCAACCGCCGGCAGATTGAACGCGGGGTTGCGATGGTGCTCCGCACCGGGAAGCGGCGCATCGGAGTGCTGGGTCTGAGCTTCAAGCCTGGGACGGACGACCTTCGCGAGTCACCGATGGTTACGCTGGTGGAGACCCTCATCGGCAAGGGCTTGCAGCTTGCCATCTATGACCGGGACGTCTCGAGCGCCCGAGTGTTGGGCGCCAATCGCGAATTCATCGAGGGGGAAATCCCCCATATCTGGTCATTGATGCGGGACAGTCTTGCGGACGTCGTGGAGCAATCTGAAGTGTTGGTGATCGGTAGCGAGACGGAAGAGTTTCGCGCTCTTGGAACGTCCCGGAATGGGCAGATCATCGTCGACTTGGTGCGGTCGTTCGATCAGCCCAGCGACCATCTAGGCAGGTATGACGGAATCTGTTGGTGACGCCAATCTACGCGCCGCCGTTGGGGGTGTGACCTTCGTTCTGAAATCGCCTGACATCGCGGTCGAAGCGCACCGTGTGATGAACGCGCCTGGCACCAGTGGCTAGGTCCCCGCCGGGCGCCGCCATGGAGGTGTAGCAGCCGCGTTACACCCCTCCAACAGCCGCCGCGCAGAGCTGGCGATCGGCGGGCAGCTCATCTGTAGACCGCGCCGACAGTTACACCACGATGGTTCGACCAGTAGCTGGTATGTCTTATGCGCAGGGGGGCTTTCGTGCGGCCACGAGCGAGTGCCATCGATGTCTGGATCCGCTAGCACAGGAGCCAGGGGGGTGGCCCCTCGGGTCAGTGAGCCCACCGTGGCGCTGCAGGACCTGCTCCCCTGGCCGGACAGACACGCCGGGTATTCCGGATACCTAGGGCTGCTGTTCTTCGCTGTCGTAATCATCACGTACTACCTACCGGGGGCCGATATCGCGGCCGCCGTGGCCGTGGGTTCCGTGATTATCGGTCTGTCGTTGGGGAGCTTGCACCTGCGCTGGAGACTCGAAGCCACCGCCCTCGTCGTCCTCCTCGGCCTCGATGCGCTCTCGTTGCGCGACTCCCTCGACCCGGTTTGGGCGGCGCAACGTACGACCGAGTTCGCCAAGATCACGCTTGTGTTTCTGGCGAGCGTGCATGTGTTGAGCACCGGGCGCCGGGTTGCCGCGTTCGCCACCGCCTGGTTCGGACTGTTCATGCTATTCCCCGTGCGCGGTGCGCTCTTTAACTACGCCCGGGGCTATCGTCTCCTGGGGCGGGCGCTATGGAATTACGTCTGGAGCAACCCGAACGACCTCGCCGCAGGAGCGCTCCTCACCGCCGCCATCGGGGGGGCGTTGCTGTACGTCTTCCGCCGTGGCCCGGCACGCCTCGGGGTTCTCGCCGGCCTCACCCTGATTGGCGTAGTCATCCTGCTCACCGGCTCCCGCGGTGTGTTTGTCGGAAGTGCGGGCGCAGCGCTCATACTGGTGTGGAGGTCGCAGCACAAGGTAAAGGCCCTCGTCACTATCGGCGCCTGTCTGCTCGTGATCGTTGCCGCTGCGCCCCAGGACATCCGGGATCGGCTCTGGACGCTCGGGCAGCTGGACGATCCGAATGCCATTCGGTCGTACGACCAAGGATCTGCGAAGGAACGCTTGCAGGTCTGGAAGTCGGCATTCGCAATCATCCGGGACCACCCGGTGCTCGGCGTCGGGGTCGGAGCGTTTCCAAAAGCGAACGAAGACTACGCTAAAGAAGTAGCCGAAGGCGGTGCGATCTTCGGTCGGGCGGGTGCTCCGCGCGAGGATGCCCACAGCACCTACCTGACGGTGTGGACGGAGCTCGGCACCGTTGGCCTGCTGGCCTACTGCACTCTGTTGGGCGCGACGTGGCATCGCTTGCGATCGGTCCGGCAACGCTGGGGTCGGGTGGCGCCGTGGGCGTGCGCGCCGCTCGGAGTGCTCGAGGCAGGTCTCGTCGGGTACACCTTGGCCTGCCTCTGGGCCACCTATACGGTGCTGACGCTCCCCTACCTGTTCCTGGCTGTGATTTCGTCTTGGGCGACCACCGTGGATGATTGGGCCCGGGACCGGGAGTCCACTAAACGGCTGGCGGCTGCGGCGATCGGCCGCGGCAGGACTCCGTGACCGACACTCGCAGGTGGCCGGCACGCGATGAGCGCCTGCAGTGGATGGCGATCGCGGTGCTGACCGTTATCGCTATCGCACTCCGGGTCTACCGGCTGACCGAATGGAGTCTCCACGACGACGAGTACTCTACGTGGAAGAACTCGCTCGAGTTAAGCTGGTCCAATCCTAGGCCGTTGCTGTTCGCGCTCAATCACTATCTCGTGTGGCCGCTCTTCGGGCTGCGGGAGCTGGGATTGCGTCTCATCCCCGTCACAGCAGGCGTTGTAGCCGTGCCGGCCTTCTATGTCATGCTGCGTCGCGTCAACATGGGGACGGAGGGGCTCGCTGCCGCGGCGCTCGTGGCGGTCAGTACTTGGCATGTGTATTGGTCCCAGTTCGCGAGGTACTACACGCTAGTCTTTCTCTTGTCTGCCGTGTGCGGGCTCGCCTTGCTGGGATGGTTACGCAACCGCCGCGGCGGCTGGCTTGGACTCGCGGCTGCGAGCGGCGTCCTTGCCACGCTCGCCCACCCGTCGGCCCTCCCTGTAGTAGGCACCGGAGCCTTGATCGTCGGACTCAACGAGTATCGAAACAATCGGCGCCTGCCCCTGTGGTCGTGGGCACTCGCGCTCGGGATCGGCCTGATAGTCGCAGCGGTGCGCTACGGGCCCATCATCGCGTATCGGAGCGCATACCGCGAATCGGCTTGTTGCCACACGGGCCTGCCATTGGCCTTCTCCCTCCTGGACTGGATGACCGCGCCCGTTCTCCTGTGCGCGCTGGTGGGGATGGCGCTCTGGTGGTGGACCGAACGGGGAACCATGCCGTTGGTCGTCGCCGCCTGCGCGCTCATCCCGACGGTCCTGTTCATAGGCATGTCGGAGCTGATGGTAGTCTCCTTGAGCTACCTCTTCGCCACCACGCCGTTCTACTTCCTAGCTGCCGGTTGGTTGATTGCGCACATCGCAAGGTCAGCGCCCGCGCAAGGTCGGGCGTCACTCGCCTACTGCGGAGTGGCAGTCGCAGTGGTCGCGTCCGCCAATCTCGTCGGGTTGGCGTCTCACTTTCGCGACGGCGGGCGGCTGCCATATCGCGATGTGGCAAACGCGCTGCCGTCCCTGACAGGGGGCCGCGACACGATTCTCGCGGAAGGGACACACCTGGAGTTCTACCTCCCGCAGCTCCCCCTCGGAGCGCTGCCGTGGGATTCTCTGACTCTCCATGGCAAGGTGCACCAAGGCGGGGCCGCGTGGGTGCTGGTGCCTCGCGTGGATCGCGCCGGGTTCGGCTACTACGAGCGTCAGTTCGCTCAGGTATACACGTGGGTCGACGGGCATTGCGCCCTGGTGAAGGTCTTCACCACGCCGAGGCTCGATTTTCGCCGCAACGCGTTGGAGCTGTTCCGATGCGTTCCGGAGGTTCGCCCGACCGCGCTGAGTGGCGCCGCGACGGCAGCTGGGGCATGGAGCAGGTAGAGGTGGGCCAGTCTTGTGGTCGGCTGCTGGGCTACGATGACCTGCCGGCGCGTGCCCCCGAGGTTCACCGCCGCGTGATTCGACTCGCGTTCTGCACGGACAGCTTCCAGATCGGCGGGACGGAGCTCAACGCCGCCCGGTGGGCTGAACATCTTAGCGCAAAGCGGTTCCAGCTAACCGTGGTTCACTTTCAGGCGGACGGTCCATTGCGAACCCGCTACGAGCGAGCTGGCGCGCGGCTCGTCCATGTGCCGTTGCGCAACATGTATGGCCTGGGCGCCATACGACAGGGGATCCGTCTCGCGCGCTTCCTAGCGCGCGAGCGCATCCAGGTGTTCCACGCCCACGACGTCTACAGCAATATCTTCGGCGTGCCGTGGGCTCGTCTCGGCGGAGTCCCCACTGTGGTCGCGAGCCGCCGCTGGTGGCAGCGGAGCCAGCGTCCGATCCAGAGGATTGTGAACCGGTGGGCGTACCGCGCCGCCCACCGTGTGCTGGCGAACAGCCCGAGTGTGGCCGCGTTGCTGACCCGAGAGGAGGGAGTCTCGCCCACCAAGGTCATCTGCGTGCCTAACTGCCTGGGCGATGATGCCTTCCAGGCATTGTCGCCCGCGGAGCGAGCTACCTGGCGCACCCGGCTGCACGTGCCAGCCGACGGGCCGGTGATCGGCATCGTCGCTCGCCTGGACTGCGTCAAGGATCATGCAACCCTGCTCCGCGCGTTCGCTCAGATCGCAGGGGCCGTCCCACAAGCGCACCTCCTATGTGTCGGCGAGGGGCCTCAACGGGTGAAGCTAGTGGAACTGGCGCGAGCGTTGCAAATCGAAGGGCGCGTCCAGTTTCCGGGCATCGTCACGCCGTCCTTCAATCTCCATCAGCTGTTCGACGTGTCGGTACTCTGCTCGGTCTCCGAGGGCTTCCCCAACTCGGTCCTCGAGGCAATGGCAGCGGCGCGCCCTGTCGTCGCGACTCGGGTCGGGGGAGTCCCCGACGCGGTGCGTGACGGCGAGACCGGAATCCTCGTTCCCCCAGGTGACGCTCGGGCCCTCGCGACGGCCCTACATCTCGTCATCGACACGCCCCAGCGTGCGCGCCTTCTCGGCGTCGCTGCACAGGCCTACGTCCGCGCGGAGTATCACGAGAGCCGCGTTATCGAGCGCCTGAGCGCGTGCTACGAGGCGCTGGCATGGGGCGTCCGTGCGGAGGCCTAGCGTCGTGCGTGCAGAATCCGTGACCCTTCAGCTCGGGCCGCTGACGCGCTGGTTTGCACACCCGGCCGTGCTGCTGCAGCGCAGCGACGTGAGCCGAGCCTTGGTCAAGGGCGCGGTGTGGTCCATCGGCTGCAATGTGACGGGTGCCGCCGCGTCGTTCATCACGCAGGTTATCCTTGCGCGATCCCTCCAAGCGACTCGCTACGGCGTATACAGTTATCTGCTAGCGTGGGTCAACGTCGCCGTTCTGTTTGGGAAGCTCGAGTTCGACGCAGCGGCAGTACGGTTCATCGGCGCCTACGACGGACAGCGGCGGGACGGGTTGGTCCATGGCTTCTTGCGGTACGGGTGGAAGGTCGTCGCCGGCACTGCGACCGGGGTGGCACTCATCGCGGCTCTGACCGCATGGCTGCTGCGGGCTCACCTGCCTGCTGAGACAGGGGGTGGGATTTGGGCAGCCGGTGTCTTAGTGCCTCTCAGCGCCCTGCTCCTGTTCAGCGGTAGTGCGCTGCAGGGATTTCGGCGGGTGCCGCAGGCGCAACTGCCTCAGCTTCTGTTGCGGCCGGTGCTGTTCGGGGTCGGGATCGTGCTCGCAGGGCCGGTGTTCGGATTCGAGCTGGGCGCGGGAGGGGCCGTGGCCATCAACGCGACAGCGACGGCCCTCGCGCTAGGCGTGAGCCTCTCCCTCCTCGCCCGTGCCACTGCAGCGCGTGCAAAGGCGGCCGCTCCGATGTTGGCGACCGCTCACTGGATGGGCGCCGTCCGCGGCTTCATGGTGATCGCCGCTGCGCAGCTCGTTCTCTCGCACCAGGTGGACGTTCTCGTCGTCGGGAGTCTGCTCGGTCCGCGCGACGCCGGCCTTTACAGCGCAGCCAGCCAGCTATCCACCCTCGTGAGCTTCGGCGCCGCCGCGATCATCTTCGTCGTCCTACCGGTCGTCTCCAATCTTCACACCCAGCGACAGCGAGCCGAGTTGCAGCGCCTAGTCGCTCGCACGGTCCAGGTCTGCGTTGCAGTGAGCGTTCCCGTGGTGGTGCTGCTGCTCGTCGCGGGGCACATCGTGCTTCGCGCCTACGGGCACGGCTTCGTCGACGCGTATCCCGTCTTGTCGGTGCTAAGCAGTGAGCAGCTATTGGGCGCGACAATCGGAATCATCGCGGGCTACCTCTTGACCATGACGGGGCACGAATGGGAAGCCAGCCGCGTGATCGTCGGCACGGCGCTGCTTAACCTTCTTCTCACGTTCGTTCTCACCCCCGCGTTCGGCGCCGTGGGGGCAGCCGTGGCAACGCTGGGGGCTCAATTCGTCAGGGTGGGACTGCTGTGCTGGTACGTGCAGCGCTGCCTCGGGGTGATGGTGCTCCCGCGGCGCTCCCGCCGAACGGCGATGGCAGGGGGCGCGTGACGAGCCAGGCTGAGACGGAGGCCCGCGTGGAGATCCTGCGTGACACGTCAGCAGAATGGGCGGCGTGCGAGCAGTCTCTGGCGAGCGCGGGCGTGCGGTTACCGTTGCCCCATCGGGCCGGGTGGACACTCGCACGCCCGGGTGTTGAATCGCTGTGCGTGGCTCTGCGCGCGCCCGACGGCCGCTGTACCGGCGCCTTCGGGATGCATGCCACGGCGAGTCGTGCGCTGCCCGGCTTTCGCCTACTGCGAGTGGAGCGCTTCGGGGAGGCGATGCCCTGCGCCACGTGGCCTGCCGCGGTCGACGCTCTAGCCGGGGTGGTGCATCGCGAACCCCGCGTGCTGCGAGTAAGCGTCGAAGTGTTCTCGCGGGACGGCGAAACACGGGCTCGGCTTGGCGAGCTCCTCGCGCATGCGGGCTTCACGCGGGCGGCCACCGCGCGCAATGGGAGCATGACGCTCACGGTCGATCTCCGGCCCAACGAGAACGAACTCCTCAACTCTTTCAGCAAATCAGCTAGGCAGGCGATCAAGTCGGTGGCGAAACGTCCCGTGAAGGTTTGTTCGATCGACGACCGCCGGCTAGGGGATCGGCTGGAAGCGTTGTCACGTGAGACTCGGGCGCGCACCGGCGCCCGTTACGAGGCGCTGTGGGATTGGACGGGTGTCATCGAGCTGTCGCGGCGCCTGCCCGACGCGGCTCGCCTGGTCGGGCTGTTTCGAACGGACCGGCAGGGGCCAGACGAACTGCTGGGCTTCGCGTGGGGATGGTGGAACGGACAGAGCGCGACCTACTTCGCCGGCGCCTCTTCACGACCCAGCGACTTACATGGCATATCCCTCGGGCACCCGCTGATTTGGGACCTGATCGTCTGGGCGAAGCGTGCTGGCGCGACGTGGTTCGATCTCGGCGGGGTGACGGCGGGCACGACGGGTTCCGGGGACCCTGTCGGCGGGATTTCGAACTTCAAACGTTTTTTCAGCAAAGAGACGGCCGAAGTTGCGGAAGACTGGGTCCTCGAGCCTCGCCGCTTGCCAGCGCGCTTCGCGGGGCTCGTGAGTAGCGGCGCGGCCTGGATCTCGCGGGTGACGCGGAGGTAGGGTGCGCCTAGCCGTGAGCCTGTCCCATCACACCCTGTTCCGGCTGGCCGGCGCGGACATCCTCGGACCGGTGCTCCACGCGGTCGGGCGTGGTCTCCTCTCGCTCTTCACGCTCCACCGCTTCGCCGACCCACAGCTGGAGGTAATGGGGCACGACCCCGCTGTTGTCCGCGACCATTTGGCGTACCTCCGTCGCCACCGATATCGGCTGCTTAGCCTAAGCGACGTGCTCAAGCTCCTTGACGATGCCGGCGGCGGGCCGATGCCGCCCGCGGTGGCCTTCACGGTGGACGACGGCTATGCCGACTTCGCCCGCATTGGCGCCCCGATTTTCGCTGAGTACGACTGTCCGGTGACGGCGTTCGTGCCAACGGGATTCCTCGACCGACAGCTCTGGCTCTGGTGGGATCGTGTAGCGTACCTGTTTACCGAAACCGGGCGTTCCTCAGTCGTGTTTGGGCTGGGATCCGAAGACCGCGCGTATCGATGGTCGACGCCAGCCGAGCGAGCTCGCATACAGGACGACGTGCTTCGCCACCTCGAGTTGCTGGACGCGCCGGAGCGCGAAGCCACGATCGCCTCCCTTTCCCAGCAATTGGACGTGTCGCTTCCTGCGAGCCCCCCTGAAGCGTTCGCACCGATGACTTGGGACGATGTGCGGCGCGCGGCTAATCTCGGCGTAACGTTCGGACCCCACACAGTGACCCATCGGCTTCTCACTCGCGCGAGCGACGAAGACTGCAACTGGGAGATCCAGGAGTCGTACCGCCGGCTGCTCGCGGAGACCGACGCCAGCGTCCCCGTGTTTTGCTATCCAGGTGGCCAGGCTGGCCCAAGGGAGCTTGAGGCGGCGCAGTGTGCAGGCTTCAAGTCTGCAGTGACCACCACCCCTGGCTACGTTACTGCGCACGGCGCTCAGGTGGGGGGACCACTCGGCCTGTTCGCCCTTCCCCGCTTCCCGTACCCCACCGACCGCTCTCACTTGGTGGGCGTGGTGTCGGGCCTCGCCCGTCTCAGAAGCGCGTTCCGGACTGTCAGTCCGGCTAGTGTTGCTGGAAAGCAACAGTAAAGGCCATGTGGCTCTCAGCTCCCCTGAGTGGACGGCTGGATTCCCGACGCGCCAAGCGCCCGTGCGCCAAGCAGTTCGTCAAATCGCTCAGGCGGACCGGCGGGGAATGACCATTGCTTCCAGGAAGCGGTGTCGCGGCCTAGTGAGGAACGCGCGTGGAACGGCCCTGCGGTGACCCGAGTGGCCCTGAGCTCTCAGTCGTGATCCCGATGTACAATGAGGCCGCCAACGTGGCGCCCCTGGTGAGGTCCATCTGCGCCGCGCTGGTAGGCCGGGTCGCCGATTTCGAACTGCTGCTGGTCGACGACGGCAGTTCCGACGACACTTGGGCAAACATCCGCAGCGTGGCGACACCGTCTCGAGTGCGCGGCATCAGGCTGGCTCAGAATGTGGGGCAGACGGCGGCTATGATGGCGGGCTTCGATCACGCGCGGGGAGCCGTCGTCTGCTCGCTTGACGGCGATCTGCAAAACGACCCTCGGGATATCCCGGGAGTGCTCGAAAAACTGCAAGAAGGCTACGACGTCGTGTGTGGCTGGCGCCAACGTCGTAAGGACGGCTTGTTGCTCCGCCGCGTGCCATCCTGGTGTGCCAACCGCCTGATTGCGTGGCTCACTGGTGTCCCCGTCAGAGACAACGGCTGCTCGCTCAAAGCCTATCGACGCGACTTACTTCAGCACCTCGCGTTGTACGCCGATCAACACCGGTTCATCCCCGCGCTCGCGGCGAGCATGGGCGCACGTATCGCCGAGGTGCCCGTTCGCCACCACGCGCGACTGTTCGGGAAGAGTAAGTATGGGCTGTCGCGAACCGTGAAGGTGCTGGTCGATCTGATTACGCTCAAAATGATAACCGCGTTCCATGCGCGACCGTTCGTTGGGTTTTGCGTGACGGCGCTGGTGCCGTTGGGCCTGGCCGCGAGCTTCGGCCTTGCGTGGCTCGTCGCCTTGATGCAGTTCGGGCCAGCGAAGGCCAACGCGCTCGTGCTGCCAGGCGCAGCGCTGCTGTGGGTGGGAACCGCCTTCTACATCCTGATGCTCGGCCTCGTAGCCCACGTGGCCCTTCACGGCGAGCGCGAAACTACGCAAGGTACGCGCTCCGTTCGGGAGTTGGTCTGAGATGCCTGGGCCTGCCGCCCTTGTGCCGCACGCGGACCCGCGTCTGCCTCGAGAGTGGTTAGCGCACGAGACGATCTCCCTGATCGTCCCGGTGGTCAGGCGTACCGACGATCTCACCGCCATCCATGACTCTTTCGCTGCCGCCGTGAGCACAGTCACGAGGCGGTATGAGTTCGTCTTCGTCTTCGACGGAGGCTTCGGTCCGCCGCCCGATGCGCTGTTGGCGCGGAGCCGAGAGGATTGCCGGATCCGGATTCTCAGCTTTGCGCATGCCTTCGGCGAAACAGCTGCTCTCCAAGCCGGGATCGCCGCGAGCCGCGGAACGATCCTGCTCACGGTGCCGCCGTACTTCCAGGTGCAGCCTCAGGGCGTGCGCCAGCTGCTGGATGCATTGCGCGACGGGGCGGAGGTGGCGGTGGCGAGACGTTCTCCGCGCCGAGATGGGTGGTTCAACCGCCTGCAGTCGAGCGCGTTCCACGTTCTGGTTCGGGGCGTGTCGGGCGGCTGTTTCCATGACATGGGTTGTGGACTGCGGGTACTGCGACGAGAGGTCGCAGAGTCACTCCAGCTGTACGGCGACCTGCACCGCTTCATCCCGCTGCTGGCACTCCGAGAAGGGTACCGCGTGGCAGAGATTCCCCTTGCGCAGCACCCGGCCGACGCTCGACCCAGGGTCTACCAGCCGGGGATCTACGTGCGGCGATTGCTGGACATCATGACGGTCTTCTTCCTGGCGAAGTTCACCGAAAAACCACTGCGGTTCTTCGGACTCCTGGGTTCGACCTTGCTCGGCACGGGTGGGCTGATCACCCTGGCCCTGCTGCTGCAGCGACTCGAGGGCATCGGCATCGCAAACCGGCCACTCTTGCTCCTCGGGGTCCTGCTGCTCTCACTCGGGATTCAATTGCTGGGGTTGGGACTCGTGGGAGAGATCATCGTTTACCTTAGGGCGCCACACCGTCGCGGTTACCGGGTGCGCGAAACGACCTAACACACGGGCCAGTCGGGCTCAGACGGCGAGGCAGGCCGCTCTAGCGGACCGTCTTCCAGAGAGATCGGGCGTAACCGCTTCTCAACACGATAGATAGTGTAGCCCGCGAAGGCCATGACCGAGGTCACGGAGCGCCCGGATGGTTGGCGTCTAACTTTCGGTCCAAAGTGCGTCCGACAGGCGATGGGGTTTCTTGAAATGACAACAAATGACAACAAGGCTGGTCCGTGACGTTTGCATGTAAGCTGGCCGAGCGGCCGACCAGGTTGAAACACAGGTTCGTACGGCTCAGCCTGGCTGTTCCCCCGGTGAGGAGCGGTCTCGCGTACGTTTGGTGCATGACGCTGCTCGTCCTTATGGGGTTCGTGGCCTGCGAGCATTCGGTCGGCCCGCCGATTTCGCTTCCGGTCGGCGCCGTAGCTGTCAGCCCGGCCTCGGCCACGGTGCTGGCTGGCCAGACAGTGCAGTTGATGGCGACCCTGAGCGATGCGAGCGGCGGTCCCCTGAGCCAGCGCGTGGTGATGTGGGCGAGCAGCAACACCGCCGTGGCGAAGGCGAACGCGTCCGGCCTGGTCACCAGCGTCAGCGCTGGCTCGGCCACGATCACCGCCACCAGCGAAGGCAAGAGCGGCACCGCGAGCTTAATCGTCATCGACCGGGTCACGTCGGGGGACCAGAGCATCCTGCCGCCGGGGCCCCCGCCGTCGCTGCCTCAGGCTGGCGCGAGCGCGGTTGACCCGATCTTCGGACACCGTCTCATCCGCCTCACCGATGCGACCCTGTGTCCGGGGGGGGCTACGCACGCGTACTCTTACTGGGCCGCCCTCAACGTGGACGACACCCGGCTGCTGGCAGACTGCGACGGGGTCCCCACGATCTTCCAGGTGGATCTGGCGAGCGGAACGGTCGTGTCACTCGGTCCGGCGTTCCAGGCCACACCGCTGTGGTGGGAGGGCACGATCTGGAGCCGGAGTAGTCGGACCATTGCCTACGGCGTCTACGCCTCCACGGGGAACGCTCGGCTCCTCGCCTACGATTTCGGAAACCAGACCTACACGATCTTGAAGGATCTGCACACCGACACCCGCTTCACCAACGTTTTCGGCTCCAGCAGCTACCTCTGGCAGTTGTCTGCCGACACCGCCCAGAAGCGATTCGCCGCCACGGTGAAGGCCACCAGTTCGGGCAATGAGCTCGGCGCCGTGGTGTGGGACCGCACGACGGACCAGATCTGGACATACGCGCTACCGTCGGGTCAAGCCCTGGACGAAGTACAGGTCGACCATACGGGTCGGTACTTGGTGATGAAGCTCGATGGGCGGCAATGGCAAGTGTGGCGTCTCACCGACCCCAGCCCGGGTCCGGTGATGGCGGACGGCCCGGGGCACTCGGACAACGGCGACGCCGTCCTGTTCCAGGGGCACGGCAATGGGTTGACCGTGCGCACCCTGGACCCGCCGGGCGGCGCTGTGCAAATCTTCGCGGCGGCGCGGGTGGACGGCAAGACCAATCCCTATGCCGACGCGCACGCGTCTGTGCTAGCGGCGGATGGCTGGGTGTACTTCAGCACATACACTGATGCTAGCAGCGGCGGTCCCTACGCACCCTGGTCGCTGTATTCGGGTGCCATCTATAAGCTCGATTACAACCAGGAGTTGCTGCTCCGGCCCCAGAAGCGCCTTCCGGAAGTCGTCCGGATGGGGCGCACACTCTTGACACGCGTCAGCCAGATCCCGACCGCGCCGGGACAGTGGTACCTCGACGCGACCAACCAGTTGTACGTGTGGAACCCCAACCAGGCCGACCCGCGTACCAGCAGCATGGTCGTGTTCGACTGGCGCCCCATACACGAGGAGATCGTGCGGGTGAGCACGGACGGCTCGCGGCTCGAGCGGCTGGCGCATCACTACTCGCACATCGGTAACGAAGTCACGGACTATGGCACGATACCGTTCGGCTCGGTGAGCTACGACGGGCGCTATGTAGTCTTCAACTCCAACTGGGGTGGGGGCGGCCGCGTCGATGTGTACGCGGTCCAAGTGCAACCGTGAGACGCCCCCGCTACCGTCATTCCCCGAAAAACCAGCACCAGCTGGCTCGCCTGCTGCAAGGAGTCCAGCGCAGCAGCGTTTGCTAGCCGCCGGCCAAGATACGCATGGCCGGAACGTGCCTGCCTCCGTCACCACCCACAGCCGCCGCCGAGTTCCTGACGTCCGTCACGTCAGAGGTCTCGCCAGCGGGCGCGAAACACCCCGTACGCCGGCAAGTATAGCAGGACTAGCAGGTTGGTAAGATAAAACAGTATGCGGGTTGCAATCAGGACTGCCGCAAGCTCTGCTCGCGGCAAGCCAAAAGGACCGAAAAAATAAAACATGGATGTTTCGGTCAGCCCTAACCCCCCAAAGACTTGTACCGGCAAGTAAGAAATCACCTGGATCAAAGCATTTACAAAGGCAGTCGGCATGACCCCGATGCCGAGAGAGAATGCCCGGAGACTTGAGTACAACCAAACCAAGGTCACAGCCATGTACACCAACGACAACAGAATCCCGGTCCCAAGCAAGCGAAACACAGAACGATGTTCGTGGTCGGCAAGGGATTTCAGAATATCCGTGGCGGAGGTCACAACTCTTAAGGGCCCAAGCTTCCGAGACTCCAGTAATGAACTGGCGATGGATAGAAATCTCTCACGCAGGAACACGGTAATGAAAAAGCACGCCACCGCGAGACCAATCATGGTTAGCAGGACAACAATCAAGCCATGGAATCGTCCAACTTCTGTCCAGACCACGAGGCTAGCCGCTAGCAGCAACAGCCAGATCGAGATCAGGTCGCCAACCTTCGTCATAATGAACGCCAGCGCGGCTCGGCTAAGCCTCATACCGTATTCGATGCGGAAAAGCGTCAGATACGAAGCGATTCCCGCGCCGGTAGCAACAAAATTCGAGACGGAGTTCTGAACAACCACAACATTGAGCACATCCAGATAGCGCACTCGGCGACCGAGGAGAACGTAGTACTGAAGCGCCTTCAGAGCCGTCATGAGACTATACGAAAGGACGACGACGACTACCCAAGGAGTACGAATACGCCGTAAAGTGAGTATTCCATTCGTATCAGCTTTGGACAGGACAACACCCACGAGGATGAGCGCGAGGAGGATCTTTAGGACATTCCACCGAAATGCCGATCGGGGGCCTTCTGCTTGAGAAGACATTACCAATCTGAATGAGAGGTGCCCGCCTCCCTTCGATCGCAAGGCCGGCGAGGGCGGCCTACTCACGCGCGACGGGCCGTTGACCGAGCACGTAATACCGCTCTCCGCAGAGGGGAATGTTCAGGTAGAAGAGCGTATAAAGAGCGTCGCAGAGAAGCTTTTTGCGAGGACTGTACGTTCCTACGGTCGCTCCTTCCGGCATCCGGTTCGCGATACGTCGATGGATGTTATAGAACGGGAATCCCCATTGAAATGCTTTAATGATCTCAAAGCCTGCTTCACGCATCTTTGCCTCCAAATCGCGACGCCCGTAGCCATGGACATGACCCAGGCGCTCCTCTTCTACTCTGAATAGAGGCCCTAACGGCACCGACAGAATTAGGTACTTGCCAGTCATCTCAAGAAGATTCTTGAGCGCAGCACGATCATCAGGGATGTGCTCAAGAACGTCAATGCATGTAATCAGATCGAATTTCTGTTGTAAACATTCCTTGCTCAAATCAAGAGTGCGGAATTCTGCATTTGGCAATCGCTTGCGGGCGAACTCCATCCCCTGGGAGGAGTATTCGGAACCGGTCAACTGAACATGGGGATATCGCTCACAAATTGTCTGCAGCAAGACTCCCGTCCCGCAACCGGCATCGAGAATTGAATAAAAGGAAAGTCCCTTGAGCCAATTAAGAACGATTCTGCGAGTGTGCCTTGCCGTGGGACCGTATACCTTCATGTCATCCCAACCACCTCCCCAGCCATGGTCGTAGAACTGCGGTGTGAACTCCATGAGTGCTTCTTCTACTTCCTTCTACAGACAAATTCATTGCAACCGGTCGGCACTCTTGGGATGTGCAATTGCAGCATTTCCAAGCCAAACGCTTCCAAGATAGCCCTCATTTTAGTCGGGCTGGCATATTCGTACGGATATCCGCCTAGCCAGTCTATGATGTTATGCATGAAGTCCATGCCACGTTGCATGTGCAGCGGATTCCTTCGCGTGACCAACCACTTCGCAATAAGGATGACCGGGGTGAAGAAGCAGATGAGGAGCCTTTGCCCCACGCTCCCCACTCGGTTGTAAGACCACTTAACGAACCTCCAACCAGAAGAAGACCAGTGCTTGTTATAGATGGCGATCATCAGTAGGCCATGCGGACGCACTCGCCTGACCGCGTTCTCGAGTGCCAGGGCCATGTTCCCCGTGTGATGCAACACACCCCAAGAGTACACCACATCAAAGGCACCCAAGGCACTCATGTCGGCACTATCCAGAACCGACGCCTGGCGAAATGACACCCCGGACGAATCCTCTAACCAAAGCGCGGCATTGTCTTGCGAAGTAACGACGGACACAGGATCCAAATCCATCCCCACAACGGGCCGCGCTCCCAGCCGAGCTGCGGCAATGGACAACAAGCCGCTGCCACAGCCAATATCTAGAAACGATCTACCATTCAATGCGCCCTCGCCGAACAAGGATATGAGAGACCGCATGGCATCCTGGATGCGTGACTCGTTTAGTCGCTTTGAAAAGGAAGCCCAATTCTCGCCGAACTTAAACATGCCTTATGCTTGTGTCTGTAATGCGAGCATGCACAACGCGTAGATTCTCTTGCCGTTGTCAGCGCGGGCAGTGCGGTGCTCATCAAGCAATGCACTCAATGCCACGCGGTCGAACCAACGATGCAGCGGACTGCCATCTGCCACCAACAGTTGTCGCGACCAGTCGTACAGCGGTCCGCGAAACCAAGCGGAAACGGGGATGCCAAAGCCTTGCTTGCCACGTCTCCGGACACTGTCAGGCAGTTCCTTCGAAAAAGCCTTCCGCAGAAGATACTTGCCGCTTCTTCCTTTGACCTTGAGCTGATCAGGCACACGCGCCGCCCACTCCACGACTTCGTGATCGAGGAAGGGCGAGCGGCCCTCGAGTGAGGCAGCCATGGTCATCCGGTCAGTTTTGACAAGCAGGTCGCCAGGAAGGTAAGAGTGCACATCGGCGTAGAGCGTGCGGTCGAGGTCTGAGCCTTCGGCAGCATCAAAGTGCTTCGACAACAAGGACTGAGCGCTCTGAGCGCAAAAGAGATGCCGAAGGTCTGGCTTCCATAACGCGGTGCGTTGATGCGGGGAAAAGTACGAGCCCCAGCGCAGGATGCTGGCTCGACGGTCGATTTCGGGAATTTGTTCGAGGAGCTTGAATCCGTTCACTAGACCTTGACCCATAGGACGGTCCGCATCGTGGCGGAAGAGACGCGCGACGAACGGGACCAGGCTGCGGGTCAGGAAGCGAGGCGCACGCGCGTACAGGTTGGCATATCCGTCGAGCCAGTAACGGTGATAGCCGGCGAAGTCCTCATCACCGCCGTCTCCATTCAACGCGACGGTGACGTGCTGGCGGGTCAACCGGGAGAGGTGATACAGTGGGACGGCGGAAGCGTCCGCAAACGGCTCGCCGAAGTGATAAGCGATCTGTTCAAGCGTGGAGGGGATGTCACCGTAGGTGAGGGTGAACTCGTGATGGTCGGTGGCATACCTATCAGCCACGGCACGGGCGTAAGGTAGTTCGGTGAAGCTCTGCTCCTCGAAACCTGCCGAAAAGGTCTTCACAGGGCCGCTGCCAACCTCGGCCATGAGCGCCACGATGATGCTCGAGTCAATGCCGCCACTGAGGTGTACGCCCAGGGGTCGTTCGCTGAGCAGCCGAATCTTGACGGCTTCGCGCAGTCGAGCGCGCAGGTCTTCAACCAGTTCGTCTTCAGAGGCCGTCCACTTGGGCTGGTAGGTGTAATCCCAATAACCCTGGATGTGTGTCTGGCCGTTCTCCCAGGCCAGCGTGTGCGCAGGCAGCAGCTTGTAAATGCCCTGATACACGGTGAGCGGGTCAGGGATGTATTGCAAGCTCAGATACAAGTCAATCGCTTCGAGGTCGATCTCCGGCTTGTGCGGGAGGGCGGTGACGATGGCGCTCAGTTCAGAGGCGAAGTACAGCGCGCCATCGTGGACGGTGTAGTACAACGGCTTCTTGCCGAGGCGGTCGCGCACGAGCAAGAGGCGGCATTTCTTGGCATCCCACAGTGCGAAGGCAAACATGCCGCGCAGGCGCTTGAGACACGCATCGCCTTCGTCTTCGTAGAAATGAACGATGCACTCGGTATCGGTCCTGGTGGCGAAGCGATGGCCGCGACGCTCAAGTTCGGTGCGCATGTCGGGATAGTTGTAGCACTCGCCGTTGAAGACGATCCAGATGCTCCCATCCTCGTTGGCGATCGGCTGGTCGCCACCGCGCACATCAATAATCGCGAGACGGCGCATTGCCAGACCCACGCCGGCGTCGACGTGGAAGCCATCGCTGTCGGGGCCGCGGTGGGCGATAGCCGCATTCATCCTTTCGAGCAGCGCGCGCTGAGGCTTGCGCTGGTCAGAGTAGGATACTCCACAAATGCCACACACGTCTAAATCACCTCTTCACGTCCTGGACCCCGCGTGATTTCCGGCCGCGCTTCCCAGAATCGTCTCGTACTGGCGTGCGACGTCTACCCACAAGTATTTCTGTTCGACACGATGGCGGGCGGCATGCCCCATCCTTTCACAGACACGAGGATCCGCCAGCATCCCATGGAGGGCCTCGCGCAAGGCGTCCAGGGCTTCAGTCGGGACGAGGCGGCCTGTTTCCCCGTCGAGGACCAATTCGTCGTTCCCAGCGATTTCCGTCGCTACAACAGGCAATCCACTGGCCATGGCTTCGAGGACAGCGTTGGGCATCCCCTCGTGTCGAGAGGGAAATAGGAACAGGCTTGCACTACGATACGATTTCGCAAGCTCTTCGGGCGCCTGCCAGCCGAGAAAGGTCACACGCTCAGTAATGCCCAATTCACGCGCCAGAGATTGTAATGCGGGCACCTGTGGTCCATCGCCCGCGATGCACCATTCCCACGGCAGATGTCTGAGTTCCGCCAGAGCCCGCAAGCCGAGGTCAAGGCCCTTCTGAAAGACGACGCGTCCCACTGAGAGAAGGCGCGGCGGAGTCCATGCGCGGCGAACAGGGGCATAACGTGTTACGTCCACCCCGTTGGGGATGATCGGGATGTCGATGCCGGCGTCGAACGCACGCGCTAAGTCGCGCAGTCCACGACTGTTGGCAACTACCGATGAGGCGGTGTGCCAAATGGCGTGCAGAAACGGGCCCATCAGCATGTGAACGGTTTTGAAATCATACGGACGGAAGCCAGGCACGTCACCCCCGCGGAGAGAAACAACGTAGGGAACTCGATACACCTTCTTTAATAGCCACGCCACCGCACCAGAAGGCATCCCAAAGAATGCCAGGCTTGCGTCGGGCCGAAAGCGACGGGTAAAGCCAAGAGCATACCGACTAGCGGACGCGATGAAACTCAATTGTTCGAGTGCGCTTGAACGATCTTGCCGATGACGCCAGGCAGGTATTCGATGTACGGTCACGCCTCCGTCTATTTCCTGCTGCGGCTGGTCCTCAAAGCGAGCCGTCAGAACAGCGACGTCATGTCCGAGGGCGGTCAGACAACGGGCAATGTTCGCACTAGCATTGCCCGCACCGCCTCCGATCGGTGGATACTCGCTGTTGAGGACGAGAATTCGCATAAGGATCACTATGACTCGGCTTGTGGGCCGTCGTGCGCGAACACGAATTCGTTACACCCAAGGCCGCCCGTCCGCTTCAGCGTTCGCAGGACGAACCCCCGCCCCCCGCAGAAGGCAATCACTTGCTCGGGCGTCGCGACCTCGTAAGGGTAGCCACCCACCCAGTCAATGATGTCGCGCCAGTGGCTCATACCTCTCCTGTCATCGTACTGGGTCCAGGAGCGCACATACTCCCCAGGGCGAAGCATGAACACCGAGCGGAGACCCGCTTTGAGCTCGTAGGGCAGTATGGCAGTAACCGCGAGGAGCGGTCGCAGGGACCGGGGCAGTCTGCCATACAGGCGCTTGATGGCACGCCAGCGCCGGCTCTCCGCCCCTCGATCGTTGTAGATCGCGACGAACAGGCTGCCCCCGGGCCGCACAGGCAATAGAGCGTTTTGCAGAGACTGCCACAGCTGACCTGTGTGATGCAGCACACCCCAGGCATAGACCACGTCGAACGCTCCGAGAGAATGGAGGTACGCCACGTCGAGGACGGAGCCCTCGTCGATCGTCCAGTCCGGTTCGTTCGGGAAGTAGCGACGCTTCAACTCCATCGTGCACGCCACCGAGTCGGGATCGAAATCAAAGGAGTGGACCACGGCACCGAGCTGGCGCGCGGCCAGGCTGAAGAGTCCGCTTCCCGAGCCTATGTCCAAGAAGCGCTGGCCGGCGAGGGTCTCGACGCCGAGCATCCGCTTCAAGGACTGGTCCGCCCCGCGGATATGGCGCTCGTCGACCACGTCGAGGAAGCGCTGCCAGTTCTTACCGAACTCGAAGCGCTCGCGTCGAAGAGCCTGCTGCGCGCGTGGTTGCACTAGCCGGGTCGCGTCGCGGATCTGGCGCCTGCTCTTGGAGTCAACTTGGCCTCGCGAACCCTCCCGTGAGCGACGAGCGCCTCGTACATGTTCACCCATCCGCTCAGCACAGCCTTCGGCGCGAACCGCCGGCGACATTCCTCCAGAGCACAGAAAACCAGCCGCTCGGCAAGCGATGCGTCCTCCAAGAGGCGGACGGCGGCCGCTGCCATATCCTCATAATTTCCACGCGGCACGATCAAGCCCGTCTCGCCGTGCCGGACGATGTAAGGAATGCCACCAGCATCCGTCGTCACGACGGGCAACCCCGAGGCGAAGGCTTCCAAGATGGAACCGGGCATATTGTCAATATCTGGTGCGTTGAGATACACGTCCGCGTCGGCAAAAAGGCTGGCCATCCGGTCCTGACTCACGCGACCGACGAACTCGACGTTGTTGAGGCACAATTCGCGTGCCAGGCGCAGCAGTCGTCGCCGCTGGCTCCCATCTCCAGCGACGATCAACCGGGCGTCAGGATACCTGCGCTGAATCCTCGCGAAGGCGCGCAGCACGCAGGCGACGTTGTAGTGAGGCTCGAAATTGCGGTTCGATAGAAAGACCGGGCGGAGCGGCTTCCGCTCGCGGAATTGAAACTGGTTCAAATCGACGATGTTAGCGATAGCGCTCGCGCTCAATCCGAAGCGGGCAAACACGTCCACGAGATAGCCGGAAGGGACGACCAAAGCGTCGGCGAGCTTCAAGACGGGAATCGCGGTCCGTCCCCAGCGCTGCAAGTGGTCCTCAGCCTCGCCACTCCGGTAGTTCAAAATGACTCTCTTGCCGTACCAGCTAGCCAGCAAGACGGCAGGCGTCGGGGCCAGCAGAAACGAGAGGTACGACGCTGAAAACACGTGGACGACATCGTAGTCGTCGAGGTGCGTAACGAGCGTCCAGATGTAGCGCAACGAAGTCACGATGGTGCGGACATACCGAACACGTTGCAGCAGTCGCAGCAGTCCAGGTAGTCGAGGATTGATGGGCACGAACCCCACGGCGACCGAGGGGATCGTCTGCAAGCCGTGTTGAAGACGGGCGGCTTGAACCGCTTGGCCGCCCAGAATGTCGAGCGAAGGAGCGACGAGGCATACTCGGATCGGGCGACGCTGGACGCTTGGTTCCCCGCTGGCTCTACTTCTGCCAAACATCCCAGCGCCCCCTCAACCCGTGGAACGTCGCGGCCATCACCGCGCCCGACAGCAGGAAGGCCTCAGCAACCACAGTACGGAGAGACTGCGTGCGGTTCGCGCTCAGAAGCGAGAGGCCCAGCAGCGCGGCAACGGCAGGACCTAGCCAGACGCTCCAGTGTTGAGTCAGCAGCGGCCAGATCGCCACGAGACACCAAGCGCCGACCGCGAGGGCGCAGTACGGCGTCAGAAACCGCAAGAGTTTGTGGAAGAGGAATTGCAACCAGATATCGTTGCGCACGGGACTGAGCAGCTCGGGAAGCCAGGCGCACAGCTGAATCACGCCAGTCAGGGTGCGTGCCTTGCGCCGGTACTCCTCGGTCGGGCGCGGTTTCCGGGTTTCCCAGGCACGAGCGCCCTCCACGAACCCCACCCGGTACCCACGCAGCACGATCTGCATCGGAGTGTACAGATCGTCGAGCAGAAGTCCCGCAGGAAGCGGCCTCCAGAGTGATCTCCGGATGGCGTAGATGGCACCCGTCACGCCTACTGAGGAACGCACCTCCGCTTCGCACCGGCGCAGCCAGCGCTCGAACCGCCAATACAGCGTCACCAACGACGGTGGCTGCCCCGTCGACCCCAGCTCAAGATTCCCCGAAACCGCTCCGACACCTTGCTCGCGCAACGCATCTGCCAGGCGTCCGATGGCCTCCGGGTGAAAGCGCTGGCTGGTGTCGGTGAACATGACGATGTCGCCGGAGGCTGCCCTGACCCCTGCATTCAGCGTCGCGGCCTTACCTCCTGGTTCGTCCCCCCAAACGAACCGCACCGCCTTTCGGCCGGGGGCAGAGCTCTCAATCGGGTGCCATCGCTGCCCACGGTCGAGGGCGACGATCACCTCGAACTGCGCTGGTGCGTTGGTGGCCTGCAGGCAGTCCTCGACGCGGGCCCACACGCTTGCCGGCTCATCCCGCGTCGCGACCACAATCGAGACGGACCCCAATGGCGGTTCTCGACTCGGCTCAGCAGCCCGACCGCGATGTCGCAGCAG
>Ga0066710_100000405_pt1 | contig 25575 bp, 20 predicted proteins | sample GraSoiAngelo_159_FD_79666 | JGI IMG/M metagenome (GOLD analysis project Ga0066710, IMG submission 79666) | Grasslands soil microbial communities from the Angelo Coastal Reserve, California, USA - 14_1009_16_40cm | ecosystem: Environmental > Terrestrial > Soil > Grasslands | place: USA... | reverse complement strand
TTACGGCGGCAGGCATTGGATTTGTGCAACTCGCAACCTTGCTGAGGCCAATTCTGAGGATCTGGGGTACGTTAAGCAGACCTATTTTCGCGAGACCCATGGCGGCGCTCCTTGGCCAGACATCCAGCGGGATGGGAGTTCAGCGGATGCGGGCAGGGTATTTCAATCTTCGCGCAAGGCGATGAGCGGATCTACTCGGGTCGCGCGCTTTGCCGGAATGTAGCAAGCGAAAAACGCAACACCTGCAAGAATGACTGAAACAGAAGGTAGGTAATTGGATCGGCTGGCCCAACGTCGAAAAGCATGGACTGGAAAAATCGTGTCATTATGGCAGCTCCGACGAGGCCCGAGGCTAATCCGATTACAACGATCCTCAGGCCTTCTCCTAGCGTCATCCGCAGGATATCCAGGCGCTGGGCGCCGACAGCGATGCGGATTCCGACTTCGTGCGTCCGCTGGCTGAACGAATACGACATCACGCCGTAGATGCCGATGGCGGCAAGCAGCAGCGCTGCTGCCGCAAAAACACCCAGAAGCTGCAGAGCAAAGCGCCGGTCAGCCACGGACCTGGCGATGATTTGATCCATCGAGCTGATGCTGTGCACCGGAACGTTGGGATCAACGTTTTCAACTTCGTGCCGCACGGCTTCGCCGAGATATTCCACGTCGCCCCGGCTGCGGAGAAAAACCACCGCGTTGACTGGCGCGAACTGCCCCAAGGCAACATAAATATGCGGCACGCTGGGAGCCTCAAAACCGTCCGACTTGATATCGCCAACCACGCCGACAATCGTGAGCCCCTGCAAACCTCGTCCAAATGCAAATTTAAGCTCGTGCCCGAGGGGATTCTCGCTCGGCCAATACCGTCGTGCGAGCGTCTGGTCGATCACCGCAACCGGTTTTGTCTTATATGTATCGGAGTCAGTGAAAGTTCATCCGGTTGTCAAAGGAACTTCCATCGTTCGAAAATATTCCGTATCGACCACAGCAATGTCCGCAATCGGGCCGCGCTCCGATTCTGTCGCACGACCTTGAATGGAAAAGGGAGAGTAGTTCCTCCCGGAATTCAATGGGCAAGGTGTCGTTTCCGGAAATCGATGCCTGTTCCACGCCGGGCAGGGCGGACACGCGGCGAGAGACTTCCAGAAGAAAATCGGCGCGCTTCTCCTCGACGCTATAGGGATCATTGGCCGGATTGTTGGAGATCGGAATCCAGATTTGCACCGTAGTCAGATGGCTAGGATTGAATCCGGGACGCACTTCGAGCACTCTCCAGAAACTCCGAAGCAGAAGCCCCGCGCCCGCCAGCAAAACAATCGATAGCGCTACCTCCGACACCACCAGAACCCGCGAAAGTCGCGTATGGCGTCTGCCGGCACTCGACCCCCGGCCGGCTTCCCTCAGATTCTCCGCCAGGTTGGGATTCGCAGCTTGCAGCGCAGGCTCCAACCCGAACAGGACGCCCGCAAGGATGTAGATCAGTAAAGCGAAAAAAAGCACCCCGGCACCGACGTCAACTTCGTTGAGCCGTGGAATATCCGCGGGAGCAAGGCTTGTGATCGCATTCTTCAAAAAGAGCACGGTAACTACGGCGCCTGCGCCGGAAATGAGCGACAAAAGCGTGCTTTCGGTCACCAGTTGGCCCGCCAGCCGCGCCCGACTCGCGCCCATCGTCAGACGAATCGCAATCTCGCGCCGCCGTCCGGATGAGCGCGCCAGGAGAAGGTTGGCAATGTTCACGCACGCGATCAACAGCACAAATCCCACCGATCCGAACAGGATGAACAATTCCGTCCGCTGCGGGCCCACCAGGTCTTCCTTCACCGGAACCGTAAGGCCCACGTAGCGGCGGCGGGGTACTCGGTGAGATATTCGCGGCTCAGTTGCGGTATATAGGCATCGAGCCGCGCTTGCGCCTGTGCCACAGTTAGGCCAGGCTTCAAGCGTGCAATCGCAGCCGGAATCATTCTCTCTGACCTTACTGCCGGAACAGGAAACGGGAGACCGTTGAAGCCAGTGGCGATCCAGACATCCACATCGGTATTTAGCGTCCGGCCCGGATGACGAAAGCCCGGGGGCATCACCCCCACAATCGTGTACAGATCGCTATCCAGGCGCATCTTCCGCCCGATTATCTTGGGGTCCGAACCATAGTTGCGCTGCCAAAAGCCGTTGCTGATAACTACGGGCTCCAGGAATCCCGGCACCGCATCCTGCGCCGTGTAAGCCCGGCCAAGTTGTGGCTTTGCTCCCAGTAAGGTGAAGTAATCGGGACTGGTGACAAGACTTTCGGCACGCACCGTCCGATCGCCACCGCCGACGGCCGAATTACTGGGCGCCACCGCCGAGATGCTCCTGAAACACGCCCGAGCGATCTTGTAGATCCCAGAGCTCCGGTGCTGACATACCTACGTCCTGATCGTTCGAGCCACGAAGGTCGTCGAAGACGCGCACAAGTTGCTCAGGATGCGGGAAAGGCAACGGTCGCAGCACAACCGCGTACACCACGCTGAAAATGGCCACCTTGGCTCCAATCCCCACCGCTAGGGTCAGCACCGCAACCACGGTAAACCCGGGGCTCTTGAGCAACATCCGGAGCGCGTAGCGAAGGTCTTGGATGAATGAGGCCACCGATCCCCCTAGCGCGAGCCTGGTCACGCGGCAGACGCGACTGTCCCTGTTTCTATATGGACGCGGGAGCCGCATCATTGTTACCAGGGGGATTGCCTCGGGATTGCCGGCTGATTCGTCGACCGGTGAAAGATGCGTGAACAGTGCCGTGCCGGAAAGGCGTTTGGCCATCAGAAGATGGCTCTTGAGTCTACGCTGCGACTGCATAACGATGGTGCAGCCCGCCGAGTCTCGGCAAGGATTGAATCTGGCCTTCAGTCCTGCATCTATCAGCTCGTTGGCAACCTACCCGCAAGGAATCTCTTCTACATGGCGGTGTCTGCCTCCTAACCAAGTGCTGAAGCGAACAAAAAATAGCTTGACAACGATAATTCAACGATGTTAGATGTGCGCAATAGAAATGAAAACGTTTACATTTGGAAATTGCTGGTTTTGTGGGTTCTTTCGTCCTCCGGAGGGATTTATGCAACGCTGGCACATTAAGATCGTCACTGCGGTGCTTTTGTTGGGCCTCTTAGCGGGACCAGTGTTTGGCCAGTTTACTAGCGGACTTCAAGGCATTCTGGAAGATGCCAGCGGCGCCAGCATACCGAATGCCATAGTAAAACTTCGAAGTGTGTCGACCGGCGTTGTTGTCGAAGCTAAAACCGATGACTCCGGCGGATACCACTTCAGGAGTCTCGCTCCCGGACGCTACGAGCTCTCCGCAGACGCACCCGGTTTTCAGTCGACGCCCGCAACCGTAACTGTTTACACCGAGCAAGTCGCTACATTCAATCTCAGGTTAAACGTGGCCGGGGTCAGTTCGCAAGTCTCCGTCAGCGCCGAGACTGACACAATCGATACGGGCGACTCCCGTTTGGAGAGCACTGTGCGTACCCAACAATTGCAGGACCTTCCGATTGAGGGGCGCAATTTTCTGGGTCTCGTGGCAGTTGCACCCGGCATTACCGGTCATGGCGCTGTTGGAAACGGCGCACCTGGCGACGCGCCGGACAATTTTTCAACCGAAAAGACTGTCGATGCCAGCGGAAATGGACGCAATTACAGCGGCAACCAATTCACCGTCGACGGTCTGAATATCACAAGTAACATTTTGCTGGGAACGGCGAACCTGACGCCCAACCCGGATTCCATTCAGGAAATGGCGGTTCAAACCAACACGTTCAGTGTGGAGAACGGTCGCGGCAGTTCGGTGCAGATTGCGATCACGACAAAATCTGGCTCTAACCAGTACCACGGAACGGGGTCCTACTTCTTTACCGACCAGCATCTATGGGCGCGTACGGAGTTCACGCCCACCACCGGCTACGAACCGTTTAAAAAGAATGACTTAGCAGGAACCTTTGGCGGTCCCATCATCAAGAATCACACCTTCTTCTTTGCATCGGTAGAAGACCTGCGAGCACAGGTATCGCAAGCAACACAGGTGCACGTGGTGGAGAGCCCGGAATTTGTCGCCTTTGCTAAACAGGCTTACCCCAACAGCATCGGGACGAAATTGCTGACTCAATATCCACTGTTCAGCGTTGTCACGACGGGAGTTAATCAGACGGCTCAACAAGCTTTTGGTTCGGCGTGCGGAACCCCGTCTGCCGGTAACATCCCCTGCGACCTCCCGGTATCGGACAATGCGAGGTTCAAGCCCAGCCCGTTCCGTAACGCCCTGCAATACAATTTCCGGGTCGACCAATCCTTCAGCAAAGATCGTCTGTACTTCAGCATGTACAGGACGAATCTCGACACGGAGAACTTCGCCATCCGCCAAGGTTTTCACGATGTCGGCAATAACAACACAAAAGCATACCAGGCAGCGTACACCCACATATTTAACCCCAATCTGCTAAACGATTTTAGTTACGGCCAGATTCGTGTGCAGGGCAGCAGCGGCGAAAGTGGCGGCATTCCCTTCCATGTGCCGGATATCGGCATCGACGGCGGTCAAGAGGGTATCAACGGGCCTTGGGGGCCAGCGACCTTCATTCAGAACAATTACAACTGGCGAGACGTCGTAACCCTGCTCAAGGGAAAACATTCCTTGAAATTTGGTTACGAGTTCTGGAAAGGGGACGACGACGCGCGCTTTGCGGGTCCTTATTATCGACCGCATTTCCAGTTTGCCACGCTGTTGACTCTTGTTCAGGATCAACCCCGGGAAGAGAGTGGCGTCAACTTTAATCCGTTGACGGGCAAGCCCGCCGACGGCGCATATCGTCATCTTTTAAACACGAACGGGATATTTGTTCAGGACGATTGGAAGGTTAAGCCCGACCTTACATTGACGATAGGAATTCGGTGGGACGACTACGGGAACCCGCATCCCGACGAAAAAACAGGGGCGGAGGGCAATGTGTTCCTCGGAACGGGCAGCGACCTGAACAGTCGCGTCGCGAATGCCGTTGTCAAAGCCGTCAAACAAACATATGCGGGGCGCTTAAACAAGAACCTCAGTCCGCGCCTCGGCTTCGCGTATAACCCCGATCGTCACGGTATGACGGTGTTCCGCGGTGGCATCGGGCTCTACCACAATTGGATTCCGCTCGGCGAAGATAATCGCGTGCGGCAAAATCCTCCAGGCCTGATCACCCCTACTTTCCGTGCCGGCGATCCGATCCCGCCGATTTTCGGGCTTGGCACCACAGACCAACCACCGTTCGGATTTACCTTCCCTACGATTCCTGCCGGGCAACTTGATTCTCGCGGTGGACTTGTGGGCATCAGAGCCCAAGCGAATGGCATTGATCCCAAAATTACGCCGGACAGTACGTATATCTATACTGCTGGCGTGGAACGTCAGTTGCCATTTAAGTTGATCGTGAGCGGTCATTATAGTGGTTCTTACACCTATAACGGAATAATCGGTACGGACATAAATCGGTCTCCGGGCGACTTGCTCGACGGGACGCTCGACCGTCTTAACCCTAGCTTCGGAACAATGTATTACGAGTTCAATGGCAACGTTATCAAGTACAACGCCGGGATCTTTGCCGTACGGCAAACGCTAGGCCACTCTTTCTGGCAAGCGTCGTATACTTTGTCTAGAGTCACCGACTACGGCCAGGCGGGGTCTCGTGTCAATCGCGATCCCGGATACGCGGTGCCGACACAATACAACCTCAGCCAGTATGAGGCGCCCGCCGACTGGGATGCGACTCACCGCTTCGCGCTTGCGGGTACCTATGAGATTCCTAGTCCTCCGAATAACAAATTCTTGAAGCCGGTTCTCGGTGGTTGGGAAGTCGGTTCAGTGTGGATCCTGCAATCAGGCAATCCGATTACGATTGTCAACCAGGCGGATTTTGCCCATGGCGGGGATTACAATGCCGACGGCGTGAATTTTGATTTTCCCAACGCTCCCGCTACGGCGTTGCCGACGAGCTTCAGCCGCAATCAGTACATACAGGGAATTGCGCCAGCATCGGTGTTCGGCACGCCAGCCCCTGGAACTGAAGGGAATTTGAAACGAGCCACGTACCGAAACCCGGGATTCATAAACGTCGACGCGAGTCTCATCAAAAATAACCGTTTCGAATTCTTCCACGACAACATCAACCTTCAGTTGCGGTTCGAATTCTTCAACGTGCTGAATAGGGTAAACCTACAAGGCATTGATGCTAACCTGAACGACTCTAATTTCGGGAAGTCCACTAATACTTACGACCCTCGCATTATTCAGCTGGGAGCTCGTATCGTGTTTTGATTTGCCGGGGCGGCTGCGATTTGTTCGCGGCGCACTCCACGTTTTCTCTCCCGGCGTACAATCGAGTTCAGGGCAGATCCTTGTTTCTCATTTCCACACTCCTGATAACGTTGTTTGCGCAATTCGCTGGACTGGATCAGCAAAGTAATGTCGAAGCGCAAAGACTTCTCGAGCAAATCGAGTTGGGACTGAAACAACAACCCTCCAATCCGCGGCTCCTTGCCGCTCGCGGTTTGGCACTCGAGCGGCTGAACCGGGATCGCGATGCATTGCAGAGCTTTGAAGAGTCGCTTGCTATCTCGCCGAAATTCCTGATCGCGCTGGAGGGCGCCGCTGACATCACCTATCGCACCCATGATCCGAAGACCTCTAATTATCTATCGCGGATTCTGCAACAGGATCCGCAGAATGCGGCCGCGCACGGAATGGCAGGGACCCTCGCTTTTGAAGAGCACGACTGTCCGGCGGCGAACCAGCATTTTGCCGCGGCGGAGTCCGCTCTCAGCGATAATCCTCTGGCCTTGGCGCAGTGGGGCGAGTGCTTGCTGGCTGACGACGAACCGCATCTCGCGACCAAGCGGCTTGGGCAATCGCTCCGCCTCAGGCCACAGGACAAGAGAGTAAGTTATGATCTCGCCCTGGCGCTACATTTGGATCAGCACGATGAGGAAGCATTAGAGATCACCAAAACATTGGACGCCGATAGCGCTGTCCTAAACCTCCTCGGATCTATCTATGCCAGCCAGGACAAGGTCGCCGATGCAATAGTCGCTTTTCGCAAAGCCACCGAGCTGGACCCAAAGAACGAGGAGAACTATATCGACCTCGCTTCTCTTTGCCTTGACCATCAGTCGTTCGAGGTAGCCGCCGATGTCGTTAACGTGGGCATTGCCAATATCCCGGATTCTGCCGCGCTCTATACGCTGCGGGGCGCCATTGCCGCCCAGACTTCGAACGTGGAGCAAGCGGCGGCGGATTTTGAGCGAGCAAACCGCTTGAAGCCGGATGCCAGTTACGGAGACGTCGGCCTTTCGCTTCTGCTTGGACAACAATCCCAGATCGATGAGGCTATTGCCGTGATTCGATCGAGACTAGAACGCGCACCAAACGATGCAAAGCTCAATTTCTTGCTGGCTGACCTGCTGGTGAGAAAATCCGACGATCCGCAGCAGAGTGGGCAACACGAAGCTCAGAGGCTGCTAGTAAAAGCGGTAGGCTTGCAACCGGACCTGGCAAAGGCCCATGCCGCCCTTGGCAAGCTGCTCTTGAAAAGCGGTCAGGCTGACTTGGCCATCAAGGAACTGAAAGTGGCGCTCGAAAAGGACCCGAACGACCGCGTAGCGCTGAATCAGTACGTGCTGGCACTAAACAGGCTCCACCGGACTGCGGAAGCAAGAGCGGCAGCGGAACGCCTTCGTGACCTCTTGTCCGAGGACCGGCGCGCTGAAGTCCGAAAGAATAGAATCCGAATAATGCGCCCCTCCGCCGCGACGCAATGATGATCTCACGACGCAAGTTCCTTGCGTTCCTGGCGACTTCCCTTGCGGCTTCACGTTCGCACGGACAGGGAGTCGCATCGCGCAACGTGCCTGCGCAACCTCGGGGCAAACCATCCGGCATTCCCTTTCTAGCCCGGTTTACTGACATCACGCGAACAGCGGGTTTGCGGTATCCGACGATCTACGGCCCAACGGATCACAAGGACTACATAATCGAAACCGTGGGATGTGGGTGTGCCTTCCTAGATTATGACAATGACGGTTGGGTGGACGTCGTGGTTCTCAGCGGCTCGCGCGTTTCAGGAGCGCCCGAAGGAACAAGTAACCGGCTCTATAAGAATAATCGCGATGGCACCTTCACCGACGTTACCGAGAGGGCTGGTCTGCTGAGGACTGGATGGGCCTCAGCGGTTACCGTCGGCGATTACAACAATGATGGTTTCGACGACCTCTTTATTACTTCTTATGGACAGAACACGCTATACCGGAACAACGGTGATGGGACATTTTCGGATGTCACAAAACAGGCCGGTTTATTGGACTCGCAGGTCCGCTGGGGCGCTGGTTGTTCTTTTGTCGATTACAACCTCGATGGTCACCTGGACCTATTTGTCTCTAACTATCTGGAGTTTGATTTCGCACACACACGAAAGCCCGGCGAAGACAGCAACTGCCAATGGAAAAGCGTTCCCGTAAACTGTGGTCCACGGGGGCTGCCCTTTTCGCGGCACTCGCTTTATCGCAATAATGGGGATGGCACCTTCACGGAAGTCAGTGAGCAGGCCGGAATCGCGAGAGTCGCACCTGGCTACGGAATGACGGTCGTCGCCGCCGATTTTGACAACGATGGCTGGCCCGATGTCTACATAGCCTGCGATTCAACACCTAGTCTGCTCTTTCGCAATAAGCACGATGGGACGTTTGAAGAGGTTGCTCTCCTCTGCGGTGCGGCCCTTAGCCAAGATGGCATGGAACAGGCAGGGATGGGCGTGGGCATCGGTGATGTGACTCTTAACGGACGTCTCGACATCTTTAAGACTCATTTTGCCGACGACACGAACATTCTCTATCTGAACGACGGCCAAGGAAATTTCGAAGATCACACGATTCAGTCCGGACTCGGTGTGGAGACACGCTTTGTGGGTTGGGGCGCCGGTATCGTAGATCTCGATAACGATGGCAATCCCGATCTTTTCTTTGTTACGGGAAATGTGTACCCGGAAGTGGAATCGAAAGTGCCCGCTTATCCCTTTAAAACGCCGCGGGTGATCTTCCGAAATCTGGGAGGCGCTAAGTTTGAGGAATTGCTGGATGCGGGCCCGGGAATCTCAGAGGTCCACGCCAGTAGAGGCTGCGCTTTCGGTGATTTTGACAATGACGGTGACGTTGATGTTCTGATCGTGAACCTGAATGAACCGCCGTCGCTTCTGCGCAATGACCTCAAGGGGAATAACCACTGGCTCAAGCTGAAGCTAGTTGGGTCGCGCTCTAACCGCACTGCGATCGGTGCGCGAGTTACCTGCTCTTATGGCAAGAAGCGACAGGCTCAGGAAGTGATTGCACAATCGAGCTTCTACTCATGCAACGATCAGCGCTTGCATTTTGGGCTGGGCAATGCGGCGACCGCAAATCTCGACATCCGTTGGCCTAGTGGAACGAAGCAATCCATTGCCAATGTAAAAGCGGATCAGATCCTTACCGTTAGGGAACCAACCGCGCCCAGTAAGCCAGAATGACGACGGCCCGATGGACTTTTCTCGTTCTTGACAATTCCAGCCTACTGGGCTAAAAGCAACATTGTAAACGATTACATTGACCATGGATGGCCAATTGCAAGCGAGCAAAAGGGCGCCTTCGCAGTCTCGCAGATGCTCTAGAGGTCCTAGCGTCACTCGCTTGGCATTGGCACTGTTCATTCTTTCTATTGCTCTTTGCTCTCCGTCTCCAGCACAAAATTTCGAACTCAGTAACAACCACGTTATTGTAACGTTCGGTCCCAAGGGTTTGAAATCAATCGCTGACCGGTCGTCAAATACCGTTGCACATTTCAAGAGCGATGAATTTTCTTTCTCCGTCGACCAGGACGAGATCGACAGTTCGTCGCTAGTGCCGGAAGTAGTGCGTAGCGCAGGCCAAATCACGTACATCTACAAATCGCATGGTTACACGTTCGATGTCTTTTATGAAATAGGGGCAGCATGGCATTTTGTGACCAAGCAGATCCGGATTGCTGCTGCGCCACGCTCGAATTACTTGGTGCACAGAGTCGAGCCACTACGTACGACAATGCAACACCGAGTCGTGTCCGCATTCACACCTGAAACCTACCTACCCCAATTTGGAGCCCGCCAGGAACACGGGAGCGACGAACATCCCACCCACGAATTTGGCACGTTCTTGCGGTTTTCTCAAACTCAAGGGTTGATGCTGCTCATTCAGAATCCATTCCTTACAGCAAAACGAACAAGAGAAACCGTTTCGCTCTATTACGCGCCAGAAATGCAGTGGCAAAGTACTTGGAGCCCTTTTCTCAGCGACATCGCTTGCATCGGAACGTACAAACTTAGCGGCAATCGCATTCCTGCGCAGATGATTCTTGAATGGCAAGTGCCGCCGGGAGCTTTCCCAGACGATGGAGCGGATCGTGCGGAAATAGAGGCCTTCACTGACTGCGTGCGACAGTTCTTGATCCATCCCCCGCCCAAGCCCATCAGTGTTGAGATCGGCTGGACGTTGAACGACTATCAGATAGATGTAGCTACAGAGGAAGGACGGGCCGAGTACAAGCGCGTCCTGGATACCACGGCCGACCTGGGGATTGAAGCGCTCTTGTATGCACCGGCCAACTACCAACTAGCCCAAATTGACCACGACGCCGATGACTGGAACTGGGAACACGTGCTCTGGCTTGGCCTGGGGCAGCAGATTCGCGAAGGGAAGTGGAATCCGGAGAAAAGTCCGCTTCCGGCAAGTGTCACGGAAATGCTGGACTATGCGAAGGCAAAGCATGTCGGGCTGCTCGCATATGTGTATCCCTCGCTCCCGTTTTCGCAGGATTCTGGTTGGCTCGTGACGGATAGCCGGAAGTCGGCGAAGAAGAGCTATGCCACGCTTGCTTCGCGTGACTTTCAGGATTTTCTAATCCGCGAATTACAGACGTTCAAGCGCCGAACTGGCGTGGCCGGATATTCGTTCGACTATGCCTTCCTGAACCTACCCGGGAGCAGTTGCTATTCTCAATGGTGGGGCTGGCGGCGCGTACTGGAAGCACTCCGACAGTCTGAGCCAGAAATGGTCATCGACGGGCGGCAGACATATCAGATGTTCGGACCGTGGAGCTGGCTTGCGGGCAGTTATCCTCATCCGACTGGCAACGATGAGCAACCGGAGAGTTTTACTCCTTATCCAGACCTCCATTTCGATCGAGTGTCGGCGGATCGAGCCCGGTTTGTGAATTACTGGTATCGTAACTACCAGTTTGCGCCGGCAGAAGTTATTCCTGGTTACATCACTCACCAGACAGAGCGCGGCATCAATTTGCCTTCAGACGCCGGCTCAAGTGCACAAGCGGAGCGGGAGAGGCTAGTTTATACGAACTACCGCGCAAGAGATTGGGATTATCTAGGTTACCGCTACTCCGAACTTGCTTCCATCGCGACCGCGGGCTGGAACAACGTTATGGACATGATCCCCGCCCGGGATCTCGCGGAATTTGAGCAATTCTCCAAGGACGATAAAGAGTGGATCCGGCGCTGGCTGGAATGGGCCGCCGCGAACAAGGAATATTTACGGCGCACACGCACCATTCTGGGTCAACCCGCCATCAATAAAGTGGATGGTACGTCCGCAATACTTGGCGACCGAGGCTTCTTATTCTTATTCAATCCGAACTACAATCAACTTACGGCCGATTTTCGTCTCGACGAAACGATTGGATTGAACGAGGCAAACAACTTTCTTCTGCGGGAAATCTATCCGCATGAGGGGAAACTGGTCGGGAAGCCGGGCTCCGGCGTCTGGAACTATGGCGATCAGATACATCTGCCGCTAGATGGCACAAGCGCGACAGTTTTCGAACTGGCACCTGCAGGTACGGCGTTGAAACAACCCATCGTTTTTGGGTCGAATGGAACAGATTCCCGAGCTCAGCAACTTGTCCGAGCGACTCTCGACGATAAGGCTCTCGACGTGGAACATGTTACCGGTGCGTTTGGGACACAAGAAGAAATCGGCGTGTTATTGCCGAATGATGTACGCGTGGACAAGGCGACGCTGAACGGGAAGGCTATGGGATTCGCGCAGAAGGGCCGATATGTCACGCTCCAAGTACAATTCGCGGGAAAACGATTTGCTCATTCGGAGCAAGTTAAACTCGAAACGGCGGAGAATAGGTCGCTGAGCGGATCATTTGTGGTCCCCGGACGCATGCTGCAACAACTTGCTGCGCGTAAAAAAAAATGGCCCATTCCGTGGACGCGAGAGGACTACGATACAACTTGGCTGGTCCCGGAACGCCTGCTGTTGTTCGTGCAGATCGCGGAGCCGAAAGATACGATGGAGCCGCTGATGACCCTCGACGGCCAACCCTTGCAGCTCACGAAGGCGTACAGCTCCGTTCGTGTGCATCAGGCATCCTTTGTCGGCTTTTATGCCGATCTTACAAACATTCAGGCGGAGGTGAAGCACGAAATTCGGTTAAAGCTTCCACCACTGACACCCGGACAGTTTCAAGGCGTGTTTTTTGACAATGTCGAGACGGAGGACACGCAGGAATTGGCGCCGTAACCGGACGGATTTGTCGTTTGCCAAAGGTCAGACCTTGCGTGTAGATGGAGGTGCTCGCTATGTTATTTCGCCCGACAAGACGCGATTTTCTCAAGACCGTAGGTGTTGCGGCTGCAGCTGCCTCGACGCCAGCCGTCGCTGCAAGGGTGGCCGCAGCTTCGAGCATCACTGATGTAAAAGTTTCCCGCCCCCTGGTCAGCCCACCCGTCGTGTTGAATCGAGCGCCATTGGGACAGAGTCGCTTTTACTCGCTTCCGTTGACCTCGGTTCGTCCAAAGGGTTGGCTGAAGCGGCAAATGGAAATACAAGCGGCGGGACTCAGCGGTCACCTCGATGAATTCTGGCCTGATCTTGGGCCCGACAGCGGGTGGCTCGGTGGAAACGGTGAGTCCTGGGAACGCGGTCCATATTTTCTCGACGGACTCGTTCCGCTCGCTTATCAACTTCAGGATCAAAAGCTGATCGCCAAAGCGGGGAAATGGGTGAACTGGACACTACAGCATCAGCAAGCCAACGGCATGATCGGTCCAGCGAAAAACGACGACTGGTGGCCGCGGATGGTGATGCTCAAGGTGCTGACCCAATATCAGGAAGCGACCCGCGATTCCCGTGTCATTCCGCTGATGGAGCGCTATTTTGCGTTTCAAACCGGCGAAATGCCCAAGCGCCCGCTCCGCGATTGGGGCAAATATCGTTGGCAGGATGAAGTCCTGAGCGTGGTGTGGCTTTACAACCGCACAGGGGCTCGGGATTTGCTGCGGCTTGCTGAATTGCTGCGGCAGCAGGGGTACAATTGGCGGCAACAGTTTGCGAACTTTTCCTACACGCACAAGTCAAACGCACAAGAGCTGGGATTGAAGGAAGGCACGGCGCCGCCCGAGCTAGCCATGCAAACGCATGGCGTTAATAATGCTATGGGGCTGAAGTCATCCGCGCTGTGGTGGCTTTTCTCGAAGCAGGATGGCGATCGCGACGGTGTTCAGCAGCAACTTGACGCGCTCGACCGGCATCATGGGATTCCCAATGGTATGTTCAGCGCGGACGAACACCTGGCGGGCACGAATCCGTCGCAGGGAGTTGAGTTGTGCGCGGTGGTCGAGCAGATGTTTTCGCTCGAACGGAGTTTGGGAATTCTTGGCAGTGCAGCTTTGGGCGACCGCCTGGAAAAGATCGCCTATAACGCCTTGCCCGGGACGCTGACGGACGACATGTGGGCGCATCAGTACGACCAGGAACCAAATCAGATCCGATGCAGCCTCAGCCAACGCCCCTGGACGACCAACGGCCCGGAGTCCAATTTGTTTGGGCTCGAACCTAATTTCGGTTGTTGCACCGCGAACATGCACCAGGGTTGGCCGAAAATTACGGCGAGCCTGTGGATGGCGGATGCAAACGGAGGGTTGGCTGCGGCGGTCTACGCACCCTGCGAAGTGCGAGCGATAGTCGGGCGCGGGGTGCCGGTGACCATAGACGAAGAAACGTTGTATCCGTTCCGCGATGATGTTGTGCTTACCGTTCGACCGGAACATCCGGTGCATTTCCCGATGCACTTGCGGATCCCACATTGGGCGGACAACACAAGTATCCGCGTCAATGGAAAGGCCACGGAAGGAGGTCGCTCTGGAAGTTTCGCAGTTTTGAATCGCCAATGGAAAGCAGGCGATCAGGTGGAGATTCAATTCCCGATGAGACCTCGTGTGACGCGCTGGTATCACAACTCGGTTGCGGTGGAGCGGGGACCCATTATTTTTGCACTTAACGTCGCGGCGGATTGGAATAAGCTTCGGACGCGCGGCATGACGGCGGATTGGGAGGTTCAACCTAAGTCGACTTGGAATTACGCACTGGAAGTCAATGAAAGCACAGCCGAGTCGGCCTTGAAGGTGACGGAGCAGAATGCCGATAAGGATGTCTTCACATTGAATGGCGCGCCTGTGCGGATAGAGGTTAACGGGAGGAGGGTGCGAGAGTGGCAGGAGACTCAGGGCGTAGCCGGAGAGTTGCCGCAGAGTCCAACGGCAAGCAGCGAGCCGGAGGAGGTGCTGACGCTGGTTCCGTATGGGGCGGCAAAACTGAGAATTACGGCGTTTCCTGAACTAACTTGATTCGGTTTCTGCAAAAGTAAAATGCATCGTCTGCTGGCCAAGAAGAGGGCCGAAGTGAATAACTATGTTTTAGTAATCCTGACGATAATACTCTTCTGTTGTCCACCTTCCTTTTCGATATAATGTTTGTTTCAACATGCTCTCTTTTCCCTATGAACATAACCGAAGTCGCCAAACGAGCCAAAGTATCCACCGCTACTGTCTCCCGCACCATCAACGGCAGTAGCATCGTCAGTCCTGAGACTGCCGACAAGGTGTGGAATGTCGTCCGAGCCCTCGGCTACCACCCCAATAGATACGCGCGCGCGCTCGTCTCCGGGAGAAGTCATCTATTGGGCCTCATCATTTCCGACATTGTCAATCCTTTCTTCCCTGAACTGATAAAAAGCTTCGAAGAGATGGCTCTCCAGAAGGGTCTGGAAGTTCTACTGGCCAACACCAACTATGATCCGGAGCGGATGTCCCACTGGGTTCATCGCATGCTGGAACGGAAGGTGGACGGCGTGGGCATAATGACCTCCGAAATGGAAGAAGGGCTAGTCGCCGAGTTGGAAAAGCGCCGAATTCCCATCGTCTTCCTGGATACCGGAAAAGTCCGTTCGCGTATCAGCAATATCAGAGTGGATTATGGGAAAGGCATCCGTGCAGCAATGGAGCACCTGGTTCAGCTGCGGCACCAGCGTATTGGTTTCATTAGCGGTCCCCTAACATTGCGTTCCGCGCTTACTCGGCGTACAGCTTTCCTCGAGTCGTTCGGACACTTTGGATTGCTTCCGGACGAGACTCTGATCCAAGTAGGCGACCACAAAATTGACGGAGGCAAGGCAGCGATGGAACGACTGCTCGCTCTTCCTAAACGACCCACAGCCGTCTTGGCATCCAACGACCTGACTGCCATCGGCGCGTTGCGCGCCATATACAACGCGAATTTGCGGATCCCCGAGGACATTTCCTTGGTTGGCTTTGACGATATTTATCTGAGCCAGTTCACTCAACCTGCTCTCACTACCATTAGATTGTCGCGCACCGAGGTGGCCGAAAAAGCATTTAACGCGCTGACCGCCCTCATTAATGGAAAGTCCCAGAAGGGGCACGAGTACGACGTGGAAACTCATCTCATTGTTCGGAGTTCGACTGGATTGCACGGACAGTCGCCAAATTCCTGAACAGAAGGCATTCCAAGTTCAAACCTAAGCAGATAACAGGTGCTGAGGTTCAACGGGATCTGAGGGCAGGGCCCCATCAGCCTGTCCCGTCTCGGATCTGTGGTGTTCCAGAATGCCCGAGGCCAAGTTGAGCATGCCGGAGGCATTGACGGTGATGGTCTCCCGAGGAAATTCATGAACCGAGCGCGTGCTTGTGATCGGTGGCGCCGAATGAATCGGAAGCGTTGTCAATGCGTTGTTGCTGCGGCGAGCGTACGAAGGGGAGGGAGGAAGACCATGAGGATGCAAATGTTGAAATATTTGTGGATTGGCTTGGCCATTACGCTGGGCCTGGCGACTGGCGCGCAAGCGAAATCCCAGCCGCATGCGGAACGCTGGACGGAAAAAGCCGCCAACGAGTGGTATGTGAAACACCCTTGGCTGGTTGGAAGCAACTACACGCCAGCGTCGGCAATCAATGAGCTGGAGATGTGGCAGGCGGACACGTTTGATCGCCCGGGTATCGATAAGGAACTCAGTTGGGCGGAATCGATTGGGCTCAACACCATGCGTGTTTTTCTGCACGACCTGACTTGGCAGCAGGATCCCGCTGGCTTCAAGAAGCGTATCGACACCTTCCTCCAGATTGCGGAAAAGCACCACATTAAGCCGCTTTTCGTTTTGTTCGATTCCTGCTGGGACCCCAACCCGCAGCTTGGCAAACAGCGCGAGCCGCGTCCAGGGGTGCACAATTCCGGGTGGGTACAAAGTCCGGGAGCGGAAGCATTACGAGATTCTTCACAATATCCCCGGCTGGAAGCGTACGTGAAAGGCATTGTCGGCGCTTTTGGACGAGATAAGCGCGTGCTCGCGTGGGACGTATGGAATGAGCCAGACAACATAAACCGTGGAAGTTACGAAGATTTGGAACCGAAGAACAAGGTCGCACTGATTCTAGCGCTTCTACCGAAGGTATTCGAGTGGGCTCGCGGGGCGCACCCAACTCAGCCTTTGACCAGCGGAGTGTGGAAGGGCGGCTGGTCCTCGCCGGACAAACTCGACGCCATGGAGAAAATCCAGATCGAGATGTCCGATGTGATTTCCTTCCACAGTTACGACAAGCCAGAGGACTTCGAAAAGCGCATTCTCTGGCTGCAACCCTATCGCCGGCCGATTCTTTGCACCGAGTATATGGCACGCGGCAATGGCAGCACGTTCCAGGGCTCCCTGCCCATCGCGAAGAAATATCACGTCGCCGCCATTAATTGGGGATTGGTAGCTGGAAAAACGCAGACCTATCTTCCATGGGACTCCTGGCAGCATCCGTATACGGACCGCGAGCCCGCCATTTGGTTTCACGAAATATTCCGGACCAACGGCATTCCTTACAGACAAGAGGAAGCTGAATTCATTCGAGAGATTATCGGAAGAAAGTAACCGTCTCCAGAGAGGAGAAACTCGACCAGACTCGAACTCGCGACCTCCGTATCACAGGCAGGCGGATATCCTTGACGTCAACAAGGCGCTCCTAAGCTAAAGGGCGCTGCTGCAATCACTTAGAATCGGAGAGCGTCAGGAGGACTTTTTCCGCGTCGCGCCGATCGCCACCGAGAGCATATGCATGCCCTAGCGCCGCGACATAGAATGGGTCGCCGTTAGTCGCCTCGACGGCCTTTTTGAATTCCGCGACAGCCTGCTCGGGCATTCGCTTTTTGCTCGTAGGTCCATCCGAGAATGGTACGCTCCCATGGATCGTCAGGTTGCGATTTCAGGAACTTTGCCGGCAGGCGGCCTGCCTCATCGTAATCCCGGGCGGCGAAGCTATGCCAGCAGAGGCAGGAGTCTGGGTCTGGCCGTACCATTCGGGACGGTTCTCGCCGTTATCTAATCACCATCTGAACTTCAAGGCGATCGACGTGGATTTGCCCAGTGTAATCTTAACCCAAGCTTTAAGCATCAATGATGAAGGCGATATCGTTGGCCGCTACCAAGTAGGAAGCGTAGGCCACGGTTTTCTTTTGAGCGACGGCACGTTTACAACGATCGACTACCCAGGCGGCATCAGCGGCACTACTCAGGCTCATGGAATTAACCCGGAGGGTGTTGTCGTCGGACTCTATACGGGTCACGGCATAATCGTCGGCGGCGACGCCTTTCGAACCCGCGCCTATCTTCGGGATGCGTCCGGCAACTTTACCGCGATTGACTTCCCTGGCGCAGAAAACACGTTCGCCATCAAAGTTTCACCGACAGGCCAAGTCGTGGGCTGCTACCACCACCAGGGTAGCGATTTTGCGGTTTCCGGGGGCGGTACAATGCATGAGTACCTGTATCAGAGCGGCGCATCCCCATCCTTCGCCGTGCCTGGCACCATGCACAACGGAATCACACGGCATGGCCGAATTATCGTTGGCGTGGTCTTTCCGACCCCCACCACCTTCTACGCCTACAACGTGGAGGACGGAGACTATCAACTTCTCGACATACGGAATTTTATTTCGTCGGATGCCCGAGACGTTAATCCCTCCGGCGAGATCGTCGGATTTTTTGTCGGCTCTGCGAATAAGCATGGCTTCCTGCGCGGAAAAACCGAGTTCACTACCATCGACTTTCCAGGGGCAGATGTGATTTCAACACGAGCACGCGGTATCAACCCTCAGGGTGACATCGTCGGATTCTATGTATCTAAAGACGCCTCAGGGGTATCGCATACGCACGGATTCGTCGCAACGACTAACAAGGACGAAGAAGAAGACAACTGACAGCACCAGCCAATTCGCATATCTGTCCATGACGTCATGGTCGATGCCAGCATCCGATGCCGAGACGGGGCTTGCTGGAGCTATCCGGGGACGCGGGGGAGACCCGGGCTATTAATAACGTCTTCTCGGTGATAGAGGTCGCACGCCCACACGAGCGTTTCACGTCGGGCGGCGCGAACCAACCCAGCAGTCTCTAATGTGGCACACATTCGCTGTGGCGGGTGAACAAAGGCCCGAAACATATTGCCTCTCAACCGCCGCAAGAAGTTCTGCATCCCAATCATGACGCGTACGTACCAGCGATCGCGGGGGTACGTGAATGCCAGCAGTTGGCGTGTCCGCGCTGCTGCTGCATGGAGCAATGCCTCAGCATGCGGGTAGCAACAGACCACGCGGTCGAGTGTTAGCACGTCGGCGTCGGGCAGGCCGTCTGCGATCAGGGTGAAGTCGCCGAGAAGGAATTTCGTGGGACGTGACGCGTAGCGCGGCTCTACCTCTCCCCGCGCCACTTCGAGATAAGCAGGCGACGCCTCCACAAGTGTAGCGCTCGCAACGCCGTTGTTGGCCAGCTCCGCACTGACGATCCCAATCCCGCCGCCGACATCCACGAGGCTTTGTCCCGTGAGCGGCCAGTGCCGGAGTTCTCCAAGCATGACTCGGGTGATGCCCTCCGCGCCATGGCGCCGGTAGCGCCGCAAATCGCGATCTGCGACCTTCCGGCCGAACTGTGCCTCCGCAGCGCAATAACGAGTGCAGCATGCCATAGAAACCTCTCGACGAAACGGAAACAGGCCCCCAAAACCCCGTCACTACGCCTGCTCAACCGGGCGTTCGCGATTAGACGTTCTGCTTCACGCCGAACGGCAGAGGCGCATTTTCATTCAACTCTGCAGTAGCAGTAGAGGAACTGCTGCGTTGTGCCGAACGGAGTCTGATGCAATTCCTTTGAACTATCCACCAGTCGAAAACGAATGCCGAATTGTTCGTGCAGTGCCTCTGCGTCATAGAGCGCCACGTCGAGTCCGCTGCACATTGTGGGACCCTCGGGTCCGAATGTGCTGACGATCACATGGCCTCCGGGCCTGACCGCATGAGCGACTTGTCGAACATAAGCCAGGCGTTCTTCCGATCCCGTCAAGAAATGGAATACCGCGCGGTCGTGCCACACGTCGTACGTGTTTGGGGCGAGCTGAACTTTGGTAATATCGACAGCCAGCCAACAAACTTGCACTGCGGCCAACCCCAATCGCTTCCTGGTCACGTCGATCGCGGTTTGCGAAACGTCCAAGACGGTGATGTTCTGGTAGCCGCGCGCGAGGAGATCGTCGACGAGCGTGGATTCGCCGCCTCCAACTTCAATGATGGATGCTGAGTATGTATCAGCTGAACGCTCTATCAGAGCGAGCGAGGTTTCAAGATGGGCGCGATACCAACTGACGGCGTCTGGCGCCTTTGTTGCATAAACTTTCTCCCAATGGCTTTTTGGATCCATAATTGCCCGCCTAACGCGGGTTCGTGTCCGACTGCTGGCTAGAGCTTTCCAGGATTTTTTCCAGTCGATCCAAGTGATCCTGGAGTTCGCTCAGTTTGGCGCGCTCTGCTCGCAGTTGGTCCTCTGCTTCCGTTTCTCTTATTTGTCTTTGTTGTTCTTCATTCTCCGGCGAGGCGAGTTTTGCCTTAAGCCGGGGAAGCCAATCCTCGATCTGTTTCCGTTCCGCAGGAGGGTTCTCGCTGTGGCTTACGAAATCTTCGTCCTGCTTAATATCAGATGTTAGATTAGTCCGATTAGATTGCGTCTCGGCGAGTCTTGCGCGGGTGTCATCGAGCCTTTGCGAGGCGCGCGCGACGATTACTTCCTGGCCCTGCAAGCGATAGAGAAGAGTTTGTGCTCTTTGCGCGCCTATCGTCGTGGTCTGCAAATCGTGGCGGAGTTGCCGGACCTCCGTCAGCAGAGCCTGCAAAGTTTGTGAGTCGGTTGAGACGGATTGAGCTAAAACAGGCGCTGCAATAAGCAAGAGACCCAGGATCAATAGGCAAAAGCGATGCATGGGCGCCTCCTAATGAATTCTATCTCCAAGTCTTCGATATTCAGCACTCAAAGCTAAATTCGCGGCAAGCGCAACCAGGACGCGGGTCGACGACGTTGTACACTGCAGGTATGGCCGAAACCGCCATCTTGAAACGTACTGCTGTCGTGCGCCGCGGCCGAAGGCTCGAACACTTCACCATCGCCTGGAATGCCATGGAAGGCCTGGTGGCCGTCGTCGCAGGTGCAATCGCCGGCAGCATTTCGCTCGTAGGTTTTGGAATGGATAGCTTCATCGAAGTGACATCCGGGTCAGTTTTGCTGTGGAGGATGTCCGTTGACGCACAAGTGCAGCGCCGAGAATTGAATGAGACGCGGGCCCTGAGGATTGTCGGCGTTTGCTTTCTTGTGCTGGCAGCCTACATCACCTACGAATCTGTATTGGACCTGTGGTCCCGTCGGGCTCCCGAACACAGCATTCCGGGAATCGTTCTGGCCTGCGTCTCGTTGGTTGTGATGCCCTTGCTCTCAAGAGCAAAACGAAAGGTAGGGCGCGCTTTAGGCAGCGCTGCCATGCATGCGGATGCGAGACAAACGGAGTTCTGCACCTACCTGTCGGCTATTTTGCTAGTGGGACTACTGCTTAATGCATTCTTCGGTTTGTGGTGGGCCGATCCGGTAGCGGCGTTCATCATGGTTCCCATCATTGCAAAAGAGGGAATCGAGGGATTACAGGGCAAAGCCTGCGACGAGTGTTGCGGCGGGATTGCTGAAGGATGAGCCCGGTCTTGGCGGCCCTTGCAGCCAGTGCGACGACGCTCGCAGCCACCAATGTTGACGACATCTTTCTGCTCACGCTGGTCTTCGCGCGCCGCGTTTCCACGCGACGGATTGTGGCAGGTCAATACCTTGGGTTTGCGGCGATTGTAACGGTGAGCTTTGCTGCGGCGTGGACGGTGGGGCCTACCTCGGGGCCCTGGTGCAGCCCCCTCCGCACGGACCGTGACCAGTCGTGACCAGACGCTTACCGTAGATGGTTCAAGATAGATGTACGGCCAACAGCTGTACATCTATCTTGATTTGTCCGCCTCTTCGCCGTACACTTTGAGGCTGGGGGACAGGCATGGCACGTATCCGACGTCAGCAACACTCGCGAAAGGAACAGCGCTTGGAAGCCAGGGTCACTCCTGAGCAGAAACGTCTTATCGAGCGCGCAGCAACATTGCGTGGCACAACGATAACCGAGTTCGTAGTTAGAAGCGCTCAGGAAGCGGCGACGAACACGATCAAGGAGTTCGAAGTTTTGCATCTGCGGGAGGAAGCCCGCGACGCCTTTGTAAATGCGGTTTTGAATCCACCCGCACCGAACGATGCTGCTCGCGCAGCTGCAGAACGCTACAAGAAGCAGATGGGGCTCTAATTGGCCAAGAAGCAAGAACCTCGCTTCGCCCTTGAGCCGCTCGGAGAAAAACAGCACCGGGCGGCTTTTTCATGTGACGTGGAAGCACTTGATTCCTACCTGCACAAGCAAGCCGGGCAGGACGCGAGAAAGCGCGCGGCGGTACCGTTCGTCGCGACCACCGACGGCCAGACGATTGCGGGCTATTATACGCTTTCCCAATTCGCCATAGGGCTAGACGCAATTCCCGAACAGGTTGCGAAAAGGCTGCCGAAGTATCCGATGGTATCTGCGACCCTTCTTGGCCGTCTGGCTGTGAGTACCGAATTTCGCGGGCGAGGCCTCGGAGAGATCTTGCTCATGGATGCCCTCCACCGCAGCCTTGATTCGAGCAAGCAGATCGCATCGGCTGGCGTTATCGTAGACGCAAGGGATGAGTCCGCGGCTGGATTCTACAGGAGATACGGATTCGTTGAATTGCCCAAAATTGAGAAACGACTCTTCCTGCCTATGGGGACTGTCGAGCGATTGTTTCGGAAGGGCAGATAGCGGGCGTGGCATCGCCTAAGAACTGATAACGAAACAAGAGACCGTTCTTCGCAACAAGAAAGGCACCTCGATGGCATCAGCACTACACCAGCTCAAGATATTCATTTTCTGGAGAGCTATCGTGGCAAATTCTCGTCTAACAGGTTTTATCGGTTTTCTTTTGCTTGCCTCTTGCGCGTTCGTCATTCCCAGCAATCTTCGCGCACAAGGAGAAGGTTCGCTTCTTGTCATGCCCGTCCCCGCACATGTTGTGCAGCGTGAAGGCGAATTCCTCATCGACGGACCTTTTGGTATTGCTCTGAAGGGCTATAAGGAAGCTCGTCTTGAACGAGCACAGCAGCGCTTCCTGGATACACTTTCGCGGGAAACCGGGATCCCGCTCTGGCGCCAAGCAGTCCTCAACCCACCGCACTTCACAGTTCAAACTGCGGGACCGAGTGCAGCCGTCCAGCAACTGGGTGAGGACGAATCTTACCACCTCGAGATCTCAACCACCGATGTCCAGTTGACGGCGCCCAATCCGATCGGGGTGCTTCGCGGACTCCAGACCTTTCTCCAATTAGTAAGGATCACCCCGAGAGGCTTCAGCGTTCCGGTCGTTACTGTTGACGACAAGCCACGCTTCCCTTGGCGTGGACTTCTGATCGACTCTGGACATCGTTTTGTACATATCTCCGCTATCAAGCGGAATCTAGACGGCATGGAGGCGGTCAAACTGAATGTCTTCCATTGGCGTTTTGCGGACAATCAGGGCTTCCACATCCAGAGCAAGAAATTTCCACTATTGCAGGAAAAAGGTTCCGGCGGCTTTTATTACTCCCAGGACGAAGTCCGGGAGATTATCGCGTACGCGAGCGACCGTGGCATCCGGGTGGTCCCAGAGTTTGACATGCCCTGCCACACAACATCATGGTTCCTTGGCTACCCCGAGTTGGCCAGCGGTCAAGATCCCTCCCACAGCTCGGCGATAGATCCCACACGCGAAAACACGTACAAGTTTCTGAATGGATTCATTGGTGAGATGGCTGTTCTATTCCCCGATTCCTACTTTCACGCGGGAGGAGATGAATGCGACGCCAAGGAGTGGGAGGGCAACCTGCGCATTCAGGACTTCATGCGGGCGCATGCGATTAAGGATGGCGCGGCACTGCAAGTGCTCTTCACAGCCAAAATTCAGAAGGTTATCGAGGGCCGCAAGAAGATCATGGTGGGATGGGACGAAGTTCTTCAGCCCGATACACCCAAAGATGTCGTCATTCAATCCTGGCGCGGGCCAAACTCGCTGGCCGAGGCCGCACGGAACGGTTACCGCGGAGTGCTCTCGTCCGGCTACTACATCGACTTGAACCAGTCAGCAGCGGAGCATTACCTGGTGGACCCGTTAGGGGACAGCGCTGCCACGCTCACATCGGATCAGAAGGCCCTCGTTCTCGGCGGAGAGGCCACCATGTGGACAGATATTGTCTCCGATGAAAACATGGACAACCGCATATGGCCGCGTTCCGCTGCCATTGCTGAGCGCTTATGGTCTGCCCAACAGGTTCAGGATGTCGATTCAATGTACCAGCGGCTCGCGATCATATCGCGGAAGCTCGGTTACTACGGTCTGCGGCACCGACTTATCACGGATGAAATGCTGGAGCGCATGAGCGGCGAATTGGATCCAGCGCCCTTGAAAGTGCTTGCGGCCGTAGTACAACCTCCCAGGTTGTATGGGCGTCAGGAACTGCGGACCTTTACTGACTTTACGCCGCTCAACCGTCTTGATGATGCGGTGCCACCGGAAAGCGACACAGCCCGCGAATTTAACGAGATTGCTAGGCGGATTGCTTCAGGAAAGGCGACACCCCAGGAGTGGCAACAGGCCCGAGAATGGCTCGGGTTGTGGCGGGATAACGATGCCAAGCTGCAGCCATTACTGAGGCGATCGTACTTGACCCAAGACTTGGCGCCAGTTTCGCATAACTTGTCCCGGATTGCAGAGATCGGCCTGCAGGCTTTGGATGATCTGCATGAAAATCGTCTCGTCAGCGCAGATTTGCGGCAGCGAAATATCGAATTTCTGAAATCCTCCGGAAAACCACAGGCGGTGCTGCTGCTTATGGTAGCGCCTTCGGTAGAGCTGCTCGTGCAAGCAACCAGAGCCCAGAAGTATTTCTTTCTGGCTTGCTGCGTAAAGGGGAATTGGTGAATACGTTTCGGAAAATGAAGATTACCCTAGAGCTTGCTACTGCAATCTTGTTTATGGAAAGCCATCGGTCGTGGCGACCAATCCGATGACGACCTGCAGGCAGTCCGGCCGGCCATCACGGCTGTAGCCGCATTTTGCCTTGGGATTCTGCTCCATCGCGCCTTCGAAGTAGGTGCTGGTCAGGTCATAGAGCAAGACTTCGAAATCGACTTGAAACAGATCCGCCCACTTCTTTCTCAAGTACGTGAAGACGTCTTGTTTGTGCTCCAGAATCCGGTCCAGGCAACGATATAGCCGATCTTTGTCGGCGATGACGAAATCCGTACTCAGCAACTCATCCATCGCGCTGGACAGAAACCAATGCCGGTGCAAATAAGACTCACTGCCCGGCGCGATCAGCCGATTCACGACGAGCAACTGCAATACTTTTTCCCAACCGATCGATTCGCGTCCTTCGGCGAAACGTTCTTGCCAAAACTGGTCCAGTCCCAACTCCCGCCACAGCTCACAGGCCAACCAACAGTTCCCGAATACGCGCGGCCGTCTCAACTCCAATTCCCCGAGCCGCACTTGAATCCCATTGCTCACACCTGTGGGAATGGCGTGATCGTCCGGAAATAAGCTCATCGTGGCGTACTGCTTCTGGTCTTCGTCGAATACGGCCAGGCTCTTTCGCCATGCTTCTTCTTGCTTGTCGTTGATTTCTCCCAGATACAGCACCGTTCGTTGTGCCGTGCCACCCGTTGCCAACCGCCGGTTCTCCACAACGCTGAAGTAGCGGTG
>Ga0066710_100000404_pt1 | contig 25587 bp, 21 predicted proteins | sample GraSoiAngelo_159_FD_79666 | JGI IMG/M metagenome (GOLD analysis project Ga0066710, IMG submission 79666) | Grasslands soil microbial communities from the Angelo Coastal Reserve, California, USA - 14_1009_16_40cm | ecosystem: Environmental > Terrestrial > Soil > Grasslands | place: USA... | reverse complement strand
CCTTGCCTTGCCGTTCAGTTTCTCTGGACAAATCGTTTTTCAAAAGCGTACGTGGATGCCGTTACGCCTGGAAAGGCGTTGGGATTGTCGATGACGCCTGTGATGGGAAGCTTCTTGAGATCCGCTTCAGAATTGACACCCTGAGGCGGCAGCGCCGGGAGGGTTTTGCCAGGTGGCAGGGCAATGACGAAGGTTTTTCCATCGCCTATGAAGTTGCCGGATTGGAACGAAAGAAACAGGGATTGGCGATCTCGTGTCCACTTCACAAAACAGCCTTGGCACAGAACGATCGGGACACCGCTGTCTTTGGCGTAGGCCTTGACGATACCGGAAGTACCAGCGGTTCCTGCTGAAGTCCACGATACGATCCACTGGCCGTCAGGCGAAACGATCGGAGAATTCATCGCCGGTTCAGAGGTGAACTTGCGGACTTGCCCGGAATCCAATTTGATTTCGAAAATGTACCATTGCTCTCCCTCGGGCGCCCGGTAGTAGACCTCGTTTTCGCCACCGAATACAGGTCCTTTTGCCTCCGGCGGAGGAAGCGCTCGAGGAGGCGAGCGGCCGTCGACAGGCGCCAGCCATATACGGGATTTGCCATCCGGACCTATCGCTGCATAAACCAACCGCTGTCCGTCCGGCGACAAATCAAATGTGGTCATGACCAGCCCCGGCAACAACGGCACGTTTGAGGATGATGCAAGGTCACTGAACCACAGCTCGCCGCCTCCGAACCTGTGCCCGCCAGCGGTCTGAACCAGGTAGTAAAGCCTTTGGCCGCCGGGAGAGAACACAGAGGTTGGAAAGCCATCACCCCAGGCCGGAAGCAGGGCGTCCCTTTCCGATGAGATCCGGCGGTCCTGTCCGTTTTCGTGCAGCCAAACGGAACGTTGATTTATGCCTGGAGACGGTGGGGACGATCGAAAGAATTTGCTGCTGCGCGAAAATAGGATTGCAGCAACGATCGTGACCAGAAGCACTGCGGCGCCGGCGCCAATGTAGAGTAGCTGGCGCCCCCGCGCCGGCCGGCTGGGCGCGCCAGCTTGTTCGCGCAGTTGCTTCAGATCAGCAATCAACTCCTCAACCTGCGGATAGCGCGCTCGTGGATCTTTGGCCAGCATCTTGGCAACGATGCGTTCCAGCTCCGGCGGCACGCCGGGTCTTAAACGAGATAAGGGTTGTGGTTCCTCATCCAGAATCGCGCGTAGCACGGTTGTCGCGCTCTCGCCCTGGAATGGACTCTGCCCTGACGCCATCTCGTAGAGCACGACACCGAGTGACCAGATATCGGAGTGCTGATCCGCCATCTTTCCCCTCGCCTGCTCCGGCGACGTATATGCAGGTGTTCCCATCACAGCACCCGGCACGGCGAGCGGAACTGCCTCGGTTTCGCCCTCCGCTGAATAGGAGAACTCTGCCATCCCGAAATCCGTCAGCTTCACCTGGCCGTCGGATGCCACTAGGACGTTGGCCGGTTTGATATTCTGGTGCAGGATTCCCCGCTGGTGCGCCGCGCGCAGGCCCTGGCTCACCTGCCAGGCAATGTCCAGGACTTCATCGAGTTGCAAAGGGCCAGCCGCAAGTTTCTCTTTTAAGGTCTGCCCTTCGATGCACTCCATGACCAGATAATCCGGGCCGACGTCGTAAAGCGTACAGATGTTCGGGTGGTTCAGTTGCGCGATCGCGCGGGCCTCGCGCCCGAAGCGTTCGGAGAAACGCTCATGCAAGGCCTTGATCGCGACCATACGGCCCAGCCGGAGATCGCGAGCACGGAACACCTCGCCCCTTCCGCCCTCGCCGATCAAGCCAAGGATCTCGTATGGACCAAGGTGTGCGCCTGGACTGAGCGTCATGGGGTGCCTCTTAAACGGGCAAGGAGAACTCCACCCGGAGGGGAGTAGCTGCATATCCGGCTTCTAACGAGAATTTCGTTCTCCCTACGAGTGTACTAATTCGGACTCACGTTTCGCTTCCACAACATACCTGCGGACAAAGCGTGAAGTTGAAGCTCGTCCCCATCATTGGGTGGACCAATGCGTGCCATTTCCGGCATCTCTCCGGATCCTGCTCGCATCTTCTTGGTCTCATACAAGCGTAATTCGCGGCCAACAATTCACGCTAAAAAACATACTTCAAGCATAAGAATCCTCTTGCACTTTCAAAATACGAAGCGTATGAGGACGACATGCTTAGATCGATTGCTGGGACTCCTCGCGTCTTGCTTATTCTTACTCTTTTGCTGGCCGCCTGTTCCAATGACGCCCGTCCCAAAGACGGCGGCCGCAGCTTCAGGCTAGGTCTGATTCCCGGCGCCCAGGAGTTTGTGGACTTTGTGATGGAACGGCACGGCATCCTGGATCAATTCGGCTTGAAGGCGGAGAAGGTGAAATCGCTCAGTCCGGCGAACCTTCATTTGATGCTGGCGGAACGAAAGGTCGATATCGGATTCGGCGGTTTCACGACGATGGCTACGGCAAGAACCGAAGGCAAGGACATCATTGTCATATACGGTGTCTTTTCGCCGGTAAACATGGTCTTCGTGCCTAAAGATTCGTCCATCCGTTCCCTGACGGACTTGAAAGGCAAGAAGCTGGGCGTCTTTGGTGGACCGGGATCGACGACGTTTGCATTCCTGGCGGTCTTGGCCCGGAACTGGTACGGCATCGACCTGTTTCACGACGCTGAACTCGTCACGGCTCCCGGTCCGGCATTGATCGAGCTATTGGGAAAAGGCGACCTTGACGCCGCCTTGCTGGGAACAACCGAATCCATACAGATGTTCGCACAGCAACGATATCGGGTTCTCGTGGATTTGAGCGCCGAGTACAAAGCGCATCAGGGCGGCCGCGCTCCGGCTCATGTCACCGTGGCGACCAACGAAGAGTTTGCCAAATCCCGTCCCGACGTTGTTCGCGATTACCTGAAGGCATACAAAACGACCCTCGAGTACATCCGTGCGCATCGGGAGGTGTGGGACGAATTTGCAAAGAGCATCCATATGGACAATCCCGAGCAACGCGCGCTGCTCGAAGAAAAGATGGGGCCGAACCTGGTTGAAAACTGGGACGCCGATCAAATTGCCGTACAGAAGGACTACCTGAAGCTCGTGCATGACATCATCGGAGAAAGCGTTCTTAAAGTTATTCCTGAAGATCTCATTCGTGATGAATACATTCCATAGAGCCTTGTCGATCGCCGCTCTGCTGGCTTTGTGGCTGATCCTGGCTTTCGTTTTCCCACCTTCCATTGTTCCTCCGCCGAACGCAGTTGTTGCCGCAATGTGGGAAAACCTTCGCTCCGGGCAAGCCTTCTATCATCTATATAAGACGCTGTTGCGGGTTGGTTTTGGACTCATCCTGACGATGTTTCTCGGAATAGCGGTGGGAACCGTCATGGGTCTTTCCCGTAAAGGAGAGGTTTTTCTGGACGCGTGGGTGATGGTCGGCCTGACGGTGCCGGCAATTGTCTACAGCATTATCTGCTTGTTGTGGTTCGGACTGAATGATCTGGCGGCGATCGTCGCGATCGGCACCGCGGCTTTCCCAGCCGTGGGCATCAGTATCTGGCAAGGCATCAAGGGCACGGATACGCAGTTGGTCACCATGGGCCACGCGTTTCATCTCAGCAAGAGCGCGATCATTCGGAAGATCATTTTTCCACAGCTGGTGCCCCACATCCTGGCGGCAATGCGATATGCGCTCGGAATCTGCTGGAAGATCTGCACGACAGTGGAATTGATTGGGATGTCCAGTGGTGTTGGTTACATGCTGAACTACTGGTTCGGCCTGTTCTCGATGTCGCAGGTGTTCGCCTGGACGCTGTTGTTCCTGCTGGTGATGTTCGCCATCGAGTATTTGCTTTTCAAACCCATCGAAAGCCGTCTCACGCGATGGCGCACCACGCTTCCATTTCCCCTCACGGCATGAGCGGCGCCGAATGCAAGCCCGACGCGAAGCGCAAGCGCGATAGCGCGCAGCCTCAAGAAAGGGCGCAGCCATCAAGTGACATGAGCGGCTGCGAATGCAAGCCCGATAGGGCGCAGCCATCAAGTGAAATGAGCGGCTGCGAATGCAAGCCCGATAGGGCGCAGCCATCAAGTGAAATGAAGGCCGCAGGTCTGTGGGCATGATCATCCTGAAAGAAGTGTCGAAGGACTACCTGCTTCCCGGCGGCCAGCGGCTCCGGGTTCTGGACAAGATCAGCTTCGAACTTGGCGATAAAACCTTCAACTCCGTTCTCGGACCTTCAGGCTGCGGCAAATCGACCATCCTGAATCTGATCGCAGGCCTGGATAATCACAGTTCAGGGCAAATCTCCATCGACGGCAAAAAGACCGGATTCGTCTTCCAGCAGCCGCGGCTGCTGAATTGGCGGACTGTCGTCGATAACGTGATCCTGCCTCTGGAAGCAGATGACTTCGACAAGGAGACCCGGCGCCAATTCGCTTTCAAATACCTCCGGCTGGTTGGCCTCGGCGGATACGAGGACTATTTTCCATTGCAATTATCGGGCGGAATGCAGCAGCGGGTCGCCATTGCCCGCGCTCTTGTCATTGAGCCGGACATTCTTCTGATGGACGAACCATTCAGCGGACTGGACGAACTGACGGCGCGCAAGCTGCGGCAGGAATTGGTCCGGATTTGGCAGGAAACTGGGAAAACGATCCTCTTCGTGACCCACAGCATCAGTGAAGCCGTGTTTCTATCGCAGCAGATCTTAATCGTCACTCAAAAGCCTGCTCGCATCTTCAAGCGGATCACGATAGAGGCTCCTTATCCACGCCAGTATGGCGATCTGCGCCTTTTCGAAATCGAAACCGATCTTACGAAAGATTTTTTGGGCATGGATTCCTGGGATCGGTAAACCGTAATTTTCGGATTCGGGGGATTCGGGGAGTCATGACAATGAGATGAGGAGATTACCGCGGTGATCGTCGAACAATACAGGGAGCCTGGAAATCCAAGCACGAAAACGGCTGAGGTGCTCGTCCGCCAAACGAAAATATCCATATCCATCCGCAAGCCGCTGCCACTCGGAGCTAGAAATCAGGATATGAGTAATTCCTAACTGGTGCAGGCGGCCGGCCCAAGCTTTTGCGTCGGCATTTGCTGCAAAAATGTCGTACAGCTGAGGACCGTTAAACGAAGAAGGAGCGAGGAATGGAATCCTCAGCCAGAGGGCGCGCGTTTCTCCAATCAGCAGAATCTTGTGGCGCGCCGGATCGAGCTTCTCATTAGCGAATGCCAGAACTTGCCAGGAGGGCACGTTGGCCTGCCAGAATCGGTTGCGGGCAGTTGCGCTGGTGAGTGTTTGCCACGCGGGAACAACGCCGTTGAGAGTAACTATGGCGATGAGCAAGGACCCTAGTGCCAGCGTCGCCGCGACATAAACGCCTTTCCATTCCTGAAACCGATCGCTCCCCAACAAGGCACCGGTGCAAGCGAGCAGAAGCACCAGGGTCGCGGCGTTGAATCTCAGCAGCTGCACGCCGGGTATTGGATGTATCAATCCCCAGATGATCAACCCTCCAAGGCCAAGGACGGCATATATTCGGATATTCCCACCACCAGCCCAACTGACGATTAAGGATCCCAACAATAAGCCGAGTCCAAAAAGACCATTACTGGGCAGCATCAGCAGTGCGTTTACCGGCGCCATTACTATTTGTGGAGCAGGAATCTCCAATAGCGAGGCTCCCATCACTTCAGCTTGAAGTCGCACCGCCTGATCCGCGGACCACTCAGCGCCGCCCAACCATTCGTGTAATAAGGGGAACACTGGGTTTCCGAAATGAGAGTAATTCCGGATCAGCCACGGACCTACCATCACGACGATGACCGCGCCGGCGACAACGGATTTCAGCAAGGCCCGGCGGACGATCTTATGGTTCCGCAAACACTCGTTGACAAGCACACCCAGAAGCATCCACGCGACGAGCACGACGCCCTGATAACGCGACGCCACGACGAAACCAAACGCCACACCCGCCCGCAGTACCCGGTTCCAGCTTTGTAGCCTCAGCGCTTCAACCCACCAAATAGCACCGAATATCGAAAATGAAGCGACTGCCAAGTCCACTACACCGAAAGTCTGATGAATCCAGAATTCCGGATAGGTGGCCACAAAGAGCGCGGCAACAAGAGCGGCTCGAAGCCCGAACTCGCCGCCAATTCTGGCGGCGGCCAGAAGCATGAGGCAACCGAAGAGCGTCATCAGTAGCTTGAAGGTGTTACCTGTGGCGTCTGCAATCCAGGACATTCCAAGAGTAAGCTGGAGCGCCATTGGCGCATTCGAGTAGACGTTCCAGGGAATATGGACGAGACCGCCGCCACTGAGGAATTGCACAGGCGCGAGTAATTGGTAAACCTGAGCGTCATAGAAAGTGAGTGGTGTGAATCCGCATGCGACTTGCAGCGCCGCCAAGACAAACACAAACCCGAAAAGTAATCTCTGCTCGAATGACCAATGTAGAGTCTTACGGAACGTCTCGCTCAGCTTCTTCGCAAACACTCGAAGCCGGAATAACCCCAAGACTACTCCAACAGCCAGCGTGAAAGCGACAAGCCTGCGATCAAGGAAGCCGCCGGCGCTCAAAAACATAAAAGCGGCATACAGACCAAAGCACCCGATCACGAGCCGCGTCACGATGTAATCTAGGAAATCACTTTCCGATTCCGCAAAAGCACGCCAAACGAGGTCTCCCCAACCCAAAATTGCGAGGCAATAAAGAGAGGTTATTGCGCCGATCCGAACGAACTCGGCGATAAGAAACGTGCCAGAAAACACGGCGGCATCATAGGGACCGGTCATGTTTCAGTCAATGACCAATTCCGCGAAGCGCAAGCGCGACCGCGCGCAGCCTTACAAACGCGAAGCGCAAGCGCGACCGCGCGCAGCCTTACAAAACGCGAAGCGCAAGCGCGACCGCGCGCAGCCTTACAAAAATAGACCGCCGCTACAATAAGTGAGATCAACGGCTCGACACGTTTACGGTTTGGAGGAGAGCGCCCAGGACCTCCTCAATGGGCGGCGGTGTTCCGGAATCTTTGAACTGTGCCAGCCGGCGATAAATGATCGCTGCCGCAGCGTGAAACTCGCCGGGCAGTCCGGCATCACGAAACGTGCTGGAGATTTCCTCCATTTCGCCGGAAAATCGCCAGGCTTTAGCGGTGACGGCGCGCACGCGCTTGTAGACATTTTCGGCAAAATTCGGATCGTCATGTTTCCACTGCTGAAGCAAAGCGTCTCGCACGCCCAGACTCTCAGCGGTCGCGAGAATAGCGCTGAGAAGTGCGACTGTGCCCTTCGTATAAGCGGCAAAGCACATCTTGAGGGCGGACGCTTTGCCAATGGTCGCCCCCAGCACCTGGGTCGCCAGGGGGCCGGCAGAAAAGCAAGCGGCGATATCGGCTGCACGCAATCCAGCCAGGTACAAACATGTCGTATTTGGCTTCCAGGCGGGCTCGCCGATGATCCCGCCATCGACAAAACTCACGCCGGCTTCGGCCATCATCTGACCGATTCGGATCGTTCGTTCGGGCGAGATCGCGTTGGCGTCCACAAATATTCCGTTAAAACCGCACGTTAGAACCTTGTTGGCGACGTCTTCTGCGGCATGCGGTGGACAGACACTCACGACTATAGAGCATTCGGCCGAGAGAGCCGCCAGCGTGCCAGTGTCGTGAAGTCCAAATTTCGCTGCCCGCTCGCGCGTTGCGGAGCTCCGCCCTTCGGACGCCCAATAGACTTGATGGCCATTATTCTGTGCGGACGCAGCAATCGATATGCCCATCGCGCCGGGATAGAGAATGCCCATGCGTTGTGGTTTCATTCGTTCCTCTCCATTACGTTCGCGATGGACATTCTATCACCGCTGACCAAGCAACTCGCCAGGACCTGTAGCGGCTATGACCGCCGGCAATCCGTGAGTGCGACATCGTCGGCGGTCCGCAAAGCGCAAGCGCGATAGCGCGCAGCCTCAAAAAATAGACCGCCGCTACAGAGAACGCGGAGGCCTGATATGGAGAAAATCCCAAAGCAAGCTCGTCGCCGCGAGCTTGCTTAAGAATTCGCGCGGACCAGGTAACGCGACTTGAGGATTTCCGCGTGATGAAGCTCGTGTCCGGCCATGTTGTAAGCAAGCGCCCGCGCGCTGATCTCGTTCCCGTTCGCTGTGCCGCGGCGCTGCCATTCCTGGTCGGTGAGATGCTTGAAGAACAGCACGTTGGCCTGACGCACGGCGGCAAATTCCTCAAGCAAACTGGGAAGGGTACGCGCGTTGAAATTGGCGTTGGCGACGTAATCATCTTGCTCAAAGCCCGGCAGTGGCGTTGGATCATTGCGGCCGATGCAAAGAGCGCGGTACGCAAAGATGCGTTCGGTGTCCATCAGGTGGCCCACCACCTCTTTGATGCTCCATTTGCCGGGCTCGTAGGCATAACTGCCCCGCTCTTCCGGTATGCCGCGCAACAGCGCCAGCGTCGCGTTGAGTTGCCCCGCCAACGTCGCGGCGATGTCGCCGTCCGGCACCAGCGCGATATATTTGCCGTAATACGGGGCATACTCCGTTGAATCAGGTCGTCCCGTCATCGTTTTCTCCTTCTGTCATAATGCAAGATGTACTCCGGCACATGCAGCTCCGCCGGCGTTTCGGCATCGGCCAGCGGGGCTGCCGCTAACATTTGCAACGGCAACTCGCCGGCCCAGACCGGGAGTGCGTAATCTTCTTCGTCATCCTTGGGCGGCCCGGTCCGGATTTTGGCCGATGCCTCCGTGAGTGGCAAAGACAGGACACGGGTCGCTCTCAGTTCCTGTTCGCTCGGCTTGCGCACGTCCGCCCACCGTCCCGGAATGATGTGTTCGGTGAAAGCCCGGAGCGCTGTTATTTTTTCGCCTTCATCTTCCACGGGCTTTGCCATGCCGAAGACCACGACGGAACGATAGTTGATCGAATGATGAAAAGCCGACCGCGCCAGGACCAGACCGTCCACCAAGGTCACCGTGACACAAACCGGAATACCTTTGGATAAGGAGCCCAGCATCCGGCTGGCCGCTGAACCATGAATGAAAAGCTGCTCGCCGGCGCGAGCAAAGCTGGTTGGAATCACGAACGGCTGCCCGTCCACCATAAAGCCGACGTGACAAATAAACGCTTCGTCGAGGATCGCATTCACGGTGGCGCGGTCGAACGAACCGCGTTGGGGCAGCCGTTTGAGCCTGGTGTGAGATGTCGGTTGAAAATTCTTCATTCTGGTGTAAGCTAGCATCCAAAGTGGTCTGCTAAAAGATCCACTTTTATGATTTCAGACCAATCCACTTTTGATGAGTAGCAATGGAACTTGCCATCCATCTCAATGCCAACGCAGCCCAACCTTTGCACAAACAGCTTTACCACGAGCTTCGCTCGTCGATCCTCAACGGGAGATTGAGCGCCGGACAGCGCATCCCATCCACCAGAGCCCTGGCGAAATCGCTTGGCCTGTCGCGCGCCACCGTCACGCAGAGTTATGAGCAGCTCACCAGCGAAGGCTACCTCCAAACCGTCGTCGGGTCTGGCACGTCGGTCAGCAAACAATTGCCCGATGAGTTGCTACAAGCCGCGCCGGTCAAGGCGTCGCCGCAGGCAACGCCGAAACCGAACGGGAAGATCAAGCTATCCGGTTATGGCGTAAGGCTGGCGAACTTCGCACGCGAGCCGGAAGAGCCGAACCTGCTATTCAACTTCAAATACTGCCGCCCGGCGGTGGATCATTTTCCGCTTCAAGAATGGCGCAGGCTGTTGCTGCGCCATTGCCGCGCCGGCGAGCACGAGATGCTGGATTATGCGGACGGCGGCAAAGGTTATAAGCCGCTGCGCGAAGCACTCGCACGCTATCTGGGGCGAGCGCGGGCGGTCTATTGCGGGGCGGAACAAATCATCATTGTTAACGGCTCGCAGCAGGCGCTGCAATTGAGCGCGCAGGTATTGGTGGATCGCGGCGACTTGGTCGCGTTGGAGGAACCGGGCTATCTGGGGGCCCGCCACGCTTTTTTGACCCACGGCGCGCGCCTGCACCCGGTGGCGGTAGACGAGGCGGGAATCCGATTGGAAGCGTTGCCGGCTGCGCAGGCCAGGCTGTTGTACGTAACCCCGTCGCATCAGTTCCCAACGGGCGCCGTGCTCTCGTTGTCGCGCCGGCTCGAGTTGCTGGCCTGGGCGGAAAAGACCGGGACATTGATCCTGGAAGACGATTACGACAGCGAGTTCCGCTACTGTGGACGGCCGATTCCATCGTTGCAGGGATTGGCGCCCCGCGAAAATGTGCTCTACGTGGGCACGTTCTCGAAGGTGCTTTTCCCTTCCTTGCGCATCGGTTACCTGGTCGTGCCGCAAGCGCTAGCGGACACATTTGAAAGAGCGAAATGGTTAATGGACCGCCACACGCCGACCTTGGAGCAGCGCGCGTTGGCCGACTTCATCAATGAGGGACATCTGGAACGCCATCTGCGGCGGATGCGCACGTTGTATGACTGTAGACGGCAGAAGCTGGCCGGTGCGCTGCAGACGCACTTCGGCGAGCGCGTGGCGATCCTGGGCGAAAATTCCGGAATGCATTTGATGATCCGATTGCGCACGCCATGGAGTAATGAGGAGGTCATCCGGCGCGCCACGGCCGCGGGAGTCGGCATGATCAACGCCCGCATCTACTATCTCGGTCAAGCTCGCGCCGGCGAGTTCGTCATGGGTTATGCGCCGTTGAGCGAGCGGAAAATTCAGGAGGGTGTACGACGGTTGGCGAATGCCCTGGCCCTGACCTGAAGCTCGCGCGCCCATTGACGCGTATGGGCCGTACAGATCTGGAAAGGAAGGCACCGATGTCTTTTCGATTCTTCCCGACGTTGATCATGATTTTTCTCTGCTTCGCCGTTGTGTCGGCGCAGAACTCGTCTGACGGCGAAACCAGACCGCTCACGGGCTTCGACCGTCAGAGCGTGGACCGGCAGCGCACTCTCGAAAAGCAGTTCGATTCCTTTTTGAAAAGGGAAGAGCTGCGCGATTGGATGAAGCGTCTGTCGGCAAGGCCGCACCACCTGGGTTCGGCCTACGGCAAAGAGAACGCCGAGTTCATCGCAAGCCTGTTCCGGTCCTGGGGCTTTGCGACCGAGATTGAGCGCTTTGACGTCTTGTTTCCAACGCCCACAACGCGCGTTCTCGAGCTGACACTGCCACAGAAATTCACTGCGAAGCTGGAGGAACCAGCGCTCCAGGAAGATGCAAGTTCGGGACAGAAGGACGAACAACTCCCCGTCTACAACGCATATTCGATCAACGGCGACGTGACCGGGCAACTGGTCTATGTGAACTACGGCATCCCTCAGGATTACGAGGAGCTTGAGCGCCGCGGGATTGATGTCAAAGGCAAGATCGTTATCGCGCGCTATGGCGGTTCGTGGCGCGGCATCAAGCCAAAGGTCGCGGCGGAACACGGCGCCATCGGCTGCCTGATCTACTCCGATCCGCGCAATGACGGTTACTACCAGGGTGACGTTTATCCGAAGGGTGCGTGGCGCAACGAGGACGGTGCGCAACGCGGTTCGGTGGTGGACATGCCTCTCTATCCAGGCGATCCTCTGACGCCGGGCATAGGCGCGACGCCGAATGCACGGCGCCTGCAAATCAACGAAGCGCCCACACTGACGAAAATTCCGGTGCTGCCGATTTCGTACTCCGATGCGCTTCCCTTGCTCCGAGCTATCTCAGGACCAGTCGCACCAGAAGCCTGGCGTGGCGCCCTTCCGCTCACGTATCACATTGGGCCCGGTCCGGCTACGGTTCATCTGAAAGTAGAATTCGATTTCAAAATCGTGCCGGCTTTCGATGTGATCGCCCGCTTGACGGGAAATGAGCGCCCCAGCGAATGGGTCATCCGCGGCAACCACCACGATGCCTGGGTCAATGGTGCCGAGGATCCGGTCAGCGGACAGGTCTCCATGCTCGAAGAGGCGCGCGCCGTCGGACAACTGGTAAAGACGGGTTGGCGGCCCAAACGAACGATTATCTACTGCGCGTGGGATGGGGAAGAGCCTGGACTACTCGGCTCCACCGAGTGGGCGGAAGCGCATGCGGAAGATCTGATCCGAAACGCCGTGGTCTACATCAATTCCGATGGCAACGAGCGTGGCTTCTTCAACGCTGGCGGCTCGCATACACTTGAGCGGTTCATTAACGAGGTCGCGCGCGACGTCGTGGACCCCGAAAAGGAAATTCCCGTCTCAGAGCGGCAGCGCGCTCGACGAATTCTAGACGGCAGCCCCGAAGACAGACGCGAGGCGCGCGAGCGCGCGGACCTGCGCATCGCAGCGCTTGGCTCGGGTTCCGACTACACGCCTTTTTTACAGCACCTGGGTATTCCCACGCTTAACCTCGGCTACGGCGGTGAAGGTGAGAGCGACGGTATCTACCACTCGATTTATGATTCCTTCGATCACTACACCCGCTTCGTCGATCCCACGTTCGATTATGGCGTGGCGCTCGCCAAGACCGCGGGGCGCGCCGTGTTGAGGTTCGCCGATGCGGATTACTTGCCCTTGAACTTTTCAAACTTCGCCGATACGGTCAGCCGCTATATCAACGAAGTGATGAAACTCGCCAGCGATGAGCGCGAGACGATTCTGGAGAAGAACCGCCGTATCAGCGACAAGACATTCGAGGCAGCCGCTGACCCGACGAAGCCCTTTGTCGCGCCAAAACCCGAACCGGCCGCACCATTCCTCAACTTTGCGCCCCTGCAAAACGCTCTGGCGCGGCTGCAGGAAAGCACACAAAGATACGACGCCGCCTTGCGCGATGCGGCTTCAGCGGCCCGCCTCCAGTCGCGCCAGGTTCAGTTGTCACTCGACGACGCGCTCAGTAAAATCGAGCACGCGATGACCAGCGAAAACGGCCTTCCCCGCCGGCCTTGGTTCAAGCACGAGATCTATGCTCCCGGATTCTACACGGGCTACGGCGTCAAGACCTTACCCGCCATTCGCGAGGCGCTCGAGCAACATAACTGGCCGGAGGCCGCCGGTCAAATCGAAGTTGTTGCGCATACGCTCGACAACACCGCCATTCAAATGGACCGGGCGGCAGCAATATTGAAGGGGAGCCAGTGAGAGACACAAAGGCTCGAAGACGGCCCGCGCCAATACGGTACTGGGTCAGTTCGCAAAAAAATGGAAATTTTCAACTGTAGCGGCGCTCTATGGAGCTGTGAATAAATTGGAATAGGGCGATTCCCCTCCTTGCATCACCGCAAGGAGGGGTGGCCGAGCGATCAAAAAATTATTGCGAAGCCTCCGCAAATCGCGAGGCCGGGGTGGTTTTCCGATGAGAACAAAAGGAAAACCACACCGGCTGCGTCAGCTTCGGTGCGCTACGACGAGTACATGAAACAGCATCCGGAGTTAGCCCAATAAGAGCGACCGCCCGATTACGCGTTCCGACCCTGGCAGCGACGCTGTTCGCCAGCGCATTCCTGCTCTTCGTTTGCCAGCCGATGGTGGGCAAGATGGTCTTGCCGCATCTGGGAGGCGCCGCCGCCGTCTGGACGACCTGTGTTCTTTTCTTCCAGGCAATGTTGTTAGCCGGTTATGTTTACGCGCACCTGCTCGGGCGTGCCTCCGATGTTCGCAAACAGATTCTCACGCATGCTTTAGTCCTGCTGCTTCCGTTGGCGTTCTTGCCAATGGTGTTCCGTGGCGATTCCTCCGGATCGTCATCGCAGCATCCGTCGCTGTGGCTGATGCTTCGCTTGCTGACTTCTGCAGGAGTTCCCTTATTTGTTGTCTCGGCGACCGCACCGCTGTTGCAGAACTGGCTGTCGCGCACGAAAGACATGGCCGCCCGCGATCCGTATTTTCTCTATGCGGCAAGCAATACCGGGAGCCTGCTGGCGTTAATCGCGTATCCCTCCCTGCTGGAGCCGCGCGTTGGCGTGGTTTCTCAGAATCGGTTGTGGTTTGGCGGTTATCTTGGATTATTGGTCTTGATAGGGCTGGTATCGGTGCTGGTGTGGCGGCACAGCGAGAAACAACAGACACAAAAGCCAGTGGAACCGGTCCGTCCGATCCAGGTTAGGACACGCTTGTATTGGATTGCGGCGGCATTCCTGCCGTCGGCCCTGATGCTGGCTGTGACGAACCACATCACGGCCAATCTCGTCTCGCTGCCTTTCCTCTGGATCGTCCCACTCGCAATGTACCTGCTGAGCTTTATCCTGGCTTTCGGCCGCCGATTCCGGATCTCGCCCGCACGCATGTCCCGGATCATTCCGATGACACTACTGGTGACGTTTCCCATCGTCGCCGCCGGCGTGAGCGGGGGCAGAGGCTACAATTGGATATTTATCAGCGTGCATTTGCTGATCCTGTCCAGTGGCGCGTTGCTGTGTCACACGGCGCTTTCGCAAACCAGACCCGATACTCGACACCTCACCGAGTTCTATTTCTGGATTGCCGTCGGTGGTGTTTTGGGCGGTGTGTTCACTGCGATGATCGCTCCAATCCTGTTCAAGACTGTTTTTGAATATCCGCTGCTGGTCGCAATGATGCCGTTGTTCCGGCTTGGAAAATGGGAAAGAGACAAGTGGCCGATTCCCTTCCTGTTTGCAGCGGCTCTCGTGATTGGGTGGGCCGTGTTTCGAACCATCGGTGTCTATGCTCACGCCCAATCCTTCGCCTTTGCTCACATCGCCGCCATTTTTGTCTGTCTCAAATTCGAAAAACATATCCTGCGATTCGCTCTATGTTTCGCGCTGCTGATGATGGTCTACTGGCGGGCTCTGGCCCCTTCCTTCGAAGGCGCCAATCGCGTCTATGTGTCCAGAAATTTTTTTGGCGTGAAAAAGGTGGTCGATGAGCCGGAAACGCATTTGCGAAAACTCATGCATGGCGACACGCTCCACGGGTCGGAAAGCACGGATCCGGGCCGGAGGGGAAAGCCGCTGTCGTACTACTATTCAACCGGCCCCGTGGGCGATGTGGTCCAGATGATGCAGGAACGAGGCGGAATGCAGCACTTCGGCGTTATCGGCCTCGGCTCCGGCTCCATGGCTGCGTATGCGGACGCGAACCACCAGGTGACGTTCTACGAGATCGATCCTTCCATCGAGCAAGTCGCGCGGCATTTCTTCACGTTTCTGAAACAATGCGGATCGAATTGCAATGTCGTGATCGGCGATGGGCGTCTACAGCTCTCGCAATCCGCCGACAGCTCTCTGGACCTGCTCATGCTTGACGCGTTCAGCTCCGATTCCATTCCCACACACCTGCTTTCGCGCGAGGCTCTGCAAGTCTATATTTCGAAGCTCGCACCCGGTGGTGTGATTCTCTTCCACGTTTCCAATCGTTATCTGAAGGTTGAACTGCTTGTGTCCGCGATGGCCACGGATGCCGGCCTGGTCGCATTCTCGCGATTCGATCAAAGCGGTGATCTAAGCAAGGAAGGCAAAGCAGGGTCCGAGCATGTCGTCGCTGCCCGGCGCATCGAAGACCTGGGGGCGATTCCCTCAATGCCGGGTTGGAAACGTGTAACGCGCCCCACGAGCGTACGCCCGTGGACCGACGATTATTCCAACCTGTTCGGCCTGGTCCGTTGGCGCTAACTACAGAGAATTGCGCCCTTGGTATCCGCGTTTTTTGTAGCGGCGGTCAGGGATAATTCGGGGACGGAGACCGAATTTCTTGTGCTTCAGAAATTCGGTCACCGTCCCCGAATTACCCAGGATTTCACGCTTTGGAGGCTTGGGCTTGGGCCTGACCCATTTGGGCCTGCATTTCGCGCGTAAGGTGAGGAATGATGCCGATCATACGCTCGATGAGCATGAGTTGGCCGCGGTGATGCATCTCGTGTTCTTTGACCGAGAGAATCATGTCGAAACGCGTCCTTGAGGGAGGCGTGCCGCCCTTAGGCATGGTCACCACTTGGCTCAGAAAGTCCTCCGGCAGGCCCGTAATGAAGTTGGCCCACGCCTCTCCCTCCTTCCGCAGCAACTCGATAACCTCAGCCTTGGTTCGGGACTCGGCCTCCTCGGCCATGACCTGCTGCATTAAGGCAGGGAAGTTGAATCCTTCCAGAGTAGACCGGCGTTCGATCCCATGGACCTGATAATGAAATCTCGGCGCAAGCGCGATATGGGTGAACAGCTTTTCAACAGTACGAAGATCGGCCGCAGCCGCAAAGCCGTATTTGTCCTCCGGTATATCTTCTGCAACGCGAATCGTATTTTTCCGAACGGTTCTAAAACTCTCGGCAAGTTCTTTAGCTCCGTAGTAATTCATGTTTTCTCTCCCTCCAAAAATCAAAAAATATTATCCACCGTAATCAAATCGGCGACAATAGGCAGCGGTTTTTTGCAACAGGATGCAGATCACTGAACCGGTAACGATGCTGACGGACTATGCCATGGGAGCGGCCAGTCTTTTCTTTGGCAGAGTACTTTGGAGGCACATCGGTCCCAGAAATCGGACAACCGTCCATTTGTGGGTGATTGGCTTTGCCGGAGTATGCATTGCGTCATTGCTGGGCGGAACATATCACGGCTTCGCACTCTACGTTAGCGCCTCGGGCCTTCGGGCATTGTGGAATGCGACAATGTGTTCCATAGGCTTCGCTGGCGGGTGCATGGTGTCGGGCTCCATCGTATCCGATGTTCGCACACACAAAGAAGGTAGACAGTGGCTCACTGCGGGCATCCTGGTAACGTTCGCCGGAATCGCGGTCCAACAGACCGGCTTCCGCCATGGCGCCGGCTTTAATCACAACGACGTCTACCACCTCATCCAAATCGCCGCGCTTTATCTTTTCTTCCGATGCGCGCGTGTCGTCGAAGATCGTCGGTAGTGGGTGCGTTTGAACTACAGTCGAGCGGTCACCTCAAGACCTCTTCTTTGTTCGTTTGACGCAACGCGCTGTGCTTTTTGCCGTAGGTGAAGTAAATCGAAAATCCAATCGCCAGCCAAATGAGCAGGCGGTACCAATTTTCGCTCGGCAGCGACAACATCAAGAGCAAGCAGATCAGAATGCCGGCGATGGGAACGAAAGGAAACAGCGGCGCTCTGAAGGGACGGGGAAGCTCCGGGTTCGTTCGGCGCATGATCAGAACGGCAGCGCATACGATGATGAACGCCAGCAGCGTCCCGATGTTGACCAGTTCCGCCAGAATCCGCAGAGGCAGAAACGATGCCAGAATCCCAACGAAACAACCCGTGAGAATCGTCGCTTTCCACGGCGTGCGGAACTTTTCGTGAATAGCGCCAAAAAATGACGGCGGAATCAGGCGATCACGCGCCATTGCCAGCATCACGCGGGGCTGACTGAGCATCAGCACCAGAAGAACCGAAGTGATTCCCGTGAGAGCACCGAGTGAAACCAGGAACTGCGCCCATGTGAGTCCGACCTGGGCGAAAGCGTTCGATACGGGAGCGTCGATATTGATCTTGTCGTACGGAACCATCCCGGTCAAAATCGCGGACACCGCTATATAAAGCACGGTGCAGAGTAACAGCGAAGTGATGATGCCGATCGGCACGTCGCGACGGGGATTTCGAGCTTCCTCCGCATGCGTGGACACGGAATCAAAGCCGATATATGCAAAAAATATCGTCGCGGCCCCGGCCAGCATGCCCAGCGGTTCTCCACCTCTTCCGGTCTGCCCCAAGATCGTTTTGCCAAAGAAGCTCAGACCGGTGTATCCATAAGGCGCGAACGGATGCCAGTTGCGAGGATCGACGTAGAAAGCACCTACCGCAATGACGACGAGAACCACGGCGAGCTTCACACCCACCATTGCCGCGTTGAATGAGGCGCTTTCGCGAATTCCGATGACAAGAATGGACGTGATGATGGCCGTGATCACCAAGGCGGGAAAATCGATCACCGTACCCGTGGTATTCAGGGCACCTGTTGCCGGATCAAAATCGAACGGAGCATTCGTGAGCGCGAAAGGTAACTTGATGCCGAAGATTCCGATGAAATCTTGAAAGTAATGCGACCAGCCATGCGCAACAGTGGCGGACCCAACCGCGTACTCCAATATCAGATCCCATCCGACGATCCATGCCATCAATTCCCCAAGAGTCGCATAGGCATACGTATACGCGGAACCGGCCACCGGCACCATCGACGCGAATTCGGCATAACAGAGCGCCGCAAAAATGCAGGCCAACCCAGACACCACAAAGGAGAGCATGAGCGCCGGCCCAGTCTTGTCGTGCGCGGCGATGCCGGTCAATACGAAGATGCCGGTGCCGATAATGGCGCCGATGCCAAGACAGCTCAACTGGATCGGGCCAAGAATACGGCGGAGCCGGTTCTCACCTTCCATCTCTTCCAGCAGAAGTTTGATGGGTTTCTTCGCGAATAAGGGATTAGCCATAGGGCCTCCTGTCAGCCGAAAAGAATACAAAGGCTCAAAGACACCAAGCAACCCCGCAATAATAAACTATTTGGGTAATTCGGGGACGGAGACCGAATTTCTGAAGTCCAAGAAATTCGGTCTCCGTCCCCGAATTACCCCGTATAACAAGGATGATGAAAATTGCCACCTACAACGTGAATTCCATTCGAATACGGCTCGACGTGATCCTTGCATGGCTGGAAAAACACAAACCCGACGTGCTCTGTATTCAAGAAACCAAATGCCAAGACGATGTATTTCCCGCACTCGTGCTGCGTTCTACCGGTTATCACCTTCAGTATCGCGGTATGAAGTCATACAACGGAGTGGCCATGCTGACACGTATGGCACCCGAAGCCGTCTTTTACGGATTCGACGATCAACTGCCGAACATCGATGAGGCTCGTTTGATGCGAGTCGTCGTCCACGGAATTCCGGTTATCAACACATACGTTCCGAATGGATTCAAACTCGGTACCCCTCAATACGAATACAAGCTTCAATGGTACGGAAGGCTTCGTAGCTATTTCGCGAAACACCTATCGCCGGACCAGCCTGCATTGTGGTGCGGGGACATGAATGTCGCCCCCGAACCGATCGATGTTCACAGTCCGGAAAAACACCTCAAGCATGTCTGTTTTCATGAAAACGTGCGCGGCGCCTACCAGCAGACCACCGCGTGGGGTTTCGTTGATGTCTTCCGCCATCTATATCCCGATAAACAGCAATTCACGTTTTGGGACTACCTGCGGCCCAGCTCTCTAGAAAAGAACAAAGGGTGGCGGATCGATCACATCCTTGCCACGCCGCCGCTCGCTGCGAAGTGCAAGGAGGTGGATATTGACATCGAGCCCCGGCGGGCGCCACGTGCTTCCGACCACACGTTTCTGTGGGCCGAGTTCGATATTTAGAAGACTAAGACACAAAGACACAAAGGCACAAAGACACAAAGAAACGCCGCTTTAATAACTTTCAAAGCGGCCTTTCTTTGTGTCTTCGTGCCTTTGTGTCTTTGTGTCTTCGAGATTTTTCTAGCTTGAGGTATTCGTCGTCACGCTCACGGTTACCTTCGCTTGCTTGCCGGCCTTCTTCACCTCCACTTGGACCTGGGTTTCAGCGATGTCGGGCCGCAGCTCGTGAATGGCCTGGCCAAGCGATTTCGGACTCGCGCCGGCCACGGGCTCCAATGTTGTTGGATCCAGGCCGAGCATGGTGGCCTTCAGCTGGTCGTAGGGAATATCGAGATTATGAGAAACGTGAAGCGCAGCGATGAACTGGCCACGGTTTTTGAATCCGCTCGCCGCAGTCTGGACGTTGGTGCCGGCAGGCAGTAAGCTCTCGATCTTCGCTCGAAATGCCGCATCATTTTGCAGGCGGTCTTGGAATCGCGTTTCCCAGTCCTGGTGACCTTTGCCCGCATTCTCGACCTGGGTATGATCCGCATGCTGGTCAGACTTGCCCTTGATCGGAAGATCCGGTTTGCTGGGTGAACCATGGCTTACAGATGGTCCTTGCGTATGCACCGCGCCTTTGCTCTGCGCGTAGGTAGCAGCTGCACCACTCAGATACAGAACGATGCTCAAAGAAAAAAGAAATGTATAGAATTTTTTCATGTTTCCATTCTCCTATTTAAATTACTTGCCGAGGCGGAACCCGACCCCAAAAAACAAAGTGTTGAGGTCGTAGCTCATACTACGGCTGTACCCGACCTGAAAATCGACATTCGATCCCGGATGGACCGCAAACCACGTAGAAAAACCGTGATCGTTGGCCGCATCCGCAGATGCAAGTGTTTCACCGCTGGTTTCGAAAACGCGCTTGGAATTGGAACCCAGACTGGTGGACTGTGTCACTCGGAGATCCCGCGGCTTGACTCTGCTGAAGATCCGCTGTTCTCCCGAGGCGCGAACAGCGTAGGCTGAAGCGCCCAGGCCAACGAGCGGGGAGAGAGTGGCTGTGGCTCCACCGTCAAAGTGGCCCACGAGGCCAAGTGAGCTGAACGGTCTGACAAAGAACGAAGTATCCGAAACAGTGTTTGCGACACCAGCGTTGGCGAATGGCGTCACTGACGAGAAGCGGTGGCTGAAGCTGTTGTTCCAATCGACAGTCATGCGTCCTGTGCTGAACCCTTTGTCCTTGTCGCCAGTGGGCGCCGTGAACACGAGGTTGGAAGCGAAGTTTACGGCCGGATTATCCGCAGCGAGCTGAAATCCGAGATAGGCATTGCCGATGCCATTCACAAAACCCGTGGGAGCCGGCGCCGTTGAAGTCGTCAAAGTGGAAGATTCATGGATGAAGTAGACGGGCAGGCCGGCGTAGGTCTGGAAATGGCGGTTGAAGCTGTAGCCCAACGTGGGATCCACCTTCGTGACCACACCTGAAGAATTCGAGCTACCCTGGAAACGACCGGAGATCGTCCATCCCCGATCGTCCTCGGCTAGCACCGGCATCGCCAATACCCAAATGATGAGAACCGCGCAAAAACATCGCATATACCTCACTGTCACCTAGCACCTCCTATGCCTTTGTGTCTTGGTGTCTCCCCTTTGTCAACGATTAAGCATCAAGACACGAGTGCGTAAGGCTTTAATCACTGGGAACGCCGGAACGACGGGCCCTCCGCCGAAAGAATCTTGTCTTTAGGCGTGCTCACGTAACCGCGGATCCGGTCTTTGTCCACATAGTTGACGACGAATTCATAGCGGAGCCGATCGCGCCCGACCAGGAACTGGATGGGCTCATTCGTCGCGCGGTCTTTCTTCTCAACCCGGTTGTCGTCAGCCTGAATGACGATGTCGTATTTCTGTTTTTTCACGTCGGTCTTTTTCAGTTGAACCAGAACGTCGGCGATGCGATCGAACCTCTTGTTCTTGGGTATGTCGAACTCGAAATAATCGCGCTCGCCTTTGCGGCGTAGCTCGGCTAATTCAGTCCCATTACGAGCGATCGCGGTTCTCACGTCCGTGATGTCTTTCTGGTTGGAAGCAAGCTCCTGGCGTGTTGCATCGAGATCGGTCCGAACCACCTGTACTTCACCCGACACGGTAGTGAACTTGGTCGTGGCGTCCTGCTGGACTTCGGCCAGTTTGCTCGTGGCTTCTTGCTGGACCTGGGAAACCAGCTTCGCGTCCGCCTTTGCAGCAAGCTGGCTACGTAGCCGCTGCGCCGTACGCGCATTTTCCTGTTTCAGCGCCTCAGTCATGGTGCGGGCGTGTTCAAGCTCCTGCATCGTGACTCCCATGCGATTCGTTACGACATTGAGATCCGACGTAAGTTGGCTCACCTTGCTGCTGCTTAAGGCACGCACTTCCTGCATTTGGTGCTCAATCGTACCTATTCGGTTCTCCAGCGCACTGCGCAGCGAAACGAATCCATACCCCTGCAACGCTATCAGCGCGACAACCCCCCCGATGAGTGCGGTTGTCTTTGATTTAAGCCAATCCATATTCTTTCCCCCCCAAATAAGCTCAAACATGAGCGAACATGCAGCCTTGGCGTACGACGCCATCATCGCACGCTTGTTTCCATCCCGATTCCTTAGGCCAACTACGTGTGGACAAGGACTTGCGATGGTATTGCGGACCACTCTGGTGGTCGAATTCCTCCAAACTCCTGGAATATTTCCAAGCCCTTTGGGAGAGGGTGCCGTGAAGCGGCGGGCGAAGCGGTCCTTGGATCGAAATTTTGGGGGGATTTATACGTCTGTCCCCGAATGGATGACGAGGGTTTCTGCAATCATGTCATGCAGAGCCTGCTTCTTTGCCGTGAACGCAGCCATAATGAAGCCGATGAAGAGAATGAGCGCGGAGATGTACTTTGCGAAATGCCTGCCGGTCGCTCGCGCAAACGAGATTCGGCGGCCATCCAACCCGGTCACAACCATACCGAGTGCGCGCTTTCCGACGGTTGCCTGCCATCCGGAACTGAGCATCCAGGCCTCGTAAATCCACGGTCCGAAAACTACGGCAACTATGCCGGCACCAGCAGTGATTGCGGTCAAGATTCCCGTTGCCGTATGTATGATGAGAAGATCAATGATGAAGGCCGCAAACCGTTTCCAAAATCCAGCGTAGGGCCCGGCAGGAGAGGCCGTTGGTCCAGCTTTCGGATGGAGGACATTACCGCACGATTGGCAATACAGCGCGCGATCATCGTTCGGTTGGGCGCATTTTGGGCACAACATTCGCGGGATTCTATCACGGACGGACGGGCAACCAGAGCGACCTCGCTGTAAGCTCGCGGTGATCCAATCCGGCCGCACGATCCATCAGCGCGAGGCGTTCGGGCAGGTTGACGCGAAATCGCCACTCGTCTTCGCGGCCGCCCATGGCGAGGCAGTCTCGCGTCCATTCGTCCCACCAGGGGGTCAGAGGCCTCGCGATGGGTTCGATCACCAGGACCGGCCCGGTGCGGGAAGGGTTCAACAATTTATTCCGAAAGCGATCGCGCGTCTCTGGAGCGAGTTCGTTGATGGTGAACGCGGCAATAACTGCGGCGTTGCCGGCAATCGGAGTCGTGTCGAGGTCGACGGCTCGAGTGAGACCTTGTATTCCAAGCTGCTGATAAGTCCACTTGCATTCCTGGAGCGCCCAAGGATGGCGATCGACGCCGATCAATCTAGGCGCGGTCTCCACGCTCAAGCTCCATGCAGCCCCCGACACTCCGGTTCCGCAACCCAAGTCGAGAATCGGCCGTCCTTGCGGGACTTCTGCCTCCAACGCCTGCACAATTTCACGCACGAGCAGAAAGTGAAGCGGCCCAAAGAAAAATGCAAAGGCCGCGCGCTTTCCTGACCCGTCGAGTGGAGAACCCCGGACTATCCGGCGGCGCCGTTCCACATATAGAGATGACAGCGCCTGAACCGATCGACGCACTTCTTGAAAACTGAGCTTCCCGATGTGCCGTTTTTCCAGCGCTTGAAACCAGGACTTGAAAGCGTCATCGGCTAAACGTGTCACGAGAAAAACAGGGACGCAGCAATACTGGCAGGAGTTCGTGAAGCTCGCACGACAGCCTTGTGCACGGGGACGGACGGATAAATCCCCTCACAGCTAATGGTTCTTGGTCAGATTTGGGGATTTATGCGTCTGTCCAAGTGATCAGCGGCGCCCGCCACCACCGCCGCCGCGATATCCACCACCACCGCCACCGCGGCCGCCGCCGCCTTCGCGGGGACTCATCGGTCGTGCTTCAGCGACGGTCATATTCCGGCCACCATAGTCGGCGCCATTGAATTTCTGGATCGCATCCGCAGCTTCCTGGTCGGTGGACATCTCGACAAATCCGAAGCCTTTGCTTCGGCCCGTATCGCGATCGGTGATGACTTTGGCGGACTGAACGGTTCCAGCCTGAGCGAAGATCTGTTCAAGAGATTCGTCGGTCGTGTTAAACGGCAAATTACCTACATACAACTTCTTACCCATGTACCTCCTTGACAGCCGCACGAGAGGACATGAGCACCATGCTCGAGGACTCTACGCGACTCACAGGATCTACATCTTATAGCACCGCTCGCCGTGTTTATACAATTCCCTTATGCCGGAGGATGGAATCAGAGAGCACTGAGTTTTTTCAGTCCCGCATATTCCCTCCTGGCACAGGTGGCACAGGAGGGGTTAGCCGCGGAGCGGCCGAAGAACGTAGCCCCGGCGCCCGGGGTATCGGTGTCCGGAGACGCTTAGCCCTGAAGGGGCGAAAGATTCCGCGGCGACTTTTTCGCCCCTTCCGGGGCTGGGTTCAACGCCGACACGAACCCCGGGCTCGCGCCAGCTCTGCGTCTAATTCCCCCGCAGCCACGCTTGGCGAAGAGCCCTCGCCTGGGCTGAAGCGCCGGGATCCTCTTCAATGCGGTAGTCGTAAACCTCGGGCGTCTCCAGCTGGATTGTCAAATTCAGGTTTTCCCTGAAGCGGCGAACGGTTATCGGAATGCGGTCCCCTTGCTTATACCGGTTTAACACGTACGCCCAGTTTTCGCGCGTGACGGCCATTCCGCCGATGGAGACCAGGACGTCACCCTCCTGCAAGCCACCGCGCTCGGCGGGAGAGTCGTTGCGGAGCGCACCGAGGCGAAGTGTCTGCCGAATTTGTGGGTCGATCACAATTCCGCCGGTGTAGGGGAGATTTGCCAACGATTTTGTCAGCTGCAGGCCGGCGGCTTGAAAGGCTTCCTCGTAAGGTAGCCGTTCGGTGCCCCGTATATACCTGGCGAAGAACTCATTCATGTCCGTCCCGGCGACCTCAGAAACGACTTGGGCAAATTCTTCGATGGTATAGCCGCGGCCCTTGAGGTAGTAGCTAGCATTAGGGCTCTTCCGGTAAAACTCGTCATATGCGCGCCGCATCACATCGTCTAGCGAGCGCCTCCCTTTTGTTTTTCCGCGGATCAGCAAGTCGAGATTCAGCGCAATCAATTCCCCTTTGAGATAGTAACTGAGCGAGGTGTTGGAAAGGTTGGTACGCTGCCGGTGGAGGGCGCCATCGATGAATGGAGCCGCCATCGACGAGGCCTCGGCACTCATCAACTTGCTCGCCGGAGAATTCTCAATGGTGGAAATCGTCTCGGAGAGGCTGTTGAGAAGATCGCCGGAGTCCTCAAAGCCGGCGCGGTAATACATCAATACCCCATAGTACTGGGTGAATCCTTCCGCGATCCACAACCCGCGTGTGGCTGCAGGTTTTGTCCAATCCCACGGTCCGAGCTCGATCGGGCGGAGCCGCTTCACGTTCCAGGCATGGAAGAATTCATGTGCGGTCGTCGTGATTGCCCCGTCATAAGCGTTGCGCTCGGCAAGGACGCCGGGGGCGATGATCTGCGTCGAGGTCAGATGCTCCATGCCATCGCTGGAGCGATCATCGTTGGCGAAGTGAAACATGAACGTGTAGCTGTCGAATTCCGGTGGACCCCACATGGCGATCTCGGTCCGGACGATCTTTTCAACATCCCGCACAAAGGCGGGCCTCCGGCCGCCTTCCTCGCCACGCGAATGAACCATCACCCGATAGGTTTTCCCATCCACTTTAAATTCATCCAGCGTCCAGTCGGGGCCAATCTCCGTCGGATTATCGATCATGATTTCGTAGTTGGGGTACTTCCATTCGTTTTGATTGGGCCGCTCCGTTCTACTGTTGATGACTCGCCAGTTCGGCGGAGGCTCGATACGCAGCTCAACGG
>Ga0066710_100000403_pt1 | contig 25594 bp, 21 predicted proteins | sample GraSoiAngelo_159_FD_79666 | JGI IMG/M metagenome (GOLD analysis project Ga0066710, IMG submission 79666) | Grasslands soil microbial communities from the Angelo Coastal Reserve, California, USA - 14_1009_16_40cm | ecosystem: Environmental > Terrestrial > Soil > Grasslands | place: USA... | reverse complement strand
CGGGCAGGTGGGGGTCCAGCGAGGTCGCGGCGCGGAAGTCGTCCTCGGCCCGCTCCCGCGGTCCCTTGGCCATGCGGTCCAGCCCCTGGCCCACGGTGGCCAGCGACAGCGGCTCCAGGCTGCGGATGTTGCGCTCGATGCGGACCCGCCGGATCTCCCGCCACGCCTTCAGCGCGCCGTCCGCGTCGCCGCCCTGATCGGCCTTGCGGTACGCGCTCCAGAGCGCCTCGAACGTGTTCCCCGCCGGCGGACGGCTGGCCCGCAGGTCGATCACCTTCTCGGCACCGCTCGACCTCGCGGGCTGCGCCTGGACCGCCAGCGGCGCGAGCAGCAGCAGGCTCGCTGCCGCGGCTCGCCTCACGCCTTCTCCGTCCGGGACCGGGCCACGAACGCCATGCGCAGCTCGTAGAGGAGCCCGTCGAGGACCCGGTCCTCGTCGGAGGTGCGCCGCCCTTCGGTCTTCTCCTTCAGGATCTCGAGCAGGCCGACGATGGACCGCGCGCCGTCCAGGTCCGGAGCGGCGCCGCTGCCGGGCTCGGGCGACATCAGGAAGCCGGCCTGGGTGGCGAGCGAGAGGAGCAGGCCCACGAAGTCCATCGGCGGGGCGCTCTCGCCTCCGCCGACGAGCGACGGGGCTTCTTCGTCGACCACCGGAGGCGGCGCGGTCCGCTTCGCCGGTGCCGGCGGCTCCGGGAGGGGGGGCGGCTTCGGAGTCGCGACGGGGGCCGCGGGCTCCTCGGTCGACAGCCGCGCCTCACCCTCCGCGGTGAAGTGGCGCCGGTCGCTGACGGTGAAGGGCTTCTTTTCCTCGGTCATGGCTTGGCCGCGACGCCCATCAACTGCGGAGCCACCTTCGCCGCGGCGGGACGGCGCCCCTCGCCGCGCGAAGCGGCTGGAACGCGCCCGCTCCTCGGCAGGTGGAGGATGTTAACACAACCCCCTTGCACTTCAAGGTTCTGGAGGCCGCGCGGTCTCCACGAAGATGCGCTCGCCGTCGGTGGAGACGGTGATCGTGCCGTCGCGATCCGTGCGCAGGAGCCACACCCCCGCGCGGGCATACCGGGCGACCACTTCGGGATGGGGATGGCCGAAACGATTGGCGTGACCCACCGACACGACGGCCACGCGAGGCGACACGGATGCCAGGAAGCGGGCCGAGCTGCTCGACCGGCTGCCGTGATGCGGCACCTTCAAGACCTGGGCGGCGACGCCGCCGAGGGCGTCTTCACCCGTCGCCTCGATGTCGCCCGTCAGCAGGAACGTCACCTTGCCCCAGCGCAGCGTCAGCACCACCGAGTCGTCGTTGCGCGTCGTCCAGGGCCGTCGCCGGGGCGGCCGGGGTCCCGCGACCGACACCCGCACGCCGTCCCAGTCGGCGTCGACGCCGCGGCACACGCTCCGCCGGACGGCGCCCCCCGCCTGGAGCGCGGCATCGAGCTCGTCGTATCCGCGATCGTGCCGGGGGGCCGGCCCTTCCCAGACCTCCCGTGGCCCGAACGCCCGGAGCAGGAAGGGAACGCCGCCGACGTGATCGGGATGGGCGTGGGTGAGGACGAGGGCCTCGAGCCGGCGCCAGCCCTGTCCCCAGAGGTACGGCCCGACCACGGCCTCTCCGATGTCGAAGCGCGGGTCGTAGGAGCCTCCGGCATCGACCATCCAGAGCCGTCCGCGGGGAGACCGCACCGCCAGGCAATCGCCCTGCCCCACGTCGAGGGCGACGAGCGAGAGACGTCCGTCGGGAGGGGCCGGCCGTGAGGCCAGGACCAGGGCGAGGAAGCCCGTTGCCGCCACGGTGGCGCCGGCGCGGAACCGGCCGGGTGCGCAGAGGAGGAGCAGGCCGCCGAGATAGAGGGCCACCGCCCATGACGGTGGGGTCGGAAAGCGCAGGTCGAGGAGCGGCGCCAGCCGCACCAGCTCGCCGGAGCGCAACAGGGCATGGGCGAAGATCCACGCGAGGTCGCCCGCCCGCTCGGCCACGGCCGCCGGACCGGGCGCGGCAGCGGCGACCGCGAAGCCCGCGAGGAGGACGGCTCCCGAGAGCGGAACCGCGGCCAGGTTCAGCACGAGGGCGGCGATGGCGAGCCGATGGAAATGGATGAGCAGCAGGGGAACGAGAGCGGCCTGGGCGGCGAGCGAGGCGGCCAGCGCCTGCTCGAGCCGCCAGGGCAGCTTCGGCAGGCGATCGGCGAAGGCCCGCGCCATGAGAAGCAGGCCCAGGGTCGCGCCGAAGGAGAGCTGGAAACCGACGTCGCCGATCCACGAAGGATGATGGACGAGGAGGGCGACGGCGGCCAGGCCGAGCAGGTTCGCCAGGTCGGCATCCAGGTCCAGCGTGCGGCCGGCGAGCATCACGACGGCCGTGACCGTGGCCCGCGTGACCGGCACGTCGCCACCGACGAAGACGGCGTAGAAGACGAGCGCCGCCGAGGCGAGGACGGCCGAGGCGAGCGGGGAGACCTCGAGACGGGCCATCGACCACAGGACGAGCCCGGCCACCAGGGCGACCTGGGTGCCCGAAAGGGCAAGGACGTGGTAGGTGCCGGCGATGCGAAAGGCCTCGGCCGTTTCGGGCTCGACGCCCGTGCGGTCGCCCAGCACCATCGCCCGGACGAGTCCCTGCTCGGGACCCGGCAGGACGTACCGGAGCAGGGCTTCCCGGACGTGTTGCCTCGCCCGCGCCGCGGCGTCGCGGAGCCACCCGACGCCGGCCCGGCCGAGCTTCTCGACGAGCCGGCGGCTCTTGACGTAGCCGTGGGCGTGAGTGCCGTCGCGCCGGGCCTGGGCCGCGGCGTCGAAGGCGCCGGGCGTGCCGAAGCCGTGGGGCGCGCGCAGCAGCGCCCACGCCTCGACGCGATCACCCTCGATGATGACGGGATCGGCGCCGGAGGGAGAGCCGCCGACGTCGAGGCGCGCCCGGCCCGTGGCGTTCTCGTCGCGGCCCCGGACGCGCAGCTCGTCCACGTCGATGAGGATCTGGAAGCGGTCCGCCGAGGCCCGTCCATCGACCGCCGCGACGCCGCGCAGGAGGACCGGCTCCTGGCTCTGCTCGTTGACGGCCGCCCATCGTCGCAGCGGCGTCCGGTCGTAGCCGGTCGACTCGGCCGACGCGGCGCTTCCGGCGATCGCGAACGCCGCCCCCGCCAGGGCGGTCAGGGCAAAGCCTGGCCGACTCGCCGCGACGGCCAGGACGAGGAGCGTGGTGGCCAGGGCGGCGAGGATCCAGCTCGAAGCGAGCGGCGCGGATGCACCCGCTCTTGCGCCCAGCGCGACCGGGATGGCGAGAAGGAGCAATGGGCGGCTGGCGGCCATCCGCGCAGGGTAGGCGCGCGACGTCGGCGACGAGCGGCGTTCCGGGCGGTGACGAAACTGTCATACTGACTGCTTCACGGCTTACGATTCCACGGGGGGCGCCTTGTCGTGCCCTCGAGCGGTCGCGTTGCGCGATCGGAGACAGACGACACGGGTGCGTTCAGAGTCGACATCACGAATGCACCGTTCCGGGCCGGAAAGCTCGAGCTTCGTGTCCTCCGAGATGGCTTTGAACTAGCGCGAGAGCAAGCGAACCACGGTCTCCAGGTGGAACGTGTCGGGAAACAGGTCGAAGGCGCGCACGGCATCAGGGACGTAGCCGGCGGCGGCGAAGGTCTTGAGGTCACGGCCCAGGGTCGGCGGGTCGCAAGCAACGTAGACGACGACCGACGGTCGCCGCGCCGCGATCGCCTGAACGACGTCGGCCCCGGCGCCCGTTCGCGGCGGGTCGAGGATCACGCGCTCGTCGGGGGCGGGCCGTGAGGACAGGAGCGCCTGCCGGGCCTCTCCCTGGTGGAAGCGGACGCGACCCAGCCCGGCCCGCTCGGCGTTGTGGCGGGCGTCCTCGACCGCCGTCGGATTCAGCTCCACGCCGGCCACCGAATCGGCTCCTTCGGCCAGGGCGAGCGCGAAGAGTCCCACCCCGGCATAGAGGTCCAGGACGGTGCCCCCCCTCCGCGTCAGGTCCACGACCGCGGTAGCCAGGCTTTCGAGGAGAAAGCGGTTGCCCTGGAAGAACGACCCGATGTGCGACCGGAGAGGCCGGCCGCGCACCTCGGCCTCGACGTACGGTTCTCCCCGCAGCAGATGGAAGCGTCGGCGGCGGTCCTGGCCGGCCACCACGCCGAAGCCCGTCAGCGCGGGCGCCGCATCAGCCAGGAGAGCCAGCGCCACCGCGGCGGCAGGGTCCATCTCCGTCTCGAGCGCCGCCACCTGCCGGCTCCCGTCCGCCGATTCGGCCAGCTCGACGCCGCGCACCTTGCGCGCCCAGTCCGGCCGCTTCGCGAGGGCGGCCGCCAGCGCGCGCTGTGTCCCGTTCATGGCCTCCGAGACCTGCAGGCAACGAGGAAGGTCCACGACCCGGTGGCTGCCTTCCGCGTAGAGCCCGAGCCGCAAGCCGTCCGGCCGGGAAGCGAGGTGGAACGAGGCCCGGGTGCGCCAGCCCTGCTCGGGCGAGCCGGTGATCGGGATGTCGCCCTCCCACGGCGCCCCGGCCCGGGCGAGCGATTCACGCAGCACCTGCTCCTTCAGCGTGAGCTGGCCGGCGTAGTCCAGATGCTGGTAGGCGCAGCCGCCGCACGGCGGGAAGAACGGGCAGGGCGAGGTCCGCCGGCCGGGCCCGGGTGCGAGCAGCTCTTCGACCTCGGCGCGCGCATAGCCGGAGGTGAGCGATTGCACGCGGGCGCGGACACGGTCTCCGGGCAGGGCGCGCGGGACGAAGACGACCTGGCCCTCGTGGCGGGCGAGGCCGAGGCCGCGGTAGACGCCCTTCTCGACCACGACCTCCACGGCGTCGCCGGCGCGCAGGCCCCGGCCGTCGCGCGCCATCACAGGTGGAAGAGGCTCAGCCGGGGCAGGCCGTGGGCTTCCAGCACCCGGCGAGCCAGCGATTCGGACCGGACCTGCTCGAAGACGCGCGCCGGCATGCGTCCGGAATAGGGGGCCAGGTCGCGCTCGACCGCGGTCGCGATCTCCTCCACCGCTGCGCGCCCCATGTCGTCCTCCAGGGCCGCGCGCAGCGCTTTCTCGCGCTCGACGAGCCACGGCTCCAGCTCACGCACTCGCCCCTGGCCGGCCTGGGCGCGGATGTCGGCGGCGAGCGTGCGGGCGATCGGGGCCGCCCGGGGGCCGAGTCCGGCGGCCTCCTCCAACGCGCCGGCGAAGCCGCGCAGCGCCTCGTCCGCGCTCACGCCTTCTTCCTCGCCGAGCGCGAGCGCCCGCCGCCAGCGCTCGGCCGCCGTGTCCACTTCCGCGGCGCAGTAGGCGAGGCTGCCCACCTTGCGGTCGCGGCTCCAGGACTGGGCGTGGCTGTCGAGGGCGTCGGCGATGCCGCGCAGGACGATTCGCAACGGGATCCCGGCGATCCGCCACTTGCGGATGAGGTGCCAGTCCGCGTTCGAGAGCATGAGGGGATCGCCGCGGCGGGAGACGAAGAACTCCTCGACCGTCTGGTAGTAGGCGGCCTCGGGGTCGACGGCGGCCGCCGCGCCCGTACTAGCGCCCCCCCGAGGCGCGGTTCCGCTCCCAGATGAGGCGCAGTCCGGTCAGCGTGAGCACCGGATCGACGGCCTCGATCGACGGGATGTCGGGGGCGATGCTCTCGGCCAGGCCGCCGGTGGCCACCGCCTTGGCCGGCTCGCCCAGCTCGGCCCGGATGCGGCGGATGAGCCCCTCCACCATGCTCGCGTAGCCGAAGTACAAGCCGGACTGCATCGAACCGACGGTGGATCGGCCGATGACGCGGCCGGGGTTGCGCACGTCCACGCGCGGCAGCCGCGCCGCGCGCTGGAAGAGGGCGTCGGCGCTGATGCCGACGCCGGGGCAGATCACGCCGCCCAGGTACTCGCCCTTCTTCGTCACCACGTCGAACGTGGTGGCCGTGCCGAAGTCGACCACGATCACCGGCCCGCCGTACGCGGCGAAGGCGGCGACACCGTTGACGATGCGGTCGGCCCCCACGTCGCCGGGCGGCTCGTAGAGGATCGGCATGCCCGTGCGCACGCCCGGCTCGACGACCAGCGGATCCTGGCCCAGGTACTGGCGCGACAGCGCCACCAGTACCGGCGTGAGGGGGGGCACGACGCTGGCCAGCGCCACCCCGCCGATCTGCCCCGGCTCGATGCCGGAGGAGGCGAAGAGGTTCCGGACCAGGATCCCGTACTCGTCGGCGGTCTGCTCGCGGCGCGTGGTCAGCCGCCAGTGGGCCTGGAGCTGCGCGCCGTGGTGGACGCCGAGGACGGTGTTGGTGTTGCCGGCGTCGATGGTCAGGAGAAGGGACATTCAGCTCTCGAGCCGCACCTCGCGGACCTCGCCGGAGAAGACGGCGCGCCGCGAGCCATCGGCGAGGTCGAGGATGAGAGCGCCGCGCGGGTCCAGGTCGCGGGCCACTCCCCGCAGGACCGCATCGCCGGAGCGGGCTTCCACCGCCCGCCCCCACCAGGGCACCGACCGCGCGCGCCACGCCGCCAGCACCAGCGGCGGGCCGTCGCGAGCGAGGGCATCATACCAGACGGCCAGGCGGTCCAGGACCGCCGCCGCGGCCGCCGGCACGCCGGGTTCGCCGCCGGTCTCGGCCCGCACCGACGTGAGCGCGCCGCGCAGGGCGGGAGGCGCGTCGGCGGGGTCGAGGGCGAGGTTCATCCCCACGCCCACCACCACCGTCTCCAGGCCCTCGGCTCCGGCCGAGGCTTCGACGAGGACGCCTCCGAGCTTGCGGCCGCGGACGACGAGGTCGTTCGGCCACTTCAACTGCACGGCGACGCCCCACTCGGCGGCCGCCTCGGCCGCCGCGACACCCGCGGCCAGCGGCACGAGCCCGGCGCTCTCGGCCGGCAAGGTCGGGCGCAGCAGGAGCGACAGGAAGAGGTTGCCGGAGGGCGACAGCCACGCGCGGCCCTGCCGGCCGCGGGCGGCGGTCTGGCGGGAGGCCACGACCACGGCCCATCCCGCGGCCCCTTCCCGCGAGCGCTCCTTCAGGAAGTCGTTCGTCGACCCGACCGTCTCGAGCCATCGGATCGGGGCTGGCCACTGCCTCCCCCGCTCCCGCAACGCGCGACTGATCTCCGGCCCGCGGTTACTCAATTTCCAGCGAGATGTCCGCGGCGGGCGCGGAATGGGTGAGCGCGCCGACCGCGATGTAGTCGGGTCCGGCCTGCGCGTACTCGCGCACGTTGTCGAGCCGGACGCCGCCTGAGACCTCCACCAGCACTCGCCCCCTGATCGACTCCATCGCCTCCCTCACCTCGTCGGGGGTGAAGTTGTCGAGCAGGATCATGCGCGCACCGGCCTGGATCGCCTCTTCGATCTGGCCGAAGCGCTCCACCTCGACCTCGACCTCGCGGCCATCCGCCCCCGCCACCGCGCGCAGCGTGGCCTGGCGCACCGAGCCAGCCAGGCGGATGTGATTGTCCTTGACGAGGATCGCCGCGTCGAGGCCGGCCCGGTGGGGCACGCCCCCGCCGACCTCGACCGCGTACTTCTCGAGAAAGCGCAGGAGCGGCGTCGTCTTGCGGGTGTCGCGGATGCGCGCCCGGGTGCCTTCCACCGCGCCGACGAAGCGCCGGGTGAGGGTCGCCACGCCGCAGGTCCGCTGCAGGAAGTTCAGGGCGACGCGCTCGCCGCTGAGCAGGGCGCGGGCCCGCCCGGTTACCGTCCCCATGACCGTACCGGGGAAGAAGCGCTCGCCTTCCCGCGCCTCCGGAGCCCATTGCAGGGCCGGATCCAGGACCTGGAAGACCATCCGGGCCACCTCCATGCCGGCCACGACCAGCTCCTGCTTGGCGACGAGGTCCCCGCACGCGCGGGCGCGGTCGGGGACGGTGACCTCGGTCGTGAGGTCGCCGCGGCCGAGGTCTTCGTCGAGCGCGGCGCGGACGAACAGGCGTACCCGATCGGGATCCAGCATCAGGCAGGCTGCCCGCTCAAGCTTCGGGCCGGATGGCGGCCAGCTCGCACTCGAGCACCTCGAAGGCGCCCTGCTCGAGGCCGTCCCGGCCCTCCACGACGTGCTCCTCGACGCGTGCGGCGGACACCGCGTCCTCCCTCACTCCTTCGAAGAGCCGCAGCGTGCCGGGGCTCGCGGCCACCCGCAGGCGGGCCAGGTGGCGGCCCACCGAGGCCCCGGCCCGGCTCTTGGCGCGGTGGACCGCTTCGAGGAAGCCCACCGCGGCGTCGAAGGTCGCGCCCCCTCCGTCCACCGGCCGCAGGCCCGCGAAATCGGCCGCTCCCGGCCAGGCCGCCCGGTGGATGCTGCGGGCGCCTTCGCTCTCCGCGAACCCCCACGACCAGACCTCCTCGGTGATGTAGGGCAGGAACGGCGCGAAGAGGCGCAGGAAGACCTTGAGGCCGAGCTGGAGCGCGGCCACCGCGGAGCCGCGTCCCTCCGGATCCGACTCGCTGCGGGCGCGGGCCTTTACCAGCTCGACGTACGTGTCGGTGAAGCCGTTCCAGAAGAAGCGCTCGCTGGCGTCGAGGGCGGAGGCGTACTCGAAGGCGTCGAGCGCCGCCGAGGCCTGCTCGGCCGTCTCGCGCAGGCGCACGAGGAAGCTCAGGTCGAGGTCCCGGGTGATGGGCATGTCGGGTCCGCTCTGGGTGAGGACGAACTTGGAGACGTTGAAGAGCTTCGTCGAGAGCCGCCGGCCGACCTTCAGGACCTTCTCGTCGAAAGCGGTGTCCACCCCGAGCTTGGCCGAGAGCGACCAGTAGCGCACCGCGTCCGCGCCGTACTCGTCGAGCAGGTGCATGGGCGTGATGACGTTGCCCTTGCTCTTCGACATCTTCTTGCGGTCGGGGTCGAGAACCCACCCCGAGATGGCGACGTGGCGCCAGGGCACGGTGCCCTCGTGCAGGAGCGCCTTGACGATCGTGTAGAAGGCCCAGGTGCGGATGATCTCGTGGCTCTGCGGGCGCAAGTCCATCGGGAACAGCCGCCGGTGGCGCTCGGGGTCGAGCGTCCAGCCGCTGGCGATCTGGGGCGTCATGGAGCTGGTGAACCACGTGTCGAAGACGTCTGCCTCGGCCCGGAAGCCGCCCGGCCGTTCCCGCTGCGACGCGTCGTAGCCGGCCGGCGCGGTGGTCATGGGATCGACGGGCAGCGATGCCTGATCGGCGACGATGGGGCGGGTGAAGTCGGTCTCGCCCTCGGCCATGACCGGGTACCACACCGGGAACGGCACGCCGAAGAATCGCTGGCGGCTGATGCCCCAGTCGAGCTGGAGGTTCTCCGTCCAGTTCCGGTATCGAGCGCGCATGAACTCGGGATGCCATTGGATGCGGTCGCCGGCGTCCAGCAGCGCCGGCTTGCGGTCGAGCAGCCGCACGAACCACTGCCGGGTGGTGATGAATTCCAGCGGCCGGTCGCCCTTCTCGTAGAACTTCACCGGATGCTCGATCGGCTCGGGCTCGCCCTGGAGGGGCGGCCCGTCGCCGGCGGCCGCGCCGGCCGGGTCCCGCAGCAGCTCGACGACGGCCTTCTGGGCTTCCTTGACCGTGCGCCCGGCCAGCGGCGCATAGAACGCGTTGGCCGGCCCCGGCTCGAGGCTCGGGAACGCGGCGCGGCCGAACTCGACCGGCAGCAACCGGCCGTCCCGGCCCACGACCTGCCGCAACGGCAGCTTCTGCTCGCGCCACCAGGTGACGTCGGTCGCGTCGCCGAACGTGCAGACCATCAGGATGCCGGTGCCCTTCTCCGGATCGACGAGCTCGCTCGAGAAGATGGGCACGGGCACCCGGAAGAGCGGCGTTATCGCGCGCTGGCCGACGAGGGCCCGGTAGCGCTCGTCGGACGGGTGGGTGGCGACGGCCACGCATGCGGCCAGCAGCTCGGGACGCGTGGTGGCGATGACGAAGCTGCCGCCGCGCTCGACGCCGAAGCGAAGCTGGTGGTAGGCGCCGCGCTGGGGACGGTCCTCGACCTCGGCCTGCGCCACCGCGGTACGGAAGTCCACGTCCCACTGGGTGGGCGCCTCCACCTGGTAGACGTGCCCCTTGCGGAACAGGTCGATGAAGCTCAGCTGCGCGATGCGGCGGCTGTGGTCGCTGATCGTCGAGTATTCAAGCCTCCAGTCGACCGAGAGCCCCAGCCGCTGCCACAGCGCCTTGAAGGCCTTCTCGTCCTCGGCCGTCAGGGCCAGGCACAGCTCGATGAAGTTGGCCCGGGACACCCGCCGAGGCGGCGTCTTGTGGGCGCCCTCGCCGGCGGGAGACACCTTCATCCCCGGCTCGTAGGCGACCGACGGCTCGCAGCGGACGTGGTAGTAGTTCTGGACCCGGCGCTCGGTAGGCAGGCCGTTGTCGTCCCATCCCATCGGGTAGAAGACGTTGCGTCCCCGCATCCGCTGGTGCCGGGCGAGCACGTCCGTCTGCGTGAAGCTGAAGACGTGCCCCACGTGCAGCGAGCCGGAGACGGTGGGCGGCGGCGTGTCGATGACGAACGCCGCGCCGGCCGCGGCCTCGTCGAAGCGGTGGACGCCCCATTCGCTCCACCGCCGGTCCCACTTCTCCTCCGCGGCCCGGGGGTCGAAGTGCTGGCCGAGCCTGGCTGGATCGAGGGTGATCAACGCCTGTTTCCGGACCGGCTCAGGTCCGTTGCAGCTCGGCCTTGAGGCGCTCGATCTCCTGCTTGATGAGGGCCTCGGCCAGGTCGGGGATGACCTCCCAGGCGATCTCGCGGACGACCTTCTCGGAGATCTGCGCCACGACGCGCTGGGCGATCGTCTCGACCATGTCCTTGGGCACCCCTACCTCGGCCGCGATGGACGAAGCGGCCGGGATCGCGGCGGCGACGGCCGGAGGGTTCACGTCGGCGAAGGAGCTCGGGGGCGCGGGGCGGACCGGCACGGGCGCGGCGGGCGGGGGCAACACCGGGGCCGGCCGGGAGGGCGGCAGCTCGGAGACGTTGAAGGCGCGCGTCCCGGTATCTTCCTCTTCCGACGAGCCGAAGGAGTAGCTGGCCGTCGCCGTGGGGGAAGGCGCCGGAGCGGCCTTCGCCGGCTCTTCCTCGAAGACCTCTTCGAAGACCGGCTCCTCCTGGGCCGACTCGACGCTGGCCTGGGCCCGGGTCTCGAGCGGCACCTCGATGGTCGGCTGGGCCCAGGGGCTGAAATCGCTCTCGGGGGTGGCGTGGGTGGGCTCCCGCAGCGTGGCCGACTCGTCGGACGTGACGGGCGCAACCGACACCATCGTGTCGTCCGCCGCGTCGACCGCGCCGTAGAGGTCCGGCGGCTCTTCGGGGACGAAGGCCGCCGGCGACGGGCCCGAGGGCGGTGACGGCGCAGGCGGCGGGGCGGCCGCCGGGGGCGAGTAGGACGGGGCCGGTAGGGGCGAGTACGCCGGCGCGGATGCCGAGATCGCCGCCGCGGCCAGCCGCGACGGGGCCGGACGCGAGCCGGCCTGGCTCAGCAGCTCCTTCACCTTGGCGATCAAGGTCTGCGGCTCGAAAGGCTTGGCCAGGAACCCGTCGCACCCGACCCGGTTCGCCCGTTCCTGGTCGAAGGGCTCGAAGGCCCCCGTCAGCAGCAGGACGGGGATCTGGGCGGTCGCCGGGTTCTTCTTGATGAAGTCGCAGACCTCGTACCCGTCCTTCTCCGGCATGATGATGTCGCACAGCACGAGGTCCGGACGGGCTTCCTGCACCTTCTCGACGGCCAGCCGACCGTTGCCGACGGTGACCACCTCGAAATCCTCGTCCGAGAACGTCAGCTCGATGACCTTCTGGATGGTGATGCTGTCGTCGGCTAGCAGGATCTTCTTGCCCATCGCGACGGTAACCTCCCCGGTGGACGCCTCAACATAGACTGCGGATGCCCGCCTGTCAACGACTTATCGGCGCTGGCGTCCGATCTATCGAGCCGGGATGGCCCCCTGTATGAGCCGGATCACGTCCTGGGTCGACGCGCCGGGAAGGAAGACCTCGGCCACGCCCATCCGCTTCAGCTCCGGGATGTCCTGGGCGGGGATGATGCCGCCCAAGAACACCTGGACGCCTTCCATGCCCTTTTCCTTGAGCAGCTCGATCACCCGGCGGCAGATCGGGAGATGGGCCCCGGAGAGGATCGAGAGGCCGATCGCGTCGACGTCCTCCTGCGCCGCGGCGGAGACGATCTGCTCGGGGCTCTGGCGCAGGCCGGTATAGATCACCTCCATGCCCGCGTCGCGCAAGGCCCGGGCCACCACCTTGGCCCCGCGGTCGTGGCCGTCCAGCCCCGGCTTGGCGATCAACACCCGCAGCTTACGGTCCGTCAAGGCCTGAATTGCCTCTCAACGCAGAGGTCGCAGAGGGAAACGGAGAGGTCGCAGAGAGCATCATGGGAACGCCGCGAGATTCATTGTGCGCTAGTCCCTTACCTCTATCCCTTTTTCCTCTGCGTCCTCTCCGTTCGTTCTCTGTCCTCTGCGTTAGAAGATCGGGGGTTCCACGTACTCGCCCCACACTTCGCGCAGGGCGTCGCACATCTCGCCGAGCGTCGCGTACGCCCGCGCGGCCTCCAGGATCGGCTCCATGACGTTGCCCGTGCCGCGCGCGACCTCCTGCAGCCGGCCCAGCGCCGCGCGCACCTGCCCGCCGTCACGGGAACGCCGCCGGGCCTCGACGCGGCCGACCTGCTCCTCGGCCACCTTCTCGTCGATGTACAGGATGGGGAACGGCTTTTCCTCCATCGCGTACTCGTTGACGCCCACGATGACCTTCTCCTTGCGCTCCACCGCCTTCTGGAACTGGAAGGCGGCCTCCTGGATCTCCCGCTGCGGATAGCCGCGCTCGATGGCGCCCACCATCCCGCCCATCGCGTCGATCCTCCGGAAGTACTCGAGGGCGTCGGCCTCGATGTCGTTCGTGAGCTTTTCCACGAAGTACGAGCCGCCCAGCGGATCGGCGGTGTTCGCCACCCCCGACTCGTGGGCGATGATCTGCTGGGTGCGCAGGGCGATCGTCACGGCCTCCTGCGTGGGCAGGGCCAGGGCCTCGTCGAGCGAGTTGGTGTGGAGCGACTGCGTGCCGCCGAGCACCGCGGCCAGGGCCTGCAGCGCCGTGCGCACGACGTTGTTGTACGGCTGCTGGGCGGTGAGGCTGACCCCCGCGGTCTGGGTGTGGAAGCGACACATCCAGGAGCGGGGGCTCTTCGCGCCGAAGCGCTCCTTCATGACCCGCGCCCAGATGCGGCGGGCGGCGCGGAACTTGGCGATCTCCTCGAAGAAGTCGCTGTGGGAGTTGAAGAAGAACGACAGGCGGGGCGCGAAGCCGTCGACGTCCATGCCGGCGTCGACGCACCACTGCACGTACTCCACGCCGTCGCGGAGCGTGAAGGCCAGCTCCTGGGCGGCCGTCGAGCCGGCCTCGCGGATGTGGTAGCCGGAGATGGAGATCGAGTTCCACTTCGGCAGGCGCTCCGTGCAGTAGCGGATCATGTCCACCACGACGCGCATGCTGGGACGCGGCGGGAAGATGTATTCCTTCTGGGCGATGAACTCCTTCAGGATGTCGGCCTGGACCGTGCCCGAGAGCTTCTCCGGCGAGATGCCCTGCTTCTCGGCCACGCATATGTAGAAGGCGAGCAGCATCGCCGCCGGCGAGTTGATCGTCATCGACGTGCTCACCTGGTCCAGCGGGATCCCCTCGAAGAGCGTCTCCATGTCCTGCAGCGAGCTGACCGCCACCCCGCACTTGCCCACTTCCCCGAGCGAGAGCGGGTGGTCGGGATCGCGGCCCATGAGCGTCGGCAGGTCGAAGGCGACCGACAGGCCGTGGACGCCGTGCTCGAGCAGGTACTTGAAGCGGGCATTCGTCTCCCGCGGCGTCCCGAACCCGGCGAACTGCCGCATGGTCCAGACCTTGCCGCGGTACATCGTCCGGTGGATGCCCCTCGTGTAGGGAAGCTCGCCCGGGTCACCGAGGTCGCGCGCGTAGTCAAAGCCCACGAGGTCTTCGGGACGGTACAGCGGCTCGATGGGCCGGCCGGAGATGGTCGTGTGGACGCGCGAGGGCCGGGTCTCGACGAAGGGGGGCGTCTCCTCGACCGCCTTCTTGGTCATCAACCCCCAACCCCCGCCTTCCCCTCTTCCCCTTTGGGAGAGAGGGTAGGGTGAGGGATCCTGTCCGATTCTAGACGGGCCTCAGGAGTTCTTCCACCGCGCGATCCCAGCGGTGCTCGGCCGAGGCGCGCCGTGCGCCTTCGCCCAGGCGTTCGGCCAGGCCGCGCTCGCCGCCGAGCAGGTCGAGCTGGGCGGCCACGGCCTCCGCGGTCGGCTCCGCGACGAGGCCGCTCTCGCCGTGGCGGACCAGCTCGGCCGGCCCGCCGCTGTCGGTCGCGGTCAACACCGCCTTCCCGGACCGGAACGCCTCCAGCGTCACGAACCCGTAGTCCTCGTTCCAGGGCGCGAAGTACACGGCGCGGCAGCGCGCGTAGTGGTCCACGAGCCGAGCGTCGCTCACCGGCCCCAGGAGCTCGACCCGGTCGTCGAGCCTCAGCTCACGGATCCGCTCGCGCAGGCGCGCTTCTTCCTCCCCCTCCCCGGCGATCTTGAAGCAGAGCGTGCGGTCTCGGGCGACGGCCGCCGCTTCGACGAGCAGGTCCAGCCGCTTCAGCGGATGCAGCCGGGAGACCGCGAACACGTAATCACCGTAGCCGTCGGTGCGGTACGGCCGCTCGGGCGGCGGCGGGTAGAGCAGCTCGCTCGCGATGCCGCCGAAGCGCTGGAGCCGGGACTGGATCGTGCGGGACTGCGCGACGAGCCGGGTCACGTTGCGCGTGAGGAGCCAGCGGTCCACGCCGTGGAAGAGCCGGCGGCGCACGCCCTCCTTGAAGCGGCCCTGGCGCCCCAGGCCACGCACGAAGCCCTCCCACAGGTCGTAGTACTCGCGCATGCGATGGTTCAGCCAGCAGACGTGCCGCGGGTGGCGCACGGCATAGGAGGGGAAGCGCAGCGAGATGACCTGGTCGACCGGCTTGCCGTCGGCCGTCTCCCCCACGTCGGTCAGCCAGTTGGCCAGGTAGGCCGAGAGCTGGCGGCCGAAGCGGTTCTGGGGGGTGATGAGCACCTCGGCCTGATGGCCCGCTCGGCGGAGGGCGGACGCGGTCTCTTCCGCGATCGTCAGGTGGCCGCCGCGGACGAACAGCGCGCCCGAGGTCACCACCAATATCCGTCTTTGGTTCAAACGGGCCCCGCCGCGCCGGCTCCCTGCCGGCTCATGCGGACGAGGAGCCCTCGTCCCGCTGGCGTACCACCCGCGCCGGTACCCCGGCCGCCACCACGCCGTCCGCAAGGTCTTCGATGACGACCGCCCCGGCTCCGACCACGACGTCGCGCCCGATGCGGACGCCGTCCATGACCTTGGCCCCGGCGCCGAGCCACACGTTCTCCCCGAGCGCGATGCCCTTCGAGCGGCGCGCCTGCTCGACGACCGGCACCCCCGCGCGGTCGAACTCGTGCCCGCCGCCGACGAGGTACGTGTAGGCGGCGAACAGCCCGTAGGCCCCGACCGTCACCGACGAGCCGGAGAATATCTCCGAATGGAAGCCGATGTTGACATGGTCGCCGAGGGTGATGTCGCCGTCCTTGCAGGAGAGGATCGTCCCCCGCCCCAGGAACACGCCGCTGCCGATCGTGATGCCCTGGTTGTTCTCGCCCTTCGCGTCCAGGACGACCAGGTCGTCCACCACCACGTCGTCGCCGATCCTGATCTTGTTCGGGTGGCGCAGCACCACGCCATGGCCGAAGGTGACGTTGCGCCCGACCGCGCCGAGCAGCCACCGGTAGCCGACGCGGCGCAGCGCCAGGCCGAGCGCTCCCGGGACCCAGGACGTCGCGGTCACGACCGCTTCGTGGAGGAGCAGCCGCGGCAGGCTGCGGCTGCCCACCACCAGGTCCTGGTACTTGCCGAGGGCCGACCGCCGGGGATCACTCATCGCCTGCTGGATGGCGATCGGACGGCGCTGCTCCAATCGTTGACCCTTTCCGGGCGGCTACTGTATCATGCCGTGTTTGCGGGGCAGCGCGAGACCTCGATCACCGCTGGCTCTCATCGTGACGGGATGCCTCGCTGCCGGATGCGGATCGGCGCCCAGCACGCCGAGCGGTTCGCCCACGCCCACCCCCACTGCCACCCCGTCCGGAGCCGCCGGCGTCGTGGCCGGACGCTATCTCCTCCAGATCCTGCCCGACCGCGGCTGCAACATGCCGGTCACGGCGCTGTCCTTCCCGATGGGGGCGGCCGCCGCCGGGACGTCGCCCCATCCGGGCGTACAGGTGCTGCTCGACGGCGAGCCCTCCGCGCTGGAGCTGGAGTTCCTGGCCGAGAACGCCACGCTGCGAGGGGGACTCGGCACGACCGGCGACGGTGCCCTCTCGAACGAGCGCCGTCGTCTGTGGCTCCATGCCATCGGCACCGGCTCCGTCACTCGCGCCGCCGACGGGCGGGGCGAGGTGGTCACCGGCAACCTGATGGGCTACCTGGCCCTCGGCGACCCCGACGACGACGAAGGCGCTCTCGGCACCTGCAACTCCCGTGACCACGCCTTCACGCTGCGCGCGCGATGACGACCTCCCCCTCCACGGCGCGCCGCCTCTGGAGCCCGCTCGGGGTGGCCCTCCTCCTGGCGATCCTCGGCTCGGGGACGAAGGCCGGCGCCGATCGGGGCGCCCTCCACCTTCGGGCGAGCGAGGCCTTCGCGCCCTGCCTCCGGCCCGCGCTGGACGCCTTCACTCGCGAGTCGGGATGGACGGTGGTCCTCGACGTCGGCGAGCCCGATCCGCCCCGCGAAGCGGACGTCGTGGTCGGCGACGATTCGGAGATGACGCGCCTGCTCGAGGCAGGAGTCGCCGACCTGCAGACGTCGGTCGACCTGGGCTCCTTGCCCTGGGTGTGGGTGGTGGTGCCTCCTGGCTCTCCGCCGGGATCGCTCTCCGCGCTCGCGCCGGACCGCGTCGTCGTGCTGGGGGGAAGGGCGGGGCGCGGCGCGCGTGAGTCCCTCCAGGGCCTGGCCGCGGACCGTCTCCGCGTGTCGAGGGACGGCGGCGAGCTACGCCGCGCGCGTTACGCCCTCCTGCCCCGCTCGCTGGCCGGCACCGGCGAGCACCGGCGGTCCGACGTACGGCCCCTGATCGCCACCGCGGCCCTGGTCGCGGGCGCGCCCCATGCCGCGGCCGCCCGCCGCCTCCTTGCCTTCCTGCAGGGCGACCGCGGCCGCAGCCTTCTGTCGACGTGCCTGGACGCGATCGAGACGGGCGCGAGCAAGGGCGGGTCGGCGCAAGCATCGTACGCGCGGTCGGTCGTGGACTGGTGGCTGCCCGACTGCTCCCTCACCCATGACGGGTACAACGATCCGGGACAGGTCCTGGGCGCTCCCGACGCCGTCTTCCTCGGCGTCAAGGACAGCTACCGCGGCATCATGAGCCTCGGGCAGGGCGGATACGTGACGGTCGACCTCGTCGACACCGCGGTCGACGGCCCCGGCCCCGACATCCGGGTCTATCAAGTGACGGGAACGGAGCCGGTGACGCTTTATGCCGCGTCCAGCCCCCAGGGGCCGTTCGTTCTCGTCGGGCTCCGCATGGACTGCGGCACCCGGACGCCGGGGCTCGAGAACTACGAGCACCACTGCGACTTCGACCTCCGCGGGACCGGCATCAGCGAGGCGCGGTACGTCAAGGTCGAGGACGGCGAGATCTATCCCTGCCTCGCCGGCGGCACCATCACCGAGGGCGCGGACATCGACGCCATCGAGATCCTGAACAAGAAGCCGTGAAACAGGGCGTACTGGTCATGGCCAAGGTCGCGGTGAGCCTGGCCCTCCTCGCCTACCTGCTCTCCACGACCGACCTCGGCGCCCTGAACCGGCGCGTGCGCACGGGAGACGTCCTGCTCATGGGCGGGGCGCTCGCCCTCTACACCCTGACGCTGACCCTCGCGACGTGGCGGTGGCGGCTGCTGCTACGGGCCCAGGGCTACCAGGCCACGATGGGCCACCTGTCCGCGTCGTACCTGGTGGCGACCTTCTTCAACAACTTCCTTCCCAGCAACGTCGGGGGCGACGTCATCCGGGTCCGCGACGGCTCGCGCCTGACCGGCTCGACGACGGCCTCGCTGGCCGTGGTCGCCATCGACCGCATCCTGGGCCTGGGCGCGCTCTACCTGCTGGCCGCCGCCGCGTACGTCCTGGGCGGCGACACCGTCAAGGGCCTGGTCGGGGCGCTGCCCGCGCTCCTCCTGCTCGGGATCGTGTTCGCGGTCATGGCGTACGTCTACTTCACGCCCGGGATCGCCCGCCGCCTCATGGCCCTCTCGCGGCTGGATGCCTTCCCGTGGATCCGGCGCCGCTTCGAGGTCGCCCAGGGCGCCGTGCACGTGTTCCGCGAGCAGGTGGCGGCCGTGTGGATCGCCTTCGCCGCCAGCGTGGCCCTGCAAGCGCTCGTGGTCTGCTACTACTACGAGGTCGCCCACTCGCTGCGCATCCCCCTCCCCCTGTCGGCCTGTTTCCTCGTCGTCCCCCTCTGCACGCTCGTGCAGACCGTGCCGGTCTCCTTCAACGGCTGGGGAATCCGCGAGAGCGTGTTCATCGTCTACTTCCGGCAGCTCGGCCTCTCCCGCGACAGCGCCCTGGCCTTCAGCCTCGTCGGGGCCGGCCTCATCGTGATCCTGTCCCTGTCGGGAGCCGTCGTGTGGAGCTCGCGGGGCGCGGCGGACGACTCCGCGCCCCCGCCCTGAGCGATGCCGGTCGCGGTCCTCCACGTCTGCGACAAGTTCGGGGTGGCCGGCTCGAGCATCCACGGCGTGTCGCGGCTGTTCTCGTGGTGGTTCCCCCGCTACGACCCCCGCCGCTTCACGGTCTCCCTCTGCGGCCTGAAGCGGCCCGAGCCCGCGTCGCGGCTGCTGGAAGAAAAGGGCATCCCGGTCCGTCACCTCGGGCGCGGCCGTTTCGATCCGCGCATCCTCGGCGACCTGGTCCGGCTGGCCCGGGAGCGGCGCGCGGCCATCCTCCACGTGCACGGATATGCGGCGGCCGACTTCGGCCGGCTGGCCGCGCGCCGAGCCGGCGCCGCGCTCGTCCTCCACGAGCACTTCGCCGACCCGCGCATGCCCGGCTATCAGGGGCTGGCCGACCGGCTGCTCGCCCCGCTGACCGACCGCGCCATCGCCGTGAGCGGCTCGACACGCGACTTCCTCGTCCGGCGGCGTCACGTGCCCGAAGGCAAGGTGCGGCTCATCTGGAACGGCGCGCCGCTGGCCGAGTTCGCCGCCGTCGCTCCTCCGGTGGCGCGGGCCGTGCGGCGGGAGCTGGGCTTGCCCGCCGACGCGCCGGTGGTCGGCTCCATCGGCCGGCTGAGCGAGCAGAAGGGTCACCGGTACCTGCTCGACGCTGCCGCCCGCGTCCTCCACCAGAGGACCGATGCGCGTTTCCTGATCGCCGGCGACGGCGACCAGATGGATCCCCTGCGCAGGCAGGCCGAGGAGCTGGGCATCGCGTCTTCGGTGGTCTTCGCCGGCCACCGCCCGGACGTCCCCGCGCTGCTGGGCGCGATCGACGTCTTCGCCATCTCCTCCACCTACGAGGGCACGCCGCTCGCGCTGTTCGAGGCCATGGCCGCCGGAAAGGCGATCGTCTCCACCGCCGTCGACGGCTGCCGCGAGGTGCTGGAGGACGGCCTCACCGGCCTCCTCGTACCGCCGCGCGACCCCGAAGCGCTCGCGGCCGCCCTGCGGCGCAGCCTGGATGACGAGGCGCTGCGCGCCTCGCTGGCCGCGCGGGCGCGGGAGGCCTCGGCCCGCTACGACATCTCGGCCTGCGTCGCTCGGATGCAGGACCTGTACGACGAGGTCCTGGCCGAGAAGCGCCGGGCCTGAAGCAATGCGGTTCGTCCAGGACATTCGCGAGATCTGGGAGGTCCCCAGGGATCTCCTGCTGCGGCGCTATCCGGCCTTCGTGACCGGGGGCGCCCTGGCCCCCGGCGACGTGCCCGTGTTCGTCTTCCACGACCTCGAGCCGGCCTCGTTCGGCCGCAAGCTGCAGCACCTGGCCGACAACGGCTACCGCACGCTGTCGTCGTCGGAGTATCTCGACGTGCTCACCGGGGCTCGCCCCGCGCCGGATCGGGCGGTGGTGCTCACGTTCGACGACGGCCGGGGCAGCTTGTGGAGCGTCGGGCAGCCACTGCTCGAGCGCCACGGCATGAAGGGCATCGTGTTCGTCGTGCCCGGCCGCGTGCCGGACCACGTCGGGGCCCGCGACCGGACGGACGGGGATGCGTTCCTCTCCTGGGAGCAGATCGAAGCCCTGTCCGGCAAGGGCCTCCTCGAGTTCCAGAGCCACACCCATCGCCACGCCCGCGTGCACACCGCCCCCGAGGTGGTGGGCTTCCTGGCCCCGCCGATGCAGCGCGGCTACGCGGTCATGGACGTGCCGCTCGTCGACGACCACGGAGTCGACCGGCTCGCCTCCCAGGTCCCCCTCGGCACCCCGCTTCTGCGCTCGGAGCCGCGCACCGCGGAGGTCTGGCGGTTCCACGAGGAGGCGGACATCCGAGACGCGTGCGTGCGGCGAGTGGCCGACGAGGGCGGCGAGGCGTTCTTCTCGCGTCCCGGCTGGCCGCGGCGGCTCCGGGAGTGCGTGCGGCGCCGTACGATCCGCGGCCGGACCGAATCACCCGAAGAGCGCGAGACGGCCATCCGGTTCGAGCTCGCCGAAGCGCGCCGGGTGCTCGAAGGGCGCACCGGCCGGCCGGTCGTCCACCTCTGTTACCCGTGGCACGCGAGCGGTCCCACGGCCCGGCGCCTGGCCCGCGCGGCGGGCTATCGCACGGCCTTCTGCGGAAAGGTCCCCGGGGTGACGATCACCCGGCCGGGCGGCGACCTGGAACGGATCGCCCGCATCGGCGAGGACTACGTGGAGCTGCTACCGGGACGGGGACGCGAGAGCCTCGGCTCGGTCCTCGCCCGCAAGTGGTCGCGGCGTCTCGGAGGTCGGACGTAGTACCATGCCGGCAGCCGCCGCGGCTCAGAGCGGCCGCGCCGGTGAAGGAGGCGGGATTGGCCACCACGGAGCCCGGCGACGCCTCGGGCAACCTCCTCCTTCCAGTGCTGCCGTTGCGCGAGATGTGCCTCTTCCCCGGGGCGTCGCTCACCCTCGTCACCGCCGCCGCTCCCGCCCTCAAAGCGGTGGAGGTCGCCCAGCGGACGGGGGGGCGGCTCCTGGCCGTCTGCGCCAAGGACGAGGCCGGGCGCGAGACCCATCCCGTCGGCACCATCGCCCAGCTCGCCGAGGACCTTTCGCTCTCCGACGGCGGCCACCGGGTCGAGCTGGACGGCCAGCGCCGGGCCCGCGTCGTCACGATGGTCGGCATCGACGTCTGGGTGGCCGAGGCCGAGCTGCTGCCGGAGGGCGATCCCGGCGACGACTGGGGCTCCGCGGTCGAGGCGCTCGCCCGGTACCTGCACGCCCATGCCGACCTGCGCTCCTTCCTCGACCAGCAGCGGCGCTCGAAGGAGCCCATGTCCTGGGTGAACCTGGCCTGCCAGCACCTTCCCATCACGGCCACCGCCCGCCAGAAGCTGCTGGACGCCGATGCGCCCGAGCGCTGTCTCAAGATCAGCCGCGGCCTGGACGCGCTGCTGCGCAAGGAGCAGGGGAGCTGAGCGGGCCGCCGGCCTCCGGATCGCCCCCTCCCGACACCTCGCCGACGTCCCGCGGCCTCGCCCGCAACACGGTGTTCTCCGCGGTGGGCGAAGGCAGCAACGCGCTGCTGTTCCTCCTCGGCTTCCTCGCCGCGCGCACCCTCGCCCCCACCGCCTTCGGCGTGTACAGCGTGGCCTACGCCTTCGTCAGCCTGTTCCGCATCCTGCCCGACTTCGGGATGTCGTATGCCTCGACGCTCGCCATCAGCCGGGAACGCTCCCGGGCTTCGGGCCTCGCCGGCAACCTCCTCGGCTTCCAGGCCGTCCTCTCCGTCCTGACCCTGGCGCTGTGCCTCGGCATCGGCCGGGCCCGCTACGGCGGGGTGCTGTGGACGGCGGTGCTGGTCCTCGCCTTCGACCTGGTGCTGAAGTCCCTCAAGTCGACCCTGCGCTGGCTCCTCAAGAGCCACCAGCGCTTCGGGGCGGAGGCCGTGTCGCTGCTGCTGGAGCGCGGAGCGCTCCTCGGCCTGGCCACGGCCAGCCTCCTCGCCGGCGGCGGCGTGGTCGGCTTCGTCCTCGTCTTCGCCGGCGTCCGGGCGCTGGACACCGCCGCCCTGCTCTGGTGGGTCCATCGCCGCGTGCTGGCGCTGCGCCCCGCCTTCGACCCGGCGGTGTGGTGGGACCTGTTCCGCAAGGGCCTGCCCTTCGCCTACGCGGGGGCGATGATCACCATGTTCTTCCAGGTCGACGCGGTGATGCTGGAGCGGATGAGGAGCGCGGAGGAGGTCGGCTGGTACCGCGCGCCGGTGCTCGTGCTCGAGGGATTGACCCTGGTGCCGCGCATCTTCGGCTATGCGCTCATCCCGACCATGGCCGCGCTCCACCCACGTTCCCCCGGGGGTGTCACCGCCCTGTATCGCCGCGGCGCGAAGTACCTGCTGCTCACCGGGCTGCCCATCGCGGCCTTCGGCGTGATCGCCGCCGAGCCCTTCGTGCTCTTCGTCTTCGGACCGAGCTACCGCCCCAGCGTCGCCGCCGCCCGCATCCTCATTCCCGCCGCGGCCTTCATGTTCCTGTCCAACTTCGGGGAGACGACGCTGGCCTGCATCGACCGCTGGCGCACCATCGTGGTCGTCTCGACGGTGTGCCTGGTCCTGAACGTCGCGCTCAACCTGCTCTGGATCCCGGGCCTGGGGTTCCGAGGCGCGGCCTGGGCGACGCTCGTCACCGAAATGGTGTATTTCACCGCCACGGCGGCGGCGCTCCGGCTCTTCGGCCACGCGATCTCATGGCTCTCGGTGGCGGGCCGGCCGGCGCTGGCGGCGACGGTCTTCGGCGGCGTCCTCTGGGCCAGCCGAGGCCTGGGGCTCGTCGGCTCGTCGCTGCTCGCCTGCGCCGCCTTCGGCGGCGCTACCGTGGCGCTCGGCGTGTGGGACCCCAAGGAGCGCGACCTGGCGCGGAGCCTGCTGCAGGGGGTCGCGGCCGATCCCGGCCAGCTCGCGTAGAGGCCGACGGGCGCCTCGCCGCGATTCAAGATATTGAGCGCCCTCTTTTGTGAACCAAAGCCGCGAGAGGAGCGTCTCAAGAGACAATGGCCTTCCGCCGCTTGTCGTCTGCCCTCGTGATTGCGCCCCTCGCGGTCGCCCTCGGGGCTCGGCCAGCCCCGGCCGAGGACCGGCCCCGGATCGAGCTGGTGCGCGTGGCCAAGCCCCCGATCATCGACGGCCGGCTCGACGACGAGGCGTGGCAAACGGCGGTCCTGCCCATCTCCGGCTGGCTCACCTACAACCCGCTCAACGGGGAGAAGCTCGCCCAGCAGACCGAGGTCCACGCCGCGTACGACGACCGCAACCTCTACTTTGCCTTCCGCTGCCTGGACCCCGAGCCGGCGAAGATCCGGGGCAGCCTCAGCCGGCGGGACGACATGTGGAACGACGACTGGGTCGGCCTCAGTCTCGACTCGGTGGGCAACGGCCAGAGCTCGTACGACCTGTTCGTCAACCCGCTGGGAGTGCAGGGCGACGTCCTGACGACACCGAGCGCGGGCGAGAACAGCGCGCCCGACTTCGTCTGGGAGAGCGCCGGGCGCCGCACCGAACACGGCTACGACGTCGAGCTGCGCATGCCCCTGACGACGATCAGGTTCAGGAGCGGGTCGGAAGTGCGGATGGGGATCCTCTTCTGGCGCCGGGTGAGCCGGCTGGGCATCTCGGCCTCGTGGCCGGCGGTCCCGGCCGGGCGCAGCTTCATCGACTCCCACGCAGTGATGGCCCTGCACGACCTCAAGCAGCCGCTGACCCTGGAGGTCATTCCCAGCCTGACCTACTCGCGCCGCGAGGTGCGCGCCAGCCCCGGCGCGTTCGGGCCCGCGGACTCGAAACCCGACGCGGGCCTGTCGGCCAAGTACGGCATCACGTCGTCGGCCACGGTCGAGGCGACGCTGAACCCCGACTTCAGCCAGGTCGAGAGCGATGCGTTCCAGGTGGAGGTCAACCAGCGCTATCCGCTGTTCTTCTCCGAGAAGCGGCCGTTCTTCATGGAGGGGCTCGGCATCTTCGAGCTGGCGGGCGTGGGCGGCGACGCCATCATGCGCACCGCCGTCCACACTCGCCGGATCGTCGACCCGTTCTGGGGCGGGAAGGCGACCGGGACGGCGGGCAAGCTGAGCTTCGCGATGCTCGCCGCGGGCGACGACGCGCCCGGCCGCCCGCTCGACGGCGAGGCCAACCCGTTCCTCGGCGACCGGAAGGACTTCCTCATCGGCCGCGCCCAGTACAGCCTCGGCCGGTCGAGCTACGCCGGCGCGATCTTCACCGACACCCAGTTCGGAGCGGGCCACAACCGGGTGTTCGGGACCGACGTCTCGATCAAGAAGGGCGCGCACGGGGCGAGCGCCACCTTCCTCGCCACCACGACGCGCTCGCCGGACGGCAAGGAGGACAGCGACGGCGTCGGCGGACAGCTCTTCTACGGCTACGAGTCGAAGCGACTCGCCTTCTACACCCAGCTCCAGCACTACGACCGCGGCTTCCAGATGGACACCGCATTCCTGAACCAGGTGGGCATCACCCAGGGCTGGACGTTCCTGGCGCCCAGCTTCTATCCGGACGCCAAGAAGCATCCGTGGTTCAAGCGCTTCGTGCCCTTCGTCTTCGCCCAGTACGGCAAGGACCGCATCCAGGATGGGCTCCCCTGGATCGTGGTCCCCGGCATCCGCATGCACTTCACGCGGCAGGGCTTCTTCCGCCTCGACACGATCTTCGGGCAGGAGCCGTGGATCTCTCGCACGTTCCGAGTCAGCAACACCCGCGCGTTCGGCCAGGCGCAGTTCACGCGCTGGCTCAACATCTTCGGCCAGTACATGTTCGGCCGCTCGATCTTCTACGATCCGGTCGATCCCTACCTCGGCCGGCAGCACAGCCTCTACGCCCAGCTCACCCTCCAGCCGACCGCGCGCTTCAACGAGTCGGTGTCCTACAACCGCGTGACCTTCGACCGGCTCTCCGGCGGCGCGCGGGTGTACACCGTCGACGTGCTCAACACGAAGACGACACTCCAGGTCGACCGGCGCTTCTCGCTGCGCGGCATCGTCCAGTACGAGAGCTCGCGCCACCGGATCCTCACCGACTTCCTGGCCTCGTGGGAGCTGCGGCCCGGAACGGTGGCCTACGCCGGGTACGGCTCGCTCATCGAGAGACAGCAGTGGGACGGGACCCAGTGGCTGCCCGGCGTGGGCTCCTACACCACCACGAACCGCGGCTTCTTCTTCAAGGCTTCTTACATACACCGGTTTTGACCACTGAAGCCGGGGGTGCTAGCGGCGCACCCCCCAGACCCCGCTCGCTACCCGCGAGTGAATCGCGCTCCGCTCGCGGCGGTGGCTCTTAGCTGTGGTTGCGGCGGTTCACCTCGAGGTCGATGTGGACGAACGCCCCCACGCCTCGGTCGCCGCCCGGTAATGCG
>Ga0066710_100000399_pt1 | contig 25630 bp, 18 predicted proteins | sample GraSoiAngelo_159_FD_79666 | JGI IMG/M metagenome (GOLD analysis project Ga0066710, IMG submission 79666) | Grasslands soil microbial communities from the Angelo Coastal Reserve, California, USA - 14_1009_16_40cm | ecosystem: Environmental > Terrestrial > Soil > Grasslands | place: USA... | reverse complement strand
GCCCAGCTCGCCCTCACCTCCAAGTACAAGTCCGAGTTCCTGGCCAACATGTCCCACGAGCTGCGCACGCCGCTCAACAGCCTGCTCATCCTCGCCCACCAGCTCACCGAGAACGCCGAGGGCAACCTCACCAGCCGGCAGGTCGAGTTCGCGAAGACGATCCACGCCTCGGGCAAGGACCTGCTGAACCTCATCAACGACATCCTCGACCTCAGCAAGATCGAGTCGGGCACGGTGACGGTGGAGGTCGGGGAGCTGTCCTTCGCGGACCTCCGCGAGTACGTCGAGCGGACCTTCCGCCACGTGGCCGACGAGAAGTCCCTTCGCTTCGACGTGGAGGTGGACCCGAGCCTTCCCCGCGGCATGCAGACCGACGCCAAGCGCCTGCAGCAGATCGTCAAGAACCTGCTCGCCAACGCCTTCAAGTTCACCGAGAAGGGATCCGTCCTCTTCAAGCTGGGCATCGCGGCCGACGGCTGGACCGCCGATCACGCCGTCCTCCGCACCGCCCGCCCGGTCGTGTGCATGGCCGTGACCGACACCGGCATCGGCATCGAGCCGGCCAAGCAGGCCATCATCTTCGAGGCGTTCCAGCAGGCCCAGGGCGGGTCCAGCCGCAAGTTCGGCGGCACGGGCCTCGGCCTCGCGATCAGCCGCGAGCTGGCCCGGCTGCTCGGAGGCGAGATCAAGCTGGTGAGCACGCCCGGGCAGGGCAGCACCTTCACCCTCTACCTGCCGCTCAACTACGTGCCTTCCCGCCTGGTCCGGATGGAGATGGCGCCCGAGCTCAGCCGCGCCCAGAGGCTGGAGAGGGAGCGGCAGGCCCCCTGGCCGAAGGTGGAGCTGCCCGCGCCGGCGCCGCCGCCGCCCGCCGCGCCCGAGTCGAAGCCGTGGCCGGGGGAGATCGCCGACGACCGGGCCTTCGTCCAGCCCGGCGACGTGGTCGTGCTCATCATCGAGGACGATCCGGCCTTCGGTCGGTTCCTGATGGACCTGGCCCATGACCAGGGCTTCAAGGCCCTCATGGCGACCCGGGGCGCCAACGGCCTGGCGCTGGCCCGGGAGATGAAGCCCAACGCGATCACGCTCGACATCAGCCTGCCCGACGTCGACGGCTGGCGCGTGCTCGACCGCTTGAAGGACGATCCCACCACGCGCCACATCCCGGTCTACATGATCTCGGTGAGCGACGAGCCGGAGCGCTCGCTGCAGCACGGGGCCCTGGGCTTCCTCCCCAAGCCGGCCGACAAGGAGGCCCTCACCGGCGTCCTGAGCACCGTCAAGTCCTTCGTGGAGCGCCAGGTCAAGAGCCTGCTGGTGGTGGAGGACGACGAGACGGACCGGCGGAGCATCGTGGAGCTGATCGGCAACGGCGACGTGCAGATCACCGCGGTGGCGAGCGGCCAGGAGGCGCTCGACGCCCTGGGCGCCCAGCACTTCGACTGCATGGTCCTGGACCTCCTGCTCCCCGACATGCCGGGCCTGGACGTCATCCAGCGCATCAAGAAGCAGCCGGCCCTGCGCGCCCTTCCGGTGGTCGTCTACACGGCCAAGGACCTCTCCCGCAAGGAGGAGACGCAGCTCAAGCGGCTTTCGCAGACGATCATCCTGAAGGACGTGCGCTCGCCCGAGCGGCTCCTCGACGAGACCGCCCTCTTCCTGCACCGCAACACCGCCAACCTCCCCGACGCCAAGCGCGAGATCCTGGAGCGGCTGCACCGGTCCGACTCGGTGCTGGCCGGCAAGAAGGTCCTCATCGTCGACGACGACATCCGCAACATCTTCGCCATGACGTCGGTGCTGGAGCGGCACAAGATGGAGGTCGTCGCGGCCGAGAGCGGCAAGGACGCCCTCGACCAGCTCGACAAGGCGCCCGCGGTCGACATCGTGCTGATGGACATCATGCTCCCCGAGATGGACGGCTACGAGACGACGCGGCGGATCCGGGAGAACCCCCGGTTCAAGGGGCTCCCGATCATCGCCCTCACCGCCAAGGCGATGAAGGGCGACCGCGAGAAGTGCATCGAGGCGGGAGCCTCGGACTACATCGCCAAGCCGGTGGATACCGAGCAGCTGCTCAGCCTGCTCCGGGTGTGGCTCTATCGCTAGACCGATGCCGCCTCCCGCGCCAGTGACCGCGGACGCGGAAACCCGGTCGGGGCCCGCCACCGACCCCACGGAAGAGGTCGAGCTCCGCCTGCTGCTGGAGGCGGTCGCCCACGTCCACGGGTTCGACTTCCGCGAATACGCCCGCAGCTCCCTGCGCCGCCGGGTACGTCACCTGATGCGCGACGAGGGGCTCTCCACGATCTCCGCCCTGCAGGACCGGGTCCTGCACGAGCCCGCGATGCTGCCCCGGCTCGTCCAGGGGCTGTCCGTCAGCGTGACCTCGATGTACCGCGACCCCGGCTTCTTCCGGGCCTTCCGGGAGCGGGTGGTCCCCGTGCTCCGCACCTATCCGGTGGTCCGGCTGTGGCACGCCGGGTGCTCGACCGGGGAAGAGGTCTACTCGATGGCCGTCCTGCTGGACGAGGAGGGCCTCTACGAACGCTGCCGCATCTACGCCACCGACATGAACGAGGCGGCGCTCGAGAAGGCGGCGGCGGGGGCCTTTCCCCTGCCCGCGATGCGCGAGTACACGGCGCGCCACCTGGCCGCGGGCGGACGCCGGTCGTTCTCCGAGTACTACGCGGTGCGGAGCCGCGACGTGGTCTTCCACCGCGGCCTGCGGCGTCACGTCGTCTTCGCCCAGCACAACCTGGTGACCGACGGCTCCTTCAACGAGTTCAACGTCATCCTGTGCCGCAACGTGCTCATCTATTTCAACCGCGGGCTGCAGGAGCGGGTGCACCGGCTGCTCTACGAGAGCCTCGGGCGGCTGGGCTTCCTGGGCCTGGGCAGCAAGGAGACGGTGCAGTTCACGCCCTTCGAGCGCAGCTACCAGGTCCTCGACGCGCCGCACAAGCTGTACCGGAAGGTGGGCTAGGTGACCGCCGCGGCCGGCGAGCTCGTCGACGACAGGGTCAGCATCCTGCTCGTCGACGACCGGCCCGACAAGCTCCTGGCGCTGGAGGCGGTCCTGTCCGACCTCGGCCAGAAGCTCATCAAGGCCGGCTCGGGCAAGGAGGCGCTGAAGGCGATCCTCCGCCAGGACTTCGCGGTGATCCTGCTCGACGTGAACATGCCGGGCATGGACGGCTTCGAGACCGCGGCCCTCATCCGCCAGCGCAAGAAGTCGGAGAAGACGCCCATCATCTTCTTCACCGCGCTCAGCGACACCGACACGCACGTCACCCGCGGCTACTCCCTGGGCGCAGTCGACTACATCCGGGTGCCCGTGGAGCCCGACATCCTCCGGGCCAAGGTGGCCGCCTTCGTCGACCTCTACAAGAAGACCGAGCAGGTCAAGCGCCAGGCCGAGCTGATGCGGCAGCTCCAGGAACGCGAGCATCGCACGCAGCTCGCGGAGGCCACCGACCGCCTGGAGGCCGAGACCAAGCGGAACCGGTTCTTCACGCTCGCCATCGACATGCTGGCCATCGCCGGCTTCGACGGCCACTTCAAGCAGCTCAACCCGAGCTGGGAGAAGACCCTCGGCTTCACCGACGAGGAGCTGAAGTCGAAGCCGCTCATCGAGTTCGTGCACCTGGAGGACCGCTCTTCCACGGAGGAGCAGCTCCACCGGCTCCAGGCGGGCGACTCGATCGCCTACTTCGAGAACCGCTACCGCACCAAGGCCGGCGGATGGCGCTGGCTGGGATGGACGGCGGCCCCGTTCGCGGAAGAGGGGCTCATCTACATCTTCGCCCGCGACCTCACGGAGCGGAAGGTCGCCGAGGAGGAGCGCCTCCACCTCATCCGCGAGCAGGCCGCTCGGGCGGCGGCGGAGGCGGCGGAGCGGCGGGCGGCCTTCCTGGCCTCCGATTGCAACGAGGAGATGCTCGAGGGCCTGGCCCACGACGCCGCGGCTCGCCGGGCCCTCTGCTCGCTCGGCCCATCCTCCATGATGGTCATTCCCCTGGTCGCGCGCGGCCGGCCGCTGGGCGCGCTCACGTTCCTCTTCGGAGAGTCGGGCCGCCGCTACGGGCGGCTCGATCTCGAGCTGGCGGAGGAGCTGGGACGGCGGGCGGCGCTGGCCGCGGACAACGCCTGGCTCTACCGCTCCTCGCAGGAGGCGCGCAAGGCGGCCGAGCGGGCCAACCGCGCCAAGGACGAGTTCCTGGCCACCCTCTCCCACGAGCTGCGCACCCCGCTCACCCCCATCCTCGGCTGGACGGTCATGCTGCGCTCGGGGACGCTGGACCAGGCGGGCATGCTGCGGGGGCTGGAGGTCATCGAGCGCAACGTGCGGGCCCAGACCCAGCTCATCGAGGACCTGCTCGACGTGTCCCGCATCGTCACCGGCAAGCTGCGGGTGGAGGTGCGGCCGATCGAGCTCGTCCCGGTGGTCGAGGCGGGGCTGGACGCGGTGCGGCCCTCGGCGGAGGCGAAGGAGATCCATCTCGACGTCCAGCTCGACCCCATGGACTGCAAGGTGCTCGGGGATCCCGACCGCCTGCAGCAGGTGGTCTGGAACCTGGCCAGCAACGCGGTCAAGTTCACCCCCAAGGCCGGCCGGGTCGAGGTGAGGCTGAACCGCGTCGACTCGCAGGTGCAGCTCAGCGTCCGCGACAACGGCAAGGGCATCAGCGCCGACTTCCTGCCCTACGTGTTCGACCGGTTCCGTCAAGCCGACAGCACCAGCACCCGGAAGTACGGCGGCCTCGGGCTCGGGCTGGCCATCGTCCGCCACCTGGTGGAGCTGCACGGCGGCACCGTCCACGCCGAGAGCTCGGGGCCCGACCAGGGGGCGACCTTCACCGTTCGCCTGCCGCTCATGGAGGAGCGCACCGAGCCGGCGCGTTCCCGGCCGGCCGCCGAAGGGGGCCACGCGGGCGGCGTGCGGCTGGACGGCGTGAAGGTGCTGGTGGTGGACGACGAGCTCGACATGCGGGACTTCCTGAGCGTTTCGCTGCGGCAGTACGGCGCCGACGTGACCGCCATCGCCTCGGTGGGCGAGGCGGTGGAGGCGCTCGAGCGCGAGCGGCCCGACGTGCTCGTGAGCGACATCGGCATGCCGGGCGAGGACGGCTACGCCCTCATCCGCAAGATCCGCGCGCTGGGTCCGGAGCGGGGGGGCCAGGTCCCGGCCGCCGCGCTCACCGGCTTCGCCCACGGGGAGGACACGAGCCGCGTGCTCTCCGCGGGCTACCAGGTCCACCTGCCCAAGCCGGTCGAGCCCTCGCAGCTCGCGCAGGTTGTGGGCACCCTGGCCGGCCGCCGCAGCCCCGCCCTCCACTAGCCGCGAACCCGCCTTGACACGGCGGAGGGGCTGTCTCCATAATTTCCTCGGGTCGCGAGCGATGGAAAGAGCGGATCCTGCCAGCAGCGAAGACGTCAAGCGGATGGTCCAGGAGCTGGGCACGACCATCCAGCGCACGCTGGCGGAGTCTCCGCAGATCGCCCACTGCCTGAACCGGATCAAGGCCGAGGGCTACGAGGTCTCCTTGGTGCTGGAGGCGACCATCGGCTTCAACAAGACGGGCAGCCGCGAGGCGACCGAGGTCTCCACCTTCGATTTCCGGGTGGACAAGAGCGAGCCCGCCCCCCTGAAGATGACTCCCCTCGACAAGAAGTTCCTCCGCTCGCTGAAGATCAGCGTCGAGGAAGGGGAAGAGTAGCCGGGCTTCCGGCCGGGCCTCCTTGGACAGCAAGCCCTCACCGTCGGCGCTCGGGTTCGCCCCGAGCGTGGGGACGCTCGCTCGGGCTTCAAAAGGAACGTGTCTCTTCTCTCGCTCGCTCGACGGTCGGGCCCGCCCCGACAGTCCCTGCACCGACCGACGCCCCACGCTCAGGGCGACCTGTCGCGCCTCCCCCTTGTTGTTCGATGTTCTCCGCGCCCTCTCCGTTCGCCCTCTGCGACCTCTGCGTTAAAGAGGCGGTCCGTCAGCCTAGCCGGCGCAGGTCGCGGCCGGTCATCTCGGGCGGCTGAGGCAACCCCAGCAGCCCCAGCAGGGTCGGCCCCACGTCCTCGAGCGCCCCGCCTTCGCGCAATGGCCCTCGGGCGCCCTCGTGCACGAGGAAGAACGGCACCGGGTTGGTCGTGTGGGCGGTGTGGGGCTGGCCGGTGAGCGGATCCCGCATCGTCTCGCAGTTGCCGTGGTCGGCCGTGATGAGGACGGCGCCGCGCCGGGCCAGCACGGCCTCCACGATCCGCCCCAGGCACTGGTCGACCACCTCGACGGCCTTGATCGCGGCTTCCAGGACGCCGGTATGGCCCACCATGTCGGGGTTGGCGAGGTTGCCGACTACCACGCGGTGCCGGACCGCCGCCAGCTGTCCGAGGAGCGCGTCGGTGATCCCGTGGGCGCTCATCTGCGGCTTGAGGTCGTAGGTGGCCACCTTCGCCGAGGGCACGAGGATGCGGTCCTCGCCCGGCCACGGCTTCTCGACTCCCCCGTTGAAGAAGTAGGTGACGTGGGCGTACTTCTCCGTCTCCGCGATGCGCAGGTTGGGCAGCTCCGCGGCGGCCAGCGCGTCGGCCACGATGTTCCGCAGCGGCTCGGGAGGGAAGGCCACCGCCAGGCCGAAGCGCGGGTCGTACTCCGTCATGCAGACGAAGTGCAGCTTCGGGAACGTCGGGCGCGGGAAGCCTTCGAAGCCCGGCTGGGTGAGCGCGGCGGTGAGCTGCCGTGCGCGGTCGGCGCGGAAGTTGAAGAAGAGCGCGCTGTCCCCATCCTGGAGCATCGCCACCCGCCGCCCGCCCTCGTGGATCACCACCGGAAGGACGAACTCGTCGGTGACGTTCCCCGCATAAGACCGGCGGACGGCTTCCGCGGGGTCCTCGGCGGCGACGCCTTCGCCCAGCACCATCGCCCGCCAGGCCTTCTCCACGCGGTCCCAGCGCTTGTCGCGGTCCATCGCGTAGTAGCGGCCGGAGACGACCGCCACCTTGCCCAGGCCCAGCTCGCCCATGAACGCCTGCAGCTTCTCCAGGTAGCCGGCCCCGGAGGCCGGCGGCGTGTCACGGCCGTCGAGGAAGGCGTGGACGAAGACCCGCCGCAAGCCGCGATCGCGGGCCGTGCGCAGCAGGCCTTCCAGATGCTCCTGGTAGGAGTGGACGCCGCCGTCGGAGACGAGCCCCATCAGATGGAGGGTGCCCCGTTCCCGCACGCGGTCCATCGCCTCCGCCAGCACCGCGTTGCGGGCGAGAGTGCCCTGGCGGACGGTCAGCGTGATGCGCGTCGAGTCCATGTAGACGACGCGGCCCGCCCCCAGGTTCAGGTGGCCTACCTCCGAGTTGCCCATCTGGCCGTCGGGCAGCCCGACGCGCATCTGGGAGGCGGCCAGAGTCGTGTGCGGATAGCGGGCGCGGAGCGCGTCGAGGGCCGGCGTGCGGGCCAGGGCGACCGCGTTGTCGGCCCGCTCGGCGCGGACGCCGAAGCCGTCCAGGACGAACAGGACGACGGGACCGGGGACGGCAGAAGCGGCTGGTGTCGAGCTCACGCTCGCGGGTTGATGGCCGACCGGCCGGCGAACCTCGCCATCGGATATTCAGAGGATCGGGGGGGTGCGGAGCGAGACGTAAACACCCCCCCGCGCGCATTCGCGCTCCCCCCCCAGTCGCTCGCTCGGGAGTGAATCCCTCGCTCGCTGCTCATTGCCTCGGGTTCAGCGCCGAGCGGCCGGCAAACCTGGCCATAGGCCCTAGCTCTTCCTCGATACGCAATAGCTGGTTGTACTTGGCGATGCGGTCGGTGCGGGAGGCGGAGCCGGTCTTGATCTGGCCGCAGCCGGTGGCCACGGCCAGGTCGGCGATCGTCACGTCCTCGGTCTCCCCGCTGCGGTGGCTCATCATGCAGGCGTAGCCGGAGCGGGTGGCGAGGGCCACGCAGTCGAGGGTCTCGGTGAGGGTCCCGATCTGGTTCACCTTGATGAGCACGGCGTTGGCCACGCGCTCTTGTATGCCCCGGGCCAGGATCTCGGGGTTGGTGACGAAGAGGTCGTCGCCGACGAGCTGGACGCGGGAGCCGAGGGTCTCGGTGAGAGCCTTCCAGCCGTCCCAGTCCTTCTCTCCCATGCCGTCTTCGATGGAGACGATGGGGTAGGCCTTCACCCACTTCTCGTACATCGCCACCATCTGGTCCGAGGTCTTGCTGCTGCCACCCGACTTGCGGAACACGTACCTCCTGCCCTCGTGGAACTCGCTGGCCGCCGGATCCAGGGCCAGCGACACCTGCGGCCCCGGCTTGTATCCCGCGGCCCGGATGGCGTCCAGGATCGTCTCCAGGGCCTCTTCGCTCGACTTCAGGTCGGGCGCGAAGCCGCCCTCGTCCCCCACCGCGGTGGACAGCCCCTTCTTCTTGAGGATCGACTTCAGGTGATGGAAGACCTCCGTCCCCATGCGCAGCGCCTCCGCGAACGACGGCGCGCCGTGCGGCACGACCATGAACTCCTGGGGGTCGAGCGTGTTGTCGGCGTGCACGCCGCCGTTGACGATGTTCATGAACGGCACGGGCAGGACGCGCGCGGTCGCGCCGCCCACGTAGCGGTAGAGAGGCAGCCCGCACGCCTCGGCGGCCGCCTTGGCCACCGCGAGCGAGATGGCCAGGATGGCGTTGGCGCCCAGCCGGCCCTTGTTGCCGCTGCCGTCGAGATCGATCATGAGCAGGTCGATGAGGGCCTGGTCGAGGGCGTCTTCGCCCACCACCTCGCCCGCCAGCGCGTCGTTCACTGCCGCCACGGCTTTGCGCACCCCGCGGCCCAGGTAGCGCTTCTTGTCGCCGTCGCGCAGCTCCACCGCTTCCCGCTCCCCGGTGGAGGCGCCGGAAGGCACGGCGGCGCGGCCGACCGCCCCGCCTTCGAGGGTGACCTCGACCTCGACGGTCGGGTTGCCCCGGCTATCCAGGATCTCCCGGGCGAAGACGGCCTCTATCCCAGTCATGGCTCAACTGGCGAACGCAGAGTCCACCAGGCACTCCTCGCCCTGCGTCACCACCGCCACCCCGTTCTCGGTGACGGTGTGGCGCCGCCGATCCTCGACCGCATCGTAGCCGATGACCGCCCCCCGGGGAACGCTGACCTCGTGGTCGATGATGGCGCGCCGGACACGGCTGTGCCGGTTGATCGTCGTGTTGGGCATGAGTATCGAGTCCTCGACCTCGCAGTAGGAGTGGACGCGGGCCCCCGGGGCCAGGATCGACCGGTGCACCGTGCTGCCCGAGACGATGCAGCCCATCGAGACCAGCGACTGGGTGGCCGAGCCCCGCCGGCCCTCCTCGTCGAACACGAACTTCGCGGGCGGGAACTGCGGCTGGTAGGTGCGCAGCGGCCAGTCCGGGTCGTAGAGGTTGAACACGGGGTCGACCTGGATGAGGTCCATGGAGGCCTCGAAGTAGGCGTCGAGCGTCCCGACGTCGCGCCAGTACTTCGACTCCTTCTTGTTCTCGTCCCAGAACACGTACGCGTAGACGCGCTCGCCCCCCGCCACCAGGCGGGGGATGACGTCCTTGCCGAAGTCGTGGCTGGTGGGCTCCTCGGCGTCGCGCAGCAGCTCGCGGACGAGGACCTCGGTGTCGAAGATGTAGATCCCCATCGAGCCCAGGCACATCGAAGCGTTCCAGGGCGTGGGCCGGGCCGAAACCGGCTTCTCCTCGAACCCGACCAGCCGGCTGTCTTCGTCGACCTCCAGGATCCCGAACCGGCGGGACTCCGTCACCGGCACCTCGATGGCGGCCACGGTGAGCGAGGCCCCGCGCGCGATGTGCACGTCGAGCATCTTGCTGTAGTCCATCTTGTAGATGTGGTCGCCGGACAGGATGATCACCCATCGCGGCGACTCGCGCTCCAGCGAGTAGAGGTTCTGGTACACGGCGTCGGCGGTGCCCAGGTACCAGTTCTCGCTCACCCGCTTCTGGGGAGGCAGTATCTCGATGAACTCTCCCAGCTCGGCGTTGACGACGCTCCAGCCCATGCGGATGTGGCGGTTGAGGCTCTGGGCCTTGTACTGGGTGGCGATGAAGATCTTGCGCAGCCCCGAGTTCACGCAGTTGGAGAGGGTGAAGTCGATGATCGAGTAGGGACCCCCGAAGCTCACCGCGGGCTTGGCCCGGTCGCGGGTGAGGGGATAGAGGCGCTCGCCCGCCCCCCCCGCCAGCAGCACCGCCGCAACGTCGCGGAGGAGGAGGACGTTCACGACGCCTTCGTGCTCACATCCGGGACCGCAGCACGACGCGGGCGGGGGCGCCTTCGGCTCCGGTCACCCGCAGGGGCAGGCACGTCAGCTCGTACTCGCCCGGCTCGACCTGCGAGAGGTCCAGACCCTCGACCACCACCACGCCCGCCTCGAGTAGCGCGAGGTGGGCGGGATGGTCCTTGCTCCCGTGCCGGTCGATCGACAGGTAGCCGATCCCGACCAGCTTCAGGCCGGCCTGGGCGAGGTAGACGGCCGCCTCACCGGTCAGGTAGACGAAGTCTTCCTGGAAGGCGGCCTGGCGCAGCGCGCCCGAGTTGCGGGTCTTGATGAGCAGCCGGATGTCGTCCCGGAGGTCGAGCGCCTCGAGCTGCTCGCGGCCGACCGCGTCCCGCACGGGAACCGAGACCACGCGCGCCTTGCCGATCAGGATCTCCAGCGGCAGCCCCTCCACGGTCGCCCCGTCGGCGAGGAAGTGGTACGGCGCGTCCACGTGGGTCCCCGTGTGCGAGCCCAGGGTGAGCCGGCTCAGGTTGCAGGGGTGGCCCTCGCCCATGCGCTGGGTGAACTCGAGGTGGAAGGCGGGATCGCCGGGCCAGACCGGCAGGTCGACCGAGAGAGGGACGGTCACATCGATGATCTTGCTCATAGGGCCCTGGGAGGCGGGAGCGCCCCGGGAAGAATCCTGATCGTGAGAACGGACGCCTTATAGCACAAAAGTGCGGCGCCCGGATTCACTCCGGAACCCGGCGTTCGACGAAGGCCGGCGCGGAGGAAGAGCGCCGCATTCGACGGAAGCAGACGGAAACAGCCAGCCTTGACAGGGTTGGGGGGGCCTGCTAGCGTGAGAAGCTGCCAGCGGAGAGGAGAGCGTTTGAAGGTCGGTCCCTGGTCTCGCGGCGCCCTCGCCCTCGTCTTCAGCCTGCTCGCTCGGGGCGCCTGGGCGGTCAGCCCGTCAAGCGGGGGGCTCACCGGGCTCGTCGAGGATACCCAGGGCGCCCCGGTGGCGGGAGCCGTGATCTCGATCTTCGGCAAGGGCCTTGGCGGCGCCGGGCTGGTCGCCCTGTCGGACAGCGCCGGACGGTTCTTCCTTCCCTCGGTGCCGGCCGGCTCCTACACGCTGCGCGCCCTCGGCGCCGGACACCTGCCGGCGCCCGCCCGCCACATCACCGTGCTCCCCAACCACGAGGCCAGCTACACGGTGAGCCTCATCCCGGTCGGAGACGACAAGGCGGACGCGGTGGCCTCCGCCAAGGCGCAGGTCCAGGAAGAGGAGAAGGACGATCCGCCGTCGCTCGCGGAGCTGCGCTGGCTGCTCCGTCACAAGCGCCGGTCGGTGCTGGAGACCCACGGACCGGAGGCGGAGGCGGGTGACGGCGGCCGGAACGTGCCCGCGCCGCCCCGCCTGCTCGCCTCGCTCGTGCCCGACCTGGCGGGAACGGTGGAGGTGATGGCGAGCCCGGCCGAGGGCGACGACGGTCTGGAGCCCTCGGCGAGCTACAGCGTGCTGCGGCTGAAGGGGCGGATCGCGAACGCCGGCCAGTGGAGCCTCGGGGGACTGGTGGCGGAGAGCGAGAGCGCGAGCTGGCGCATGGCCGCCGAGTTCGTCCTCGAGCCAGGCGGAGGGCACAAGCTACAGGCGGGCACGGGTTACGGGACGCGCTTCCTGCGGCCTCTCGCTCTCGGCGAGCGATCCAGCCAGGCGGACAACCACAGCGTGGGCGCGGCATTCCTCCAGGACCAGTGGCAGGTGGCCGACCGGGTCACGACGACCTTGGGCGGCCGTTTCTCCTACATCGGCTTCCTGAGGGACACGAACCACTTCGATCCCCTGGCCTCGGTGGAGTTGCGCCGCGACGACCACACCCGCCTCAGCGCCACCGTGGAGACCCGCACCCTCGCCCCCGGCGGCGACCTGTTGACGCTTTCCACGCTGGCGACCGCCCCCGCGATCGCTTTCGCGTTCATCGACGACTCGCTGCGGCCCGAGCGCTCGGCGCGCCTCGAGCTGGCGGTCGACCAGAGCTTCGGCCCCACCACCATGCGCGCCCAGACCTTCTACGAGGAGGTGCACCACCAGCTCGCCAACACCTACCAGGGCTCGCACGCCGCCCGTTCCCTCAACATCTCGGATGCCGGCGACACGGGCGCCCGCGGGGTGGGATTGAGCGTCGCCCGTCGGTTCGGCAACGCGGTCAACGGATCGCTCAGTTACCGCTTCGGCCACAGCTGGCATGAGCCGCTCCCCGGCTCGGCCGGGCCCGCCGTCTTCGGCGGGGAGGAAGGCAATTTCCACGACCTCGCCACGCGGCTCGAGACCTCGATCGACGGAACGGGTACCCACGTCGTCGCCTTCTACCGCGTGATCCATCTCGCTCCGGACGCCGAACGGGCACGCCACGCGCCGATCACCAATCACCGTTTCGACGTCCAGCTCAGCCAGGGCCTCCCCTTCGTGGGCCGGATCACTCGCGCGGACTGGGATTTCCTGATCGCTGTCCGCAATCTCTTCTATGAGACGTCGGAGGGCGCGGTGCTGGACGAGCTCGCGGTCGTCAACCCGCCGACGCGGGTGCTGGGCGGGATCTCGGTCCGATTCTGACGCCCCCGATCGTATCCAGGATTCTGGATCGAGGATCCGCGCTCATGGATCGCGGGTCGGATCGTCGAAGCCAAGTCACTGTCGGGCAATGTCTTTGCTCCTGAGCCGTGACCTCTTGACGGGCACGGCGTTTGCACCCCGGCAGGCGATTCGATCTCCATCGCAGGGGAGCCAGGAGCCACCGTGGAAGGGCCCGCCAGTCTGCAGGACAAGCCGGTGAGGCGGCCCCGCGTGCGGCACGCTGCGTTCGTCACCGTCGCGCTCCTCCTGGCCAGCCTCGGCCTCTACAACATCTTCCTCAAGGCCACCTGGCGCCTCATGGACGACGGCGTGTTCTGGAAGGAAGCGCCGCAGGGCCTGGTCGCGGGACGGGTCGCTCCGGGCGGACCGGCCGCGCTGGCGGGGGTGCGGGTCGGCGACGTGCTGCTCGCGCTGGAAGGCGAAGAGGTCACGAGCCCCCGGCAGGTCCAGCAGCGACTGGAGCGGGCGGCGCCCGGCGCGCGGCTGGGCTACACGCTGCTGAGGCTCGCCGAGCGCCGCAGCCTCCAGGTCCCGGTGCGGCCCCTCTCCAAGGGCAACGTCACGCTGTTCTACTACCTCTCGCTCGTCGGTTTCTTCAGCCTCGTGGTGGGCACGATCGTGATGCTGAGGCGCCCCCCCGATCGCGCCGCCCTGCACTTCTACGCGATCTGCCTACTCTTCTTCTTGATGTACTCCACGTCCTACACCGGCAAGCTGAACCTGGCCGACTGGACGCTCTTGTGGTCGGACAACCTGGCCATCCTCTTCCTGCCCGTGGTCTTCCTGCACTTCTGCCTCTCGTTCCCGGAGCGCCGCCTGTCTCATTCGCGGGGCTGGGTCATCCCGGCCGCCTACATGCCGGCCCTGGCCCTGGCCGGAGCGGCGGTGGCGAGCCAGGTCCTCTTCGTCACCACCGAGGGCAACGAGGCGCTCTGGCAGATCACGGCCGCCATCGACCGGTGGAAGCCGCTCTACTTCGCCGCCCTGTTCGCGCTCTCCTTCGTGATCCTCCTCCGCTCCTACCGCCGCGCCAAGAGCCTCACCGCGCGCAAGCAGATGCAGTGGCTGGTGTGGGGCACCGGCGCCGGAGTGCTCCCGTTCTTCGTCTTCTACGCGATCCCCTTCGCGCTCGGGCGTGAGCCCCGGCCGGCCATGGAGCTGGCCGGCTATATCCCGCTCGCCCTCATCCCCCTCTCGCTCGCGTACGCGGTCGTCAAGCACCGGCTCATGGACGTGGAGCTGATCTTCCGGCGGACGCTCGTGTACATCCTCGCCACCGCGGCCATCATCGGCATCTGCCTGCTGGCGGTGAACCTCTTCCAGGCCACCCTGGCCGGCGACGAGGAGCCCCACGTCACGCTGGTGGCGGTGCTGTGCACGCTGGTGGTGATCCTGCTCTTCACGCGGGTGAAGAGCCGGGTCCAGGAGGGCATCGACCGGCTCTTCTTCCGGGAGCGCTACAGCTGGCGCAAGGCCCTCCTGCGCCTTTCCCAGGACCTCAACGCCGACCTGGACCTGGCCCGCATGGCGGAGCGGCTGCTCGACGGGGTCGCAGCGGCCCTCGGGCTCTCGGCCCTGGCCGTGTTCCTGCCCGACGACGACGGCGCGTTCAAGATCTTCCGAGCGCGTGGATGCGAAGCGGGCGGGCGAGCGCTCCGCTTCGCGGCGGACGGCTCCCTGCGCCAGCGGCTCGACGGGGGCCGGCCCGTCAACGTCGAAGCGCTCGCCGAGGAGTTCCCGGAGGCGGGACCGCTGAACTTGAGCTACTACTTCCCCTGCCGGGTCAAGGGCGAGCTGATCGCGATCCTGGGCGTCGGACGCAAGGACGGCACGGATCCCCTCAACAGCGAGGAGGTCGACCTGCTCCAGGCCCTGGCCGGGCAGGCCGCCACCGCGTTCATGAACGGCCGGCTCTACCGCAGCCTGCGGGAGAAGGCCGACGAGCTGCAGCAGCTCACCGAGTACAACGAGAGCGTCCTGGAGAGCATCGACTCCGGGATCGTCGTGCTCGACCTCCAGGGGCGGGTGGCCCGCTGGAACCGGGCGATGGAGGCGCTCTACGGCAAGCGGCGGGAGGAGGCGGTGGGCCGCCGGCTGGAGGAGATCCTCCCCGAGTCGTTCCGGGAGGCGCTGCGGGGCAGCCTGGCTCCCGGACGGCCGGGCGACAACGAGATCGCCAACATCTACAAGCTCCACCTGCCCACCGGCGACGGCCGCGGCCTCATGGTGAACGTCTCGGTGGCCCCCTTCCAGGTCGGGAACGGAGAGCGCTGGGGCACGGTCCTCATCGTCGACGACGTGACCGCCCGCATCCGCCTCGAGGAGCAGCTCCAGCACTCGGAGAAGATGGCCTCCATCGGCCTGCTCGCTGCCGGCGTCGCGCACGAGGTCAACACGCCCCTGGCCGGCATCTCCTCGTATACCCAGATGCTGAGGGGCCAGGTCGACGCGGCCGATCCTCGGGCCGGCCTGCTGGAGAAGATCGAGAAGCAGACGTTCCGGGCAGCGAAGATCATCAACAACCTCCTCAACTTCTCCCGCTCCGGGCGGCCGGAGCTCGAGCCGGTGGACGTCAACCGGGTGATCCTGGACGTGCTCTCCCTCGTCGAGCACCAGCTCCGCACCGGCCGCATCAAGGTCCGCAAGGAGCTGGCCGCCGACCTGCCACCGGTGCGCGGCAACGAGAACCGCCTGCAGCAGGTGTTCTTCAACCTGGTGCTGAACGCCCGCGACGCCATGCCCCGCGGCGGCTGGCTGACTCTTGCCACCCGGGCCGAAGAGGATGCGGTGGTGGCCGAGGTGCGGGACACCGGGGTGGGGATCAAGCGCGAGGACATCAAGCGCATCTACGACCCGTTCTTCACCACCAAGGGAATCGGCCGCGGCACCGGGCTCGGGCTCTCCGTCTCCTACGGCATCCTCCAGGAGCACGGCGGAGCCATCTTCGTCGACAGCACCCCGGGCCAGGGCACCACCTTCCAGGTCACCCTCCCTCCCCTGAGCGTCGCCGAAGCGGCCGAGAGATAATGGGAGCGCCCGCCGGAAGGGGCGCGGCGATGGTTATGACGATGGAAGCGCTGTTGGAGCGCCCGCCGGGCGCGCCTCTTCCCCGCCCGAGCGGGATTCACTCCCGCGAGGCGGAATTCAACAAGAGCGCGCCCGAGGACGCGGATTTCAGGACTCGACGCCGGCCGACGGAGCCAGGGCGTCGAGTCCGCGTTTGAATATGAATGACTCGATCCTCGTCGTCGACGACGAGGAGGTGATGCGCGACGTCCTTCACGCCCTCCTGACGCAGGCGGGCCACAAGGTGACCCTCGCCCAGGATGGGGCGGAGGGACTCGCCCTCGCCCGCCGCCAGGGGTTCGACGCCGCCGTCGTCGACGTCATGCTGCCGGACATGGGCGGGATCGACGTGCTCGAGGAGCTGAAGAAGGTCGATCCCGAGCTGGTCGTGCTGATGATCACCGCCTATGCCTCGGTGGAGACGGCGCTGTCGGCCATGAAGAAGGGGGCCTTCGACTACGTGGCCAAGCCCTTCAAGCACGAGGAGCTGCTCCACATCCTCCGCAACGGGCTCAACCAGCGCCGGCTACAGGACGAGAACCGCTCGCTGCGCACCGCGCTGCGCGACCAGGCCCGATTCACCGAGATCGTGGGCAAGAGCCCGAAGATGCAGCAGGTGTTCGGTCTCATCGCCCAGGCCGCTCCCTCGCGCTCCACGATCCTCGTCATCGGCGAGAGCGGCACCGGAAAGGAGCTGGTGGCCAAGGCCATCCACGCCAACAGCCCCCGCTCCGACCGGCCCTTCGTGGTCGTGAACTCGGGCAGCCTTCCCCACGACCTGCTGGAGTCGAACCTCTTCGGCCACGTGAAGGGCGCTTTCACGGGGGCGGTCTACTCCAAGAAGGGGCTGTTCGAGCTGGCCGACAAGGGCACGCTGTTTTTCGACGAGATCGGCAACATCCCCCTCGAGACCCAGGCCAAGCTGCTGCGCGTGATGCAGGAGCGCGAGTTCATGCGCCTGGGCGGGGTGGACGTGGTCAAGGTGGACGTGCGCATCGTGGCCGCCACCAACATCGACCTGCGCCGGGCGGTGGAGGAGGGGCGCTTCCGCGAGGATCTGTACTACCGCCTGAACGTGATCGCCATCCCGCTGCCTCCCCTGCGCCAGCGCAAGGAGGACATCCCGGCCCTAGTCGGCCACTTCGTCGAGAAGTACGCGGGCGAGAACGGGAAGGCCATCACCGGCGTCGCCCCGGAGGCGATGCAGGCCCTCATGGACTACGACTGGCCGGGCAACGTGCGGGAGCTGGAGAACGTCATCGAGCGCGGGGTCGTGCTCACCACCGCCCCCCAGATCGGCCGCGACCTCATCCCCGATCACGTGCGCACCGCCCCCAGCTTCCACGTCCCCCACCTGACGGTGCCCCCGGAGGGGATCAGCCTGCGGGACGTCATCGCGAACTTCGAGCGGCGCCTCATCGAGTCGACCCTCGACTCCACGGGCGGGGTCCAGAAGGAAGCGGCGCGGCTGCTCGGTCTCAAGCCCACGACGCTGAACGAGATGATCAAGCGGCACAACATCCTGCTTCCGCGCGAGCGCGATCGGGAGCGGCGCGCCGTCAAGGAAGCCGACGAGGCGAGCGAAAAGCCAACGCCCGCTTGATCTTGACAGCCCCGAGCCGGCTTGGTAGCCTCACCTCTCCAATTGGCCGAGTTGGAGCTCCGGAGCGCCTGACCCATGGCCTTTCAGGGATCGCTCGCCGAGCTTCACCTTCCTGACATCATCCAGCTCATCAGCGTCAGCGGAAAGACGGGCGTCTTCCACCTCACGAGCGGCGCCCTGGCCGGCGAGATCTACCTGAGCGACGGCAAGATCGTCCACGCCCAGCTCGACGACGTGTCGGGCGAGGAGGCGGTCTACGCCCTCGCCATGTGGAGCCAGGGCGACTTCCGCTTCGACCCCGGCGTCTCCACCGAGCTGCGCACGATCAGCAAGAGCAACACCAACCTGCTCATGGAGGCCGCGCGGCGGCTCGACGAGTGGCGGGTGCTCTCGAAGAAGATCCCCTCCACCGACCTGGTGCCCGAGTTCGTGGTGCAGGAGCACCGGGAAGGCCAGATCAACCTCAACACCAGCGAGTGGCTGATCCTGTCCAAGATCGACGGCCAGCGCAGCGTGAAGGCGATCGCCGCCGCCACCCGGCTCTCGGCCTTTGACGCGGCCAAGATCCTCTACGGCCTCGTCGCCACCGGCCTCATCCGGCTCCGCCCGGCGGGATCGGGGCCGGGCGGGGCGGGCGCGGCCAGGCCGGCCGCCCCGGCGGCGAAGCCCGCGACCCGGCCCGCGGCCGCCGCGCGGACGGCCGGCCCCTCCCCCCCGGTCAACCCCTCCGGCGCCCCTGCCGCGCACGCTCCCGCCGCCCCGGCGGCGCCCGGCCCTCTCGGCCGCCTCAACCGCGTGCGGGAGATCTGCAACGGGCTGCTCGGCCCCGCCGGCGAGAGCGTCGTCAACAAGCACTACCAGAAGGCGCGGGCGGAGCTCGAGCGGGGGGCCGGGCCCGAGGCAGTCGAGGAGGCCATCAGCCAGATCGCCCGCGCGGCCTCGATCCTCAAGGGGCCGTCCACGACCGAAACGCTCCTCGAGCAGCTCAAGGCCATCAAGTAGCGCGTGCGGCGCGACCTGCTGCTCGAGGCGGCCCTGCTGGCCTGCCTCGTCCTGCTCCTGACCACTTGGTTCGCGGCCTGGCCGGCCGGCGTGCCGCCGGCCGGCGCCTTGGCGGGCGTCGTGGTCACCGGGGCCGCCCGCCTCGTCGGCTCGCGCGCCCGGCCGGTGCCGCGGCCAGCTCTCGAGACGCTGGCCGCGCTGGGCGCCGCCGTCCTCTACCGCTCGCCGGCGCTCCTCGATCCCCGCGGATGGGTCAACCGGGACGGCGCCTATCCCGCCTTCGTCGCCCTCCACCTGATGCGCGGGATGCGGCCCGCCCCCATCTTCACGGAGGGAGCGCACTACCAGGGCACCCTGAAGGGCCACCTCGGGGCGCTCCTGGGCCTCATCACCGGGACCCGCGAGCTCGCCTTCCTGATGGTGCTCACGAGCCTGTTGCTGTACCTGGTCTTCGTGGCGGCGACGATGACCCTCTCCCGCCGGCTCGCCGGCCGCGCGGCCGCGCTGGCCACCGGCCTCTATCTCGCGCTGAGCCCGCGCTTCCTGACGGTGTTCTCCCTCAACTGCGTCGGCCAATACGTGGACGTGCTGGCGCTCGGCGGCCTGGCCCTCGTCGTCGCCGCCCGGCTTCTCGCCGAGGACCGCCGCGGTGCGGAAGCCAGCGGGAGCCATCTCGTCGCCGGGCTGCTGCTGGGGGCCGCCTTCTGGCAGCAGCCGGTCGCGCTGGCCTACGTCGGCGCGGCCGCGGTCGCCCTCGCCCTGCGCCGGGCGAGCTGGCGGGATCCCGCCACGCTGGTCTTTCCGCTCGGACTCTTCGTCGGGGCGCTTCCCGTGCTGCTGTGGAACGTACAGAACCACTGGATGACCGGCGACATCATGGGGCGCGAGCCGGAGGAACTGAGAGCGCAGGCCGACGCGCTGCCCCACCTTGTCCGTCGCACGCTCTCCATCTCCTTCCCGATCCTCTCCGGCCTCAGTCCCGGCCACCCCTGGGGAGCCTTCGCGCCGGTGGCGGCGTTCGGGTATGTCCTCGTCCCGGCCGCCCTCGCGTTGTACCTGATCCTCAGGGGACGTGAGATCGCGATGTCCGTCCGCCAGGGCCGACCGGCGCCGGTCGTCCTCCCCCCGCTGTTGCTCGCCTGCTGTCTCGCCGGGTTCTGGGCGGTGGCTTCGGGGCGGATCTACTGGCGGCCGCGGTATCTGCTGCCGGTGACCGCGGCCACCGCCGTCCACCTCGGCATCGTGCTGGGCTGGCTCTCCTCGCGGACGCGGATCGGGGGAGCGCTCGTCCTCGCCGCGGTGCTGGCCGTCAACGTCGCCGGCACGTGGGCCCGCCTCTTCTCCGGGGCCGAGGTGGCCGAGCCCTACGAGCGGCTCGTGCGCTCGCTGGAGGCGAAGCAGATCCGTACCGGTTATGCCGACTTCTCCATCTCGGCCCCGGTGACGATGTTCACCTCCGAGCGGATCGTCTTCTCCTCCCGACTCGGTCCGACCCCTTCCTACGAATCGGACCGCCACACCCGGAGGGTGGCGCAGGAGGGGCCTGACGCCTACGTGCTCCGAGCGGACGACGACCCGGAGCGCTTCGCGGCCGTGTTGCGCTCCCTCGGGGTCGCCTACAAGCTCGACGTCGACCCGTTCCCGATCTTCTACGGCTTCTCGCGGCGCGTCCGGCTCGATGAAGTGGCCGGCTTCCGCGGAGAAGAGGAAGAGACGCCGCCGTCGCCGGGCGAGAGCTGAGCGGCAAGCCTTACAAGGAAACCCTTCGCCCGCGCGGCGTCGTGGGGAAGACGCGGCTTCCAGTCCTTCGACGGCGCGAGGTCAAGTCCTTCCGGCGGTTCCACTTCACGTCGAGCGCGGGCGCTGGCACATATCCTGCTTCGCTTGTTTGCGGATCGTCGCCGAGGAGGTCATGCTGTGAGGTTGAGAGCCACGGGCCCATTGGGCGCCCTGAGCGGCCACGGACCGTCGCTGCCCCGGACGGTGCCCAGGCAGAAGCGAGGCTTCGCCACCAGCCACTGCGCGGGCGCCTCGATCTCGTACGCGCACGGCCCTCGCGAAGCGGGCGCATACCAGTTCGACCGCGAATGCTTCTGCCTGAGCCCCGAGGCCCACGGCGCGCAGTTCCTCGACAGCGTCGACCCGCCCTGGCGGAAGGGCAACGCCTAGACCGATCGGGTCGAGTCGGCCGAGCGCATCGAGGTGTGGCGGAACGGCGAGGGCGGGGGCGGTCACGGATTCTTCGCCGGGTCGTAGACAGCGGCTCCGGAGAAGGAGATCCTCCCTCCGTGGGTCGTTTGGCGCCGGCGCTGCCCTTGGTCGTCGCGGTGGCGGCCTGTGGCGGGAGCAACCCCGCCGCCGCTCCGTCTCCCACCCCACTGCCCCCGACCACGACACTGGCGCCCGCCACGCTCGCCGACCTTTCCGCGGCGGTGACGTCGCCGGACCAGAACCATCAATTGAACTGCCGTGACGACGTCCACGCGCGGGTCACGCTGACGAACCGCGCGGCGAGCGGCATCGTGGCGACGGGCGTCCGCAAGTCGAGCAACAGTCTGTCCGGGGGCTGCGTGTCGGCCGACGACTTCACCTACCGGATCCTGCCCCAGCTTGTCGCCCCGAACAGCACGAGCGTCGTCATGGATCGGGTGCTGTACGACGGCGGCTCCGGCTGCTGCACCAACCCGAAGCAGTGCGGTGGCACGTGCGACATCGAGGAGGTGTTCACCGTGGTCACCGAGATCGGCTCGGTGCCGGCCGGGCAGTTCGTCTACACGCTGGAGTTCTCCGGCTGCGACGCGTGCGGCGCGTCCGCGACCTCGAGAAGGTCGTGCCGGTCCTTCTCTCAAGCAGCCGCGGCGGCCTCGATGAGTTCGCGGTAGCGCGCCAGCACGGCCTCCCAGCGGTAGTTCTCCCGGACGTACTGCCGGCCGTTCTCGCCCATGGCCCGGCGCAGCTCGGCGTCGTGGCTCAGGAGCCGGAACGCCTCGGCGAACTCGTCGGCGCCCTCGTAGTAGAGGCCGCCGTTGGCCCGCCGGCAATGGTCCTGCAGCACCGCCGAGCGCGCGTTCACGAGACCGGGCACGCCGAGGGCGAAGGCTTCGAGGAGCACGATCGAGAGGCTCTCGTAGGGGCCCGGGCAGAGAACGAAGTCCGCCCCGGCCAGCGCGGCCGCCTTCTCCTCCTCGGGGAGGTAGCCGAGGTAGCGCACGCCCTTCACCGCCGGCGAGGGCATGGCGAGGTTGCCGATGAGCAGCAGCTCGGGCGCTCGCGCGTGGTCGATGCGGTAGCGCTCGTAGAAGTCCAGCATCTCGGCGCAGCCCTTGCCGGCGTCGATGCGTCCGGCATAGAGGACGTAGGCCCCCGCGACACCGTGACGCGCGCGAAAACCGGCCCGGTCGGGCGAGGGCGGGGCGTCGACCCCGATCCCAGCCACCGTGGCCGGCCGGCCGGTGAGCGGGAAGCGGGCGCGGACGAGGGCTTCTTCCGCGGGGGTGAGGAAGGCGAACGCGCGCGGCAGGGCGAACATCTCGCGGTAGATCCCGAAGCGCAGGGGCGGCTCGTCGTGCGTCGTCGGCACCAGGACCGAGCGGCCGGGAGCGGCCCTCAGGCCCCAGAAGGTCGGATAGTAGAGGTACGTGAAGAACATCACGGCGTGGAATCGCTCGCGAGACGCGTCCAGCTCGCGAACCAGGGCCGGCACGTAGGGGCCCTGCCGGCGCAGCCAGTCCAGCTCCTCGTCCCTCCCGTGCGGCCGGCCGTAGAGCGCCTCCGAGAATCGGTTGAACTCCTCGAGGTCCCGCTCGTCCTCGACCGGGAAGCGCCGCACCTCGACGCCCGCCATCCACTCGGTTCCCGCCGGCAGCTCGTTGCGCCAGCTCACGTAGTCGCGGGCGCAGGTGGTCAGCACCGTCACGCGGTACAGCGCGGCCAGCCGCTCGGCGACGGCCCGGGCCAGCGACTCGGATCCCCCGGTGACGTCCGGCCCGTAGCGCTGTACGACCACCGCCAGCGCCGGGCGGGCCGGCATCAGAGCGACTCCAGGTAACCCGCCAGCGCCGCCTCCACCGCCGGGGGGGCGAAGGCCTGCAGCCGGCGGCGCTGCCCGGCCAGGACCGACTCGCGCAGGGCGGCGTCCGCGACGAGGCGGTGGGCCATCTCGGCCACCTCGTCGAGCCGGCCGTCCGTGAACTGCACCCCCGCGTCTCCGAGCGTGTCGGGGACCGCGCTCGTCCGATGGGCCAGCACGGGCACGTCCATCAGCATCGCCTCCACCAGAGGCACGCCGAAGCCCTCGTGGTCGCTGGCGGAGACGAACAGGTCGGCCGTCTCGTAGCACGCCAGCAGCTCGGCGTGGTCCACGTGGCCGGTGAAGACCACCTCCGCGGGGGTGAAGCCCTGCTCGTAGAAGAAGGACTGCAGCGCGTCGTAGTAGGAGCGCCGCCGGGGCAGCTTGCCCACCAGCAGCAGCCGCATGTCGGGGGAGATGAAGCGCCGCCAGTACGCGGCGAGGCGGATCAGCTGCTCCTGACGCTTGTTGGGAGCGATCCGGCCCACGAAGACGAGGTTCGTCCGGCCGTCGTCGAGCATCCGGCGCAGCACCGGGTGCGACGGCTCGCGATAGCGCCGGAAGTCGAGGTAGATGGGCAGCACGCCGGTGCGGCCGAAGCCCGCCGCCTCCAGCTCCCGCCGGTTGAACTCGCTGTCGGCCAGGCCCAGGTCGACGTGGGGAGCGAGGCCCCGGAACTCCTCGGTTCCGATCGCGCAGATGCGCACCATCTCCGGGTCGTGGTCCACGAAGAACTCGGGCGGCGTGACGTTGTGGTGGAGGAGCACCCGCTTGCCGCGGTGCGACGCCAGGGCGGCGCTGAGCGGCGACGGCAGCGCGTAATGGAGGATCACCACGTCGCTCGCCGCGCCCGCGCGCCACTCCGAGAACGGCCGGCCGTCTCCGGCGAGGTCCTCGTCCAGTTCCAGGGCATAGACGTCGGCCTGGTGGCCCCAGGCGCGGAACGCGTCCCGCATGAGCCGTGCGGAGTCGCCGATGGCATCGCCCCGGTGGAGGGCGGGCACCCACTGGTCGACCCTCAACGACAGAGCACCGGCGCCAGCCGCTCGCGCAGGAGGGCCGGGAAGTCGATGGCCCGGACCGCGGCCAGCGCCCTCTCCTGGCTGCGCAGCACCGCGGAGCGCAAGGCGGCGTCTCCCCGCACGAGCCGGATCAGCTCCGCCACCGCCTCCGGCCGCTTGTCGCGGAGCAGGATCCCGCCTCCCCGCAGCGTCTCGGCCACCGCGCCGGCGTCGTAGGCGACGACCGGGAGGCCAAAGGCCATGGCCTCCAGCAGCGGCACGCAGTAGCCCTCGTGCTCGGACAGGCAGAGGAACAGGTCGGACACCCCGTAGTAGGCGCGCAGGTCGTCGTCGTCGACGTGGCCGGTGAAGACCACCTCATCGAGCCGCAGCTCGCGCACGCGCTCCTGCAGCCGGTCGTAGTAGCGCTCGTGGCCGCGGTGGTCGCCCACCAGGAGCAGGCGGGAGCGGGGCTCGACGTGGCGCTGGTAGAGGGCGAAGACGCCGACGAGGTCCTCGATGCGCTTGTTGGGGATGATGCGGCCCACGAAGAGCACGTTCACCCGGCCGTCCTCGTAGAGGCGGCGGGCGACCGGCGAGACCGGCCGCCGGTACTCGTCCAGGTCGAGGACGATCGGGAGCACCGCCGTGCGCCGGTAGCCGGCCGCTTCCAGCTCGCGCCGGTTGAACTCGCTGTCGGCCAGGCCCAGCTCGGTGCGGGAGGCGAAGGCGGCCAGCTCACGCCGCCCGTGGTGGCACAGACCGGCCAGGTGCGGGTGGAAGCCCAGGAACCAGTCGGCGGGAGTTATGTTGTGGTACACGCTCACCAGCCGGTCGGGGGCGCGGTGGATGAGACGCCCGGCCGCGCTCCCGATGGAGAAGTGGAAGAGGCAGACCGTCTCCGGCGACGACACCTCGGCGTACTCCCAGAGCGGGCGGGCGAGGTGGGCCATCCGGGGATGCACCCTCTCCGCGAAGATGTCGGAGTCGAAGCCGGCCCGGCGCAGGTGGCCCTGGATGGCCAGGGCCTCGTTGCCGATCGCGTCTCCGTAGGAGAGGGCGGCCAGGAGCTGGTGGACCCGCCGCGGGGTCAACTCGGGCCGTCCCCCCCGCCGCGCGCCTGCGGGCCGCGGTCGCGCAGATCCAGCATCGCCTCCAGCGTCTTCTCCCGCCGGGCCTGCATCTCCACGCGCCCCTGGAGCTCCAGGGCGCGGTTCTTCAGCTCCTGCACCTCGAGGTTCAGGCGCGTCATCTCCACCACGAGGTTGTGCAGCAGGTGGACGGTGTAGGTGTTGAGGTCGGACTGCCGGGACAGGGCCGAGATCATGGGCGTCGGGTTCCAGAAGAGCTTCTGGACCGGCCGCAGGAGGCCCCGCACCGCCTCCAGGATCCGGCCCGCGGCGCCCCGGCTGCTGCGGTAGGGCGTGGCGGGATCGAACGAGTAGTTCCACCGCTCCGGGTGGGCCCGGAACTCCGAGAGCAGGTCGGGCTTGAAGTCGTGGGCGTCGAGCACGCCCTCGAGCCGGTGGTCGGCGATCTCCCGCACCTCGGCGTCGGTGAGAAGGCCCTTCCGGCGCTTCTCTTCGATCCGCGCGCGGATCTCGCGCATGATCGCCTCGACGTCGATGCCTTCGGCCCGGATCTGGAAGGTCAAGGAGTCCGTCCCGGCAAGGCAGCAGACGGACTTCTGAAGCGGCCCTTCGGGCCGCAGGAGAAACGTGGCGTGGGTACACTCCTTGGGTCTCTCATGTTAGGAGCGTGTCTTCCATAGTTGCCCGGACACGCTCCTCGTCACCGTCGCAGGGGAACCGGCGGTCCCTGCGCCGTGTAGACGATGTACACCACCGCAGCCGCCCACAGCGCCACGTCGAGCAGCAGCGGCCGGTCGGTCAGCAGCACGTCGGTGGGGCTGCCGCCCTTCTCCTTCTGATGCACTAGATAAAGATAGCGGAAGATGCCGTACAGCACGAAAGGGATGGTCCAGGCCAGCCGGTCGGTCTGGAACTTCTGTCGCGTCTCCTCGGCGGTCGTGTAG